>Ga0310690_10001308_pt1 | contig 44644 bp, 47 predicted proteins | sample AusTroGonzalo_MG_2_FD_207661 | JGI IMG/M metagenome (GOLD analysis project Ga0310690, IMG submission 207661) | Bovine rumen microbial communities from tropical cattle in Woodstock, Queensland, Australia - Gonzalo_04 (v2) (version 2) | ecosystem: Host-associated > Mammals > Digestive system >... | reverse complement strand
AAGACTGATTGACGGACTGACCTATGAACGGATCGCGGAAGATATGGAACTTTCCGTCCGACAAGTCAAAAACATTGTTTACAAGAATGAAGGAATCCTGTTCCGAAAATTGCACTAAACTTGCCCGCTGGTTTCCTCGCCAGCGGGTTTTTAATTTGCGAAAATAGTAAACGAAGGAGGCGGAAAAATGTATCAGAATCCTTACAACTCATTCATGGGATCCCAGGCAGCAATGAATCCATATCAGGGGATGGCTGCAAGCGTACCGCAGACGCAGGTAACAAGAGTTAACGGGGAAGGCGGTGCAAATGCTTTCAACATGGGACCGAATTCCAGCGCATTGCTGCTGGACGTAAGCGGGACAATGATCTGGGCAGTCACAACGGACGGCGCCGGATATAAAACGGTAGTACCGTATGACATTGTACCGCACAAAAGCCCGGAGACGGTGACATTCGAGAGCCTTGAGAACAGAATCAAAAGATTGGAGGAAATGATCAATGACAGACATATTGAAGCAGATCAACGGAGCAGCAGTACGCGGGAATCCAAAGCTGATGCAGATTAAGCAAGTGATGAACACGGTAAAAGCAGCGAGGAATCCGGAGGCTGCGCTGATGAACATGATGGGGAACAATCCACAGATGCAGCAGGTGATGGGCGTCGTGAAGCAGTACGGAGGGAATCCGATGCTGGCGTTTCGGGAAATGGCAGAACAAAACGGACTGGATCCGGACGAGATATTGAGCATGATTACATGAGAAATCCAGCGAACGCAGCGATCGGGCGGACGCGGATCAATATATGAAAGGAGGAAGAAAACATGGATTCCAATGGTATCACTCCCGTCATGAATATTGGCGGCGACAACAGCGGATTCGGCAATGGCTTTATGGGTATCTTTGGGCTGCTGATTCTGCTGGGGATTCTCAATGGCGGATTTGGCGGAGGATTTGGCGGAAACAACGGGAACGCGAACGCGATCCAGGCGGATGTTAACCGCGGATTCGACAACCAGAACCTGCAGGCCCAGACAAGGGATCTGATGGGAGCCGTGACCGCGGGTACAGCCCAGAGCGTTGCGGCGACGAATCAGGTATACCATGATATCGTGGGCAACCTGGGCGACAAGTACATGGAGCTGGCGCGGGATGTGGCCGGCGTTCAGGGGACAGTGGCACAGGCAATTGCCAACCAGAACGAATGCTGCTGCAGCACGAAGCTGCTGATCAGCGAAACCGGCGCGGGGCTGAGCGCTCAGATCGCACAGAACAAGTACGAAAACGCGCTGGCGCTGGCCGGAATGGAACAGCGACTGACGGCAAAGATGGACCAGAACGAAATCACGAGTCTTCGCGACCAGGTGCAGCAGCTGCAGCTGGCGCAGGCGATGAACGGCGTGGTGCGTTATCCGTCCGGATGGACCTATGGCGCGGGATCGTTCCCGCCTGCCGGAACAGCGGCGATCTAAAAAAGAACGGCGGGGCGCGTAAAAACGTCCCGCCTGTTTCTGAAAGGAGAAAACGATGAAGATTATCGGAAAAATCAGCGAACGGATAGAGGACGAGATCCAGGACGCTAAAAACTATACGCTGCTGGCGCTGGAAGTGAAGGACGAGTTTCCAGAGATGGGGCGGATCTTATACACGATCAGCCTGCAGGAGATGGAACATATGCGGATGCTGCATGACGGCGTGGTGGCGATGATCGCAAAATACAGAAGCGAAAACGGAGAACCACCGGAAAAAATGATGGCGGTATATGAATATCTTCATGAGAAGCAGATCGAGAAAGCGGCGGAGGCTAAAACGATACAGGCGATGTATAAATAAAGAGGAAGGTGCAGGAATTGCACCTTCCTTTTCACAACCGGACGTCGTACAAAATGACGATGGTGTTCGAATGTGATTGCAAAAGCAGCCTACAACAATCGCTATCCGAACACCCAGAGTCGGGCGGGAGATCGGAGAAAGCAATTGTGGCGGAGGATTCGGTGGCGTTGACCAGGATCCGGAGATGATCGTCGTACACATAGACGGAATTAAGGAAAGTGTTGATCAGAAAACGGCGGTCATGGGGATCGTTACGGTCCAGATGGGAGAACTGACCAAGGAAGAAGATGATCCGGGAACGGTCCAGCAGCTGGCCTTCCGCATACTTCCGGGCCTCGATGGAAATGCGGAGATTGGACGCGGTTTCTTCCAGGGAACGGAGCATTTCAAGGGTGGAAGAAGTAAAAACTCCTTCAGCGATTGCGCGGTTCGTGTTGGAGATCTTCCTCTCTGTATTGCGCAATTCGGATTCCATGGAGCGGAGCGGGGAAGAGTCGGCGCGTTTCTTCTGATATTCCAGGATCGCGTCGGCAATCTTTTCCACTTCAGGACCGGCGAGGACATGATCCAGCAGGAAGCTGATCACGGTATCTTCCAGATATTCCTTCCGGACGGATTTTTTATTGCAGCCGGCGCGGCGTTTCTTTGACTGGCAGGAATAATAATAGAAGGTGGAGCCGGATTTTCCGGTTCCGGAATCTCCGACCATGGGCTTTCCGCAATGGCCGCAGAACGCTTTCCCGGTGAGCAGATACTCAACGGGGCTTTCTTCATAATGGCGGGACGTTTTCTGTTTCATACGCTGCGCTGCCTCCCAGAGATCAGGGTCGATGATGGCGGGCATGCCGCCGGGGATGCGGTAATCTCCGAAAATGTAGATACCCAGATATCGCTCCTGATTCAGAATGTTGTGGACCTTGTTATAGACAAAAGGACGTCCGGATTCGGTACGCTGGCCGGCGTCGTTCAGCAGGCGGCAGATGGACGTCATCGAATATCCTTCCGCGTAAAGGTGGAAGATCTGACGAACGACGGCGGCCTGCTCCTCATTGATCTGATAGCGCTGGTTGCGGATGCCGTCATATCCGAAAACGGTGGTTCCGTTGTACAGGCATTTGCTGGCATTATCGGACATGCCGCGCTTCACGTTCTCAGACAGGTTCCGGGAATACCATTCCGCGATGGCTTCCAGCATCCCTTCCGTCAGGACGCCGGCGGCGCCGGTGGGGATCGGTTCCATTACATAAACAACGGAAACGCCCAGGCGGGACAACTGGCCTTTATAGATGGCAGAATCTTCCCGGTTCCGTCCGAAACGGTCAACCTTCCAGCAAAGGACCGTATCGAAGGATCCGGAGGACGCGGCGGAGATCATGGCCTGAAACTCCGCGCGGGTGGAAGCACTTTTGAAACCGGAACGCGCATGATCCGCGAATTCATGTACGATCGTATATCCTTCACGGTCCGCAAAAGCTCGGATATCCTTCAGCTGCTGCTCGATGGAAACATCACGCTGGCCGGCGGAGGAGTACCTGGCATACGCTACCGCGGTACGGGGCTGACAGGAGATGCGGGGTTTTTTCAGCATCGCAGATCACCACCATATAATCCGATGGACCGGAAGTAAGCATAAAGATCCTTGAACAGCGGACGGTTGTCGATATCCAGCCCGCCGTCATAAATCACTTCAGAATCGCGGTCGATACATTTCGGAGCATAAGGACAGGAAACGCAAATTTCCTCGTCCTGCGCAAGGCAGTTGTCCAGGATCGATCCGAGCTGAGTTGAACGGGGATCTTCCGGGACGGTCCGGAGGATCTGCCGCAATCCGGCCAGCAGATCCTTCTCCGTTTCGCAGGGATTCAGCGGGCAGCGCCGGCAGGGATCGTCATGGATATCAAAATCAGAAATGTGGATCGACAGTGCTTTCAGGAATGTGTTTTTCTTGCGTTCGTCCATGGAAACCTCCTTCGAAAACCGGACGGGATATTATTATTCCTCGTATCCATCCATGTACGATCCGAAATTGGCGATCATGGATTCGTCGGTTTTAGAAAGATAGGACTCATAATCCAGGAAATTATTGATATAATCAGCAAATTGCTCTTTTACTTTGCGGTTCAGCTCCGCGGGGACGTGAACGGCGGGCGTTTTACGCATGCCTTGCAAACATCTTTCATAGCAGCCGGTCATGGTTCCGAGGACTTCAACGGTAATCGGGATACCAGACTGACGAATTGCGTGAATCAGCGGACGCGGGCAAAGAAAGTGATGGGCGAAACAGTAGGCTTCCGCCATGCGAACGTCCTCCGGCTTGGAACCATCGTGACCGAGAACAATGTGGCCAAGCTCGCGGGCTAAAGCACGCTGCAGAAGATAAAAGGGCAGACGCTGGTTGTAGGTAATCAGATACCGGAGCTTTCCGTCATCGAAATGAGTTGAAGTAACGGCGTCATGATTTTCAGTGTCGAACATGGACAGCAGATTATCGCGATCGACTCCAATACGTCCAGACAGTTCTGTAAAAGAAAGAACCAAACATCCAGGAGTACGTTTGAAAACTGGCAAAGGGATCACGGGCGCAGAATTGATATTGTGCTTTATCAGCATTTCGGTAGCTTTCAGGGCAGCGAGTTCATAATCAGGCGTCATTGTCGGGATCCTCCTTAAAATAATCGGAATATTCGGCAAAGGCAACTTGCAGGATCTTCAGCGCCTGCTCGCGTCGCTCTTTCGGCATTTTGTCGATACCGCCAGAGATAATTCTGGCCTCATAAGTTTTAGCGGTTTCCGTAATGGGTACGGGATCCTTATCAGACCATCCCATCAGATAAGAAGGGGTAACACAAAGATAATCAGCAAGAGGTTTGATAAATTTAGACGGCAATTTAGAGATGTCGCCATTTTCGTAACGGTAAATTGTTGCAGGAGAAACTTTTAAGAAAGCTGCCACTTGTTCAGCTGAATAACCGAGAGCAAGGCGAGCTTCTTTAATACGTTCACCGATCATAAACATCAGCCTCCTTCTGGAAACAGATCCATGATATCACGGATTATTGCAAATATGCAATATACCGCCAGGATAAAATTTTGCAAAAATGCGATTTTGGGTATTGACTCGCAGAAATGCGTGTGATATATTTCTGGTCGGAGGATTGCGTTAATGCGAGGCAGAAATGCGAGAAAGGGGTTTGGAGAAGGATGAATACAAAGGAAATAAAGCGTAGGATGGAAGATATGCACATAACCGTAGGCGTTATGGCGCAAGAACTCGGAATGGATCCGTCTACCTATTACAGGAAGATGCAGAAGAATGGTGAAGAGTTCAGCGCATTAGATTTGTTGGTATTCAAGCGCGTGTTGAAGATGGACGAAAAAACTGCGCTTGATTTTTTATTATCTTAAAACTCGCGTAAATGCGAAATAGGAGGAAGAAGATCATGGACACAACAAACACAGCTGACATGCTCAGGATCCTTGAAATCGTAAAGAAGAACGCGATGGAAGCAGTCGGGAAATTCCTGACGGAGGATCTGACAAGACAGATCGCGATGGATGTCTACTACAACACGCTGTGGGATCTGGACCATATGAAAGACAAGGAAGAGGAGGATGACGAACTGTGAAACCGCAGAGACTGAATCTTGAATCTGAGGCGCTGGAAGAATTCCGGGCAAATTTTGACGACGCGCTGGAAAGACTGTGCGAGCAGATCGTAAAGAAGAAACTGAGGCGGGGCGTCGTGAGCGCGAAAGTGGCGATCACGCTGACAGAAAAAGCAGACAAGGAAACCGGGGAGATTTATTACAAGATGGAGATCGAACCGGACGTCAAGCGTAAGCTGAGCGCGGATTATACGATTCCATGCGGAAGGAAGGATGGAATCATCATGCAGATGGATCCGCACGGACGTCCGACGATCGCGGACGAGCAGATCAGCATGGACGATCTGATGCAGGAAGGGATGAGAGCATGAGAATAACAGAAAAGATGTGTCCGGAATATTTACTATGCAGACTGTCGAACGAAGCAGACTGCAGCCGGTGCGAGTGGAAAAAGATCAGAGATGCGAAAAAGAAGATCGTCGATTACCAGAAAGCGAGCGACGAGTATTACCAGCAGAATCTCCAGCAGAAACACAGAAAATGCGGTAGGCAGGAATGTGTGTACTGGCAATATCTGAGTGAGAAGACGCAGGTCGACCGGATCCTGTGCAATGATCCGGCGACGATTGTGTTCTGGAAGGACGGGACGAAGACGATCGTCAAGCGGATGGAAGAGGAAGAAATGAATCCGTATACGGCGTTCTGCGCGGCGCTGGCCAAGAAGATCTACGGGAGCAATTCCAGGGTGCGGAAGATCGTCCGCAAAACTGAGTTTCAGGAAGTGAAGCAGAAATGAATATCCGGCTGCTGACGCAGATCATTGTCAAAAAGGGGAATGAATTTCTGGTCGGAACGGTGCTGGGCGGGCCGGAACTGAAATGGAGCGCCAGCGCGTGGGACGCGTGGAATACGCGGGATATCCGGAAAGCGCAGCGAGTAGCCAGGGCGATCGGCGGGGAACTGTGGCTGTTCAACCCGGTGGCCGGGCAGTTGAGGGAGGTACGGTATGGAAGCAGCATTCAGAATTGAGGCGTACAGGGTACACCAGAAACCGGATTACGGACCGATTGCAAGGCACTTGCTGGATAAAATCATTACGTTCTATCAGGATCCGGAGAATGAAAAGGCATATCAGGAATGGCTGAAGACGCCGGAAGGACAGGCCAGCCTGAAAGGGAACAGGACGGAACCGATAGAATAAGCGGGGGTGAAGGCGATGGGCCGTAAAGGCGAAGGGAACAGAGCAGGCGAGAACGTGCTTTGTCCGCTGTTCATCGCTTTCACAGATAACGAGATCCGTTGCCAGTCACATGTGCCGGAGGCCGTTGCGACGATCCTGAGATATTCGGACAAAGAAGCATGCCGGCAGCAGCGGAAGATGTATTGCGAAGGAACATGGAAAAGGTGCGAGCAGTATTGTTGCTGGGAACATTTCAGATGGGAGGACGATTAAGATGGGGAAGATCATCAAATGGACGATTATCACGGCGGAGTGTATTGCGGCAGCATGTTTGATTATTCAGTTCATCATTGTGATGAATGAATTCGGGGAATACTTATTTTAAATGAAAGGTGATATGAGATGGAAGATCTGTACAGGTACATGCGGGAAAAGATGGCGGAAATGCACGAAGCAAGGAGCCAGAAAGTCGAGATTGATTGTATTGAGTTCATGCAGCTGATGAAAATGCTCTGCTACATGATGCAGATCCGGACGATTGTAAATGATTAGTATGAACTGATGAAAAGAGAGGAAGAAAAATGACATCAAATACAGGAAAACCAACGCAGGAAGGACGGTGAAGTGAATGGACAGGGAGAAGGTTATCAAAGGGTTGGAAATATGCTCTGAACATGGTTCATGGCATGGTTTAGATTGCGAACATAACGAAGCATACAAGGATTGTCCATATCGTGGGTGTAAAACAGGATGCATTGTAACGATAGCAAAGGATGCGATTGCTCTGCTGAAAGAGCAGGAACCGGTGAAAGTGCAGTATACAGCCATGGGTGGATTGCGATACGGAGCTTGCCCGCAATGCACTGCCCGTATTGACAACCTCGTAAACCCAAAAGCTTGCGGCTTTTGTGGACAGGCGGTGAAGTGGGAATGAAGATTGTACCGAGAGATACGAGCGAAAGAACCTGTTTTACGTGCGCAAACTCATTTGTTGATGATGATGACAAACTGCATTGCATGGCAGATAATCACGATCACGAAAAAACAGTAGAAGACGATCAAACCTGTGATGATTGGAATTAGAAAGGTCGGTGAAGTGGAATGCCTGACAGAGAGATGGTTATCAAAGGGTTGGAAGAATGTGCAGGGAATGGAAATTGCACGAAATGTCAGTACGGGAAAGAAAAACAAGCATTGAGTTGTAAAAAATTGCTTTCTGATGCATTAGAACTGATAAAAAGTTCAAAACTTATTCATACAGAACACGCTTTGTACACAGTGCATGAAAGCCGGTGAAGTGGGAATGAACTATCAAAGTCCGATTGAAGTGATTCATACGCAAATGCAGAGTCAGATCGAGGGAGAAATCTATAAAGCGGTAATGAGAGTCGGGGTATCTGTGGATAAAGACGAACTTCTGAAAGCTCTTGCTTATGACCGGAATCAATATCAGAAAGGATACAATGACAGGGACGAAGAGATCGTCCGGTGCAAGGATTGTAAGCACTTTGACGGGCTTAACTGCAAAGTAAATGACATTACGAACATCATGGATACGAACTGGTTCTGTGCTGACGGGGAAAGGAGGACAGATGATGCCTGACAGGGAGAAGGTTATCAGACTTATCGAAGAGGAAATCAGCGTTTGTGAGTCAGTAAATCAATGCTACAGAACAATCGACTTGCCAGCGTTGCGTGACATCCTTGCCCTGCTGAAAGAGCAGGAAGCGGTTGAACCAAAGACAGACGATGCATGGCCAAGCAGGATCAAAACTTGCGGGGCATGTGGAACTTGTCTATTTGCGGTCGGAGATTACAAACCGAAATACTGCGCAGAGTGCGGAAGGGTTGTGAAGTGGACATGACAGAAAAATCGCTTAAAAGCTATATGAGAAAATATGCAAAGAGCCGGGATGAAGCATTTACAAGATTTGTGATGGATGACGATTGGGATGCCGTGCTGAAGCATTTAAAAAAGTTTGGTATGGATATACCGGCAAAGGAAAAAGAAAGAATAGCAAAAGCCGGGGTTTATAAAGCGGTGCAGGAGTGTACAAGTATTCCGGCAGAAGTAAAAGCCGAAGCGGCGAAAAAGTGTGTTCTGATGGGATTCAGGCCAACGATGTTCTGAATGACAGAAAAAGTTAAAAGAAGAGAGGAAGAGAAAAATGGGGAAGATGAGCAGGGGAGACGTATTACGGAAGTGCATCGTCGTGTTTGATGCGATCAAGCGGGTGGCGAGCCAGGGGAACGCGGGGCTGTTGGCCAGGGAAGGAAAGGAAAAGAGTTTTGACATGGATTGCGAGATCTGTGAAACGCTGCGAGAGATGCTGCGGGAGCTGGAAGGCGGCGTGACGGCGGAGGATCGGGAGCAGATGCGGGACTGGCAGAAGATTGCGGAGAACGGTCCGCCGGAAAGGATGGTGTTCTGAGATGGAGTACATGACAGTATGGCTGGTGGTGGCGAACATCGCGCTGACGTTATATTTGATGGCCGGGATCCGGGAGATCCTGAAGAAAATGGAGAAAAGAGGCGGGAAGGATGACTGAGCATTGGATGCGGTCCGTGGTGACAGGAAGCTCTCCGGCGGAGGAGAACAAGGCGAAGATCAAGCAGGAAGTGCTGCACAGGCGCGGGGAGGATCCGCTGCGGATGGCATGCCGGCGGGACCGGGAGATGGCCGGGCGTTCGCGGTTCGTGGTTCGCAGCTACGCGGTATTCAATCTGGAGATCAAGGAAGATCACGGATACCAGCACAGGGCGGAGATTCCGCGGGATGACGGGAAGCAATACGAAGAATGGCAATGGTGATTTCCTATTATATATGCGGTGGCGGAATAGGTAGACGCAGTTGGCAGGGGGACATGCCGTCTGATGCTGCGCGCGGCTAAATGACGAAAAACCCATGTGAGGTGCAAATCCTCACCCGCATTTAAAGTGACAAATACACAAGACATGCGGCTGCGCGTAAGCATTAATATCAAGCTCGCCACTTGATACCGCGGGAGGCATTACTCAAGCGAACGAGGAGCTTCCACAGACAAAAGGGGAGAAGACGGCTGCGTCGATTTTGGCCGGCGGGAAACAGCGTCCGCTCCCTGGGGGAGGAAGAAAGCTGCTGATCACAGCTCCTCCCCAACCGTTTCACGGGGGATTAGTTCAGTGGCAGAACAGCTGACTCCAAATCAGCAGACCTGTGTCCGATTCGCAGATCCCCTGCCAGCCGGCGGAGCAGTCGGCGATCTTCTTCATCTCATACTTTGGCAGCCGGAAAGACGGCGACGGCCTGCGCGGGGCGCGAAATCGGGGATGGCCTCCCGATTCAGAGGCTTGTATGGAGTATTAATAATTCGTGCATAGGGGGCCTGAAGAATGAACTGGAACTATCGACCGCTGTTCGGTACGGAAGTGGATCCGGAGAAAGAGGATCTGAGCATGTACTGGCGGGACGAACGTTCCATGATTCCGGTGGGGAAGATGGGCTACCGGCGGAGCGTGACGCTGGCCGGGCCGCGGCTGGAGTGCGAGATCTACCCGGTGTTCGGAAGGGAAGAGGAACAGAAAGCCAGGGAAGCGAGGAAGAACGAGACGCCGGAGAAGCAGAAGCGGCTGAACCGGAGGCGGGCGGAGGAGTACATTGTCCAGCTCGCTGACGCGAATTTCACGGAGAAGGATATCGAGCTGACGCTGACCTACAAAAACCAGTATCAGCCGGATTTCGAGAGATGCCAGAAAGACGTCCGGAATTTTGTTGCGAAACTGAAGCGGTACCGGAAGAGTCATGGCATGGAACCGCTGAAGTATATCTATGTCATCGAGGGGGGATTTGAGCGGAAGAACGGATACGGGACTACCAAGTTTCATTGCCACATGCTGATGAACGGCGGGATCAGCAGGCAGCTGCTGGAAGAGATCTGGGAGTATGGGTATGCGAACACGATCCAGCTGCAGCCGGACGAGGACCGGGGGCTGGAGGAACTGGCCAAGTACATGATCAAGGAATCGAAGATGCATGGGCGGAGGTTCTGCCACAGCAGGAACCTGAAGAAACCGCTGCGGAAAAAGAAGGATGCCCGGACCAGTAACCGGGCCGTCAAGGCGATGGCCAGGGATATCCAGTACGAGGCGAAGGAAATCATGGAACGATACTATCCGAGCTACAAGTTTATCGAATGCAAAATGTACTGCTCCGACCAGCTGGACGGGGTTTACATCAGGGTGCTGATGAGAAAGAAGGGAGAAACATGCAGAAGAAAGATCTGACGGAACAGGAACAGAATGAGATACTGCGGAAGCAGAAGATCCGGCGGGACGCGAAGGACCTGAAGAACTACCGGAAGCGGCTGGAGGCGGAGCGGCTGACGTACCGCCAGGTGTTCGATACATACGCGGAAAATAACCGGCGGAAGCGGGAGAACGCGCTGGGGCGGTGTGCGCTGAAAGCGCTGGACGCGGTGCGGGAGCTGAACAGGGCAAAAGATCTGGTTCCGGGAACGCTGGATTTCATGATCAAAGAGCAGAAGGTCCAGGACGCGGAAGGGATCGTCGGATTCCACTGCAGCGTGGAATTCATGGTCGTGAGTAAGGAACCGGCGCACAGCAAAGAAGATATCGACAAAGAGATCGAGGATACTTTCGAGCGGATGATGCACGAGACGGACGAGCTTTTCCCAAAGGGGGAAGGCGCATAACAGGGCAGACTGAAACGAGATTGCAGGGCGTGTACCTGCAATTTTTTTTGCGGTTATGAAACAATAAGGGAGCAGGGGGTGAGAATGTGGCAACGCCGTGGGGACGGATCCGCCAGAGCTATATGTCCGGGAAGAGCTATCAGGAGCTTTCCGCAAAATACGGCGTAAGCGTGAAGACGATTCAGAACCGGGCGTCTAAGGAAGGCTGGGTCAAAGAGAAGGGAAAAATCAAGGAAGAAGTGGGGCAGAAAATCCATGAGCGCGTCGTGCGCGTGCGCGTGGAGGAGCTGCAGAAGCTCATGGACGCCAACGGGATGCTGATTGATTCCCTTGTGGATCTGACCACGAAGATCTCCGAGGCAACACAGACGAAGAATTTCGCGGACCTGTTCGACAAGGCCGGGACCATGAAGAACACGGAGTGCCTTGCCAAGGCGATTCAGACGGCGGTGCAGACGCAGCGGAACCTGTACAAGCTGCCGGATCTTGATCAGGATTTCCGGAAAAAGGCGGAGGCGCAGCGGAAGAAGGAAGCCAAGGAAAAGATGGCGCTGGAGCGCGAGAAATGGGAGGCGGAGAAGGTCGAAAAGGCGAAGGCCGCGGAGACGGCGAGCGGGACGGTCTGGAAGCTGGCGGAGATAGAAGGGGACGAAGTGGATGGCTGAGCGGATTGTGGAGATCAGGCCGACGGCCAAACAGATGCAGTTCCTGCGGATGCAGAAGCAGCACTGCGGGTACGGAGGTGCGCGGGGCGGAGGAAAGAGCTGGGTGGTGCGGATCAAGGCGTGCCTGCTGGCGAACCGGTGGGGGAAGCCTGACCGGTACAGCGAAGGAATCAAGATCTGTATTGTCCGGCGGACGCTGGTGGACGTCCGGAACAATCACATCATTCCAATGAAAACCATGCTGAACGGGCTGGCAAAATTCAACCAGGCGGAACGGACGTTCTACTTTCCGAACGGGGCGACGATCCATTTCGAGTATTACGACAACGAGAACGACGCGGACCATTTCCAGGGTGTCGAGTATGACGTGATATTCATCGAAGAGGCCACACAGCTTCCGGAGGAATGGATCAAGAACATCGCGGCGAGCTGCCGCGGCGCGAACAAGTTTCCGCACAGGATCTACTATACCTGCAATCCGGGCGGGCCGGGGCATGAGTACATCAAACGGATCTTTATTGATCAGGTGTACAAGGAAGGGGAGGATCCGGAACAGTACGAGTTCGTACAGGCGAAGGTGACGGATAACAAGGTCCTGATGGAAATGGATCCGGGGTACATCGCTTTCCTGAAAAACCTGCCGCCAAAGAAGCGTGCCGCATGGCTCGACGGGAGCTGGGATATCTACAGCGGCCAGTTCTTTGAATCCTTTGTCAACGATCCTTCACATTGGGATGACCGGCAATGGACGCATGTAATCAATCCGATACCGATACGGAAACACTGGACGATCTACAGGAGTTTCGACTGGGGATCCTATCGTCCATTCAGTACGGGCTGGTGGGCTGTGGACGAGGACGATGTGATTTACAGGATTCTGGAATTCTACGGTGTGCAGCATGCCGGGGGCGAAGCGCTGGCGAACGAAGGGCTGAAATGGCCGGCGGACAGGGTGTTTGCGGAGATCGCGCGGATCGAGCGGGAACATCCGTGGCTGCGGGGCAGGGAGATTACCGGGATCGCGGACCCGGCGATCTTCCAGCAGAACGGAGGGCCGAGCATTGCGGAAGCGGGATTCGCGCATGGGGTGTACTTCAACAAAGGCGACAATTCGCGGATCGCAGGATGGGACCAGGTGCGCTACCGGATGCAGTTCAATGAGCAGGGATATCCGCGGATGTATGTGTTCAATACCTGCAAGGATTTTATCCGGACGATTCCGCTGCTGCAGCATGACGAGCATATCGTGGACGATCTGGACAGCGACGGCGAGGACCATATTGCGGACGAAACGCGTTACATGTGCATGGCGAGGCCGGTGGCGCCGCTGATCGAAAGCCCGGTGTATCAGCCGATGTACGGATCGGATCCGCTGGAGATGTTCAAGGAGGGGAGAAGATGATCAAGGCAACGATGTACTGGGAACGGATGCGGCTGGAGGTCAAAGGGCATGCCGGATTCGCGGAAAAGGGGAAGGATATCGTGTGCGCGGGGGCGAGCATGCTGGTGCAGGCGCTGGTTGGATCGCTGGACGTGGCTGAGCAGCGCGGGCGATGTGAATACAAGGCGAAGAACACCGAGGACGGGGAGGCAATTATCTGGGCGTTTGCAAGGCCGGGGACGCAGGCGGAGATCAAGGCATATTTCCGGATGTGCGTCACGGGGCTGAAGATGCTGCAAAGGGAATATCCGACACATGTATCGGTAAAAGAGGTTGAGTAACCAGGACGAGGAGCAAAGGAGGACAGAAAGATGGCGGTAATGGACAGATTGCGGGAGCGGCTGCGGGGGCAGGCTCCGGTGGGAGCGGCGCAGGGGATGCCGATGGGCGCGAGGATTCCGGATATCCGGGGCGGGGATCCTTATGCCGGCGGAGGAGCGCCGCGGGGAATGCCACAGGATCCGGGGATGACGGAGGGCGACGTGGAGCTGATGACGCGTCCGCAGACGGCGGAGATGGCGGAGGCGCGGAGGCTGGGCGAGCAGATGGGCGCCCAGGCTTTGATGGAGATGGCCGGGATCACGCCCATGCGGCAGAACATGTTCCGGAACGAGTCGCGGCTGATGAACGCGGAGAAGCTGAACCAGGCGACGCAGACGCTTTTGCGCTACAAGAGCGCGAAGAGCAGCGTGAACCGGCGGGTCATCAAGTCACAACAGTGGTGGAAGCTGAAGAACTGGGAGCAGATCCAGGTAAACCGCGGCGTCAAGGGGAGTACGGTCTATCCGAGCAATACGGGATGGCTGTGGAACTGCATCGTCGGGAAGCACGCGGACGCCATTGACTCCTTCCCGGAACCGGTTATCCTTCCGCGGATGATGGATGATAAGGAAGAGGCGAACCGGCTGAGCAAGATCGTGCCGGTGGTCATGGAGATCAACGATTTCGAGGAGACGTACAATGCCTGCTCCTGGCAGAAAATGCAGGAAGGAACCGGGGTGTACGGCGTTTTCTGGAATACGCGGAAGCTGAACGGGCTGGGGGATATCGATATCAAGAAAGTGAATATCCTGAATCTGTTCTGGGAGCCGGGGATCAACGATATCGAAGAGAGCCGGAACGTTTTCTTTATTTCTTTCGTGGACAAGCAGGATCTGCAGGAAAGCTACCCGGAGCTGGAAGGGCAGATGAACATGAGCAAGCTCGCGATCGAGCAATACAAGACGGATGACAGCATTGATCTGAGCAACAAGGCCGTGGTCGTTGACTGGTATTACAAGAAAGACGTGGGCGGCAGGACGGTGCTGCATTACTGCAAATACGTCAACGAAACCTGCCTGTATTCCAGCGAAGAGGAAGGGCTGGAGAACGGATACTATGAGGACGGGGAATATCCGTTCGTGCTGGACGGGCTGTTCCCGGTGGAAGGATCTCCGGCGGCATACGGGTACATCGATATCGCGAAGGATACACAGACGGATATAGACACACTGAGCCAGGCCATGGTCAAGAACGCCAGCCTCCGGGCGACGCCCAGATACTTCATCCGGAAGGACGGGAGCATCAACGAAGAGGAATTCGGGGACGCGTCGAAACCGCTGGTGCATGTGGGCGGGGCGCTGGGGCAGGACAGCGTGATGCCGATCGAGGTGGCCCAGATGGGAAGCGACGCCCACAACATGCTGCAGCAGAAGATCGATGAAATCAAGTTCATCACGGGGAACACGGACGTGAACAACGGCGGTGTACCTTCCGGCGTGACCGCGGCCAGTGCCATCGCGGCGCTGAAGGAAGAAAGCGGGAGATCCAGCAAGGATTCCACCAGGGCGGCGTACCGGAGCTACCGGAAGATCGTCATCAAGGTCATTGAGCGGATCCGTCAGTTCTACGATATTCCGCGGCAGTTCCGGATCCTGGGCGATCAGGGGCAGGAAGAATTCGTGAACTATTCCAACGAAGGGCTGCAGGTGCAGCAGATTCCGAACATGCCGGGGGACGAGCCGGGGCTGCGGCTTCCTGTGTTCGATATCGAGGTCCGGGCGCAGCGGGAGAACGCGTACACCAAGATGAGCCAGAACGAGCTGGCGCTGCAGTTCTTCCAAAACGGGATGCTCAACCCGCAGATGGCAGATCAGGCGCTGATCACGCTGGAGATGATGGATTTCCGCGGGAAAGACGAGCTGAAGAAACGTATCGAGCAGCAGGGAACGCTGATCCAGACGCTGATGCAGGTGGGCCAGATCGCGATGGAGCTGGCGCAGAGATACGCCCCCGCGGTGGCGGACCAGCTGGCCATGGTGCTGCAGGGCGTGGCGGGGGACGCGGGGATGACGCCCGTCGGCGGAGGATCCGGACAGGGCATGCAGGCGCTGCAGGCTCCGGCGGACAACATGAGCGCACCGAACCCGGACGAAAATTCGCTGGTAAAGAACGCGCGGGAGCGGGCGGCGAACGCCACAAGACCGTCGTAATGTGTGTACCTGCAATTATTTTTGATTTTGTGAAATAATCATGACAAGGGGTCGCCCACCAGACGGGCAGAGAGGAGAAAAGCATGGATTTCAAGCTGAATTTGCAGATGTTTGCCGAGGAAGGACCGGCCGCTGAGTCAGGACCGGCAGGCGCAGAGACAGCATCAGCAGCAGGAGGGGCTGCCGAAAGACCGGTGATATCCCAGGGGGATACGCTTCCCGGCGGCGGGGTAGCCAGTGCGCAGGTCGCTGCAGCGATGAACAGGCAGATGGAACGCCATCCGGAACTGCGGAAAGTATACGGACAGAAGTCCGCGGAACAGGCGCCGGCGGCGGGCCAGAACGAGCCTACCATGGAAGACCGATGGAACGAGCTGAAGAAGGGCGAGTTCGCGCAGCTGTACGGAAGAGACGTACAGGCCGCGATACAGGACCGGTTCAAGAACATGAGCGATGTATCGGCGCAGCTAAACGCGCTGCAGCCGATGCTGAAGGTGCTGCGGGACCGGGCAGGGGTACAGAGCGATCAGGAACTGATCCGGAAGGTCATGGACGATGACAGTCTGTACGAGGACGCGGCGAACGAGGCCGGGATGACCATCCCTGCCTATAAACAGTTCATGCAGATGAAAGCGCAGCGGGACCGGCTCGAAAGGCAGCAGCAGGAAGACATGAGGGACCGGCAGCTGAAAACGCATGTGCAGAATCTGGTCCGTCAGGCGGAGGAATTCAAGAAGCAATTCCCAGGTTTCGATCTGGAGAAAGAAGTTCTGCAGAACGATACCTTCCGGCGGCTGACGAGTCAGGAGGTCGGACTGAGCGTGCGGGACGCGTATTTCGCGATCCACCACGACGAGCTTGCGCCCCAGATGATGGCATACGGAATGCAGCGGGCCAAACAGCAGATGGGACAGACCATCCAGGCCCAGCAGCGGCGTCCGGCGGAGGGAGCCATGAAGGCGCAGGGACAATCAGCGGCGGCGGAAATCTCACTGGATCCAAGGAAAATGACAAGAGCCGAACGGAACCGGATGTACGACTACATCCACAAGAAGGGGACGGTGAGGCTCGATTGAGAAAGGAGCTAAACCATGAAAGACTGGAAATTTAATCTTCAGCTGTTCGCGGAAGCCGGTACGCTGGTCAACGCGATGGCGGGATACATGAACGCCTATACAGGCGACAAAACGGATTTCACTCCGGGCGGGGACGATCTTTCCACGCTGAACAAGGTTTTTTACGACACCGCGCTGCTGGACAACGCGCGGGATCAGCTGATCTACACCCAGCTGGGAAAGAAACTGAACCTGCCGGCCAATCACGGCATGAGCATGGAGATCCGGCGCTGGAAGACGCTGGGCCGCATCGGGAAGCTGACCGAAGCAGTGATTCCGACCGGTAAGAAGCTGAGCCAGGTTGCGATCACCATCACCATCGCGCAGTACGGCGATTACGTTGCCATCTCTGATCTGATGGACAACCACGCGATCGACGATGCGAAGCTGGGCGCGACCGAAGAGCTGGGCGCGGCTGCCGGCCTGACCAACGATATGCTGACCCGGAACGTGCTGCTGGGCGGGACGCAGATCCTTTACGCGGACGCGATCAACCGCTCTACCGGCGCTTACGTCGAGACGCCGGCCACCGAAGCGGGCCTGCAGACCGATATCGCCAGCTACAACGTGTTCCTGACGCCGGACGTGCTGAGCAAGGCGCGGACCCAGCTGTTCAAGAGCGCGAAGGGCATGAAGTATTCCGGCGCTTATTACCTCGCTGTCATCCATCCGGATGTGGCGGAGGACCTGCGGCGCAGCGATTACTGGATGGAAGCCCACAAGTATGCCGGCCCGGAAGAGATCTACACCGGCGAGATCGGGCGTATCCACGGGATCCGGTTCCTCGAAAGCAATCTCGCGCCGGTCATCAAGTCTGCCGGCCAGAGCTACGCGACCTACAAGACCATGATCTTCTGCAAGGACGCTTTCGCGGTCCTCGATATCGAAGGCGGCGCCATGGAGACGATCATCAAGAGCAAGGAAGAAGTCGGCGGGCCGCTGAACCAGTTCGGGACCGTCGGCGTCAAGTTCGAGATGGGCGCGAAGATCCTGTACCAGGAGCGGATGCTCACGGTCTGGAGCGGCAGCAGCTATTCTTCCACCGCGGAAGACAATACGGCTGAATATTCCGATGCCGCCTGATGACGGCAACAACCCGGAGAGAGGCGACTCTCTCCGGGCATTTCCGATTTTACGAAAGGAGTAAAAAACCATGAAGAAATTGAATCTGCAGCAATTTGCGGGGAGCCTGACGGTCACCGTCTACAAGGACGCGCACATGACAACCGCTTCCGCGTCTCCGTCCAGCAGCCTGGCAAAGGATGACAGCGTCGCGCTGACGCTGACGCCGGCCTCCGGGTACGAGGTGAACGACGTGGAAGTCGTTTCCGGCGGCGTGACCATTGATTACGATCCGGATGACGGCTATTCGTTCACGATGGGCGAATCGAACGTCGTACTGAACGTCACCAGCAAGAAGAACAACCTGTACAAGATCACGGAAAACACGTGGGTATGGGTGAACGGATCCGGGACCGAGCTGAAGCGGAACATGAAGTATGTCCGCCACAACAACGGCGCGATCGTCGACGTCGAAAGCAGCGGGACAGCGGTCACCGTGAACGCGGACGTCGTGGCGAAGCTGATCGAGGCCGGCGTGCTGATCAAGATCTGATAATCAAAAACGGGATCGCCCACCTGAAGGGCAGAAAGGAAACTGAATATGGCAACCAAAAAGGAAGATAAGCCCGTACTGAACCTGCCGGAAGACGAGGACGCGGTATTCGAGGCGGAGGCTGAAAAGCTGCAGCAGATGGCCAACATGCAGGCCGAGCTGGCCGCGCTGAAAAAGGAGAACGCGGAGCTGAAGAAAAACAGCATCTATTCCCCGTCCCCTTACGGAAGCGAAGGCGACTATGAGCGCGTGCAGCGCGCCTGCCAACAGGCGGCGGAGCAGGGGAAGAATCCCTGGAATATCAAGATCAGCGTGAAAGCGCCGAGAATCGGAAAAGGGGAAGATTCCTACTGGCTTTCCGTCAACGGACGGTCGTTGCAGGTTCCGGCGAACGAAAGGTACTACGAGATGGCGCTTCCGTTTGCCCAATGCCTTGTGGATGAGATTAAGAACCGGAACGCGGCCAACGATTACATCGACAGCATCGAGGTCAAGGATCCGAAGGACAATCCCCACAAGGAAGAAAAGATTTATTAAGAAAAACGGGCGGAAGGGCGAGGCTTTTCCGCCTGTTTTTCAGAGAGGAGCAGAGCATGACGATTCAGGAAGCGCTGGACACCGTGGACGAGATGAAACCGAACATGATGACCAGGAAGCTGAAACTGAAATTCCTGACCGAGATCGAGGACCTGATCCACGGGGAGATCGTGCTGAAGCATGTGCATCCTCCGGAGCAGGACGAAAAGCCGTACTATTCCGAGGACAGCGATCCGGGAACGGTGCTGCTGGTTCCGGATCCGTACAGCATGGTGTACGTCTACTGGCTGATGACGAAGATCGACATGCAGAACCAGGAAGACGCGCGGTGGAACATCGACCGGAGCCATTTTGAAAACGCGTACGACACCATGAGTGACTGGTGGACGAGAAACCATATGCCGTTTCAGGCGATAAGGGAGTTCAGGATATGAGGAAGATGCAGCAGATCCAGCCCGCGGAGAAGCGGGAGCTGGCCACGAACACGTTCAGGGGATACAACCACGCCGAGATCATCACGGACGGGGAAATGTTCGACATGCAGAATCTGAGCGGGGATATGTATCCTTCTCTTTCCGCGCGGAAAAAGCGCGGGATCAGCAGCTACGACGTTTCCGGGCAGGAAAGCGTGCCGCTGACGGGGATCCATGGGCGGGATCAGCTGGTATTTATCCGGGGGACCGAGGTTTTCTACAATTTCGTAAAGGTGCAGGGGCTGAGCGTGAGCGCAGCGGAGAACATGCTTCCGAAAAAGATCGTGAGCATGGGCGCGTATGAATGTATCTGGCCGGATAAAGTGTATTTTAACACGGTGAATACGTCCGATTACGGGAGCATGGAGCGGAAGCTGACGATCTCCGGAACGGGATTGGCGCTGACCATGTGCCGGCTGGACGGAACCAACTACGATATGACGAGCATAAACGTTTCCGCGACGGCGCCCAGCAGCCCGACGAACGGCCAGCTGTGGATCGACCAGAGCGGGGACAACGACGTGCTGCGGCAGTATACCCAGAGTACCCAGGAATGGACGGAAGTACCGACGGTCTATGTAAAGATTTCCGGGACCGGGGCCGGGCAGGGGCTGAATGAGTATGACGCGGTGACGATATCCGGGATGGAAGCGCCGACGGGGACCAGCGAGAAGGTGGCGGGGCAGGTGGCCGCGCTCAACGGCAGCATGATCGTTTACGGGGCGGGATCCAACTATCTGATCGTGGCCGGACTGATCAGCAATACCGTGCCGGCGCTGAAAGCGCAGAACGTGACGATCAACCGGGATGTACCGGATCTGGATTATATCTGCGAGAGCAATAACCGGCTGTGGGGATGCAAGTACGGCATGGAGAACGGCGCGGTGGTGAACGAGATCCGGGCGTGCAAGCTGGGGGATTTCCGGAACTGGTCCTGCTTCATGGGATTATCGACGGACAGCTATACGGCCAGCGTCGGGACAGACGGCGTGTTCACGGGCGCGATCACCCAGAAAGGATACCCGGTATTCTTCAAGGAGAACTGCATCCATCGGGTGAGCGGGAACACGCCCAGCAGCTTCCAGGTTACGACAACGTTATGCCGGGGGATCCAGCGCGGGAGCTGGCGGAGTGCGGCGGTGGTCAACGAGGCAATCTATTATAAAAGCCGCGGCGACGTCATGATGTTCGACGGGAGCCTGCCGGTGAGTGTTAGCAGGCAGCTGGGGGACGTGCTGTACGAGGACGCGCGGGCCGGGGCGATCGGCGGCAAATACTATATCAGCATGAAGAACCAGAACAATACCTGGACGCAGTTCTGTTTCGATACGGAGCGGAACACATGGTATAAGGAAGACGGGCTGAAAGCGCTGGGATACGGGGCCGCGGGGGACGAGCTGTTTTTGATCGATGAAGTCAACAATACGCTGGTCGCGGTGAATGGGAGCGTCGGTACGCTGGAAGACGATTTCCAGTGGTCGGCGGTATTCGGCGTGACGGGCATGGAATACAGGTCCAACGATTACGGAAACATGGTCCGGAGCGACATGCGCAGCGAGATGTACCTGTCGCGGTTCGATATCCGGATGTACATGGAAGAGGACTGCAAGGCGGAGCTGTGGATCCAGTACGATTCCGACGGGGAATGGAAGCATCAGGGCGAGATCCGCGGGCGGAGGCTCCGGAGCTTCACGCTGCCGGTGGTCCCGCGGCGGTGCGACCATCTCCGGGTGAAGATCACGGGGAAGGGAGAATTCCGGGTCTATTCGATCAGCAGGATCATGGAGGTGGGAAGCGATGGCGGTAAGAATTGATACGCCTCCGACGCTGGCCGGAGACGAGAAGAAGCAGCTTGAACAGCTGTGGAGCTACCTTTACCAGCTGTCGGAGAACATCAACAGCAACCTGGAAGGGATCGGCAGCAACGAGCTGACCGACAGCGAGCGGAAGACCATGAAGGCGATTATCGGGGAGGGCGAGAAGCAGGGCCTTTCCGAAATGGAGTCGCTGAAGAGCCTGATCATCAAGACGGCGGATTTCGTACAGACGAGTATGCAGGAATACCGGCTGAACCTGCTGGGAAGCACCGTGGACAGCGGACAGTTCGGGCGGTATGTGCGGAATACCGGGCTGAACGTGGTGGTCAACCCGGAAGGGATCACGCAGAATTATTCCTTTGAGGAAGTTGTTCAGGGGCTGAAAGAATTCTCCGTCAACGCGAAAAACTACATCAAGACCGGGCTGCTGCGGACAGTGAACAGCATACCGGTTTACGGCGTCGCGATCGGCAAGGACGTGGTGACGTTCAGCCGGGACGGAACCGAAACCTACAACGACGGGAACAAGGTGGCCGAGCTGACGGCGGACGAACTGAGCTTCTGGCAGAACAGCGTGAAGATTGCCAGCTATACCGGGAGCAAAATCACGTTCTATTACGGCGGGAGCGCGGTCTTCTATATCGAGAACGGAAAGATCTACTGCAATGAGGATATCACGCTGGCGACCGGGAAAAAACTGATCATTGATTCGACTAACTTTAAGATGGATTCCGACGGAAAGCTGACGATCATCGGCGGCGGTCTGAACAACGCGAGCGGCGTGCTGACGATCAAGGACGCGAGCGGGAACACGATCGGGACGTGGGATAAGGATGGAATCGTGGTTAATGAAGGATCCATCCTGGCTGATGTAATAAAAGGCGGGACGCTGCTGCTGGGCGGTCTGAACAACGCGAGCGGCGTGCTGACGATCAAGGACGCGAGCGGGAACACGATCGGGACGTGGGATAAAGACGGATTCAGTTCTTCCACTGCCAGCTTCGGCATAGCATCGGAGAACCTGGAAATTGACAGCTCGAACGGTTATGTTTGCGTAAAGAAAAAGAAAACGGGCGGACTGGACTATCAATGGGAATACGCTTTTGAGTTTGGTAAGCATATAAAAGACATCAATCAATATTTTGTGATATATGACTATGTTGCAGCGTTTTATAAATTAGACGCTACAGCAAACAGATCTGCCGGTATGGGATTATATATTGCAGACGGAACAAACAAATGGGGGAGCTACCAAGATCCGGCGCTGACGGGGACATTTGTATTTGCAACGTCTGAATGTACGACGCTGCAGCAAAGAGGAAGCGGAGGTAACCAATACTCGCAAAACGTTATGCCGGGAATCTTGCCAAGTACTGATGAAATGTCGCTCGGATGCGACAGCTATAAGTGGGCTGTTGCTAAAATCAAGCGCATAGCCTGTAATTTCATAGAAGCATTAGGCTGGATCGACGTCAGTTCCGGGACCGATGCGCGAGTCGCGGTATCAGTTCTCAATGGGTTAACAAGATGTATCCTGGAATATGCACAGAATATGGAGCATGGACTCAGGAGCGAAGGATATCATAACGGAAGCACTTTTGTGTCAGACAATAAATGGATGATTTACCGGGATTCGAGCGGAGACATCATCGTAAATGGCAAATGTACAGGATCTGCCGGAGCGGTGGAAAGCAGCGCTTTTACAACTCGGGTGTACACAAAGAACCTGACGGTCAGCTTCGGCGGTACGGCAAGTGGAACGATCGACATTTCAGTTCCAAGCGGATACGCGGCAATATCTGTTGCAGGGTTTAATGTTGATATTTCAGACACTTTCGCTTCAAAAATATTGCTGACGGACAACAATACAAAAATCAGCTATTCATTAAGGAATATAACGTCTGGTTATGGAGATGAAAACGGAGACCTGAAAGTGACGGTTTTGCTGGTGAAGACATCGTAATCACGACAAGCGGAAGATAAAGAGATCGGAACAGAAGGAGGATTCAGAAATGGCAGTTACAGGATCTTACAAGGAACCAAGGAAACAGCAATACGGCAACACCGGGGCCTACAACGGGCTGAGCGGGACGAGCCAGAGTACGAACAGCAAGGTCGCGCAGTATCAGCAGGGGTATACGCCGTCGCAGAACGTGGTGGACGCGCAGCAGAACCTGAAGAACGTGCAGGCGCAGAAACCGCAGGGATATAACAGCAAATATTCCAGGATGCTGGACAACATCATGCAGCAGATCCAGAATCCCAGCGAGTTCAAGTATGAATTCAACGGGGACAACCTGTTCAAGGCATACGCGGACATGTATTCGCAGCAGGGCCGGCAGGCCAGCCTGGGCGCCATGGGACAGGCCGCGGCGCTGACCGGCGGATACGGGAACAGCTACGCGCAGCAGGTAGGCAACCAGGCATACCAGCAGAACCTGATGGGCCTTTACGACCGGGGCATGGATTTGCGGGACCGGGCGTATCAGGCATACCAGGATCAGCAGGGGCAGAACCGGGACGCCTACAGCATGCTTTCCGAACAGGAACAGAACGCTTACGGGCGCTACCGGGACGAGATGGCAGACTGGCAGCGGGAGGAAGCGAACGCGGCGGACCGCGCGCAGGCGGCGGAGGAACAGGAATACAACCGCTACCGGGATATGCTGGAATACTATACCGGGCTGGCGCAGGTGGAGAATGCGGCATACAACACGGATGCGGAGCGCCAGGAAGCGATCCGGCAGTTTAACGCGAATTTCGGAGAGAACGCGAGACAGTTCAACACGACCAACCAGTACAATTATGATGTGCTGGGTACGAATACAGATCTCAAAAACAGAGAACTGGATATGGACAATGATTACCGGAACCGGGCGCTGGGCGAGGAGACGGCATATAAGTATGCCGCGCTGGACGAGAACCGGCGGTCTACGGATCTGGATGACGCGTACCGTTACGCGGCGCTGGATGAAAGCAGACGGTCCACAGACCTGGACAGCGATTACCGGAACCGGGCGCTGGATGAAGACACGGCGTACAAGTATGCCGCGCTGGGCGAGAGCGGCAGGGTTTCCGACCTTGAGAACGCGTACAAATACGCCGCGCTGGACGAGAACCGGCGGTCCACAGATCTGGACGATGCGTACCGTTATGCGGCGCTGGAACAGAACCAGAGCCAGTTCGACGCATCGAACAGACTGGATTATGACAAAATGGCACAGAACCAGAGTCAGTTCGACGCCAACCTGGCAGAACAGCAGCGGCAGGCGACACTGGAGGACGCATACAAATACGCGGCGCTGGCGCAGGATCAGAGCCAGTTCGATACAAACACCAATCTCAAAAACAGGGAACTGGATCTGGACAGCGATTACAGGAACCGGACGCTGGACGAAACGATCCGGAGCAACAATATGGACAACGATTACCGGAACAGGACGCTGGACGAAACGATCCGGAGCAACAACATGGACGAGGCGTACCGTCGGGATACGCTGGCCGAGCAGCAGAGATCGACGAATCTGGACAACGACTATCGGAACAGGACACTGGACGAGCAGATCCGGAACAACAACCTGGACGAGGCGTACCGCAGGGATACGCTGGCCGAGAACATCCGGAGCAACAAGGCGGAAGAAAGCTACCGGAACAAGACGCTGGCGGAACAGCAGAGATCCACAAATCTGGACGAAGCGTACCGTCGGGATACGCTTGCGGAGCAGCAGAGATCAACGAATCTGGACAACGATTACCGGAACCGGACGCTGGACGAACAGATCCGGAGCAATAATCTGGACGAAGCGTACCGTCGGGACACTCTGGCCGAGCAGCAGAGATCCACGAATCTGGACGAGGCGTACCGTCGGGATACGCTGGCGGAGAATGTCCGGAGCAACAAAGCGGATGAAAGCTACCGGAACAAAACGCTGGCAGAACAGAAGCGGTCTACCAATCTCGATGAGGCATACCGGCGTGATACGCTGGCCGAGAATATCCGTAACAGCAACCTGGACGAAGCATACCGCAGGGATACGCTGGCCGAGAACATCCGGAACAACGACCTGGACGAAGCGTACCGTCGGGATACGCTGGCGGAGAATATCCGGCAGGCGAACATGGACGATGTGTACCGTGATCGGGTAGAAACGTGGAACGAATACAACGATACGCGGAACTATGAAGCGGCAATGAATCAGGATCAGCGGAATTATGACCGTGATGTGCTGGAGAGCGACCGGAACTATTACAAGAGCTATGTAGGGGCGATTCTTGAAAATGGTCAGATGCCGAGCGCACAGATGCTGCAGGCGGCAGGGCTGAGCGAGACGGACGCCAGGGCGATGATGCTGCAGCAAGCGGGCGTGAGCGCAGGATCCGGCAGCGGCGGGAAGCAGACGTACTATGTGGATACGAACGACAAGGGCGAGACGAAGTATTACACATATGACAAGAACGGGAAGCTCGTCGAAGCGACCGAGAAGGAAGCGAAGAAAGGCAATATCGACACAACGCTGCAGAATATCCAGCAGGCGGCGAAGGATAAGAAAACTAACGCCAGCGCGGGGACAGCGATCAATTACGACGCATATACGGATCCGGCGAAGGCAAAGGACCTGCAGAGTAAAATAGAGACTATTCAATACAGATTGAATAATAGCGAAGGAATGAATGGATCAAACTACAGTTTTGAAAATGTCACAGCATTGAGCGAAGAATTAAAGGGTTTGCATAGTCAACTGGAAGCGTTGAAGAAAAAAAAATAATAAGACAGGACAACCGAGGCGGAGGTAAATATGGCAACGAGTCTGAAAGGGAAGGTTCTTTCTTACAAAGATTGGGAAGAAGAGGAAAAGAAAAGGAAGAAAGAAGAGGAAGAACGCAAGGCTAAGCTGAACGAAAACAACTATCAGACAACTCTGAACATTAAAACTACAGACGTAATGAGGAACAACGCAGCGCAGAGCGCTGCGTCCTCAATTCAGCAGAAAACATCCGGGACGATCAATAAGATCCTGAAGAACGACGTAACTTCCATACAGGACGTCGTAAAAAAGGACAAGGAAAGCGGCTTCCTGGATTACCTGTTTCATGGCGGGGCGAAGATCGAAAACGAAAAAGCCAAAACGAAGAACCAGTATAGCGAACCGAGGAAAACTGCGCAGAATTTCCAAATTGATCAGCAAAGCGGGAATTATACAGGCAATAATCTGATCATGATGAGCGACGAGCAGCTGAACGCGAAAAAGAAAAGTACCCAGGCTGCGTACGAGGACGCGTTGCGGAATGAAGAGATCTTCAACGATACAGCGCGGAGAGAGGAAGAACAGGCGAAAAAGCGGAACCAGTACAATGAAGCAACGGAAAAAGAAGGAATCTATGGTACGCTGCAGGAAACCGGGCTGAGAGATGACAACTATAAAGACGGACCGTATTTTTATAAGAAAAGGCCGGACGATTATTATGACGATCAATCATATTACGACCGGCTGATGTATGAATATCTGCATGGCGTTGGATCCTATGATGCCATCGAAACGCGGGAAGGGAAAGACAAGCGGGACAAAGAGCTTTCCGACGTGTGGGACGCGATGGACAATGGGAATATCTACAACCTGCGCAACGAGGAAATGCACAAGACCACGGAAGCAGGGCTGAATTACAACGGAGATTTCGGATCCAACAAATACAAAAACCAGCTGGCAGATACAGAAGAAGAACTGAACAGAAGAAACGAGATCAGAAGATATGAAAATAACGCTCCGGATGTGGACCCGACATATGATCCGTCACTGGTGAAAACATATCAGACGAAGACGAATCTTTTAACGCAGGTATTTGCTCCGGGCGTGATGCCGTCAGAGGTGCAGACCGGGGACGAGATCGATATCCTTTATCAGAAGATAAACAATCCGTACAACCCTGTCGGATCAGACTCTATTTTCGGAGATAAGGAATCACAGCTGAAGCAGCTGGGAACCATGGACGCCGCGTATTTCATGACGCAGGAACAGGCAGACACATTCAACAAATATTATAAAGCCGGAATGAAACAGGAAGCGAAGGCTTTCTATGATGCGCTGCTGCCGACACTGGAAACAATCAAAATGTCGGCAAGAAGCGAGCTGACGCAGGACATGAGCAAGAACGAATACGCGCCGCTGATGATTGCGGAACGTGCGCTGATGCCCGAAGTGGCCGGGGCGCTGGGTACGGTAGGATCTGTTCTTGCTATTGCTGGAAACAAGGACGCGCAGAAGCAATACAGCGACTGGTACGCGATGCAGAACGCGATGGGCGATATCCAGACAGCGCGTCAGGAAACCTGGGGAGATAAGTTTGCGGAATGGTTCGGAGAAGACGCGAGAAACATGGGCGAGCGGCTGGCCGGAGTCGGGTATTCCATCACGGATAACATCCGCAGGGCGCTGATCACCAAAGGCGCCAGCAAAATGCTGGGTCTTCCGATGGATTCCGCAGCGGCAAAGACGATTGATTTCGGCATGCTGGGCGCGGACGTCATGTCGAACACGATGGCGGAGGGGCTGAAGGAAGGATACAGCCCGGAAGAGTCGTTTGTACGGGCCTGCGGGGAATCACTGATCGAAGTTGCCACAGAAAATATGTGGTGGGACGATCTGTTCAGCCCGGACCTGAAGGACCTGATCGGAAAACCGAAGGATTTCGTAAAGTATCTCGGAAACGTCTTCATGTCCGAAGGTATGGAAGAAGTATCCGGCAATGTGATGGATACCATTTTCGACGAGGCCGTCAGCAAACTGTACGATCACGAGAGCGAACTGGAGTCTAAATACCATCAGCTGGTCGACAACGGCATGGATCCGGAAGAGGCCAAACGGAACGTGATGGGCGGATGGCTGGAAGAAACCGGGTACGCTTTCCTGAGCGGCGGGCTGAGTGCGCTGGCGATGGGCAGCGCGAGAGGCGTTTCGACCAGGGCGGAACTGAGCGGAACCGGAAAAGCGGCGATCCAGAGCGGGCTGGATATCAAAAACGCGACGTCGAGCGAGCGGGCTGCAATTGAAGCAACCAACGAATTCAAAATCGTCGAGGCCGCGGAGAAGATGGGACCGGAGACGGAGAGCGCAAAGATCGCAAAGGCGATCCGGGAAGATTTCCGGAACGGGAAAAAGGTAAGCAATGCGCGTTTCGGAGGACTGATTCACAGCATTGTGAACGAGAGCGGCGCGAAGATCGGAAACATCGTGCAGGATGTGATGGGAGATACGATCGAAGAACGGTTGATGCAGGAAGGTGAGAAGAAAGCAGTCGCGCAGAAGGACGCCAGGATCGTCGTGAATGCGATTGTCAATGATGATATCTCTTCAAAAGTGAATCTTGGTCTGGCCAGCGATACAGCTTTCAGGATCTACAAGGAATATGTCGGAAGCGAAGAATTCGACCAGGCAAAGGATACGCTGAAAACACAGGTCAAGGGTGTTATGTCGGCGCAGGACAGTATCCGGGAGCTGCTGACGCCGGCAAGCGCAACGGTGGCGGCGAACGCTTACGCGAGACTGACGGACGGGGCGGAGGATCTGGTGGACAAGAGCAGGGGCGTGGTCGATACGCTGCTGAGCAAGGACACCAGCAAGACCGGGGAGATCGTCCGGGACGGGAAAAAGCTGGGGATCACGGGGATTAAGATCACGCCGGTGAACCAGGACGGAGTGACAACCAACGAGATCAAGCTGCAGCTGGATGACGGAACGGAAGCGGATCTGGGCGACGTCAAGACAACGAACATCGCGACGGCAAAGGTGCTGAAGCTGGCGGAGAGCGCCGGCGGAAAGCTGGTCAGCGAGAAGTTCGCGAATGCTCTGATGAAGAACGCGAACGTCAAGAACACGGACGGATATCTGGCGGAGGCGATGAACCTGCGCTTTGCGGCGATGCTGGACCGGGCAATGCCGAAGACCGGGCTGGATAACAGGGCCGCGGCGGAACTGTACAATACCAGCAAGGAAGAGTTCGATGAGGCGGAGGTCAAGCGTATCGCGAACCGGCGGGTAATTACGCCGGGACAGGGCAAGGCGTCGCTGAACGGCGCGGTCTACGGGACCGGGGCGTTCAATTCCGCGCTGGACAATCTGGCGAAGGAAAAGAATCTGGACAAGAAGGTGAAAAACGAGATCCTTGCGGCGTCGAAGATCGCGAAGGCCGCGGGATTTGACGTGGAGCTGTATTACGACGAGAACGATACAGCGAACCAGGGCAGTTTTGAAGGAAAGAACGGGATCCGGATCAACCTGGCCGGGACGTATAACAAGGAGGGTGTGCGGAGAAGCGCGCTGGCCACGCTGGCGCATGAGGTGGAACACTGGCTGGAAGCGAACAGCCCGGAAGAATACAAGACTTTCCGGAAATTTGCGCTGGACAATCTGGAAAAAAGCGGGCTGAACCTGCAGCATGAAGTGCTGGGGGTCATGGATAACTATGCGCATTACGGGGAGAACATCGACATCAACGGCGCGGTGGCGGAGATCGTCGCGAAGAGCGCGGAACAGATGTTCGGGAACGAGAAGATTGTGCGGGAGCTGGCGAAGCAGGAACCGACCACGTTCGAGCGGGTGCAGGCGGCGGTGACGCGGCTGGTGGACCGGATCCGGGACGCGATCGGGAGCGTGCGGAACACGTCCAGCCGGTACGCGCAGACGCTGATGAATGTATCCGACCAAATGGCGGATCTGTGGCTGAGAACATACGAGGAAGCGAAGGGGACGAAGGGAACCGGAACGGGGACCGTAAAGCAGTCATCCAGACAGGAAAACGATCCTGTGATACGGACGCTGAACCGGAACGCAAACCTGCAGATCCAGACGAACAACCTGGACAAGCGGGATATCCTGTACAAGTACGGCAGGCGCGGGTACGACGTGGACGGCGTGATGAAGGAAAGCGACCTGGACGCGTTCGAAGGGTTCATGGACAAGAAGGACCTGAAGCGGCTGCGGGAGATCGAGCAGGATAACGCTAAATGGGAGCAGAAGAAGCTGGATTACGAGAAGCTCACGGCGGAGGATCCGGATTACCGGTATGTTCAGGCATGGCAAAATGACGATTTCGACGAGATGGAGAACATCCTGCGGGAGAAGATCGAAGGGACGGACGGGGTTATTCCGTTCAAGGCGCCGAAGAGCTACCAGTTCAGGGACAAGGATATCGCGAAGTACATTAAGGAAGGGAACAAGGAAGCGATCAATATCGCGGCGGCGCATATGGCGCAGCAGGTTCCGAAGAACGCGGTGCTGGTTCCGATGCCGAACCATCACGGAGTCGTGAATGATGATACGGACACCATGATGCTGGCCAGGGCGATCAGCGAGATGACAGGCAGGCCGGTGGTGAACGCGCTGGCCGGCGCGGATCGGGAGAGCCGGTACGACTCGAAGAAGAACAAGGGCAGCAAGGTGACGGCTGCGGATATGGGATTCCGGCAGATCGCGGATCTTCCGGAAGGAACGGTTCCGTATTTCGTGGACAACGTGGTCGGATCCGGGGAGACGGCCAAGGCCGCGCATGATGCTTTCGGAAAGGGCGTCACGCTTTCCTATGCGAAGAGCAGCCGGGCCGGGCTGGAAGGGCTGAAGAACGCCGGGCCGACGTATTACGACAAATACCAGACCAGGATGATTCCGCTGCATGACCGGATCGATATGAGCAAGACGTTTAAGACGGACGGGACGGAAGCGTGGAAGTATTCCATGCAGGAGAACGACGAGAGCTACCGGGACGCTGTGGATCGCGGAGATATGGAAACCGCGCAGCGGCTGGTTGACGAGAGAGCGGAAGAGGCTTTCAGAGACAGCAAGGCCCGCACAGATGACGGGAAACTCATAAAAGTATTTCACGGAACAAATGCAGATTTCAATGTTTTCGACACAAGGGTATCCGGAGGAAAGAACGGAACGCAGGAAGGATACGGGATCTATCTGTCGGACGAGAAAGCGATCACGAAGCAATACGGGGATCGTCAGATTTCATCCTATCTGAACATGAAAAAACCTGCATATGGGTTCAGAAAAACCATGCGAAGGAATGAGCTTGCGAAGCTGATTCAGGCGACGGTAGAAGATCAGGCGAGTAAAATAATTAAAGAAGATGAAAGCTACAGCTTTAATGACGCATTGCTGGATACGTGGGTATCGAACTATGTGAACACGCGGGACTATCCGTCCATGAGAGCGGTCTATGCGGATGTGGCCAGTAAGATCATGGAGTATAACGACAACGATGCGGATATCATCTATGAACTGATGGAAGGAATGGGAATCCGGGACTATGAGAGCGCAATGGATTTCTATCACAACATCCTCACGCCAACAACAGGGATCGATGGATTCTGGCAGAAATGGGACAATCGCGAAACGGGCGGGAAATCGAATGTTTTCGTCGCTTTTGATTCGTCGCAGATCAAAAAGAGCGATGCGGTGACATATGATGATGACGGAAACGTGATTCCTTTGAGCGAGCGGTTCAATGAAGAAAAAGGAGATATTCGGTATTCGTTTGCGGGAACAGATCCGGAAACCGGGAAATCGGTTTATATCAGCAATTACGCACCAAATACAGAGCAGAGAGTAAAAAGCGAGAGGCTGATAAACCTTGTTCAGAATGTATGGAGCAAGAAACCGATAAAATTAACAGTCGAAGAAAATGGGAAGAAACGCGTCATTTACGCAAAGTTTGATCCAGACTTTGATCCGACAGGGGCAAGAAAAACAGACCTTGGGAAAATGGCGTTTCCTGAATTTGGCCCGGCGAGCAGGCGAAGGGTCGCAATGAATCTGGTCGATGATTATTATCAGATTCTCGAAGAGTCATATTTTGACGGGCATCTGCCTGAGATGAAAGACCATAAAGACGTCACGCAATGGAATTATTTTGTGGACGATATCTATTATGCAGATCAGGACAGCGATGAAGCGTTTCCTTATCAGATTGCCATAAATATAAAAGAAAAGAGCAACGGAGATTTCGTATACGCATATTATCCGAAAAAACTGAAAGATGGGAAAAGCAAAAAGCTGAGCGTCATGGGTATGAAACCCGTTAACACCGGATCAAAATCCGGAGAATCAGCATCAGCTTCTAAAGAAATTGTATCACGAGAGCAGAAATCTGACAAGAGCCAAAAATCCTTCCAGGAAGATGATGCAACCGGTAAGAAATTAGAAAAGGAATACAGAGACGCATACGACCGGTATACGGATCTGAGGCTTGAGTTCAGCAAGCGCAAGGACGAAGCGAAGAGCTGGGAAAAGCGGATCATTGCGGCGCCGAAGGATCAGCTCATGGCGCTGGCGGAAGAATACGGAAGATGGGAGCAGGAATCCGGATACGCGAAGATGCGCGAAGAGCTGGAGGAAGCAGAAAAGGCATACAAGGAAGCAAGTAAAAAGTGGGAAGAATACGCAGAGCAGCGGGACGTCGCACAGGAGCAGGGCAAGATCCGGGACTCCGGGCTGAGCGAAGCGGACTGGAGAAGAAAAGAGGCTGTTAAAGAATACGGATACACAACCAACTACCGGGAAGCAGGATACCTGCTGCCGAACGGGAAAATGCTGAACTTCTCCGGAGAAAAGGGAAAACATCCGGGACACAGGGGACAGGATCACAGGAACATCGGAACCGTATACGCCAGCTGGGAAATGCAGGGCGCGAAAGCGATGACCGCGTTCATGAACGACGGCAATATCCGCGTGATGGCGGAGACGCCGGGGGTTGATATCAGCACAACGACAGAACCGACAACGGCACAATACAATATGATCCGGGAAATGGCATACAGGTTCGCGGACGATGAATATTTCACGGTGGATCTGTCCGACGCGAATGGGAATAATGTCGGCAATCTGGAATATGAAGGGAAAATCAATCCTTCCAGAATCGTGAACGATATCCGGACATATTTCAGGACAGGAGAGGTTCCGCAGCAAAGCGCGGTAGACCGGTTCCGGTACTCCTTCCAGGACGATACGGATATTGATGTCGCGCATTGGATGCAGACGGTTCCGGAAACGGAAATGCAGACGGCGGCGGAGAAGGAGCTACTGAAGCAGTACAAGGGAAAGCGGATCGGGATGGAGCTGCAGCGGGAGCGGCTGCGGAAAATCGAGGAGCAGCTGCGGCAGGCGCAGCGGACGCCGGAGAAGGAACGGACGGAAGAGGACAAGCGGAAGATCAGGAAGCTGGAGGTCATGCAGGAGAACGCGACCAGGATCCTGAACCAGCGGGAGAAGGAACTGGCGGAGGTTACCGGGGACGAAGGGTTCGGGCGGATGATGTACCAGCAGCGGAAAATGCTGAACGACTTCATCTACGGACGGACGCAGGGCGAGGTACGGGATTCCGTCGAGGCGATGGAGAAGAGCGCGGACGAGATCACCAGGACGATCGAAGAGAACCGGCAGGCCGTGGCGGAGATCGAGAACAGCGGCGTGGTCGAGAAGGTGAAGAAGATCCTCGGCAGCACGACGGCGGACCAGACGGCGGCGAGGCTGAAGAAGGAATTCCACAGCACATGGACCAAGAACGAGATCCGGGACCATCTGGATCCGATCCTGCTGAAGATGGCGGCGGGCGAGGATTTCACGCAGGACGTGGAGGATCTGGCAGGGATCCTGATCAACACGGATGACCGGAACAGCCAGATCGATGACGATCTGTACATGCTGCGGGGACTGACCATCGTCATCGGGCCGGGACAGCAGAGAGAGCTGAAAGGCCAGGGCGGAAACATCAAGACAGTGCGGGCGCGGCTGGCCGGGACCGGGATCAAGGTCAAGTACGGGGATTATTCCACGCTGGAAAAGGATATCGACAACCTGACCAGCGAGTACGGATACGGCATTTTCGGCGACATGGGCGATGAAAAGGATTCGCTGGAGAACTTCCTGACGCGGGTCGAGGCGCGGCGGGACGATACGATCAAAGGGAACGGATACGCGGAGCGGCTGGCGGATACGATGGCCACCGTCATGAACCTCGCGGCGTCCACCGCGGACAACATTTACCTGCCGGCGGATCCGAAAGCACGGAACCAGGTGCTGGAGCTGGTGGAATTCGTGAAGAGCCTGAAAGCGAAGACGGACGCGGCGGAAAAGACGCTGGAGAACGTCGCGAAGCAGCTCGAAGGGATGCAGGCGGCAGGCGCGAAGGCCAGCGGGCTGGCCGGGGTGCTGGTCCGGGACGTCAACGTCGCGATCGACTACTACAATAAGGTGGCGCAGATCGCGGAGGATTCCGCAAAGGTCAAGAAGAAAGAGCAGATCATTGAAAAGCTGAAGAGCAAGCACGCGCAGCAGATCCTGAAGAACAACGAGGAATGGCGCAACCTGATCGAACGGGACCGGGAAGCGCGGAGCGTGGCGGAGGACAACCAGAAGCGCCGGAAGAAGATCGACACCGATATCAAGCGGTTGTACAAGCTCCTGAAGGAACCGAAGGGTACGAACAACGTACCGGAGCATATGCAGGGGCTGGCCAGATGGCTGATCGGGACGATGGTCGAGAACGACCTGACCGAAGGGAGCCGGAAGATCACCCTGACACCGAAGCAGAATCTGGAGGAAGCGCAGCGGGTGCTGACCGCATGGAAGATGCGGGACGGGGATTTCAACATCGGCGACCTGGCGGACATGGATCCGGACAATTACGGATGGCTTAACATTACGCAGGATATCATGTACATCGACGAAGGGCTGGAGAAGTACAACAGCCTGATCAACGGGAAGAACAAGCTGGATACGCTGAAGCAGCGCGGGGAGATCCTGAAGGGGATCCAGGAAGCGGCGAGCGAGATCTATTCCTATATCCGGGCGGAGAACGAAATCGCGATGAAGGACCGGAAGATCGCGATCGAGGACGCGGCGTATGACGTGATGACCGGGACCGGCGGGAAGAAGCACAGGGAATGGACAGGAAAAGCCGGGCGGGCGCTGGCGGGGATCCATAAGATGATCGTCAGCGGGAACATGACGCCGGAATACTTCTTCCGGACGCTGGGCAACGAGGGTCTGAGCAACCTGTGGGACAACTATCACGCGGCGGAGAACCGGAACGGGCTGGAACTGGCAAAGGCGAAAGCGCGGCTGGCGGAGATCGCGGAGAAGACCGGATACAAAGGATGGGATACGACAGAAAAGAAGACGGTAAACCTGCACAGCGGCGACGTCCAGATGACGGTGGGCCAGCTGATGAGCCTGTACGCAACATGGAAACGGGAACAGCAGCTGGGGCCGGAGATGAGCCAGCATCTGACGAAGGGCGGATTCTACGCGGAGCAGGATCTCCGGGAAGGCCTGCTGGGCCGGGCGGAGATCGAGAAGCGGCCGCACAGGGTCAACGAGGACGATATGGAGATCGTCAACAAGCTGCTGACGAAGGAACAGAAGCAGTACGTGGATGACGTCGTGGAGTTCATGAGCAACGACATGAGCCAGCTGGGGAACGAAGCGAGCATGGCCGCGTACGGGATCAAGATGTATAAGGAAGGATACTATTTCCCCTTCCAGATGTGGAACGGCGTAAAGAGCCGGAAGAGCAACGAAGCGGCAGCGGGCGCGAACGTGGATCAGGCGTTCCATCCTTCCTTCAGCAAAACAAGGAAACATGGCGCGAACAATGCGATCATCCTGGGCGACTTCACGCAGACGGCGGCGGACCATATCGCGGGGATGATCAATTACGCGACGATGGGCCTTGCCAACGAGAGCCTGCAGAAGGTGCTGAACTATCAGGTGACGGAAGGGATGAGCGAACTCGACCAGACGAAGCGGAACATCCGGGCGATGATGGAGGAAGCATACGGACAGGAAGCGATGCAGTACCTGGACGAGCTGCAGCGGCAGCTGAACGGCGGGGCGGTCAAGACCAGCAAGAGTTTCGGAGACAAGGCGATCAGCCTTTTCCGGAAGAACGCGGTGGCCGGGAGTCTTTCCGTTGCAGCGCAGCAGCCACTGAGCTATATTCGGGCCGCGATGATGGTCAATCCGAAATACCTTGCGCGGGCGCTTTCTCCGGACATGTGGAAAGGCAACTACAAAGAGATGCTGGAACACAGCGGCGTCGCGGTCATCAAGGACATGGGCCGGTTCGACATGAATTTCGGCCAGAGCGCGCGGGAATATCTGATGCCGGACGAGAAGCAGACCACAGGCCAGAAGATCTGGGAGCAGGTGAAGGACAAAACAACGATCCTGCCGGAGCTGATGGACCGGATGACGTGGACACGGATGTGGAGCGCGGTCAAAGCAGAGCAGGCGGCGCAGCATCCGGACATGGACGTGAAGAGCGACGAGTTCCTGAACATGGTGGGCGAGCGGTTCAACGATCTGATGCGGCGGACGCAGGTGTACGACAGCGTGCTGGTCAAGAGCGCGAACATGCGGAGCGACAACTTCTGGACGAAGAGCCTGACGAGCTTCATGGCGGAACCGACGCTGACGATGAACGTGCTGGCGGACGCGGTGCGGCAGGCAGCGCAGAAGGAAAAAGGCGGGATGGCCACGCTGGCCAAGGCCGCGGCAACATTCATGATGAGCGCTGCGGCGCAGGCGGCGGTGAAAGCGCTGTTCAGTACAGGAAGATCTCCGGACAAAGACAAGACATGGTGGGAAAATTTCCTGTACCGGTTCGGAAGCAACGTGATCAGCGAAATGGATCCGGCGCAGCTGGTTCCGGGGTACAGCGACCTGGTTGAACTGTTCAAGAACGGCGAGCTGCAGGATGACGCGATGAGCGCGATCGGGAAACTGGCGACGGCAGCACAGGAAGGAATCGACCTGATCACCGGCAAGAAGAGTTTCGGACACAGGACGCTGGAAGACAGCGCGGGACAGATCGTCCAGCTGTTCACGAACGTACCGCTGAAGAACATCATGCGGGACGGGCGGGCGATGTACAACTGGTTTATCGGGAAACCGTACGCGGACCGGGAAACCGACGCGTCCGTACTGAAATATCAGCTGCAGGACAGTCTGATGAACGCGGACAACCTGATCGGCGTAATCAACAAGTACCTGGGCGAGGCCGGATACCAGACAACGAACAAGGCGTACTATCAGCGGATCTACGACGCGAAGAAGGAAGGCCGGGAACAGGACGCGCAGGACATGATCGACTACCTGCTGAACGGGAAGGGCGTAAAGGAGAAGACGCTCACGGATAAACTGCGGGAGCTGGCAAAGGGTGACGAGGATCTGAGCGCGACGGAGACGGCGGATTTCATGGCCGGGGAAGGGATGAACGTTCACGACTACATCCTGAATCAGGTGAAGCAGGGAAACATGGACCGGAAGGACGCGGAGAAGCGGCTGGCGGCGGAGGATCCGAGCAAGACAGCGGACGAAATCTGGTGGTCAGTGGACCGGGCGATCTATAAGCGGGACACGGGAAAGGATCCGGGAGGCAGCAGCGCTTACCATTGGCTGAAGGACGCGATCAACGAGAACAAGAGCGACAAGATCAAGAGCGCGGTCAAGGATCTGATGGATCACGGATACGACAAGGAGAAGATCAAGAAAAAACTGAGCGACTGGAAGAAAGATTATCTGGAAGCGACAGGAAAGGACAAGGTGGCGCTGAAGAACGCGCTGATCATCGCGTACAAGGCGATCGGGATCAGCGAGGCGGAGGCGAACGGAATTATCAACAAGTGGAAATAAGGACCGGGGGCGGCGTGTACCTGCAAAAAACGCGCCGCCTTTTGTACAATGGGAGCAGGAGGAGGGAAGAACATGCTGAACGTGAACGAGGTTACGAGACTGTACCTGGGGGTACAGGGCGAGAATGAGGCGCGGTCCATCGTGATTGACGTCAGCCCGTGGCTGGTCGCGAATCCGGGTGGGAGCCTGACGATCTGGCACAAGCGCCACGGAGAACTGACGCCCAGCGCGACGGGCGCCGTGTTTGATGATCAGGAAGGGACGCTGACGTGGACGCCTACGAATACAGATACATATTATGCCGGGGAAGGTGAGGCGGAAATCCGTCTGACAGAAGGAAGCGTGATTAAGAAATCGCGGACCGTCCTGACGGGCGTATCGGAATCGGTCACACTGAACGGTTCTGTGCTGGGAAGCGACTGGCAGAGCTATATCAACGCGGTGGACGGGATCCGAGCCGCGGCGGTGACGGCGAAGCAGGCCGCGGAGGCCGCACAGAGCGCAGCAGAGACTGCACAGGGCAAGGCAGAAGACGCACAGGAAGCGGCGGAAACCGCGCAGGGAAAGGCCGAGGACGCGCAGGAAGCGGCGGAGGCAGCACAGACGGCGGCAGAATACGCCCAGGGCAAGGCAGAGGACGCGCAGACTGGCGCGGAAGGCGCAGAAAGCGCTGCGGTCAGCGCAAAGAATGCAGCAGTAAGCGCGAAGAATGACGCAGTGGATGCGAAAAACGCAGCGCTTGGAGCGAAAACCGCAGCGCAAACAGCGCAGGGACTGGCAGAAACAGCACAGGGCAAGGCGGAGGACGCACAGACAGCGGCAGAGACTGCGCAAGGACTGGCAGAATCGGCGCAAGGGCTGGCGGAATCAGCCAGGGATACCGCGGCAAGATGGGCTACCGGAAGCGACGAAGGGACGCCGGGAGCGACAAACAATGCGCAGTATTATGCGGGGCAGGCATCAAACAGCGCAACCAGCGCATCAGGGTCCGCAGGATCGGCAAGCACAAGCGCGAACGCAGCGAACGCAAGCGCGGGAACCGCTGGAGCAGAAGCGCTGAAAGCGGAAGGATACGCAAGGGGAAAACAGAACGGGACGGATGTTGGAAGCGACAGTCCGTATTATCATGCGAGCGCAAAGTATTACTCTGAGGAAGCGGCGGACAGTGAAACGGCGGCGGGGAGCAGCGCAACGGCAGCAGCTGCAGACGCTTTAAAGGCTGAAGGATTCGCTGTTGGTGAACAGAACGGAACGGCGGTGGCCAGCGGGAGTCCGTACTATCACAAAAATGCCGAATACTTCAAGGACCAGGCTGCAGCGAGTGCTTCGCATTGTGATGATGTGGCGGAAAGTATTCCGCAGGATTACACCACATTGTCAAATGAAGTTTCTGATTTAAAGAGCGCACTAACTGATTTTACAGGGAACGAAGATTTGACCGGGCAGTTTGTTGCGAGACGGACATACAACACAAACGAGAGTACGGTTGATCTATCAAATCCGAACACCGAAAACGGATGGGCGAGTGCGCTAATTGAATGTTCAGCAGGAGATAAGTTCACAGTAACAGGGAAAGGTGGAAACAGCACAAGGCTTTGGGCTTTTGTTGATGACAGTACCCCTGCGGTTGTTAAGAAGGTTGCAGTACAAGCCGCAACAAAAACGGATGAGGTTATCGAAGCACCGACCGATGCAGCGTATTTGATTGTTAATGTTAACAGCAATTTTCCATATAAACTGAATACTGGTAAGATAATTGAAAGGAGGGTAACTGCTCTGGAAACAGAAGCAGAAGCAATTCCGAACATTTCTGTAAATAGAAGACTGATTGAGAATATTTATGGCGAAAGCGTTGAGCCGTATGAGGTGGTATCTGTTATAAGCAATGGCAATTTCGCTGAAGGTTCAAATGGTATTGCGACAGGGTTGACCGTGTACGATAACGGAACGTATTCGCTATCCAATGGCGTTCAATCTGTTCAGACATCAACGATTGATACCAGACTTTTCACAAGGGCAGGGCTTGGAAATGCTGTCGGAGATAAAATCTATGTATCTGTAATGCACAAGAGTGCGTATGGTATCAAGATCATAGCATATGGTACTGAAATGTATGACAATGAATACGGAAGCGGAGACGGATTTGAATTTATTTCCGGGATTGTAAACGGGACAAACACGAATACAAACGTGACAATCCTTGAACGTTACCAGTATCATAATGTGCATCAATTTATGAATCTGAATGTAATCAATCTTACTTCCATATTTGGCAGTGATATCCCGTCAAAAGCTGAAATCGACAAATATGTATTGGACAACAATTTGTATATTTCCAATAATAAAGATAGCAATACAATATACATTGCGAATCTGAAAACCGTGTTGGGGTATGATCGTAAAGCACTTGTGACGGAATTTGAGTACAATGGGGATTATGTTTCAAAAATAACAACGAAATGTTCCGGCGCTACAATATCAGAAGAAGAATATGAATATGACAACAACGGGAATGTGGTAGAGAGAACAGTAACAGAGAATGGTTATGTAACGACATATACATACAGCTATAACACAGTTGGTGGGAAAATAAAATCAATCAATAAAACGGTGGAGGTAGAGGAAGATGAATAATTTCGTAATCGCACAGCAAAATGGTGGGAACGGGACAGCGGGAGGTTCTGCCGGAAGCGTAAACAATGGGTTTGTGTTTGGGAAAGAAATTCCCATAGATATGGATTTTACGATCCCCGATAACAGGACGCATCGTTCATTTGGAAGTGTATGTGTGGGACGGAATGATGAACTGTATATTTGCTTCAGAGCCGGGTACGCTCACGGAATCTTAAATGTAGATCCATCTTCGCCGCTTGCTCCATACAATGGAATAGGTGGGGACTTGTATTGGTCTGTATCTTACGATTACGGAAAATCCTGGGCAACACCTACACTGTTTATACAAGCCGGTGAGGACAGGGATCTGAGAGATGTGATAATCTGGTATGATGACATTTTCGATCAATATTTTGTCATGTATGCAGACGATGATATCGTTTATACAGAATCAAGACCGGATGGATATGTTATCGGAGTAGAAAATACATTCCATATTCTGTGCGGGAAAAACATATTTGACAATATGAGCGATTTGAATATTAGCAGTGCTTTGCCATTTTCTGGTCTGAACCAGACATTCTGTGAACCGTTCCGTTATGGAAGTTATACGTATGTAGGTCTATATGGGCGAGATGGTTCAGATATATCTGTAACATTTGATATCGCAGTCATGAGGGCAACGGTAGGATCGCAAGGGTCTAACTGGAACACGGTTAAAAAATGGAGTGACCATGATGGTTTGAATGAAATTACACTGTTTTCCGGGTACGATGAAACATCAAAAAAGCTCCGTCTTTATGCGCTTGCACGAAAAGGGGATGAAGGTTTCATTACATATACGGAGGACAATGGATCTACATGGTCGCAAAAAACAGGTGTAGGTTTTGACTGTGCCGGTGGGCCGAAGGTATACATGATTGACGGAACGCTGATGCTTGTTGCAAGAGAACAAAACGCAGGGATGAATGTTTTTGCGATATTCTCAAATGACAATGGTGCTACATGGTCGAATCGTATGGAAATTGCAAACTGTGGGCCGGGATATTCATCTTTGGCAAGGTTTAAGAATGGACGAGCGCTGCTGTTTTACAGTAAAGAATACACAACAACAGGTCATATTTATATGCGAGAGTTGTACAAAATGCCTGTGCTTGGGTGATATTAAAAGTGACCTTATAAAAAAGAGGAGGGTGATACTGTTGAAGGATTTGCCATATCCCTACAATCAGTAGCCATGCCCCACAAATGGTGGGGCGAATAAAGTAACCTTTAAACAAGAGTAAAAAAGTGACCAAAACTACTTTCCTTGATTTTCTTCTTTGCTTTTCAGATATTCAGTCAGAGCAAAAATCATGTATTTGACTGTTTCTGAATCTGACTCATACAAACCGCAAGAAGTGCGGATGACATGAGCATCAAAAGGGCACGAAAAGCGTTTGACACAATCGTCACAGATTTGCTTAACAGATTCCATGCTATCACCTCAGTGAAGAGTATAGCATGAATAGGGCAAAATTAAAAGTGACCTATGAAGAAGAAGAAAAGGCTGGGATAAAGGTTGGTTTAACACAGCAACAAAGCCCGCCGAGGTCTGCGGACTGAGAGGTGAAAGCCCAGCTTCTTCGTAAGCATAAAAAAGGCAATGGAGAGAGGTAGGCCGGCCAGCGGAAAATTCGCGGGCCGGATCTTTTGTTTTGTACAGACTTCCATTGGTACTTTGTACAGACTTCCATTGGTACATTGTACCAAAAACGGAGAAGCGCGGTGTGTACCTGCAATAAAATTCATTCTTTCTATACAATATAATAGGAAGGGGGGAATGGAGATGATCGCATGGTGGTGGATTCCAGTGGTATTTCTATTCGGCACTTGCTTTGGGGCGGCACTGATGGGCGTTTGCGCTTACGACAATGTAAAACGAAGCAGAAGCGGAAAACGGTGGTGGGAAGATGAACAGTAACAGACAGGTAAACGAGATGGTTTCCGGGTGGAAAGCTGCAGGGCTTTCAAAGGCGGAGATCATCGTCAACACGGCGGAGGCGGAACTGGGCTGGCCGTACGTCTGGGGCGCGGTGGGCGCCGAATGTACCGTAGCGAAGCGAAAAGCGTACGCGGCAAGGGACGTCTGTCCTTCCGGGGAAGCTGACCAGATCTATAAAACCTGTCCTGTGTTGAACGGTGACAGGGCCGGATGCGATGGGTGCAAATGGTATCCGAACGGGGAGCGGGTCCTGATCGATGACTGCCAGGGATTTGTAAAGCAGATCGCGAAGCGGGTAGGGATCACTCTTTCCGGCGGAGGGGCCACGTCCATGTGGAAGGATAACGGAAACTGGACGGAAAAGGGCGAAATCAAAAATATGCCTGAAAAGCTGTGCTGCATCTTCTGGGCGGAAGGGCAAAAGATGTCTCATGTCGGGTTTTATATCGGCGGCGGCATGATGATCCACTGCTCCGGGACAGTGAAAAAGGAAAAGCTGTCCAAAAAGGCGACGCATTACGCGATTCCGAAGGGATTGGACGGAACAGATCCGGAGCCGACGCCGGGAACGGACAAGCCAACAATCCGGAGAGGAAGCACAGGACCGTATGTGGTGGAGTGCCAGAAGGACCTGCTTCAGCTGGGATATGATATCGGGATCTATGGCGCCGATGGCAAATTCGGCGCGAAGACGGAAGCGGCGGTACGGGCTTTCCAGGGGGACCATGGGCTGCAGGCGGACGGGATCGTCGGGCCGCTGACGTGGGACGCGCTGGACAAGGCAGTGGCTCCGGAGCCTGAACCGGCGGAGAAACTTTATTCGGTGGTTATTGAACATCTGGACAAGACGCAGGCGACTGCGCTGTGCAGGAATTATCCGAACGCAAGAATGATCGAGGAGGGATGATGCGTATGTGGGACTTCATTATGAAATACTGGCTGGAGTTTCTTTTCGGGCTGATCGTGACCGGGCTGGCAACTGCCTATGCGAAACTCGCGGCTAAGTTCAAAAAAGAACGGGCAAAGAATCTCGCAATCGAGAACGGCCTGCGCGAGATGATGAGGATCCAGATCCTCGATATCTATGATCAGTGCGTCCAGCAGATGAACCGCGTAAGCATATCAAAGAAGGACGCGGTGGACGCGTTATTCAAGAGTTATTCGGAGCTGGGCGGGGATAACGCGACAATCGTAGAGATCCATGACAAGATTATCCATATGGACCTGCTGTAAGAAAGGAGTACAATGATATGAAGTTTTCCAACAAAACGTACGATATTCTGAAGTACATCGCGCAGATTGTGCTGCCGGCGATCGGAGCGCTGTATTTCGGGCTGGCGAAGATCTGGAGTTTTCCGTACGCAACGGAGATCGTCGGCACGATTTCCTGCGTGGACGCTTTCCTGGGCGCGATTCTGCAGATCAGCACGAAGCAATACCAGGCGGAGATGCAACCTCCTGACGATGAAGAGTGAAAGGAGAGTCGCGGCATGGATGAAAAAAAGGAGATTTCTATCCCATTCCTGATGGATTATATGGCGAACACGAACCGGCGGATGTACCACGCGCTGCTGGCGGTGTGCATCACATTTGTGCTGACGATTGTGATCTTTGTGGTCGGGTATACCGTCCGGGAGAAGAACTGGCTCAACACGATCCAGCACATGGAGGTGGCTGATGGAATACACGAACAGCCAGATCCGTGAGGCGATTGCGGAGTACATCCACTCGCTCAGAGACAGGATCGTATTGGAAAAAAGACTGATTGACGGACTGACCTATGAACGGATCGCGGAAGATATGGAACTTTCCGTCCGACAAGTCAAAAACATTGTTTACAAGAATGAAGGAATCCTGTTCCGAAAATTGCACTAAACTTGCCCACTGGTTTCCTCGCCAGCGGGTTTTTAATTTGC
>Ga0310690_10001307_pt1 | contig 44655 bp, 38 predicted proteins | sample AusTroGonzalo_MG_2_FD_207661 | JGI IMG/M metagenome (GOLD analysis project Ga0310690, IMG submission 207661) | Bovine rumen microbial communities from tropical cattle in Woodstock, Queensland, Australia - Gonzalo_04 (v2) (version 2) | ecosystem: Host-associated > Mammals > Digestive system >... | reverse complement strand
GCAAAAATGACCTGCAACCCCGGGAACGAAGTGCAAGTCATTGATTTACATGATTCCTACGGGCTTAGCTCTCGAAGGGAACTACGGAAACGTAGGACTTGTCGTTTCTCTTGCGAGTGAACTTGACAGTGCCGTCAATAAGTGCGTAGAGAGTGTGATCCTTGCCCATACCCACGTTGGTGGAAGGGTTGTGGACGGTACCCCTCTGGCGGACGATAATATTGCCGGCCTTTACGACCTCGCCGCCGAATTTCTTGAGACCCAGGCGCTTGCTCTGCGACTCACGTCCGTTCTTTGAACTGGATTGACCTTTTTTGTGTGCCATAATTCTTAAGCGATTGCGTTAATCTTAATCTTGGTGAGCTTCTGACGATGGCCGTTGAGCTTCTGGAAACCCTTGCGGCGGATCTTCTTGAAGACGAGGACCTTGTCGGCCTTTGCTTCGTCATCGAGTACGGTAGCCTTTACGACGGCTCCCTCCACATACGGAGTTCCGACCTTGACTGCCTTGCCGTCGGCTACGAGCAGCACCTTGCCGAACTCTACGTCAGCACCTTTGGCATCGGCGAGCCTCTGCACAAAGATTTCGTTGCCAGCCTCTACTTTAAACTGCTGGCCTGCAATTTCTACGATTGCGTACATCAAACAATTCTTTTAAATGTTTGGGCCTGGAGCGTCTGCCCTTCCGGCAGCCCTTAACGTGCTCTTCGGTCATAAAATGGACCGCAAAGATAGTAATTATTCTTGAATATCAAAATAATATTTTGTCACCCAGTACTCGAAAAGCGGATCGAGGATATGGGGATTGTCTTCCGAATCGAAGGTAAGTATCTCCTTTTTGCAAAGGGCGTCCTTGAGGCGGCGGACGTTGGCGGAGGAATTCAGGGCGTAACGCTGGATGACCTCGGTGCTGCTGAAACGGGTATAGCCGTCTATGACCGCCTGCAGCAGACCGACCTGGAAAGTGGTCAGGTCTGTCATTATTGCGCGGAAACGGGCCTCATGTATGGCCAGCATGCAGTCCAGGGCCTCTTTGAGTACCGGTTCCATCATGTAACCTCTGGACAGGGAATCGCAGATGGAGGCGAAAAAATTAATGTAGTAGATGTTGTTGTGGAAGAGTTCGCAGACTCCGGACATCAGGTTGCGGTCTACCACTTTGCCGCTTGCCAGAAAGCCGCGGTTTACGGAATCCACAATCTCTTTGGAATCTATCGGTTCCAGCTCGACTCTCTCCACCTGGCGGTAGAACAGTTTGCGGTGGGCGAATATCTCCTTCATGGCGTTCACCTGAGAGCCGTAGAGCACATAGCCTGCGGCCTGCCTGTCTTCGGGAGAACGCATCTTAAATACGTCGCGCATGGTATTGCATACCAGGTCGCCGTCTTCGGTGAGCATGATGCACTGGAATTCATCTATACATACGAACATCCTCACACCTGCAGCCTGCGCGATGCGATAAGGCAAGGATACGACGGCACGTATGTCCTCTTCGTCTATATCCCAGTTAAGCGACAGAATACGTCCGCTCTTCTGCCATTCCTGCTCGTCGAACACGAAATGTGTCCCGGACAGATATTCCGCCACCATGCTTGTGTAGTCTTCGGGAGTAGATCCGTTGATTTTCAATATCTCGGAACCCAGAAGCAGGCAGAAATCCGCAACGCTGCGGATGTTAAGCAACGACAGCCTGACTACGCGCAACTGCTTGCTTTCCAATTTCATATTGAAAAAAACCTGCTGCAGGAGCGAATCTTTCCCGGACTTGGGAGGCTCATACATCACCACGTTCTCGCCATCACGCAGGAGATTGGTAAGTACGGTGCATTCTGTCTTGCGGCCTACGAAATAGCGGCCGCTGACCGGGCGGTTATAGACAAATGGAGAATCCATATATAAAACAAAAATGTTACGCAAAGATGGGGAAAATTTTTCAGTAATGTGTTGGATTATCAAAATTTTTTCTACCTTTGCAGTCCTTAAAAGAAAAAGGGGGTGATAAAAGAATGATTATAGTACAGGTTAAAGAAGGTGAGAACATTGAGCGCGCTCTTAAAAAGTTCAAGCGCAAGTTCGAAAAGACGGGTGCCGTCCGCGAGATGCGTTCCCGCAAGAATTTCGAGAAGCCTTCCGTAAAGCGCCGTATTGCAAAGCAAAAGGCCATTTACGTTCAGCACCTCCGTTTACAGGAAGAACAATAAAAAAAGAAGCCTCGGGCTTCTTTTTTTATTGTTCTGACGAACCTCCTTCCCCAGATTAGAGATCGGAAGTGGAGATTTCTTTGAGTTCCTGACGGTAGGCGGTCAGAAGGCGGGAACGGGAGATGAAGCCGAGATAGCGGCGTTCGGAATCGACCACCGGCAGACGCCAGGCCCCGGTAGTATCGAACTTCCGCATAACGCTCTCCATCTTCTCGTCCTCCAGAATCAGCGCCGGAGCCTGCTCCATCATATTCTCCATCTTGAGAGAATCATACAAATCCGTGCGCAGCAGATACTTGCGCGCGTTGCCCAGATCCACCAGCCCCTGGAAGCGCCCCTTGTCGTCCAGCACCGCGACAACCGCGGCGGTATTGTCCTTCACGGCAGCCACAAGGGCACGTAAAGTCTGCCCTGTCAGCACCTTGGGATACTTGTCCCGTATGAGCGACCTGGTACTCATAAGCGTCAGCGCCGCCTGATCGTTGTCGTGGGTCAGCAGGTCGCCGCTTTGGGCAATGCGTTTGGAATAGATGGAATACTTCTCAAAAATGCGTACGGTCCCATAGGAAACCGTGGATGTCAGAATCAGAGGAATAAGAAGCGCGTAGCCTCCCGAAATCTCGGCAATAAGGAAGATGGCCGTCATGGGCGCCTGCATCACCCCCGCCATCATGGCCGCCATACCCACCAGCACGAAATTCTGCTCCGGGACATCAGCCCCCATAAGGTTGAAGCACCGGGCGATGGCGAAACCGGCTATCGCTCCGCAGAACAGCGTTGGGCCGAACGTACCTCCGTTCCCTCCGCCTGCGTTGGTGGCCGTCATCGCCAGCACCTTCACCAGAAAAACCAGCAGGAAGAACGCGACGATGCCCCAGCCGGAGCTCAGCATGAAGCCGAGTACGGAACGACCTCCGTCCATCGCCCCGCGACCGTTCAGCAGGTCGGAAACCACGTCGTAGCCCTCTCCGTACAGCTGCGGGAAGAGGAAAATCATCAAGCCCAGCGCAACGGCGCAGAATACCCAGCGGAGATAGCCGTTCTTGATCTTCCCCAGTTTGTCCTCCAGCCATAGAGTAGTGCCGGAGAAGTACAGCGAACCGAAGCCAAGCGCCACTCCCATAAGTATGTAGAAGGGAATGTTGCCCATTGCGAAAGGCGTCAGGCTGCAGGCGAACAGAGGAGTCTGCCCTCTGAATATGTAGGCCACCACCGTCGCCGATATAGTAGAGATGAGCAGCGGCAGCATGGACGACAATGACAAGTTGAACAGCAGTATCTCCATAGTGAACAGCACCCCTGCCAGAGGAGCCTTGAAGATACCGGAAATCGCGCCCGCTGCACCGCAGCCGAGCAATACGGTAATATTGCGGTAGGAGAGGTCGAAAGCCCGGCCGAGATTACTGCCGATGGCCGCCCCTGTATAGACTATGGGAGCCTCGGCACCGACAGATCCGCCGAAGCCGATGGTAATCGAGGAAGTCAGCATGGAAGACCACATATTGTGCGGCTTGATCTTGGACTCTCCCCTGCTGACAGCTAGAAGCACCTTCGTCACTCCGTGACTGATGTCGTCCCGTATCAGATAGCGCAGCAACAGCAGCGACAGAATCATTCCCACGCCCGGCAGGACGAGGTACTGAAGATTATACGGAAAGTGAATGCTGCCGTCGAGCAGCCCCTTGATACTTTCTATACACCAGGTGAGGAGCACGGAGGCAAGGCCTGAGCACACTCCCACCACGAAACTGAGAAGAAGCAGACGGTTCCTCTCGGGAATGCTCTGGATAAGCTTTCTATGAATCTGACGAATCGTCATCCCCGCCGTACTGGGAAATGTTGTCGTCGGGAAGAGTGTCGTCCCCTTCGGGTGCACCGGCGGTTCCGGCCACCTCCTCGGCCTCTGCCTCTTCTTCGCCCTCAAGCCAGCGCTCCACGTCCTCAGGATTGTCTATATCCACCTTTATCTTGACAAGATAGATATCCGAGTCAGTCTCTATCGTTACTGCATAGAACGGTTCGATCATCTTGCCGGTGCGGGGATTGACGCCCGGGGAGTACTTTACAAGATCCGGAAGGAGGTCGTTGAACCCCTTCGGGTATTTATCGTTGAAAAGGTGGGCAATATCCGCCGGGAGGTTCTCCTGGCTGATGACGTGTCTGCGTTTGCTGTCCGAATTCATAGCTGATGCATTTCAGGTGCAATATTAAATCAAAAAATTTAATCATACAAGAAAAATTTGTACATTTGGATATGGCTAATAAAAAGAATCTGGTAGTGCTCAGCGGCTCCGGCATCAGCGCCGAGAGCGGCATCGCCACCTTCCGTGGCGGTAACGGTCTGTGGGACAATGTCCCCGTGGAAGAAATCTGCACTCCGGAGGGGTGGAGACGCAATCCCGCGAAGGTGCAGAAGTTCTACAATAATCTTCGGTTACAAATGCGTGACAGACAGCCGAATGCCGCCCATACGATACTTGCGGAACTGGAATCGGACTTTAACGTGTGCGTCGTCACCCAGAACGTTGATAACCTGCACGAACGTGCCGGCAGCAGCAGAGTGCTGCACCTCCACGGGGAGCTGACAAAGGTGAGGCCGGAAGACTGCTACACCGAGCGCGACGGCTATTCCATGAAATATGTCCAGGACATAGGCTACAGGGCCGTCGAAATGGGAGAGACGGGAGGTCCCCACGACAGGCAGCTGCGGCCGCATATAGTCTGGTTCGGAGAGGCGGTGCCCAACCTCGAAAAGGCCGCCCAGCTGGTGTCTGTAGCCGATATTCTCGTCATAGTAGGCACGTCCCTGCAGGTCTATCCTGCAGCCAGCCTGTACCATTACGCTCCTGCGGAATGCCAGATCTGGCTGATCGACCCCGACGAGCGCCTGGGCCACCAGCTCGAAGCCGCCGGCATCCACGTAATTACCGACGTTGCCACGCGGGGCATGGCAAAATTCAGGGAGGAAGTTTCTAAACTGCTGTAGTCTGACGTTCTTTCGGGCAGATTCAGCCGGCCCGACAGATCCTTCGCTGCACTCAGGATGACAGGGGGCGCTACAGCAGCTTAAGGGAAATTCTGCGGCGGTCAAGATCGACACCGAGAACCCGGACGCGGACCTGCTGATGCAGTTTGACGACGTGTGACGGATCTGTCCCCCGCGGCCCCATCTGCGAAACGTGCACAAGGCCGTTGTCGTGCAGACCAATATCTACAAAAGCCCCGAAAGCTGTAATGTTGGTAACGATGCCGGGGAGCTCCATACCATCCCGCAGGTCCTCCAGATCATGGATATCGGAGGCGAATTCAAACTCCGTCGCCTGCTCGCGAGGGTCCAGGCCCGGTTTTACAAGCTCTTTGAGTATATCGTTCACCGTAGGCAGGCCAACATCTCCGCCGACGAAATCTTCGGCTTTGATCTTCCCGCAGAGGCCGGCATTGCCGATCAGTTCGGAAGCCGTTACCCCAAGCGACCTTGCCATCGCATCCACTATATGATAGGATTCAGGATGCACCGCAGATGCGTCCAGAGGGTTTTTACCGTCCCTGATACGCAAGAAACCGGCACACTGTTCGAACGCCTTGGGCCCCAGGCGCGGCACCTTCTTGAGCTCTTCGCGACTGCGGAAAGCTCCGTTGTCCGTTCGCCAGGAAACGATATTTCCTGCCAGTACCGGCCCTATGCCCGATACGTAAGCAAGCAGGTAAGGAGACGCGGTATTCAGGTTAACCCCCACACTGTTCACGCAGGATTCTACGGTATTGTCGAGCTTCTCCTTCAGCAGAGCCTGGTCCACATCGTGCTGATACTGCCCGACGCCGAGATTCTTCGGGTCTATCTTAACCAGCTCTGACAGCGGATCCATAAGCCTGCGGCCGATGCTGACCGCACCGCGGACGGTTACGTCTTCGTCGGGAAACTCCTCCCTGGCGATCTCGGATGCACTGTAGATGGACGCACCGTCCTCGCTTACCGTCCATACCTTGCAGCCTTCGGGCAGATGCACCTTGCGCATGAACTCCTCGGTTTCCCGGGAGGCGGTGCCGTTTCCGATAGCTACAGCCTGAATATGATATTTCTCCAGCATCCCCTGCACCGCCATCAGTGCCTTAACCTTCTCGTTCTGAGGGGGATGCGGGAAGATTATGGTATGATAAAGCAGTCCGCCCTGCTCGTCCAGACAGGCAATCTTGCATCCGTTCCTGTATCCCGGGTCGATCGCCATCGTGCGTTTCTGCCCTACGGGAGCCTGAAGCAGCAGCTGGCGGAGATTCTCTCCGAACACCCGTATCGACTCTATATCGGCGCGCTCCTTGGCTTCGCGTATCACTTCCCCGCTGATGGACGGCTCCAGCAGACGCTTGAAGGCATCGGCAACGGCATCCTTTATCTGTGCCGACAGAGAGCCTGACGGATAGCCCTGCGCCTGACAGAAATCGTAATAGATCTTGTTGGAACATTTTTCCGCATCGGTATCCAGTCCAACCGTCAGGAAACCCTCTTTCTCGGCCCGCAGGATCGCCAGCAGATTATGCGAGGGCATACGGTCCAGAGGCATCTTGAAGTCGAAATAGCTTCGGTACTTTGCCGCTTCCGGATTGTCTTTGGCCAACTTGGTCGCCTTTGCTTCCAGGCGGCGCACACGGAAGATGCTGCGGAGATTCTGACGTATGACCGCGGTCTCTCCGAGGCGTTCGGCGATTATGTCGCGCGCGCCGGCAAGGGCAGCATCGACACTTTCGGCCCCAGGCTTGCCCTTCAGCAAGGGAGAGCCGCTTACGTACGATCTGGCAGAGGTCTCCGGGTCGCGTGTCTTCAGGTTCCACATGAGGTCCGCAAGCGGCTCGAGGCCAAGCTCGCGGGCAACGGTGGCGCGGGTACGGCGCTTGGGTCTCCAGGGCAGGTAAATATCTTCCAGTTCGGTGGAATCTACGCAGTTGTCTATGCGAGACCGGAGTTCGGGTGTAAGGGCGCCGGCTTCTTCTATCGTCTTCAGGATAGTGGCCTTACGCTTCTCCATCTCGTCGAAAACGTCCACCCAGTGCTTCACCTCAGCAACGGTGGCGTCATCCATTCCTCCGGTTTTCTCCTTGCGGTAGCGGCTGATAAACGGGATAGTGTCGCCCTCGGCGAACATATCGGCACAGTTCTCCACCTGCCAGACCTTCAGACCGAGGTCGGCGGCAATCTGATTCAGGTATATTTCTTTCACTGCTTAGGGCGGAATTTGCGGAAGCGCAGTTTGATGACGCCCCAGAAGGCCTCACCGAATATTCCTCCGGACATCTTGGAGGTCCCCTCCTTGCGGTTGATGAATATTACGGGCACCTCCTGAATCTTGAAGCCCAGCTTGTGGGCGGTATATTTCATCTCTATCTGGAAACCGTACCCCTTCATCTGCACCGCATCCAGGTCGATGGTCTCCAGCACTTTGCGGCTGTAGCAGATGAACCCGGCAGTGCTGTCGTAAATCTTGAATCCCAGGACCTTGCGCACATACACGGAGGCAAAATAGGAAATCATGATACGGCCTATGGGCCAGTTGACCACGCTGACCCCGTTGCAGTAGCGGGAGCCTATGGACATGTCGGCGCCGTCAGTGGCACAGGCAGCGAGCAGCCTTGGAAGGTCGGAGGGAGCATGGGAGAAATCGGCATCCATCTCGAAAACGTAGTCGTAGCCGTGCTCCAGGGCCCATTTGAATCCGGTCAGGTATGCGGTGCCGAGGCCCTGTTTGCCGCTGCGCTCAATCAGGTGCAGGCTGTCCGGGAACTCCGCCTGAAGCCCCTTTACCACCCCGGCGGTTCCGTCCGGAGAGCCGTCGTCGATGATAAGGATATCAAAACCTCCGTCCAGGCCCTTGACGGCCCTTATTATTTTTTCCGCATTCTCAACCTCGTTGTAGGTCGGTATAATAACCAGATTCTTCATATCCTTGCAAATATAATGAATAATTTGATTCGCGCCTACTTGCCGGATACGCCGGAAACTACAATTATCCTACCGCCTCCCTGCCCGACCGCTCGGTATTCGTGCACAGGGGTACACCTCACTGGACCCCCGCGAGCAGTTTTGCCCGGTTTTCGCTCTTAGGGGTCCATCCTGATGTACCCCTACGGGCAGGGCCACACCCACGCTTGAGGCTCAGGGTAATTAACGATTGGTGCCAGCCGAATTCGCTTCCGACTGCCTGGCCGGCTTGCGCCGGACCCGGCCATTATTCCGTTACGGGACGGACTGAGAACCCGTTGTCGCGATAGCGGCCGTAGCGGCCCACATAGCCCGAATCGAAGCCAATGCCCCAGGCGAAGCCCGAGTAGTCCGGATCGAGGGAAGAAGACCAGTAGTCACCATAGGAACCGACATGGTCAAGGCCGGAGCCGATCCGGCAACCTGCGGCAGGAAAGAATAATGTTTTGTCTGTATAACCAGCATTATAACTTGTTACTATCCAGCCAGCGATGTCTGTTCCATTATAATCACTAGTCCAAGTCCATCTACAATTATTAATGAGCTCCTCCCATTCTGCATCCACTGGCATACGCCAACTCCCACCCCATTTCACGTGAGCAGCGTCGTCCTCCGGGTCAAGAACGGTCTTGTAATCAACAGTGCCATAAATGGATTTTGTAACATACTTTGAGAATGGTCCGCGGGAATCTGTGCCTAATTCATACTTATAGGTGGACCAATCGTAATTCCACTTACCATCAGTCTCCCCCCCCAGGCGAAGTGATCGCCGTACTCCCAAGGTTCGGTCGCCCCCACGTTGCAGCTCGCCCATTTTACCGAAAGACCCATATCAATAGCGGAAAAAAGCGAAGCCATTTGTCGTAAAACTCTTTACCTCCCCAACAAGATTCGTCGTGCCAGTATTCAAAAACGCCTTGTAGTAGTAGGTAGTTGAAGATATCAGTCCAGAGACCTGAACGAAATATTCCCCGTTTGTATCCACCTCGTAAGATACTACTCTTTGGCCATTATCCAAAGAAGGGGTAGGTGAAGTAGAAATAATAAAACCATTTTCTCCGCCCAGCAAAAGGTATTCGGTACTCACATAACCATACAGTATGGCGGAATTCATGGTGATGTCCATGGCCTTCGCAGTTATGATGGGATATCCGGATTTGATTTGTTCTTGCAGGTCAATGTTTTGTTCTCTGCATGAGATAAGCAGCAGTACGGCGATAACACAATAGGCGATTCTTTTCATAACGGCATAATACGATTATGACGCACAACCACTTCGGATAGTTCGCTGTAAACATTGGTTGAATCTTTGTAAACTAATGAATAGCCCCCCTCGCTCAATAAGGGGAGATGACAAGATTGTCTGGTCGAAACGAATGCAGGCCAACAGAGCTATCATTTTCTCTGTTAAATATATAATTATTCGGCGAATAATGCAAGAATAGCCTTGCAGAGTGTATAACGGTATTCTCCTTTTCCTGGTGGTCGCGTTTGGAGTAAAAAGAGCTGTCGGAGGTTTGACTACCTTCCGCTCGGCGACACTGCTGATGATTGTCGGCGAGTATTCGACAAATGCAAAGATAACTGATTATGGCGAAAAACAAGGGCGACATGGTAGCCGCCCTTAGTTTAGATTAACGATAATCTACATAATCACCAATCATCTTCTTTAGAGCATTCGGATAAATAACGCTGTAGAGAGACAATCAGACCGTTAAAAAAAGTTTCGATAGATTCTTTTGCTACCTCCCGACAAAGATCACCCCGTTTGTTAAATATGCCAACCTTGCAAACGGACCCGAATCCGCCATTGTATTCATTCAAGGTAAGTTCATATTGTCGGTCACCAATAAAACCTGTCATTGTATTAATTCCAGGAGCGGAGCACTTTAATCTACCATCACGAAACTCAAATACAATGGTATAATTCATGTCATAGGTAATAGCCCTATCCTTAATCTTTGATATACCATTAACTGAAATCATTTCACTTTCTACAGAAGAAATAACATCCTTCGGGGAAACATACGACATTGAGATATATTTTAGTACATCATTATACAAAGATGATTTATCTTTCCCCTCAACTTTTATAACAATGTAGTTCTTCCCTTCAGCCGTCTTAATTCCGTTGGGTGTCACGACAAATTGGGCATAGCACACAAGAGAAAGAATAAAGCTAAATGTTAAAAACGTAAGAAAACAAACAACTTTTTTCATATTTCTATTAATTGACACAAACCATTTCCATATAACAGTCCAAGAACTCCTGTGTAACACCATGAAGGTTCCGGTGAGCTCAGATGTAGTAAAGAGCTTCGACGAGCGGTTGCCATACTAGCTTACGGTTGGCCTGGCTATTATTCTGAGACTGGACGGACTGAGAACCCGAGGCAACGTTCGCCGTTGCCCATGTCGTCATTGCGGTATGAAACGCAGCCGCCGTACCACGCGTCGGACGAGTAGTAGTCCCAACAGAGGGTCGAATTCCAGTAGTGGTCCGTCTCAAGGGACGAAGACCAGTAGTAGCCGTCGGAACCAACATTGTTGAGGTCGGTGACGTTCCGGTAGCCTGCGGCAGGAAGGAAAATACTATTACCGTTAGGCCCGGTGCCAAGTCCTCCGTTAATACCGTTTTGGGTTGTCCAACTCCAAGTACAATTGTTTATAAGCTCCGTCCACTCTGGACCTGTCGGCATTCGCCAACTGCCCCCCCAATTGGCACTGGCAGCGTCATCCTCCGGATCAAGGACGGTCTTGTTGTCCATAGGATAGGAACTATCCCAAAACCAAAAATAACTCTGTGTGCAATACTTTGTGAGCTTATTATATTCGCCGTTGCACCACTTATACGTCGACCAATCGTAATTCTCCTTCGGCTCTGTTTCCCCCCAGGCGAAGTAATCGCCGTACTCCCATGGTTCGGTCGCACCCACGTTACAGCTCGCCCACTTTACAGAAAGCCCCAAGTCCACCGCATAAATGCCACTTTCGCTTTCTTTGGAAGGACTGACCTTTATACGCACATCATAAAGCTCGCCGGTGTAAGACGCGGCGGCCTTCAGGATCACCTCTCCAGGCGACGCATCGGTCATTGATGTCGGCGTAAGGGTCAAGCCGCGAACTCTTTGCGTCAGTATACCCTCTTTACTTGCGGTCAGCCAAGGTGGGCAGGAGTCAATCACCCAGTCATCTTCCGATGTGCTGTAAACCGAAATGGTCTTGGGGGCTCCGTCCTCGAAACTTACGATAGAAGGACTTGCATACACCATACTATGCTCCGTAATATTGAATTCGAGGTCATAATCCACGTTAGCTACCCCGGTCACATAAATGCGTACTACGCCGTCGCGATCTCCGTATCCAGGAGCAGTGCGATTGTCGTTGCGCTGCACTGTGTAATGGAAACAGCTGTTGTATCCGGCTCTTACTACGTCCACATCTACCCAGTCCGGGCAGGACTTAACGCCCCACTCAAGTGTAGAAATATCGAAGTTGGCATACCCCATCTTGAGAGGAACCGTACCAGTATCTCCTGTCCAAGGGCATACCGCTTCGGTATAGCCCAACCATACTCCACCCTGTATCTCGCGAGAAAACATTTTGAAATCTCCTTTGAATGGGCTGCCGAACTTGCCTTTTTTTATACCATCGTAAATCTCCCAAAAAACAATACCCCACGCAATAAGATTCCCACCAACCAAGATTGTCATCGGGACGGCGCCTCCAATCAAACCAGCAACTCTAACTGCCTGAATAGTAAGATATGATGCATTAGTTCCTTTTGAAACGAAATCTACGGTATCCCACCACGTGGGATTATCGGATACCGCATAGCCAATGGAAGTAAAAGCAAAAGTTCCTATAGATACCGGCGTGGGCATTCCAGCCACACCAGTAAGACATGTAACGCTCCTGGAAGTCAACTCAACCATGGCAGTAGAGGCAAGATTCCACCATTCTTTTTTCAGTGTCTTCCCAAAACGTCCTTTGGTGGATATCTCTCCTAACGTCTCTCCATACTCTCTCCAATTTATATCCGTCTCCAGATCCGCAACTGTGTAATTGCCTTCTTTATCTATCAATAAGGCATGGACTGAGCGCTCCGAGAAACTTCCAAAGACGGCATGATTGTCATTGACCTTCAAGTACTCCGGAAATCCATTTTCAGAGAATGCCATAGCAAGTGTATCCTGCTCACTGACAAGATACAATTCCTTGATTATCCCGCTCTCGTATTCCGATACGAACACCACATTGGCTTCGTCCTTATATATCATAGTACTGAAGTCATCAAAAGCGCCCTCGATGTTAACGAGGTAAAATTCGGGAGTATCCTCCACGGGAATCGGATTACATGAATGAAATACCGCAACAAGCGCGGTAAAGAGTAAATATAAAGGAAAACGCTTCATGCTTACAAATATAATTATTTCTTTTTCTCTTCGTTGTTGCATCTGACGGCAATTATCGTTATGTTTGCGAGACCTTAAACTATTATGCTATGATGAACTTTTATTTAATTACAACAAAAGCCCTTGCGGACCGTATCTGGTTCAGGGACACAGAAGATTTCCGGGTTGCGATGAATTATGTCGCCGTGGTGGCTTTCACTACCGGCGTTAACGTACTGGCTTTTATCCTGATGTCCAATCATGTACATTTCGTAGTTGAGTGTGATTCTGCAAAAGCCAAGGAATTCATTGACAGGTTCAAAATGCTTTATGGCGCCTGGCTGCACAAAAAATATGGCTCTGTAGAGTTCCTGAGAAGAGTCGGGGTGGATATACGCCCGGTGCGACCGGAGAACGAGTCCCTGCTCCGGGCCATTGCGTATGTCCAGATGAACAGCGTCGCCGCCAATATCTGCCCGTATCCAAATATTTATGGATGGGGAACCGGAGCTGCATTCTTTAATCCTGAGAATACGCGTGGTTATAAGCTAGGGACGCTTTCCAAACGCGCCCAGTTTGAGCTGACTCACAGCCGGACTATTCTTCCGGCCGCTTACCTTGTAGGTGATGAAGGTTACATATTGCCTCAATCTTATGTGCCTGTAAAGTTTGTAGAAGGCCTATTCTGGTCTGCTAAAAGATATCGGCTCTTTCTCAATAATTCCTCCAAGGCCGGCAAGCATATGGAGAAAAGTCCGGCTCCTTCCTTTGAAGACCATGTGCTGATTGCCGCATGCCGCAACCTCGTATTCTCTCTGTTCCGGGAAAAGTCTCTAGAAGATCTTTCAGACAGTCAGACAGGAGAACTGCTGCGACAGATGGGGCGGAGGTTCAGCACCGACCTGAACCAGCTCTGCCGGGTAACAGGCATCCCGTACGAAAAAGCCTCCAAATTGATGGACGTTTTTTAAACTACTGCTCGCAAGGGTACATTTCATTGGACCCCCGCGAGCAGTTTTGCCCGGTTTTCACTCTTAGGGGTCCAGCTTGACGTACCCCTACGGGCACTAAAGACCATGTGGCTCGTTATTTCCGGAAAAACGCTATATTTGTAAGTATGCGAAGATTCCTGACACTGATACTTCTTACAGCAATAACGGCATGCGGCGGCTGGAATACCGTCATTGTTAAATCCGGAGATACGGACTCACAGGTCATTGCCAAGTCCGTGAAGGTTTTGCCCACCCGGGAGCAGCTGCATTCGTTGGACAACGGGTTCGCGGCCTTCGTGCACTTCGGGCCCAACACGTTCACAGGTGTGGAGTGGGGAAGCGGAACGGAGGACCCGGCAGTATTCTGCCTTAAAGAAGCGGATACAGACCAGTGGTGCCGCTGTTTTGTCGCAGCTGGTATGAAGCGGGTTATACTGACCGCCAAGCACCACGACGGTTTCGTACTGTGGCCCAGCCGCTATACGGAGCACGGTGTTGCATCATCGCCATATAAAGGCGATGTGGTCAAGGAACTGGCGTCTTCATGCGCACGTTATGGCCTTGAGTTCGGTTTCTACCTCTCTCCGGCCGATCTTTACCAGATGGAGTCCCCGGACGGGCTGTACGGCAACGGTAGCCATGCTACCCCTCGCACTATACCGCGCCAAGTCGAGGGCCGCCCGTTTGAGAACAAGACTACCTTCACGTTCGATGTAGACGACTACAACGAATACTTCCTCAACCAGCTATTCGAACTGCTGACCGAATACGGTCCGGTCTCTGAAGTCTGGTTTGACGGGGCGCATCCCAAACGCAAGGGAGGACAACAGTATAACTATCTGGCGTGGAAGGAGATGATTCACACCCTGGCGCCGGGCGCCGTTATCTTCGGCAAGGAAGACCTTCGCTGGTGCGGCAACGAGGCCGGGAAGACGCGCGAATCCGAATGGAACGTCATACCGTATTCTTCCGACCCTTCCGTCATGAATATGTTCGACGACCTTACTGACGCCGACCTTGGTAGCAGAAACGTACTACTTGGCCGGGAAAAGCCCTTCTGGCTGCACTATCAGCCGGCCGAGACGGATGTCTCCATCCGCAAAGGCTGGTTCTGGCGCAATGACACGGAACAGGCCGTACGCAGCGCAGCCAACGTTTTCGATATTTGGGAACGTTCCACTGGCGGCAACTCCATACTCCTGCTGAACGTCCCTCCCGGAATCAGCGGCCGCATATCGCCGCGCGACAGCATCGTGCTCGCCGAGGTCGGAGCCATGATCAGGGACACTTATTCCAACGACCTCCTTCAGGGTGCACGGAGGCGCGTGACCAGGGACGGCGTTGAGTTTCAGCTCCCGCTTGCGGTCAGATTCAATCGCCTGCTGCTGGAGGAAGACCTTGGCAAAGGAGAGCGGGTAGAGGCTTTCGCCCTCGACGTCTGGGAAGACGGCTGGAAGGAGGTCGCCCGCGGAACAAATATCGGCCACCGGCGTATCCTCCGTTTCCCGGAACAGAACGCCGCCGCCATCCGCGTCCGCATACTTCAGTCCCGCGCCAGACCGCATCTGAGCCGCATTTCCGCCTACAACCACGAAACCCTATAGCCATGGCAGACGAAAAGGTAATATTCTCGATGAACGGGGTGAGCAAGATTCTCCCCCACAATAACAAGGTCATACTAAAGGATATCTATCTGGGCTTCTTCTACGGAGCGAAGATAGGCATCATCGGTCTCAACGGAGCTGGTAAATCCACAGTGCTCAAGATTATCGCCGGGGTGGAGAAACCTACCCGCGGCGATGTGGTCTGGGCTCCCGGTTACAGTGTGGGTTATCTGGAGCAGGAGCCGCAGATGGACAATTCGAAGACTGTGCTGGAAGTGGTTCAGGAGGGTGTTCAGGAGGTTATGGACATGCTTGCCGAGTACAACGAAATAGGAATGAAGTTCTGCGAGCCCATGAGCGACGACGAGATGAATGCACTGATCGAGCGTCAGGGAGAACTCACCGAGGCTATAGAACATGCAGACGGATGGGAGATAGACTCTAAGCTGGAAAGGGCGATGGATGCCCTCCAGTGCCCTCCGCCCGATGCCTCCGTCGCAACCCTCTCCGGGGGTGAACGCCGCCGCGTTGCTCTTTGCCGCCTGCTGCTCCGCCAGCCCGACGTGCTTCTGCTCGACGAGCCCACCAACCACCTCGATACGGAGAGTATTCAATGGCTGGAGGCCCATCTGCAGCAGTATAAGGGCACCGTCATCGCCGTGACTCACGACCGTTATTTCCTGGACAACGTAGCCGGATGGATACTGGAGCTCGACCGTGGCGAGGGCATCCCCTGGAAGGGTAATTATTCCGGCTGGCTGGAGCAGAAAAGCAAACGTCTGGCAATGGAGGAGAAGCAGGAAAGCAAGCGGCGCAAGACTCTCGAGCGCGAGCTGGAATGGGTGCGTATGGCGCCAAAGGCCCGTCAGGCAAAGCAGAAGGCGCGTCTGGGGGCCTACGAGAAGCTGGCATCTGCAGACACCAAAGAGAAGGAAGCCAACCTCGAAATATACATTCCCAACGGCCCGCACCTCGGCAACAAGGTTATAGAGTTCAAAGATGTCAGCAAAGCCTACGGAGACAAACTGCTGTTCGAGCACCTGTCGTTCGTTCTGCCTCCTGCGGGCATAGTTGGTGTAATCGGCCCCAACGGTGCCGGCAAGACCACCCTCTTCCGCCTTATCATGGGAATAGAGAAACCGGATTCCGGTACGATAGAAATAGGTGATACAGTAAAACTGGCCTACGTAGACCAGCAGCACAAGAGTATCGATCCCGACCTTACCGTCTATGAAACGATTGCAGGCAATTCGGAGTGGATACGTCTGGGCAACCGCGATATCAACGCCCGCAGCTGGGTCAGCCGGTTTAATTTTTCCGGCGCCGACCAGGAGAAGCTCTGCGGCGTGCTCTCCGGCGGCGAGCGCAACCGTCTCCACCTAGCACTCACGCTTAAGGACGAGGGTAACGTACTGCTTCTCGACGAGCCTACCAACGACGTGGATGTCAACACGATACGCGCCCTCGAGGAGGGACTTGACGGCTTTGCCGGCTGCGCCGTGGTGGTCTCCCACGACCGCTGGTTCCTGGACCGCATAGCCACCCATATCCTCGCCTTTGAGGGAGACAGTCAGGTCTATTTCTTCGAAGGCAGCTACTCCGAATACGAAGAAAACCGGAAGGCGCGACTTGGCACGGAGGAGCCCAAACGCTTCAAGTATAAGAAGCTGATGGAATAGCCCGCCCCGGCGCCGCGTAGTGCCCGCGGGGGTACGTCAGGCTGGACCCCTAAGAGCGAAAATACAGCAAAACTGCTCGCGGGGGTCCAATGAAATGTACCCTTGCGAGCAGTCAAGCGGGGATTGGAAGTCCAAAGGACGCTGTAAGCCGGCAAACCGGCTTACAGCGTACGCTTGATCTCCACTACCTGGAAGGCCTCGATGACATCGCCTTCCTTGATGTCGTTGTATCCTGCGATACTCATACCGCACTCCTTGCCGGCCAGGACCTCCTTGACGGAATCCTTACCTATCTGCAGGGAACCGAGTTCGCCGGTATAGATGACGATACCGTCGCGGATGAGCCGCACCTTGGACTTCTGAATCATCTTTCCGTCGCGGACAATACATCCGGCGATAGTACCGATCTTGCTGATCTTGAAGGTCTGCTTGATTTCGGCGGTAGCGATGACTTCCTCCTTCTTTTCGGGCTCGAGCATACCCTCGATACCGTCCTTCACATCGTTGATACAGTCGTAAATGACGGAGTATAGACGGATTTCGATACCCTCGCGGTCGGCGCTCTTGCGGGCTTCGACCGAAGGCCGGACCTGGAAGCCGATGATAACGGCATCTGACGCCTCAGCCAGCAGCACGTCGGACTCGGAAATGGCACCCACGGCCTTGTGGATGACATTTACGCGTACTTCCTCGGTGCTGAGCTTGATGAGGGAGTCGGACAGGGCCTCCACGGAACCGTCCACGTCACCCTTGACGATAACGTTGAGTTCCTTGAAGTTGCCTATCGCGATACGGCGGCCGATCTCTTCCAGAGTCATGTGCTTCTGGGTCTTGATGCCCTGGATACGAATGAGCTGTTCGCGCTTGGAAGCGATGCTCTTGGCCTCCTTTTCGTCGGACATGATGTTGAACTTCTCACCGGCAGCGGGAGCGCCGCTGAGACCGAGCACCGACACAGGAGTGGAAGGACCCGCCTCCTGAACCTTCTGGCCGCGCTCGTTGAACATACCCTTGATACGTCCGTAGTAACTGCCGCAGAGCATTATGTCGCCCTGGTGCAGGGTACCGTCCTGGACAAGAACCGTCGCCAGATAACCGCGTCCCTTGTCCAGCGAGGACTCGATCACGGCTCCGCTGGCAAGCTTGTTGGGATTAGCCTTGAGTTCCAGCAGGTCTGTTTCCAGAAGCACCTTGTCGAGAAGCTTGTCCACGTTGATACCCTTCTTGGCGGATATCTCCTGGCACTGGTACTTGCCGCCCCAGTCTTCCACCAGAATATTCATTTCGGAAAGCTGACGGCGAATCTTCTCCGGATCTGCACCCGGCTTATCTATCTTATTGATAGCAAACACCATAGGAACGTTTGCCGCCTGAGCATGGTTGATAGCCTCAATGGTCTGGGGCATAACGGCGTCATCGGCTGCGACTATTATGATGGCAAGGTCGGTCATCTGGGCGCCACGGGCACGCATGGCGGTAAACGCCTCATGACCGGGGGTATCCAGGAAAGTGATCTTGCGGCCGTCTTCCAGTTTGACGCTGTATGCGCCGATGTGCTGGGTGATACCGCCGGCCTCACCTGCGATGACGTTGGTCTTGCGGATGTAGTCCAGGAGCGAAGTCTTACCGTGGTCTACGTGACCCATGACCGTGATGATGGGCTCGCGCGGCTTGAGGTCTTCGGGGCGGTCGGGCTGCTCATTGGAGTTGATCTCCTCCGACAGCTCGGCGGTAACGAACTCCACCTTGTAACCGAACTCCTCTGCCACCAGTACAAGGGTTTCGGCATCCAGACGCTGGTTGATGGAAACCATCAGGCCCAGGCTCATGCAGGCTCCGATAACCTTGACAACAGGCATGTTGTTCATAAGGGTGGCAAGGTCGTTGACCGTAACGAACTCGGTGACTTTCAGCACCTTCTGCTCGGCCATGGCCTCCGCCATCTCCTCCTGGGTACGCTGGGCCGCAGCTTCGCGCTTCTCCTTGCGGTACTTGGCGCCGAAGTTGCTCTTCTTGCCCTCGTTCATCTTGGCGTAGGTCTCCTTGACCTGCTTCTGTATCTCCTTCTGCAGTTCTTCCTGCTCGGCCTCGGTCATGGCGGGCTTGAAGCGGTCGCGCTTGCGCTTGCCCTGTCCCTGGGCCTGCTGTGCAGGAGCGTTCTTGGGTTTGTCCTTCTTGCCGGCATTGCGGTCAAGTCCGGCTCCGGCCTTTACCACATCCACCTTCTGGGCGCCCTTCCCGATACGCTCACGCTTGACGGGCTTACGGTCGAACTGGCTCAGATCCACCTTGCCGACGACCTTGAAAGGAGATGCCTCGGCAGGGGCTTCGGCGGCCGCAGGAGCTGTAGCGGGCGCGGACTCGGGAGCGACTTCCTCCGAAGGCTCCGCAACGGGCTCTTCCTCGGCGGGTGCAGGTTCGACGGACACTTGAGTTTCCTCCTCTGCTGGAGTCTCCACAACCGGTTCAATCTCAGGCTCTTCCTTAACGGGGGCCTCAACCGCTGCAGGCTCTTCGGCCACCGGCTCCGACTCTGCGGGAGCTTCGGGAACCACAGGCTCTTCCACAACGGGCTCCGGCTCCTTGGGCGCCTCCTGTTTGGGTTCGGAATGCTTGCGGGTATTGAAGAAAGTATTGGACTTGATGGTCAGTTCCTCTTCTTCCTCCTCTTCTTCCTGACGCGACTGCTTGCGGTTGGTCTTTTCCAGGATTTCCTTGACCTTGATGTCCACCATAGCAGCCTGCTCGAGAGCCTCCTTGTCCTTTCCGAACTGCTTCTGCAGCTCGGGCAGGTACTCGTCGGAGACCTTTGCATTAGGGTTCTCGTCGACCTCGACGCCCTTCTTGCGGAGGAACTCCACAAGGTCGCCCAGACCGATGTTGAACTGTTTTAAGAGTTTGCTGATTCTGATTTCTGCCATGCGCGTATTAGTCTTCAAATTCTGCTTTAAGTATCCGGATTACGTCTTCCACGGTCTCGTCGTCAAGGTCTGCACGCTTGGCGATGTCGTCGGGATCGATTGCGAGCACGCTCTTGGCGGTATCGCAGCCGATACCCTTGAGCTTGTCGATAACCCACTGGTCGATTTCGTTGGCGAAATCGTCGAGCAGCACGTCGTCCTCCTCCTCTTCGGCTTCGGCTTTGGAGAGCTCCCTCCAGACCTCGATTTCACGTCCTATCAGCTTGCCGGCGAGAAGTACGTTGACACCGTTGCGTCCGATACCTTTCTTGACCTCGTCGGGAAGCATATAGACCTTAACCTTGTCTTCAGGAGACTGGCCCATGTCTATGCTGGACACCATACCGGGCGAAAGGGTCCTCTGGATGAGCAGGGTAGGATTGTTGGACCAGGGGATGACGTCGATATTCTCGTTGCGCAGCTCACGGACTATGCCGAGGATGCGGCTTCCCTTCACGCCTATGCAGGCTCCGATAGGATCCACGCGGTCGTCGTATGACTCCACGGCCACCTTGGAACGGTCACCGGGAACGCGGACCACCTTCTTCACGGTGATAAGGCCGTCTGCGATTTCGGGCACTTCCTGCTCGAAGAGTCTCTCGAGGAACTCGTCGCTGGTACGGCTCAGGGTGATGTAGGGAGTTGTATTGTTGCGCATCTCCACGCTCTTGATGATGGCGCGGACCGACTCGCTCTTCTTGAAATGCTCGCCGGGAATCTGCTCGGCCTTGGGAATATGGAGTTCGTTGCCGTCTTCGTCGAGAATGAGCACCTCCTTGCTCCAGGTCTGGTAAACCTCGCCCACGAAGAGCTCGCCCACCTTCTCGGAGTACTTCTTATAGACGTTCGCCTTCTCGATGTCCATAATGCGGCCCTGCAGGTTCTGACGTATGTTCAGGATACCGCGGCGGCCGAATGACGACAGGGGGAAGGGCTTGGCGTAGGAGTCTCCGATTTCGTAATCGTCGTCGCCGCTTTCCTCGCGCACCTGCTCCAGAGTCATCTCGGAATTGGGATTCTCCACTTCCTCGACAATCTCGAAGTTCTGATAAATCTCGCAGGTTCCCTTATCCACGTTTACGATAACGTCGAAGTTGTCGGAACTGCCGTAGGTCTTTGCGATCTGGGTCAGGAATACGTCCTTGAGCACGCCCATCATCACGGGGCGGTCGATGTTCTTCTCCTCCTTGAAATCCTTGAAGGCGTCAATGAGGGTGATTACTTTCTCTTTTTCCATTATTCTTGTATAGTTTTCAATATTTCATCTGCTTCTTCGGCGTCTATGCCCGCGGAACCGACGGTCAGGGCGTAATCCTCCACGTCACGGTCGAAGGCGGCCAGAACTGCCCTGTGGACAAATTCGCAGTCCTCCAGGCTCACCGGCTCCCCTGCCCTGTCTATGGTTACGTCAAATACGTTGTCATCGTCGTTGAAATCAATGGCGACTACCTCGCAGCCGCGAACGGCGGCCGCGTTCTTTACCACATTTTCGAATTCGTTTCTCTGCATAGCGCTTATTACAACAAAAAATAGAAGCCCTGCGGCCTCTATCGTCATTCACGGGTGCAAAAGTACAAATAATATTTGTAATATCCAAAAATGGCTATATTTGCACCGTGGATAACAAAAAGTTCAATCTGGGCGTATCCATCTTCGTAATGGTCGGAATGACCGTAGCGACGATACTGGCTACCGCCTTCAAACTCGGAGACGCAGACCCCCATGCCCGCATCCTTCTTCTAGCATCGGCCTTCGGAGCGCTCATGGGCGTAGCCGCATCCGTCACCTCGGCAAGCGGACTTGCCGTCACCTTTGTCTTCGGCCTCGTCAACGTGCTGATCTACGGCACTATATGCTTGATAAACTGGTACAACGGAGGCTCCGGACTGGGCAATGCCCTGATGCACTTCCTGTTTACCTCTCCCATGCAGGTAATAGGCTTCGTCCAATGGAAACGGCGGGGCTCCAACAAGGAGGGAGCGGTGAACGCCCGCCGCCTTACCCCGAAACAGCGCTGGATTTACACCGGCATCTTCCTGGCGGGAACCGTTTGCGCATACTTCATAATCGCCCGGTTCGACCGTTCCGCCGCAGACACCTTTATTAAGACGGCCGTGGTGCTCGACGTGCTTCCGCTGGTATGCAACATCCTGGGCCAGTTGCTGATGAGCTGGGCCTACATGGAGCAATGGATATTCTGGATTGGGGTTAACGTATTCTCAATGGTGATGTGGGGCAAGACGCTGCACGACGACCCCGACTCGTCCTACGCCCTCATCTACCTCATCAAATACAGCTTCTATCTGCTGAACGCCGTCAACGGTCTGAGAAACTGGCTGATCTTAAGTAGGCCAGGCTCTCAGGACCTTCGTTGAAGAGGAGGTCCATAATCGAGAGCCCCGGCACGAAGCCGAACTTCTCCCGAAACACCTGCCAGTAAGGCCTAATACACCCGACCGGAGGCTTCTTGGGGTCAAGAACCTCCCGCCAGTCGTCTTCCACCGTCTTGTGATAATCCTCGGTAAACACTATCCGGGGCGCTATTCCTATCTTGCGGCAGAAGAAGTCGATGATGTCCAGGTTCATGTCCCACAGCAGTTCCCGCCGCTGCTCCAGAATGCCGAAAAGCTCGTCTCTGTAGTACATGAAGAAGGGGGAACTGTAATAGGCGCTGTCTATTGCATATTCGGCCTGACGCAGCCAGTCCGTGCTCCAGTCTATCCGTATCCCGGTAATCAGCCGGGTGCCGTCGTGAATCACCGGGACGCGCAGGTCCATAGGGCCGTTGGCCGTAAGGATACGGCAGCGGTTGCGCCAGCTCTGCTTACGGTAGCTCTCGCAGGCTTCAAGATAAACGGGCGAGTTCTCCGCAATCAGTGCGAAGAACTCGCCCGGAGGGAACCATGCTGTAGAAAGGGTCACTATTCGAAGCCTTTTTCGTTGGGGTTGCCGGCACGGACGATACCGCGCTTGGACCTTGACACGAAGTCCAGAATGGTGTCCTTTTCCGGAGATGCGGGAAAGCCCTGCTCTATTCTGGCAATGGCATCGGAGAAGTTATATCCCTGATAATAAAGCACATCGTAGATGTCTTTGATGGTGCGTACGGTATCCGAATCGAAGCCCCTGCGGCGAAGGCCGACAATGTTTACTCCTGCGAAGACCAGCGGAACGCGTCCGCACAGCGAATACGGAGGAACGTCCTTCACGACGGTAGTTCCGCCGCCGACCATGGCATGCGCGCCCAGCTTGCTGAACTGGTGGATCTTGGTACCGCCGCCCACAATCACCCAGTCGTCCATCTCGGTCTCCCCTGCCACTCCCACATAACTTACCAGGATACAATGTTTTCCGATGTTGCAGTCGTGGGCTATGTGAACGTATGACATTACCAGTGTATCGTCCCCTACCCGAGTGACTCCCTTGCCGCTTACTGCCGTGCCGCGGTTGATTGTAGCGCACTCGCGGATGGTTACGCGGTCTCCGACTTCCACCCAGGTCACCTCACCGTCGAACTTAAGGTCCTGGGGGACGGCGCCTACGACGGCACCGGGGAAAACGCTGCAGTCGCGTCCCAGCTTTACATAAGGGAAAATGCAGGCGTGGGGCAGGATTTTGCATCCCTCGCCGATTTCTACATTGTCGTCGATGTATGCGTAGGGTCCTACCTCAACGTTTTCTGCAAGTTTGGCACCGGGATGAACGGTTGCCAGAGGATGTATAATTGCCATATCTTACAAATTCTTGAGTATTTCCTTTGCTGCAGCCGTATTGAGACGGTGCCCTGCCTTGTATGCCTCGATGCGGAAACTCGGAATGCCGCCGCAGAGACGTATGTCGCCTATCAGGTCCAGCAGCTTGTGCCGGGCGCACTCGTTCGGAAAACGGAGTCCGCCTTCGGCCATGAATCCGGGCTGGAGCACTTCCGGAACGTCTTTACGCAGGATGCGGGCCAGACGCGACATCCTGCATCGGGATACAGGTTTGTCTATTATCACGATAGCGTTGCTCACGTCTCCGCCTTTGATGAGCCCGAGCATCAGCTGTGGCATAATCTCCTGCAGGAAACAGAAGGTGCGGCAAGGCGCCACCTCTTTAGCGTAACTCTCTCCCATTACGAGATTTACGGTCTGCTTTCCAAGCACCTTGGAGGGGAAATCTATGGTCAGTTCCACACCAGGTTCGCCGGCAGGGGTGACCTTGATCCATGCGCCTTTCTTTTCGTTGCGGACGATAATCTCCTTTTTGAGTTTAATCCATTTACGCGGAACGCCCTGGTCGACGGTCCCGACAGCTTCGATGGCCTCGGTATAAAGCTTTGCGCTGCCGTCCAGGATGGGCATTTCGACATTGTCGAGCTCCACTACGGCATTGTCTATACCGAGCCCCGTCAAGGCCGACAGAACATGCTCCACAGTCCCCACTTTGGCCCGTCCCACAGCCAGCTGCGTACTCCGTCTGGTGGAACGCACGTTCGTCGCAAGTGCCGGTACGCGGGCGCCGCCCAAGTCCGTACGCACGAAGACGATGCCAGTATCCACAGGAGCGGGACAGATCTTCACGTTTACCGGTTTTCCGGTGTGAAGACCCCTTCCGCTGAAACTGCAGGCCGATTTGAGTGTATGCTGATTCATCATTCCTTGGCTGACTGCTTGAACTTGGCATAAGCCCGGAGAAATTCCCTTCGCAGGAATGCAGGGCTGCCGTACCAGGTCTCCCCCTCCTGACGCAGGTTGCCGATGACCGACGACTTGGCGCAGACCGTAGTATGGGGAGCAATGTCCAGATGACCTATTATTCCGACCTGTCCGCCAAGCACCGTCCCCTCGCCTATCCGGGTCGAACCGGCTATGCCGCACTGGGCGGCCATAGCCGTATTTTTGCCCACTACGACGTTGTGCGCTATCTGGCAGAGGTTGTCTATGCGGACGCCGTCCTCGATTATGGTGGACTCCATGGGGGCGCGGTCGATGGTGGTATTCGAGCCTATCTCGACATCATTGCCAATCACCACGTTGCCTACGTGCTCTATCTTCTGCCAGCTGCCGTCCGGTTGCAGGGCGTTGCCGAATCCGTCGTCTCCGATTATGCAACCGGCGTGGAGGATAACCCTGTCGCCGATAACCATCCCGGGGAAAATATGGACACCGGGATAAATAATGCAGTGCTTGCCTATGACGGTGCCGGCTCCTATCGTCACGTTATCGTGAATCTTGGTATAGTCGCCTATGCGGCAGTCCTTCCCTATGGTCACGAAATCTCCCACCCAGACGCGCCGGCCGAGCTTTGCGCTGCAGGCGATGCGGCAGCGGCCGCGGTGACGGCGGAATTCCTTGTCGCGGCCGGACACCAGCTTGAGCAGGCGTGCCAGGGCGGCATAGGCATCGGGGACGCGGACAAGGGTAGCGGCGACAGCCTCTTTGGGCTGGAAATCGTTGTTAACCAGCAGGACGGATGCCTTGCTGGTATAAACGAACTGCTCGTATTTGGGGTTTGCATAGAAGCAGAGCTGCCCGGGCTTGCCGTGCTCTATCTTCGCAAAAGACGTCACCTTGGCGTCGGGGTTGCCTTCGACTGTACCGCCGAGGGCTGCAGCGAGGTCTTTGGCCGTCATCTCCATATCAGAACCTCCATCCTATCGTTAACAGCAGATCCACTATCCGCCTGTCCCTGGTATAATAAGGCATTCCTACATCCAGTAGCTTTCCGTCCTTGTCGAATACGTCATAATCGGCAAAATAATATGGAGCTATTGGAGATGCAGGATACTTTGTCAGGCGGACGGCCGCATCGGCGAAGAACGATCCGTGGGAATAGTAACCGAGACCAAGAGAGAAGGAATGTGTTACGTCGTTGAAATAACGGAAATCCTTAAGCTCCTGATCCGGCCCGGCCCAGCTCTCCGCATATACCATATAGCCGGTCCTGGCATCGGTAGCATAACGCTCCTGGCTGGTAATGAAACCGTAACCCGCCCTCACTGCCAGCTCGGGAGTGGGCTTGATTTCCAGTCCTGCGCGCAGGGAATGGGACACCCCGAGGAACTGCTTCATTCTCCGGTTCTCCCAGGACATCCAGTCACTGCCTCCCGAATTGATAAAGTTGACTTCCGGGTCGCTGAACTTCATCACGCTGTAATCGGCCATTTCGTAATCCACGCTGAGCAAGCCGTTGACACCCAACGCATAAGCTATTCCGGCATTCACCTTATAAGGGGTACGCAGATTGTAAATGTCACCGTCCCTGTACTCATCTTTTCCGTCGTACTTCTTATCCTCGTAGGTGGTTGTAGTCGTGTACTTGTAACTTTCATCCACGGTCAGGAAGGACGGAGACTGAATCGCTGCACCCACCCTGAGGCCGGCTACAGGCAGCCAGATAAATCCGAACTTGCCGTATATGCCGGACACCTGGGAAACCAGCCTGAACTCGCTGAAGGACGACTTGTAATAAGTGGTAGGTTCTCCTTCCCTGCCTATGTGCTTGCCGTCTTTGTCCAGCAGGTTGACCGGAAACGCCACAGGAGAACCTGCCGTCTCGCTGAATGAATCCACCCTGTTGAAAGTGGACACCGGCAGGCCCAGGTTGAATCCGAAATAGAACTTGTCCGACATGTTAAAACCTATGTTCATGATGACATCCGACATGGAGCCATAGCGCACCAGTTCCGAAGACTGGGACAATTCTCCAGGCACATAAGCGTAGGCCTCGGAAGGAGCCACCATCTGGTTGGCGCCGGAATACCTGCAGGAGCCGTCGGGACCGAATTCAGAGATCTGACCCCCTAAGTATGCAGTATAGAGCCTGTCGTTCCATACGTCGGGGGAACTACCCAAAACGCCTCCGGCCAGATTGCCCAGGTAGGATGTCCGGTTGTTGGAACCGTGGGCGTAAGAATAGTCGAGATAGGTATTGACCGTATTGACCACGAAGCCTGTCGTGACATATTTGAGCACGGACTGGTCGTCATCGGAATAAAATACTATGTTCAAACCGCAGTTGGGGACGTTGAACTTTGTATGAGACGTCCTGTAAGGGGAGCCGAAGTTCTCGGAACCGTCTGCAGACCAGCGCGTATCCGTGCTCTGGAACAGGAGGGCGGGAGTAATGCTGAACTGCCAGAAATCGTTTACGGCAGATCCCGCAGGGTTTATGCCCACCATTCCGAGGTCTCCGCCCAAAGCCGTCACGGCATTGCCGAGAGCGACGGAACGTGCCGTGCCGTAATAATTGTTCTGGGCGAAAGGCAGGGCGTCATACATATCCTGTGCTCCTGCGCTCAGGGCGAGAAGCGTTAATGATATCGATAGAAGTATCCGTTTCATATAGCTGAAGTATTAAGGTTAATCTTATCTGCGTCCTCCGCCACTGCTGCCGCCGGAATGGCTGCCGCCGCCGGAATAACCGCCGCTGCTGTGACCGCCGCCCGAGTACCCGCCACTGCTGTGGCCGCTGCTGGAATGGCTGCTGCTGGAGCTGTAACTTCCTGAACGATAGCTGCTTGAACTACTGCTCGAACGGCTGGACCCGGAATCGGAGCCACTGGAGTACGAGGAACCGGAGCGTCTGTAAACCGAACGGGAAGAAGACCTGCTGCCCTCAGGGTCGTACCGGTTGTTTTTGCCGGGAGCCGAAGAGGCGCTGGTACTGCTGCCGGAGCGGCGGTATGTCTGGCCGTTTGAGGTATGGCGGCCGTAAGAACCGCTGCCGATGAATCCGTGGGGCCTGTAAGGCCTGTAATAACCGCCGTAGTACCACGAAGGCCCATAGTATGAGGCATAGCCCCAATAAGGATCGTACCAGTAGTCGTAGAATCCGCCGTACCAGCCCGAGTACCAGTAAGGCGACATTCCGTACCAGCTGCGGTAACCCCAGTAAGGGCTGTACCAGCTGCTGTAATATGGATGGTACCAGCTGCTGTAGTAGTACGGGTCGTAACTGTAGATATAGCTGTTGTAATAATCCGTATTGCCTTTTCGGGCGGTCTTCAGAGAGTCCGCGGCAGCGGCCCTGGATGCTATCTGCTCAGCGGCCATCGCTTTGAAATCGTCTTCTGAATATAGTTCGACTACGGGTTCGGGGCGATAATATATGCCGTCGGGATATGTCTGGCTCGAGGCATACTGGGAAGCAGTCCCGCAGGACGCCAGGGCGAGCAAAGCGGGCAATAAAAGAATCAGGCTACGTCTCATTGTTTACCTCCTTTTAATAATAGTTTGTATATTTGTACCCGCAACATCCGTGCCCTCGCAAGGATGTCCGTTATGCAAAGTTGATAAAAAAAATGAAATATGGCAAAAGAGGTTACTAAACGAGCAGAGAATTATTCGCAGTGGTACAACGACCTGGCGCTTAAAGCAGACCTGGCAGAGCAGTCCGCGGTGCGTGGCTGTATGGTCATAAAGCCTTATGGCTATGCGATTTGGGAGAAGATGCAGTCCATCCTGGACGGCATGTTCAAGAAGACCGGCGTACAGAATGCATACTTCCCTCTCTTTATCCCGAAATCTTTCTTCAGCCGCGAGGCCGAGCACGTAGCCGGTTTTGCCAAGGAGTGCGCCGTGGTTACCCACCACAGGCTGATGAACGATCCCGACGGCAACGGAGTGGTCGTGGATCCTTCCGCAAAACTGGAAGAGGAGCTCATCGTCCGCCCTACCTCCGAAACCATTATCTGGAATACCTACAAGAACTGGATTACCTCCTGGCGCGACCTGCCTGTGCTCTGCAACCAGTGGTGCAACGTAGTCCGCTGGGAGATGCGCACCCGCCTCTTCCTCCGCACCGCGGAATTCCTCTGGCAGGAGGGACATACCGCCCACGCCACTGCAGAAGAGGCTCAGGCCAAGGCCGAGGAAATGGTGCACGTGTATGCAGACTTCGCCCGCAACGTCATGGCACTGCCGGTAATCGTCGGCCACAAGAGTCCGGGCGAGCGCTTTGCCGGAGCTATCGACACCCTGACCATCGAGGCCATGATGCAGGACGGAAAGGCGCTGCAGGCCGGCACCTCACACTTCCTAGGGCAGAATTTCGCCAAGAGTTTCGACGTGCAGTTTACCAACAGCGAGGGCAAGCAGGACTACGTCTGGGCCACTTCCTGGGGCGTCAGTACCCGTCTGATGGGCGCGCTGATTATGGCCCACGGAGACGACAACGGCCTTGTGCTGCCTCCCGCCCTGGCTCCGATTCAGGTGGTCATGGTTCCTATCTACCGTACCGATGAGGAGCAGGCCGCGGTACTCGATGAATTCGACAAGCTGAAGGCCGGCCTGGAAGCTCTCGGAGTGAGCGTAAAGATCGACAACCGCGACACCCTGCGTCCCGGCTTCAAGTTCGCCGAGTGGGAACTCAAGGGCGTGCCGGTACGTCTTGCGATGGGCGCGCGCGACCTTGCCGCAGGCACCGTGGAGGTAGCCCGCCGCGACACCCTGACCAAGGAGACCATGCAGCTGGAAGGCATAGAGGCCCACATCAAGAGTCTCCTGGACGACATTCAGCAGAACATCTACAACAAGGCCCTGGCCTTCCGCGACGCCAATGTGGAAAAGTGCGACGACTGGGAGGACTTCAAGGTCCGCATCCAGCAGGGCAAGTTCCTGCTGTGCCACTGGGACGGTACTACCGAGACCGAAACCGCCATCAAGGAAGCCACGAAGGCCACTATACGGTGCATCCCAGTAGACAGCTACGTGTGCGAGGAAGAAGGCAGGGATATTTTCTCCGGCAAGCCTTCCCACAAAAGAGTCGTATTCGCCATTTCTTATTGATATGAAACGTATTACAATGATACTGGGGGCCCTGGCAGCCCTTTGCGCCCCCGCCTTTGCGCAGGATAATGCGCAGCAGGCAGCCGCAGATGCGGCAGCCGAATTCGCGGCCGCGGCACAGGACGAAGCGCCTGCAGCCAAGCCCAAGTACTGGACCTGCTCGTCCGCCTTCGATCTCGGTGTGAACCAGACCTCCCTGTTCAACTGGGCGGCCGGCGGTTACAACAACCTCAACCTCGCCGCAGGCATAGACGCAAAGGCCGATTTCGCCAAAAACCTGCTCACCTGGAACAACCGTCTGCAGCTGCAGTACGGCTTCTTCTGGTCGCAGGACAAGTCCAACGTGCTGCAGAAGAGCAACGACCGCATCTATCTGGAAAGCAAGCTTGCCTACCGTACCGCCAAGGACAGCAAATGGAACTGGACGGCCAGCTACGATTTCCGTTCGCAGTTCACCGACACCTGGGGCAAATACGTGGAGGACGAGGCCAATCCCGGCATGTGGATGCACTCCAACCTCAAATCGGGATTCATCTCCCCCGCATACAACAATATCGCGCTCGGTATTGAATGGAAGCCTTCGGACTGGTTCGATGTCAACATCTCCCCTCTGACCGGAAGCCTTATCCTCTGCACCAACAGCGAATTGCGCAAGGCCTACGGTATGCCGCTGATTTCCGGCGCGGACGAAAGTGCGGTATACGGCAAGATGCTGTTCCAGTTCGGTGCTTCCGTAAAGGCCAACGCAAAATTTGCCATCAACGATGCATTCCTGTATGAGACTCAGCTGGTTCTGTTTACCGACTATCTGAACAGGCCTTTCCGCCAGAACCGCGTGAACTGGGACAACAAGATTACCTGGCAGATCGCGAAGTTCTTCAAAATCGGAATCAATACCTGGCTGATCTACGACCCTATCGTGGAGATTGACGGAGTTACCAGCAAGGTTCAGTTCAAGGATTTCCTGGCATTCAACTTCACCTATACTCTTCAATGAGAATCCTGCTTGCAGTAAGCGGCGGCATTGATTCCATATATATGCTGCACAGGGCGCCCGAACTTTTCCCGGGCGCTTCTTTTGCTGCCGCCCACTGCAATTTTGCGCTTCGCGGAGAGGATTCCGACGGCGACGAAGCCTTCGTGCGCGCCGTTTGTAAAGAGCTGGGTATCAAGTGCTTCGTAAAGCGTTTCGACACTCTCGCCTATGCCGGCGGAAAAGGCATTTCGGTCGAAATGGCTGCCCGCGAACTGCGCTACGAGTGGTTTTCCTCCCTTTGCCGCGAACATAGTTTCGACGCACTGGCTACGGCGCACAATGCCAACGACAACGCGGAAACGCTTATCCTGAATCTGCTCCGCGGCTCCGGCACCAAGGGGCTTAAAGGCATACCGACGTCGGAAATACTCAGGCCTTTGCTCCAAACCACCAGAGAGGAGATAATGGAATGGATGAAAGCCAACGGATTCGGCTGGAGGGAAGACAGGACCAACTCGGAAAACGGGCCCAAAAGGAACAAGATACGGAACCAGGTGTTCCCGGTTTTCGCCGAAATCAATCCGTCCTTCATCAAGACTCTCGGGGCCGATATCGAAAGAATCCGGCAGACGGACGACATCGCCGATGACTATTACAAAGATGCTTCAGCGGGCTTCGTGAAAGAAAGCGATAACGGCGGAGTGGAAATCAACGTCCCGGGACTGCTGTCGCTCAAGCACTGGCGATATGTCCTATGGCGCATACTGGAGGACTGCAGCCTTAGTGCCAACACTTTCGACAAGCTCTGCACCCTTCTCGACCGCTACCGTACGGAGCCTTCCGGCACCGTCACGCTCAGCGGTAAGACCTTCCAGTCCCCCACCACACTGGTCCGCGGCCGGAAAAAGACGCTGGTTGTTATTCCCCGATAGCTAGTTCAGGTGCGAAAGAAAAAAGGATGACTGAGTAATCAATCATCCTTTTTCTTTGTCATTCAATTTCTAGTAGAGCTCGTCGCCTTTCGGCTCTTCGGCAGGAGCGGCGGGGCGCTCGCTGTGGCGCGGCCTGTCACCGTCGCGGCGGGGGCGGTCGCCCCCACGGCGCTCACCATCCCTGCGGGGACGGTCGTCCCTGCGGGGTCCGCGGTCACCACCCTTGTGGTCACCGTCGCGGCGCGGCCCCCTGTCGCCACCGTTTCCGCGGCCCTTGCGCTCGGGCTCCACGTATCCCTCCGGCTTGTCCTGAAGGGCACGCATGGACAGACGCATCTTGCCGGTCTTGGCATCGATCTCGAGGAGCTTCACATCGACCTCGTCCCCCACGGAAAGCACGTCCTCGACCTTGTCGGTCTTAGTCCATGCGATCTCGCTCACGTGGAGCAGACCTTCCTTACCGGGCAGAATCTCGATGAAGGCGCCGAATTCCAGTATGCTGACCACCTTTCCGTGATAGACCTGTCCGGCCTCGGGAACTGCGCAGATACCCTTGATCCAGTCGATAGCCTTCTTCATGGCGTCCTTGTCGGTAGAAGCGATATCCACGACACCTTCGGTAAGATTGGTTCCGGGGATGGGCACCTCGTCGATGGCAATGGTGGTACCGGTCTCCTTCTGAATCTTCTGGATGGTTTCGCCGCCCTTGCCGATGACTGCACCGATGAACTCGGCGGGAATACGGAGCTGCTCGATACGCGGCACGAAGGGCTTGTAGTCCTCGCGGGGCTCGCTTATGGTCTTGAGCATTTCGCCCATGATATGCATACGTCCCTGACGGGCCTGCTCGAGAGCCTTCTCCAGCACTTCGTAGCTCAGGCCGTCGACCTTGATATCCATCTGGGTAGCGGTGATGCCGTCGGCGGTACCGGTAACCTTGAAGTCCATGTCGCCGAGGTGATCCTCATCTCCGAGGATATCGGTCAGAATGGCGTAACGGTCGTTGGGGCGCTCTGCATCGGTGATGAGTCCCATCGCCACACCTGCGACCGGCTTGGTAATCTTCACGCCTGCATCCATGAGGGCGAGGCAGCCGCCGCATACGGAGGCCATGGAAGAAGAGCCGTTGGACTCAAGGATATCGGAAACCACGCGGACTGCGTAGGGATTCTCGGGAGCTACGGGGATGACGGGCTTGAGGGCGCGCATCGCCAGGTTGCCGTGGCCGATTTCGCGGCGGCCAACTCCCCTCTGGGGCTTGGCCTCACCGGTAGCGAAAGGCGGGAAGTTGTAGTGGAGAACAAACTGCTGGTCGCCCTGGATGAGCACCTCGTCCATCTCCTTCATATCCATCTTGGTGCCGAGGGTGACGCTGGCGAGAGACTGAGTCTCGCCGCGGGTGAAGATGGCGCTGCCGTGCGCGCAGGGCAGATAGCCCACCTCGCACCAGATGGGACGCACCTGGTTGCAGACACGGCCGTCCAGACGGACACCCTCGTCCAGGATCATATTGCGCATGGCCTCTTTCTCCACGTCGTGGTAGTAGCGGTCGACCATTGCAACCTTGGCTGCATAAGCTTCCTTCTCCTCCTCGGTATGAGGCTCGGGGATAGTTGCCACGAATTCGTCGTGGATGGCGGTGAAACCGTCCTCGCGCTCGTGCTTGGGCTTTGCGCTCTTGGCAAGGGCATAGCACTTGTCGTAGCAGAAATCGTAAACCTGCTTCCTGAGCTCTTCGTCCTGCTCGTCGTGGGGATAGTCACGCTTGACCTTGTCAGTGCCGAGCTCGGCCATGAGTTCCTTCTGCACGCGGCAGTGCTTCTTGATCTCTTCGTGGGCGAACTTAATGGCCTCGAGCATGTCGTGCTCGCTGACCTCCTTCATCTCGCCCTCAACCATCATGATGTTCTCCTCGGTAGCGGCGACCATGAGTTCGAGGTCGGCACGCTCGGTCTGGGAGAAAGTAGGATTGATGACGAACTGGCCGTCGATGCGGGCCACGCGGACCTCACCTACAGGGCCTCCGAAGGGTAGGTCGGAAGTGGCGAGGGCTGCAGATGCCGCCAGGCCTGCGAGTGCATCGGGCTGAATGTCCTTCTCTGCGCTGATGAGGCTCACCTGAACAAAAACTTCCAGATGGAAATCATCCGGCCACAGTGGACGGATTGGCCTGTCGATAAGACGGGCTATGAGGACCTCGTAATCCGAGGGCTTGCTTTCACGCTTGAGGAATCCTCCGGGGAAGCGTCCAGCAGAATAATATTTCTCCCTGTAGTCAACGGTAAGGGGCATGAAATCGGTGCCTTCCTTGACTTCTTTTGCTGCACATACGGTGGCCAGGAGCATGGTGCCACCCATTTTGACAACTGCGGAACCGTCCGCCTGCTTGGCGAGTTTACCGGTTTCGATTTCGATAACGCGGCCGTCCGCGAGTTCGATTTTCTTTGTGATTACGTTCATTACTGTTTCCTTTACGTCTTTCTTCTAAAAAAGGATGGCTCCCCCTTTGGGAGCCACCCATGTCTTTTCCTATTTTGATTATCGGCGGAGGCCAAGCTCCTTGACGATATTCCTGTATCTCTCGATGTCAACCTTCTGGAGATAATCCAGAACCTGACGGCGCTTACCGACCAGACGGAGAAGACTGCGGCGCGTTACAACGTCCTTCTTGTTCTTCTTCACGTGCTCGGTAAGGTGAGCGATACGGTAGGAAAATAAAGCAACCTGACTCTCAGGAGAGCCGGTGTCCTTATTGGACTTCCCGTACTTCGCGAAAATCTCTTGCTTTTTCTCAGGCATTAAATATTCAGCCATCGTGCAAAAAATTTATAAGGTTAATTCGCTCCCTGGCCACCGTGGCCAAAAAGCCTGCAAATATACGAATAATAATTTATTATCCGAATTATTCCGGTAATATTTCCAGGATGAATTTTCCGGCTTTATCCAGATGAGGCTAATTAATCCTGTCTATGGTAGGCAGATTTCGAATCCTGAGCAGCATGTTATAGCGGTCCAGGACCTCGCCTACGCAGTCTTCCCATGAGCGAACTATGCTGTGCGAGGCCTGAACACCTACACGGTGCACCCTTTCCGGATCGGCGATGAGCTTGCGGAGCAGGGCCTCCATCTCGGCAGGATCGTTCTTCACCAGAAAGCCGTTCTCGCCATCTGTCAGGATAGCGGATGCGGTAGCGCCCTCAGCCATAACGGAAGGAGTATGCAGCGCCGCCGCCTCGCGTACCACCAGGGGGGCGTTGTCGTAGAGCGACGGGAACAGGAAGAGGTCCGAAGCGGCGTAATACAAAGTGAGACGCTGTCTGTCGGTAATGTTGCCGACAAAGGTCACCTTGTCGTCCAGGCCTTTTTCGCTCACAAGCGACTTCATATCCTCGGCAGCGTAGCCAGTACCCACAAAAAACATGCGGAAAGGCACGTCGCCCATATTGGCGAGAGACTCTATGATCAGCCTGGGATTCTTTTCCCATATATGTTGGCCGACGAACAGGAGGACGAACTCTTCCGGTTTGATTCCCAAGGCATTGCGTGCATCCACGAAATACTTCTCGGGATAATCGGCGACCAGGTCTGAGCCGTTGTCCATAACTTCCACGTGCCCCTTGAAGCCGTACTCCCGTATAACGTCTATCACCGATTCCTGAGGCACCCATACCAGGTCTGCGTTCTCGTAGAAATCGATGATATACTTTATGATTCCGTCCACAATCACCTGGGGCAGCACACGGGCAAAGTCGTCCCGGTATTTGGAATGGAAGGTGGCCACACAGGGAATGCCCTGCAGTTTGGCAAGCCGCTGCGCTGCGAGGCCCGATGCAAACGGGCAATGGGCGTGTACGATCTTGAAGCGAATCTTTGCGATTTTCGCCAGGAAGCGGGGGTCGATTTCCGCTATACCGGTTACGTAAGGATGGCGCTTGGGAACGGGCACGCTGACGTAATCCAGCACGTCATAATCCAGTTTGCTGTAATCGGCTTCGGGCACATTGGGAGTTATAACTTTTACGCCTCCGGCCATCTTCTGCATCCATTTGGCGTAATTCTCCATACACACGGCAACTCCGTCCATCACAGGGGGGAACGCATCGCAGAAGAGGCCAACGTTGGCCTCTTCTTTTTTGGGTAAATATTTGTCTAGTATATCCATTATTCCGCTGCAACTTCAGCCGCCCCGGCCCCGGTTTCGGCTTCCGCCTCAGCTGCAGGCGCCTCATCGGCAGCCTCCACAAGCTCCTCGGCGGGCTTCTCCTTATGGAACGGCAGGCCTATACATTTGAGGTTATCGGTAAAGAAAAGCACTCCGAAAGCTATAACGGCCAGCGCGATAAACCAGCAGAGGATTTTTCTCCAAAGCGGCACGCGGGGCTTGTAAGGATCGTCCAGCTTGAGCTTGGGGTACTTGGCCACACTTGTAAGCGTGCGTCCAAAAGGAATGTTGACCTTGGCTCCGGAGTTGATGGCCCAGCCGTTGGCGTTGAGCACGGGGCCCAGATTGCGGCGGCGGAGCTTACCCCATGCTATGAAGCATGAAGGGCCGGAGATGAGCAGCATGATGCCCAGGATAATGAGCAGGATGCCCCACCAAGGCAGCTTTGCCAGGCCGGAAATGATGGCCGCGAGAGCTGCGGCGATAAGGCCGAGAGCCATGCCGACGGCGGCGAAAATGCCGGCATACTTGGCAATGTCGAAGGGCTGTTTCTTGGCAGCCGCATCCGCAGGCGCCGCGGAAGCATTGGTCTGCAGATTCTCGACAGCCTTGGCATCCTTGTCGGCAGCAGACTTGTTGATGAGTCCGTTGATGAAATTCCACAACTTGACGTAGGGAGACCAGAACGCCTGTTTGATGCTGAGGGGATTCTCCACCACCTTCACGACGCGGGCGTCCCAGTCGAGGCCGTCCCTGTCGTAGAATACGCCGTTCAGGCCGGGACGCAGATTGCGGATGGGACCGTCCGTCATTACAGCCACTATGTCCATAGTCTGACCGGTAGTGCGGGACGTGCAGGTGCAGTACAGCAGGAACATGGCGCTGAGGCCGGCCATATCGGCATGCTGCGACATATCCGCCACTTTGACGCACACCCTGCAGCAGCGCTGGTCTATATATAGCTTTCCGGACTCGAAGATGGCGAGGTCTTCCGGTTTGGGAGAATAAAAGTCGCTGAAAAGTACGTAGTTCTTAAGCAGCTTGTAGAAGTCGCGATAGAGATGGGTGAGCTTGTTGACTTCGTCTATCGAGTTGGCCTCCTCCTCCAGTGCCTTGTCGGCATCGACCAGGGCCATCAGGGCCGCCTTGTCGTCCGCCTTCAGCAAGGCGTTTACCTTCTCCAGTCCGAGAGGCTCCACGGATGCTCCCTTCTTCGCTTCTTTCCAGGCAATATACGGAGCGAACTTGGCAAGCAGGGCGTTCCACTCGGCCTCGTCCACACCATCCTTGCGCTCGAACCTGACCAGGGCGCGCACCGCATCGAAACGCGCTTTCCATGCAGGATTGACGGCATCGAAAGGCAGAATACCCTCCTTGGAAGGACGGGCGATAGGATATGTTGCGATTTCCTTCTCACGGGTAGTGAGGTCGTCCGCCGCGATTTCTCCGATACGCTCGGCAGATACGTCCACGACCTGGGAAGCAGCGTCCGTAAAGGCGATGAGCTTGCAGCGCATGAAGTAGTCCGCCACTTTGTCCTTTACCGCCTCGCAGGCGTCGAGCGCGGCCTGGGTGTCGTCACCGAAGGGGAAAATATCCTTGGTGGCGGCTGCCTGCCATGCGGAATAATCGGCCAGGGCGGTATAGAACGCCTCAATATGGTCCGCATTGATGCCGTTCGCGCCGCTGCGGTCCATGGCCGATCCGGTAGTCTCTACGATATCGCGTATGACCGCCTTAAGATTCTCGTCCGGAGTGGAGGCCTCGGTGATGATACCGTCTCCGTTGGCTCCGGTTTCGGCAAAGATAGCCACACTGTCGGAAGTGTCGGCAACCGAGATTTCGTCCTTTTCCAGCTTAAGGTTGGAGAGAATCTGCAGGGCGGAGCTGTACAGTTTACGGCCGGCCTCGACATCTGTATTGATCTGATTCAGGGGCAGAACCGAATCCCCCTTAAGTATCAGGTTTTTGTCTTTGATTACAGAGGTAAGCCATTCGGCGGCGGCAACTATCTCCTTCACGCGGATCTTGCCGTCTCCGTCGGTATCAATCAACCGGAGTGTAGTCTCGTCGAACTCCAGACCCTTAACGGGGCAGCTGAGAACGCTCCAGAGTTTCTGGTCCAGTTCTCCCAGATGCGCGATATCTTCGCCGCTTTGCACGTTTACGCGTACGGTTCCGCCGAGGGAGCAATAGCTCCACTCATACTTGCCGCCATTCTTTTTTTGCTTCTTAGACATATTGAGCAGAATTGGTTATCGTACAAATATAATATTTTTTGCGATTCGTTGGACTTTCGTATATTTGCCTTCATTATGACAAAGGAAGAAACATACAGTTCGTTGCTCTCGCAGGCCCGTTTCCTGCTTTCAGGAGAAAGAGATATAATCGCCCGCATGGCGAATCTGGCCGCCCTGCTGCACGGCGGAATGGGTTTCTGGTGGACCGGATTCTACCGGGTCTCCGGCGAAGAGCTGGTTCTGGGACCGTTCCAGGGACCGGTAGCCTGCATCCGCATTCCAAAAGGACGCGGCGTATGCGGCACAGCCTGGCAGGAGCGCCGCAGCATTGTAGTACCCGACGTAGATCTGTTCCCCGGCCATATTGCCTGCTCCAGCGAATCCAGGAGCGAGATTGTCGTACCTGTGTTCAGGCAGGGCGAGGTCGTGGCGGTGCTGGATATAGACAGTCGAGAACTCTCCACCTTCGACGACACCGACCGTATGTGGCTGGAAAGGATTTCGGCGCTGGTGTACGGCGACTGGAAAGATATATGGTTTGCAGCCGGCTGCTTCTGGGGGGCGCAAAAGTTTTTCAAGAGAATACGAGGCGTCGAGTACACGGAAGTGGGATTCGCCAATGGTCATCTTTCCAACCCTTCCTACGAACAGGTATATACCGATTCGACAGGTCACGCCGAATGTGTACATGTGCGCTATAACCCGGAAACCGTAAGCCTTGAACGGCTGGCCGAGCTGTTCTTCGCGATAATCGATCCGCTCAGTCTGAACAAGCAGGGCGAAGATGCAGGCACGCGGTACAGGACCGGCGCCTATTATATGGACGAAGAGGACAGGGCTGTGCTGGAGAAAGTTTTTTCCAAAACGGCCGGTAGTCTCGGAGTCGCATCAATGCCGGTAGAACTGGCTCCGCTTGAGTGCTTCTACACGGCGGAAGAGTATCATCAAGACTATCTGGACAAGAATCCGGGAGGCTACTGCCACATCAATCCGGAACTATTTCTGAAGGCAGCTGAATAATTACCGGCTGGAGTTATTCGTCTTCGAGCGCGGCAATCGCCCTCCGGCCAAGTTCCGTCTTTGCGTCGATATGGTCCAGGACGGAGCGTACGAAGTCGTTCGACTCGAAATCTCCGCGTACCTGCTCAAAGTCGCTCTCCTTCTGAGTCTTGTCTCCGTCGGCTCCGAAGCCGGTCTTGGACGCGAGGTCAAACTCCTTGCGGGCGTCCTCAAAGATCATCCTGTCCAGCTTGACTACAGCTTCGCGCCACCTGTTTATCAGGCTTATGGCTTCTTCCTTCGTCATCTTGGAAGGATTGATGCCGTATAGCTGCTGTATGTGCTGGAAGGCCCAGGTCCATTCGTAGCTGTAGTAATTGTCTGCCATTACCTTGAAGGCGTCGCGAATCTCTTCCAGGCCGATGATTTCCCCATTTTCTATACGGCTAATCAGCGCCGCGATTTCCGACTTGGGGGCGATGAGGCCGCTGATATCGACCCACTCCCCGGAGCCTATGGGAGTATCCGGACGAAGCTTTGCCCGAAGCTGTGTCTCAGACAGCTTCCGTAAGCTTCCGTCTTTCTCCTGCATCCTGGAAATCAGGGAGTTACCCATAAACTTGTCTATGGCTACGCGATACAGTTCCATGCCACGCTTGAGGGAGTGGTTGGAGATCTTTACGCTGTGGAACGAATACACGTCGGAAAGCTCGCCGCTGGCATAACGGAGGTTTTCGAGGGTCATCATACCCTTTATCATCTTCTGTATCGTATATGGAGACAGAAGATTGTAGTTGATGAAGTCGTGCTTGTCGGCGCACTTTCTGCCGTCGCGTTTGGGCCACTTGCGGGCATCCCTTATCGTACCCACGCTTCGCAGGTTCACGCCGGGGGCAAGGTAGGAGGTCTCCCCTTTTTCTATAAGGTAGGAGAAGGGAAGGTTGGATGTGTCGGAGTGGGTGACATGGCGTCCCATTACGAGGGAGAAGGCTCCCACGCGCGCGGGCCAGAGAATATAGGAATCGGAGGACGTCTTGGCGCCACGTTCCAGGGTTCCCTGATGTATGGGTCCGAGCTTGTACATGTGGTTGCTCTGGTTGGAGCCGGATCCGGCGTTCATAAAGGAGAACATGCCCGCGATCAGCAGGGTGCTCTTGTGGTGCGTTACGGTGTAGGGACCGGCAAAGATGGCGCAGGCCTCGCCGTTCTCGCCCTGGCAGTTGCTGAAGAAGAGGGAGTCGCTGGCGGAGTAACCGTGGCCGAAGACGCACGCCTGCCCGACGAAGCAGCGGGTAAGCATCGCCCCGTCGGTGACAGAACTGCCCTCGGAGATGATGAAGTCTTCACAGATAACCCCCTGGCCGATGACTACCGGCGCCTCCGGGCACCCGTTCAGGGAGCCTTCGGACAGCGACAGGGCACCCTCTATCCGGCTGGCATCCCCTATCCTCACGTTGACGATACGGGAGACGCCGCTGATGCTCACTCCGCGTCCTATGAAGCCGCGCGCCGAACGGCAGGTCGCCACATAATCGTTGATGATGGCGTTCATCTTTTCGATGAAGGCGGGCCTGTGGCGGTACAGTGCTATCATGTAGGCCTCGTGAGACGACAGGCGGTCGTGGATGATCACCTCTCGTCCGCCGGTCTCGTTCAGCACCGACACATTGACGCCGTTGCCGAAGGAAGACTCGCCCTCAGTAGCTATAGTTCCTACATTGTCTATAATAGTATCCTCGGAGATGTCGTAATTGGCGATATAGCCGCTTACGGCACGAATACAGCAGTTGTCGCCGACGTTCACGTTGTGCAGTGTGGCGTCGGTGATGCCGGAATGGCGCCTGATGCCTCCGGGAAGGGTAAAACTCTTCTCGAAGCGGCCCAGGCGTATCTGTCCGCTGAAGGCGGTATTCCTTATGAAAGAGGCGTCGAAACCTTCGTCCACCTCGATTTTCGACCAGTCTTCCGCGCTGCAGGCATTACTCTTCAGAGCGCTTATTTCTTCCTGAGTTAATTTTCTGTATTCCATTGACTTACTATTCTACTGTTACACTTTTTGCCAGGTTTCTGGGCTGGTCTACATCAAGGCCCTTGGATACCGCTATGTGGTATGCCAGCAGCTGCAGGGGTATCACGGACAGCAGAGGGCAGAGGGAATTGAGGGTATTGGGGACCTCGATCACATGCTCCGCGATATTCCTGACCGCCGTGTCCCCTTCGCTCACGATAGCGAGCACCCTGCCCTTGCGGGCCGCCACTTCCTGCATATTGCTCAGAATCTTCTCGTACAATTTGTGATGGGTTGCAAGGAAGACGACCGGCATATCCTTGTCGACCAGGGCGATAGGGCCGTGCTTCATCTCTGCAGCAGGATAGCCTTCTGCATGTATATAGCTGATTTCCTTTAGCTTAAGGGCTCCCTCCAGAGCTACTGGATAATTCATTCCGCGGCCCAGGTATAGGAAATTCTTCCTGTCTGTATATTCAGCTGCAAGGGCCTTTATTTCGTTGTCCTTTTCCAGAATCCTGGAGATTTTGTCGGGTATGGTTTCCAGCTCTGCAATGGTGTCGAGATACACCTGCTCGCTGACCGTACCCTTTTCTCGGCCAATCGCCAGGGCCAGCATGGTCAGAACGACCGTCTGGCCCGTGAAAGCCTTGGTACTCGCTACGCCGATTTCCGGGCCTACATGGATGTATGTTCCTGTATCCGAGGCGCGTGCGATGCTGCTGCCCACCACATTGACGATTCCGAAAATCATGGCTCCGCGTTCCTTTGCGAGCTGTATGGCGGATAGGGTATCGGCAGTCTCGCCGCTCTGGGAAAGGGCGAATACCACATCTCCCGGCCCGACCACCGGATCGCTGTAACGAAATTCGCTGGAGTATGCGACTTCTACGGGGATGCGGCAGAACATCTCGATAAGCTGCTTGCCTATGAGCGCAGCATGCCATGAAGTGCCGCAACTCACCATGACATAGCGCTTCGCGTTTATGAGTTCTTCTCGGTGTTCGGTTACGGCGCTGAGGACGATTCGTTTGTGGGCGGGAAGCAGACGGCCGCGCATACAGTCCTTCAGGACTGCGGGCTGGTCGAATATTTCCTTCTGCATGAAATGGGCATATCCGCCCTTGTCCAGCATACTTACGTCCAAATCTATCTCTTTGGCGCGGACATCGACTTTTTCCGCATTCAGTGTGGTGATATGGAGTTCCTCTCCCCTGCGGCAGCTGACGACTTCTTCGTCGTTAAGGTAAACGACCTTGTTGGTGTAGCCGGCGATGGGAGAGGCGTCGCTGGCGATAAAGAACTCGCAGTTTCCCTCACCCAGGCCAATTGCCAGAGGGCTGCTCTTCCGGGCGGCGACTATGGTATCGGGCTCCTTCCTGTCGATGACCGCAATCGCGTATGCGCCAATGACTTTCTGAAGGGAGATGCGGACTGCTGATGCCAGGTCGACACCGTGCTTCTGCTGAGTGTATTCGATGAGCTGAAGGAGGACTTCGGTATCCGTCTCGCTCTTGAAGGTAAATCCGCGCTGCTCCAGCTGGTCCCTGAGGACGGAGGCGTTTTCGATAATGCCGTTATGGACCATCGTAAGATTGCCGCTCTGAGAAAGGTGGGGGTGGGCGTTCACTTCGTTCGGGGCGCCGTGGGTCGCCCAGCGGGTGTGGGCCACACCTATGGTTCCCGAACAGTCGTGCCCCTCAGCTATCTGTTCCAGGTTGGAAACTTTGCCAACTGCTTTATAGATATTCAGTTGCCCCGCATCGTTCAAGACGGCTACGCCGGCAGAATCATATCCGCGATACTCGAGCCTGTGGAGGCCTTTTATAAGAATAGGGTATGCCTCCCGGCTGCCCAGATACGCTACAATTCCACACATAAATGAAACGTTTCGAAATATTTCGCAAAGATACTTCAAATTGAAGATATTTGCAAACTGTAGATGTATTTGTAAGTCTTTATTATCTTTGCGATATGAAGATAATCGCCATCATAGGAGGCGGGGCGGCCGGATGCTTCTGCGCGGTGGAAATCAAGCGCCGCCGGCCTTCTTTTGACGTGACGGTTTTCGAGGCTTCTTCCCGCCCCATGATGAAGCTGGCGCTTACCGGCGGGGGCCGCTGCAACCTGACCAACACTTTCGCCTGCGTCACCGGCGTTTATTCTCCGGACACGCTCGTTCCATTCGAGACGCTGGATTTGCCGTCTGCTGCACGCGCGGGAGACTTGTCCCCCGTGTACCCGAGGGGCGCACGTTTTATGAAAAAAGTTCTTTCGCGTTTTGACCAGAACGACTGCTGCAGATGGTTCGAGAGCTCCGGCATTCCGTTGGTGGTACAGGCGGACCAGTGCGTTTTCCCTGCCAGTCAGGACGCGATGCAGATTGTCCGGACGCTGGAAAAGGAGATGCGGATCCTGGGGGTAAAGCTATGCTGCGGATGCAGAATCACTTCCATCGGCAGCGACCTCACGGTTCAGTACGACGGCGGGAGCTTTAATCCGGACGCCCTGGTGCTTACTACCGGCGGCGGAACTGCACGTCTGCTGGCCGGAACCGGCATTGAGGTGGTTCCGGACGTTCCGTCGCTCTTTACCCTTAAGATAGATGATGCCGGACTGCGCTCGCTTATGGGGACAGTGGTCACCAATGTAGGCCTGGGCATCGCTGGAACGTCATTCCGATCCTCCGGGACTCTCCTGCTGACAGACTGGGGCGTAAGCGGACCGGCAACGCTGCGGCTGTCTTCTTATGCAGCCAGATGGCTGGCATCGGAGCAGTATCGCGGTACTTTGCTGGTCAACTGGCTGGACAGCAACGAATCCGAAGTTCGCGAACTGCTTGGATCTCTGGCCAGGGAGAATAACGGCAAAATGATAGTCAACAGCCATCCGGCCGAATTGACGGACAGGCTCTGGCGGTATCTGGCAGAAAGGTCCGGAATACGTCCCGACTGCCGCTGGGCAGAACTCGGCAGCAAGGGATTGGCACGCTTGGTAAATACTCTTATATCAGACAGTTATCCTATTGTCGGAAGGGCTCGGTTCAAGGAGGAGTTCGTTACCTGCGGAGGCGTCTCCCTTAAGGAAGTAAACTCGGATACGATTGAATCCCGCAAGTTCACAGGCCTCTATTTCGCGGGAGAAGTCCTCGACATCGACGCGGTTACCGGCGGCTTCAACCTCCAGGCCGCCTGGTCCACCGCCTTTACAGTCGCCTCCGCCATAACTCGTTAATTCCTCTATTTGGCTGCGACCGTAGGGGTACAATGCGGTGGACCCCCAAGAGCAATTTTCCGGCAAAAGTGCTCGCAAGGGTACATTCGTTTGTACCCTCACGCACATTATCAGCCACTTACCACTTCTGACCTGGTTGGTTTTTACCAGGTCAGTATGAGTAAGCCGCTGGAAATCAATGGTGGCGCAAACTCGAAGCCTCTGGAGCGAAGCGACTAAGCCCCTACCCCGAGGGGAGGGGTTTGGGGTGAGGGTAACGTGTAGGGCAGCTTCAGCTGCCGCTTTTCGACTTTAAGGAGCGAAGCGACACGGGGAGTCTGAGGGTCCGCCCTCAGTGCCCCTGGGGGCAGCTGCGTAGCAGCGGGGGTCGGAGGGCAGCTTCAGCTGCCGCTTTTCGCAAAAAAAAAGGCTCGGGTCATTTCTGACTCGAGCCTTTCGAAAAGCGGCAGCTACCTACTCTCCCACCTGGTGGGGCAGTACCATCGGCGCTAGTGAGCTTAACTTCTCTGTTCGGTATGGGAAGAGGTGGATCC
>Ga0310690_10001306_pt1 | contig 44691 bp, 31 predicted proteins | sample AusTroGonzalo_MG_2_FD_207661 | JGI IMG/M metagenome (GOLD analysis project Ga0310690, IMG submission 207661) | Bovine rumen microbial communities from tropical cattle in Woodstock, Queensland, Australia - Gonzalo_04 (v2) (version 2) | ecosystem: Host-associated > Mammals > Digestive system >... | reverse complement strand
GGTAAGCACAGTGTAGGTGCGATGATCGGTATGTCATTCACCAAGAATCACTATGACAATACAAGCGTTAGTTCTTCTGACAAGAATCAGATCCTGAAGGGTGACGCTGCTCCTAACTATCGTTACATCGACTTCCTGAACGACAACGGTATCGCACACCTGAAGGCAAACAACAGGCCGACTGATGCTACTGAGTTGTCTTACTTCGGTCGTCTGTCTTACTCTTACGACAACCGCTACTTCCTGCAGTTCAACATCCGTCGTGATGCTTTCGATTCTTCGAAACTGTCTGCCGATAAGCGTTGGGGCGTATTCCCCTCTCTGTCTGCAGGTTGGACCATCAGCAACGAGCAGTTCTTCAAGGATGCTGTTCCTACCGAGGTTGTTTCCTTCTTGAAACTTCGTGGATCATGGGGTCGCAACGGTAACGTGAACATCCTGAGAGACTATAAGTATAGTTCTACTATTAATATTGGTGGTTACTATCCATTCAGCGATACAAACTTTGTAGAGGGTGGTAAGCCTTCAGGTTTCGCTAATCCTGACCTGACATGGGAGACTTCTGAGCAGGTTGACCTCGGTCTCGACGCCCGCTTCCTCGACAATCGTCTGTCGTTCGGTCTCGACTGGTATCGTAAGATGACGAAGGACCTGCTGATTGACATCACACCGCTTCCCGAACTTGGTTTCAGTTCTGCAACTGTGAACTCTGGTGAGGTGCTCAACACTGGTTTCGATTTCGAACTTGGCTGGCGCGACCACGTTGGTGACCTGCGCTATAGCATCAACACCAACTTCTCTACTCTGAAGAATGAGGTTCAGAAGGTGAACTCAGTGCTCCCACGTATCTCTGAGACTGGTATCAGCGGATTCAACAACAAACTGGCTCCTACTTTCGAGGCTGGTCACTCAATCTGGTACTTCCGTGGTTACAAGTATGCTGGTGTTGATTCGAAGACTGGTAAGCCCCAGTATTATAACAAGAATGGTGAGGTCGTAACTGCTGTTGTCGATGAAGATATGCAGGATCTGGGTTCTGCTATTCCCAAGTTCACTTACGGTATCACTGTCAACCTTGAGTATAAGGGCTTCGATTTCACCGTATTCGGTACAGGTGCTGCTGGCAGCAAGATCTACAACCTGATGGTTTCTGCCGACCGTTCTAAGATCAACGGTATCAGTACTTACTGGAAGGATTCATGGCGTCAGGAAGGCGACAATGCCAAGTATCCTGATATGAAACTGGTGGCAACCGACTGGACATTCTTCAGTTCTGACGCTGCTGTATTCAGTGGTAACTTCTTCAAGTTCAAGCAGATCCAGTTGGGTTACACTGTTCCGCAGAGCATCACCAAGAAGGCGTTCATCAACAACCTGCGCCTCTCTGTTTCACTCGACGATTTCTTCACCATCACCAGTTATCCCGGTGCTGATCCTGAAGTATCATCTATTGCCAATCCTCAGTCACGTGGTTTCGATAATGGTAACTATCCTACCTCTAAGAAGATTGTGTTCGGCTTAAATGTAACATTCTAATTATTTAAAGGAATATAACAATGAAAAAATATATAATTCCAATGCTGGCTCTTTGTGCCGGCGTCGCAATGACATCGTGCGAGGATCAACTTGATATCGAGCAGAAGGGCTCTATCATGACGGAGTCCTTCTATCAGACCGATGCTGATTGTCAGAAGGCTCTGGCCTCTGCCTACGAAGGCTTTATGAAAAACACTGTAGGACGCTCTGACCAGTGGATCTATACACCTGCCAAGGTGTTGGCCAACCATGCTGGTGATGACGTGAACTATGGTGGTGGTAACTATGGTGACCACGAGTTCGGTGGTTCTGTTGACGAGTTCCGTTATTTGCATACACCTGATGCTATCAACTCTCATTATAAAGGACTTTATCTGTCTATTTATAATGACAACCTCGTACTTCACTTATTCGCTGACGGAACCTCTCAGTTCCAGAAGCAGGCAGTTGCCGAGGCCAGAGTTCTCCGTGCTTATAACTATTTCCTGTTGGCATGCTACTGGGGTCAGCCGCCTCTCGTAGATGATCTGCTGGCTGCCGATGCCATGCCGACCAACAGCGAGATGACTCAGCAGGAGTACTTCGTTTGGATTGCAAAGCAGTGCGAAGAGGCTGTTCCTAACCTGAAGGAGCGTGACAGTCAGTCTGACAAAGAAGGTGCTTACCGTGTAACCCAGGGATTCGCCAATGCATTGGCTGGTAAGGCTTACATGTTTGCCGGTGATTTCGCAAGTGCTAAGACTGCCCTCAAGAAGGTCATTGACTCTAAGAAATATGCTCTGGTTGATGGTGACGATTTCGCTGATATGTTCCACAAAGAGGGTGATGGCAACAAGGAGAAGGTCTTTGAGATTAACTTGAAGTACAATCCTGCCGATAACAATGGTACAGTGGATCATACAACCTGGATGGAAGCCGATTGCTTCAACTGGCGTGCCGGTAACTTCAAGGTGAATCCTGCCAACAAGTACTGCGGTATTGACGGATGGGGCTCTATCGGTATTCCTGAGTGGTATGGCGTAGCCTTCCATGAGAACGACGGTGACTCTAAGCGTTTCAAGGCCACTCTGATGCACATCGACGATGCTGTTTATCAGACATCAGGTATTGCAGGCATGAAATATGCTGACGATGCACTGAACAACATGTCGCTCGAGGAGAAGAAGGTTTCTAAGGAGATTGGTATCTCTGACGTTGGTCAGGGTCTCTATGGCCAGTCGTTCTATCTCCCCTTCAAGCACATCATGCGTGCCAGCGACATTGATGATGGTGGTGTATTCGGTAACGATGCACGTCTGAATAATATCATCGTCATGCGTTATGGTGAGGTGCTGCTCAACTATGCTGAGTGCTGTCTCCGTACCGGTGATAATGGCGAGGCCAAGAAGTATATCAACCTGATCCAGGAGCGTGCCGGTTCTAAGACCGTCAGCGAGTCTGTCGACCTGATTACACTGAAGAAGGAGAAGTCATTCGAACTCTGGTTCGAGGGCTGCCGTTTCCAGGATATCCTCCGTTGGAGCAAACTGGATAACGACTCCTATGATCAGGAGTGTATCGCTCGCCTGAAGAAGGCTGGTTCTGCTGTTCCTCACCTCTTCGACAAACTGTTCCGTCCTGTAGAGGCTACTGACGAGAACGTTGTTTGGGAGAATGGCACAGAGGCTAACAGCCGTTTCTACATCGTGCACACGCACGAGGCTAAGGACAAGGGCTTCGAGGTTGGCTTCCAGGAGAAGCACAGACTGTTCCCCTATCCGTATAGCGTGCTTTCTCAGAACCCCAACATTCAGGACAACCCGGGTTGGGAGCAGTAATCGAATAATGAATCTTAAGAACATATATTAGTACTTAGGTATACATTGTTTTGGTATTTTTTTGAGTGCTGCGTCGTGAGACGTGGCACTTTTTTTGATTGTTACATCTGGAAAAGAATATGAGACATACGCCAACACGTATGTCTATTATTTTTGCTACCTTTGCAGCGAAATTAATTAAAAACTAAATAATGAATCATCGCTTATTATCAATTGTTTTGTTGTTCTGTGCCGGCCAGTTCGTGTCGGCACAGAACCTTCCATATCAAAACCCTAACCTGGGTGCTAAGGAACGTGCCAAGGATCTGTGTAGCCGTCTGACATTGGAAGAGAAGGCCAAATTGATGCTCGACGAGAGTCCTGCCATTCCCCGCTTGGGCATCAAGAAGTTCTATTGGTGGAGTGAGGCCCTGCATGGCGCTGCCAACATGGGTAATGTCACCGTGTTCCCTGAGCCGATCGCCATGGCCTCGTCGTTTAACCCTGATTTGCTCTATAAGGTGTTCGATGCCGCCAGTACGGAGTTCCGTGCCCAGTATAATGAGCGTATGTATCGTGGTTCGGGCGAGGATGAGAAATTCCACAGCCTTTCTGTCTGGACGCCGAATGTGAACATCTTCCGTGATCCCCGATGGGGGCGCGGTCAGGAAACCTATGGCGAGGATCCCTATCTCACCTCAGTCATGGGTGTGCAGGTGGTGAAGGGCTTGCAGGGCCCTGAGGAGTCGAAGTACCGTAAACTCTGGGCTTGTGCCAAACACTATGCCGTTCACAGCGGTCCTGAATATACGCGCCACAGTGCCAATCTCACCAATGTCGCGCCCCGTGATATGTGGGAGACCTATATGCCTGCCTTCAAGACCTTGGTGCAGGATGCCAAGGTGCGCGAGGTGATGTGTGCCTACCAGCGTCTGGACGATGATCCCTGCTGCGGTTCCCAGCGCCTGTTGCAGACCATCCTCCGCGACGAGTGGGGCTTTGAGTACCTGGTGGTCAGCGACTGTGGGGCTGTGTCCGATTTCTACGAGTCGCACAAATCTTCTTCCAGTCCTGTGCATGCTTCTGCCAAGGCCACGATAGCCGGTACGGATGTGGAGTGCGGCTACGGCTATGCCTATCGCAGCATCCCTGAGGCCGTGAAGCGTGGTCTGATCACCGAGGCAGAGGTCGACAAGCATGTCATCCGTCTGCTCGAAGGCCGTTTCGACCTGGGTGAGATGGATGATCCCTCGCTGGTGGAGTGGTCGAAGATTCCGTATTCAATCATGGACTCCAAGAAGCATCGTCAGATTGCTCTTGATATGGCGCGCCAGACCATCGTGCTGTTGCAGAACAAAGGTCATATCCTGCCTTTGCAGAAGAATAGTAAGGAGAAGATTGCCGTGATTGGCCCCAATGCCGACAACGAGCCCCTGATGTGGGGAAACTATAACGGAACGCCCAACCACACCATTACCATTCTTGATGGTATCAAAACCAAACAAAAGAAACTCTTCTATGCCGCTGGCTGTGACCTCACCTACGACAAGGTGATGGACTGTCTGATGGCCTCGCAGTGCAGTTTCGAGGGTAAGAAGGGTATCAAGGGCACGTTCTGGAACAACCGTCGGATGGAGGGCAAGCCCGTCACCACCCAGTATTACACCCAGCCCATCGCCGTCACTACGTTTGGTATGCATAATTTCGCCCCTGGTGTCCAACTCGAGGATTTCTCGGCCAAGTACGAGACCGTCTTCACCCCTCAGGAGTCGGGCGAATATGTGGTGAATGTGGATGGCTGTGGGCAGTTTGAACTCTACATCGATGGTGAGCGTAAGTTCCGCCATCGCATCTGGCGCACCACGCCCAACCGTGTGGCCATCCAGGCCGAGAAGGGCAAGAGTTACAATATCGAAGTGCGCTTCTCACATGTTCATACCTACAACGCCAACCTGAAGATCAACGTGGCCAAGGAACTGCCCATTGACTACCAGCAGATCATTGCCCAGTTGAAGGGCATCGACAAGGTGATCTTCGTGGGTGGTATCTCCTCCGCCCTTGAGGGTGAGGAAATGCCGGTCGATATCGACGGCTTCAAGGGCGGCGACCGCACCCATATCGAACTTCCGAAGGTGCAGCGCGATTTCCTCAAGGCCTTGAAGGAGGCTGGCAAGCAGGTCATCTTCGTCAACTGTTCCGGTTCTGCCATTGCGCTGCTGCCGGAGACCGAGACCTGTGAGGCCATCGTACAGGCCTGGTATCCTGGTCAGGAGGGCGGTACGGCTGTGGCCGACGTGCTTTTCGGCGACTACAATCCCAGTGGCAAATTGCCTGTGACGTTCTATAAGACCAGCAGTCAGTTGCCGGATTATGAGGACTACTCGATGAAGGGACGTACCTATCGCTACTTCAACGATGCCCTCTTCCCCTTCGGCTATGGCCTCTCGTACACACAGTTTGAGGTGGGCGAGCCCGCTTTAATTACGACATCCGTTCAGAATCCTGGATTCAATATTTCTGTTCCTGTCAAGAACATCGGTCAGCGTGACGGTACGGAGATTCTGCAACTCTATATCCGCAACTTGCAGGATCCTGACGGCCCGTTGAAGAGCCTTCGTGCCTTCCAGCGTGTGGAGGTGAAGGCTGGCCAGACGGTCAATGCCAAACTGACACTCGACCGCAAGGCGTTTGAGTTCTGGGATCCTGAGACCAATACCATGCGCGTGAAGCCTGGCAAATACGAGATTCTCGCAGGCACCAGTTCTCAGGACAAGGATCTGAAGAAAGTGATAACTGAAGTAAATTAATAACTATAACATCAAACGAACATGAAAAAAGTACTTGAATCCCTGCTGTTGGCAGCCCTGCTCTTAGCGCTGCCCGGCAATGCCTTCGCCCAGAAGAAGGCTGCTAAGAAGGCTACTAAGAAAGCCACTACGGAGGCTGTTCAGCCTGCTGATCCTAACTTCTACATTTTCCTCTGCTTCGGACAGTCGAACATGGAGGGAAATGCCCGTCCTGAGGCTGTCGATCTGGCCAGCCCAGGCCCCCGTTTCCTGTTGATGCCTGCTGTGGACTTCCCCGCAGCCAATGGCCGTCCCGAGCGTAAGATGGGTGAGTGGTGTGAGGCTTCTGCACCCCTCTGTCGTGCAAATACGGGTCTGACACCTGCCGACTGGTTCGGTCGTACCTTGGTGGCTTCTCTGCCCGAGAATATCAAGATTGGTGTCATCCATGTGGCCATCGGCGGTATTGATATCAAGGGTTTCCTCCCCGACAGCATTCAGAATTACGTCGAGAAGAAGGCCCCAGGTTGGATGAAGGGTATGCTCCAGGCCTACGATAACAACCCCTACAAGCGCCTGGTGGAACTGGCCAAGAAGGCTCAGAAGGACGGTGTCATCAAGGGTATCCTGATGCACCAGGGTGAGACCAATACCGGCGACCCGCAGTGGGCTGGTATGGTGAAGCAGGTGTATGAGAACCTCTGTGGCGACCTTCAGTTGAAGCCCGAGGAGGTGAACCTCTACGTGGGTAACATCGTGCAGGCCGACGGTAAGGGTGTCTGCATCGGCTGTAAGAAGCAGATCGACGAACTGCCCCAGACCATCCACACCTGTCAGGTCATCTCATCGGATAAATGTACCAACGGTCCCGACCGTCTGCACTTCGACGCTGCCGGTTACCGTGAGTTAGGTTGCCGCTATGGTGAGGCTGTGGCCCGTCACCTCGGTTTCGAGCCGAAGCGTCCGGCCAACCTGCCTATTGCCATCAAGAAGATCAACGTGCCTGCCGATGCCGTTACGGTTGAGAACGCCATCCCCGGCAATGAGTTCCCGAAGATTGACAACCAGCGTCGTGCCTATTTCCGCATCAACGCCCCGCAGGCTAAGAAGGTGGTGGTTGACATCTGCAGCAAGAAGTACGATATGGAACCCGACGGCAAGGGTAATTTCATGGCTGTTACCGACCCGCTGCCCGTGGGCTTCCACTATTATTTCATGAACATCGATGGTATAAACTTCATCGATCCCGCCAGCGAGACCTACTTCGGTTGCAACCGCGAGTGCGGCGGTCTGGAGGTTCCCGAGGGCCCAGAGGGCGATTACTACCGTCCGCAGCAGGGCGTTGCCCACGGCAGTGTACGCAGCATCTACTACCACAGCCCCAACTCGAAGTTTGGCGAGTGGCGTCACGCTCTGGTCTATACACCGGCTGAGTACGACAATGCCAAGAACGCCAAGAAACGCTATCCCGTGCTCTATCTGCAGCATGGCATGGGCGAGGGTGAGACCAGTTGGGCACTGCAGGGTAAGATGCAGCACATCATGGACAACGCCATCGCCAGTGGCGAGGCTGTGCCTATGATTGTGGTCATGGAGAGCGGCGACATCAAGCAGCCCTTCGGCGGTGGTAACAATCAGGCTGGCCGCAGCGAGTATGGTGCTTCGTTCTATCCGGTACTGTTGAACGACCTCATTCCCTATATCGACGCTAACTTCCGCACGAAGACCGACCGCGAGAACCGCGCTATGGCCGGCCTCTCCTGGGGTGGTCACCAGACATTCGATGTGGTGCTGCAGAACCTCGACAAGTTCGCTTGGCTCGGCACGTTCAGCGGTGCCATCTTCGGCCTCGATGTGAAGACGGCTTACAATGGTGTCTTCGCCAATGCCGACGAGTTCAACAAGAAGATACATTATATGTACATGAACTGGGGCACTGATGACTTTGTCAACAGCCAGTCGATTGTTGACAATCTCCGTCAGATGGGCATCAAGGTTGATTCGTCAGTCTCGCAGGGCACCGGTCATGAGTTCCTGACTTGGCGTCGTGGTCTCCATGAGTTTATTCCTCACCTCTTTAAGAAGTAAACAACTATGCGATTCAAGAAAAGACTGATGCTGCTGGCTTCCATGGCGCTCTTTGCCATGAGCCTGTCAGCAGCCGAGGGTGACAGTGCGAAGATCCAGAATCCCATGCTGTGGGCGGATGTGCCCGATCCCGACATCATCCGTGTGGGCGACACCTTTTATCTGGTGTCTACCACCATGCACCTGATGCCTGGTGCCCCTGTCATGGCCTCGAAGGATCTGAAGAACTGGGAGACCGTCGGCTATATCTTTGATAAACTGACGGATTCGCCGAAGTATGACCTTCAGGAGGGAACGGTCTATGGCCGTGGTCAGTGGGCCACCTCGCTGAAGTATCATAACGGTAAGTTCTATGCCCTCCTGGCTCCCAATGAGCAGGGTAAGATGGGCGACACCTATATTTTCTCTGCTGAGAAGGCCGAGGGTCCCTGGAAGATTGTGTCGCGCATGCGTCACTTCCACGACTGCTCGCTGTTCTTCGACGATGACGACCGCGTGTATGTCATCTATGGCACAGGCGAGATGATGGAGTTGAAGAAGGACCTGAGCGATGTCATCGAGGGCACCTACAAGCGCATCTTCGAGCGTGAGGCCGAAGAGAACGGCCTCTTGGAGGGTTCGCGTGTCATCAAGCACAATGGCAAGTATTACCTGCTGATGATCTCGCAGGCATACGGTCAGGGCCGTCATCGTCGTGAGGTGTGCTACCGTGCTGACGATATCCATGGTCCTTACGAGAAGAACGTGATTCTCCAGAGCGAGTTCGGCGGCTTCTCCTACGTGGGACAGGGTACCATCGTCGATACTCAGGAGGGCGACTGGTATGGCATCATCTTCCAGGATCGTGGTGGTGTGGGTCGTGTGCTGACTGTCTCTCCCGTGCGTTGGATTGACGGCTGGCCGCAGATTGGCGACGAGAACGGCAAGGTGCCTGAGACCGTGCGCCCTTATAAGAGCGGACAGCCCGTGAAGAGCATCATTTGCAGCGACGACTTCAGTAGCACCAAGTTGGGCCTTCACTGGCAGTGGAACCATAATCCCATCGACAATGCGTGGAGCCTCACCGAGCGTCCCGGTTTCCTGCGTCTGAAGACCAACCGTGTGGTGGAGAATATCTATCTGGCTCCCAACACCATCACCCAGCGCATGCAGGGACCAACGTGTACAGCCTCTGTACTGATTGATTTCTCACGCATGAAGGATGGTGACCGTGCAGGTTTTGCAACCTTCAACAACGATACGGGTTCACTGACCCTCAAGCGCAATGGCAAGACGGTGACGTTGGATATGGAGGAGTCGTCTGCACAACTCTCCGATCGTGAGAAAGCCATTACGAAGGTTGACGAGAAGGTGATTGAGAGCATCTCACTCACGAAACTTGCGCCCAAGGCCACGAAGATCTGGCTGCGTATCGATGGAGATTTCCGTCCCGGTCAGCGTGGTGGTCGTGATGCTGCCAACTTCTACTACAGCCTCGATGGCGAGGAGTGGACCAAGATCGGCACCACCGACTACCGTATGCGTTTCGACTGGCGTCGTTTCTTCATGGGTTCGAAGTATGCCATCTTCAACTATGCCACGAAGAAGGCCGGCGGCTACATCGACGTCGACGAATTCAAATTTCAGTAATAATTCAGAATCCCCTGCCATTTGGTAGGGGATTCTTTATTGATCAACCTATTTTGATATTTTCAGTACTGGGGCGATTTTGTTGCAAGGTTTCGGCAGATTAACAATAAGCCCTTCTGCTGTCTGCTGTGCCTTTAATTTGCCATAGCCCAACAGCGTGACACTGGTAATGCGCTTTTTCAGGTTGGTGTTATCCTTTGCCAACGACTTCACGACCAAACGACCATCCTCAGGCCAGCCCATTGCAGTAACATAGAGGAACTTCTTTGTCTGGTTGAAGCGGATGTCACGAAAGTCCATATTACTGTATTGACCATCGTTGAAACCTTGGGCATTCAGTTTGATGGTTTTCTCGGCAACAGGACCTTCGCCGAACTTCACCCACGGACGAGTACCGAAGATGCTCTCACCGTTGACACTCATCCAGTCTTCCAGGTCATCCAGAATCACGGCTTCCTTCTCATCGTAGGTTCCGTCGGCACGCAGGGGAATGCTCAATAACAGGTTGCCGTTTTTCGAGACGATGTCAACTAATTGCTTTACCACCATAGCGGCACTCTTGTATTGACCATTCTTGTAGATGTCTGTATTGTAATGCCAGCCACCGATGCAGTTGCATGTCTGCCAGGGCTCAGGGATAATCTCGTTGGGCGCACCGCGCTCCACATCCCATGTCAGGGCCTTGCGTTGATCATCGCTGAGAATCTTGCCAAAGACCACACCACGAGGGTTCTTGTTATAGAGATGAGCCGCAATCTTCATACCGCAGTCGCTCAAGGGATAGAACGGCAGTACCGTCACGTCGAAATAGATAAGGTCGGGCTGGTAGCGGTTGATGGCATCGAGCGTACGGTCGTAGAAGTTGGTGACGAACTCCTGTGACGGAGGACAGGCTCCGTGGCTCCAGTCCCACTGGGCATGACAGGCGCCATTGTCCCACGATCCCTTGCTCAATGGGTGGCCTTGTTGGTAGAGCATCTGTGGGTCGAGACCTTCCCACCACTTGCCTTTGCCGTCTTCCTTCTTCAGGTTCCCGTCGTAATAGACGCCAGCCTTTGGTCCTTCGAGGTCATAGCGCTGCGACGGTTCATACCAGTTCCACGCATGGTCGGCATGGAACGAGATTCCCAGTGGCAGGCCAACCTTCTTGGCAGCCTTGGCCCATTCATCCAGCACATCGCGCTTGGGGCCGATATTCTTTGAGTTCCAGGGTTGGTACTTCGAGTCCCATAGATCGTAGTTGTCGTGGTGATTACCCAGGGCAAAGAAATATTGCGCACCACACCGCTTGTATTTCTCAAGCAAAGCCTCAGGATCCCACTTTTCGGCTTTAAACAGCGGCAGGATATCCTTGAAACCGAATTCCGAGGGATGGCCGTAGTGTTCCACATGATACTTGTACTCACGTCCACCCTCCATATACATGGAACGAGCCATCCAGTCGCCAGTACCTTCTACACATTGTGGCCCCCAGTGCGCCCAGATGCCGAACTTGGCATCACGAAACCACTCGGGTGTCTGGTGCTGTTCGAGTGATTCCCATGTAGGTTGATACTTGCCTGTCTGCATCGGCTCATGGGCCTCACTGACAGGAATTCTATACTGCTGTGCTGTCACATTCATGGCCACTGTGAATAGCGCCACGCTGAGAGTCATAATCCTTTTCATGTTTCTAACTGTTTTTTTATAATTCCCTAACGAACACAGGAATATGGGCCTTATCGACAGGGGTTGTGATGGTCTGACCGCCGTCGTAGTGCTTGCCCGTACGATAGTCGCGCCAGCCGCCTTTGTTCTTGGGCAGATAGGTGTTCCACTCGGTGACACCAGGCTCTGTGACAGGACTGATGAGCAGTTCCGGACCGAACATATATTCGTATTTCTGTTTCAGGGCCTCGGGGTCGTCGTAGAAATCGAAGACCAGCGGTCGCATCAGGGTATAGCCTTCTTTTGATACCCGCTCAGCACATTTCTTAATATAGGGCAGCAGACGGTAGCGCTCCTTCAGACACTCGGTGATGATGGCCTGTGCCTCGGGGCCGTAGTTCCAGGGTTCGGTGTTGCTCATATAGCCATGCACACGCATCAGGGGCAGATACACGCTCGTTTCTATCCAGCGCAGCATGCGTTCGATATAGTCCTGATTGGTGTATTGGTCGTTGGGACGGAAGAAACCGCCAGCATCATACGTCCACCAGGGGATGCCGGCCGCCTGCATGCCCAGGCCTGCGGTAATCTGGCGACGGAAAGTCTCCCAGTCGTTGCCCACATCGCCACTCCACATCGCAGAGCCATAGCGCTGGATGCCTGGGAAACCGCAACGGGTGAGGATCATAGGCTCCTTGCCTGCCTTCACTAAGCCTTCATAGACGGTTTTGTTGACTAATAGCGGATAGACATTTCGTACCAGTTCACCCGACCACCTGCCATTGTTCACCCGACGGCCTTCGAGATCGTCGTTCTCGGGCTCTGTGGCATCCTGCCACCAGGCATCGATGCCTAAGGGTACCAGTCGCTCGTTGAAGTTCTTCCAATAGGCAGCCGCTGCCTCAGGATTGAAGAAGTCTATCCAATCGGTCTCAGGAATGTAGTAGCCATCCTGCATCATCTGGCGGCCTACGGTGGAGTTCTTGTCGATTTTCGACCACACGCTTACCATCAAGCGGATATCCATCTTATGCAGACTGTCTGTCAGAGCCTTAGGATCGGGATAGAACTGCTCATCAAACTGCATGGAATTCCAGCCGTATTTGCCCCAATATTGCCAGTCTTGCACAATCATGCTGATGGGCATATCCTTCTTCTTGAAACGAGTCGCCGTCTGGAGAATCTCATCTGAAGAGTGGAAGCGTTCGCGACAATGGATATAGCCGAGGGCCCATTCCGGCATGGGGGGACAGGAGCCTGTGAGTTCCCTGTAGGTGGCGATGATCTCATCGGGTGTGCCCACGAATACGGTATAGTCGACGGCTTCTGCCAGTGGAGAACAGAAGGTGGTCGCATCGTGTACCTTACCATAGGAGAATTTAGGCTTGTCGCCTCTGGTGAGCTCAGCCGTGACATGATGCCAGCCTTTCTCTAAATGCACAATGGCTGAGGCTGTGGGCGGCAGCCACATGTTCTGCATCTCGATGACCGTCTTGCCATCAATGGCCAGGTTGTGTCTGCGGGCCATCTTCTGGCCGACATCCAGCATGACGTTATAATCACCCGTCTCGTCAACCTGGAACTTCACCTCGTAGAGATGCCGCTGGCGCACCTCACGACGGCCACCTTCGGTCGTGGTGACATTCACTACCTCACTGGTGCCTGCTGCTTCCTTCACTTCGTCGAGTGTGAACCCGCTGACATCGCAGGGGTTGAAGTCCGTTCTCCCGTAGTTGTTCCACAGAATGCCGTAGCCCTTGCTGGAAATAAGCATGGGGATGGATATCTGCGTATTCACCTGCGTCAGGCGGCGACAGAGCCCGCGCACATTGCTATAGCCGTCCTGGAACTGTCCGAGGCCGAAGAGATATTCGTCCTTGGGCGACTCAAAGGTCAACGTGGCTTCATAATAGCCTGGGTTCTCAGAGTAAGTCGAAGAATTGTATCGTCTCAGCCGATGTCTGGTAGCTGTGAAGACCACCTTGCCTTTTTTGTCTTTAATGCGAAGCACTTCGTTAGCCGTATCATTCTCTACGGTCAGTTCGCAGTTCTTCACCTCGTCGTTCTTCACATACAGCCAGTCGGGTAACTGACTCTTCTCCTCCTTTCTCCCTCGGACATACTTGATTCTGACGGCATTCTTGGCAACAGGCTTGATAATGATATTGCCAAATGGTTGGGAGAAGGAATCCACGAATTTCTGAGCATGGACATTCAGACTCATGGCTACAAACAGCAGCAGGCTAATGGCAGACAGGATGGTTTTCTTCATCTGATGTTTTGTTTTTAAGTAAGTGATTACGTTCATCTCGGATGCAAAGATACGCAGAAATTCTTAAAAAGAATAGTTCTTGTTCCAAAAACTCAAATAATATTTGTTTTTTTGCTCACTTATTCGTATCTTTGTCGCCCGAAAGATAACTAACAATAAATTAGGCGATGAAAAAAGTATTGATTTTAATGGTAATGGCTTGTGTCACGACAGTCGTGATGGCACAGGGTGTGGTGAAACCTGCAATCCCCCGTGATGCGGCCTTGGAGGCAAAGATAGAGAAGACGCTTGCCAAGATGACGCTCGACGAGAAAGTGGGTCAGATGCTCGAACTGAATCTCGACATCATGGGTAAGTATGATGCCAGTCGTAAGTGGCAACTCAACGAGACGATGCTCGACACGCTTATCTCGAAATGGAAGGTGGGCTCTATCCTGAATGCCCCGGGCACCCGTGCGGCCACCGTACAGCAGTGGCAGGAGTGGATCGGTCTGATTCAGGAGAAGTCGATGAAGTATATCGGCATTCCTGATATCTATGGCCTCGACCATAACCATGGCGTCACCTATACACAGGGCGGAACCCTTTTCCCGCAGCCCATCAATATCGGTGCCTCGTTTAATGCCGAACTCGCCCGTACCGGTGCGGAGATTACCGCCTACGAGAGTCGTGCAGCCGACTGTCCCTGGGTGTATAACCCCGTGGTCGATCTGAGCCGCGATCCCCGTTGGCCCCGTATGTGGGAGAGTTTCGGCGAGGATGCCATCGTGAATGCAAAGATGGTGGAGGCCGAGATCAAGGGTTATCAGGGTGATGATCCCAACCATATCGACCGTTTCCATGTGGGTACGAGCACCAAGCACTATTTCGGCTACGGCGCACCGTGGTCGGGTAAGGACCGTACGCCCGCCTATCTCTCACCGCAGATGATCCGCGAGAAATATTTCGAACCGTTCAAGGCCGCTGCCCTTGCTGGTACGCTGACCATGATGGTCAATTCGGGCTCTGTCAATGGTGTGCCCCTCCATGCCAGTTATGAGTATCTGACGAAGTGGTTGAAGGAAGACCTGCAGTGGGACGGTATGCTGGTCACCGACTGGGCCGATATCAACAGCCTCTTCTCGCGTGAGCATGTGGCAAAGGACAAGAAGGATGCCATCCGCATTGCCATCAATGCCGGTATCGACATGTCGATGGATCCCTATAGCGTGGACTTCTGTGTGCTGTTGAAGGAACTCGTCAACGAGGGTAAGGTGCCCATGTCGCGTATCGACGATGCCGTGCGCCGTATCCTGCGTGTGAAATACCGTCTGAACCTCTTCGACCAGCCCAATACGGGTGGTAAGGGCTATGAGAAATTCGGATGCGAGGCGTTTGCCGCCAAGTCGCTCCAGGCCGCAGAAGAGAGTGAGGTGCTGCTGAAAAACGATGGCATCCTGCCGTTGGCAAAGGGCAAGAAAATCCTTCTCACTGGTCCTAATGCCAATCAGATGCGTTGTCTGCATGGTGGTTGGAGTTATACCTGGCAGGGCTCGAACGCAGCGGATCTCACTGAGCAATATAACACCATCTATGAGGCCCTCTGCAACAAATACGGCAAGGACAACATCATCCTGGAGCAGGGTGTAACCTACAATGAGCGTGGCCAGTATTTCCAGGAGAATGTCCCCCAGATTGACAAGGCGGTGGCCGCTGCTGCCAATGCCGACGTGATCATTGCGGCCATTGGTGAGAACTCGTATACTGAGACCCCGGGCAACCTCACTGACCTCTGGCTCTCAGAAAACCAGCGTAACCTCGTGAAGGAACTGGCCAAGACGGGCAAGCCCATCATCCTCGTGCTCAACGAAGGTCGTCCGCGCCTGATTGCCGACATCGAACCGCTGGCCAAGGCGGTGGTGGATATCCTGATTCCCGGTAACTATGGCGGTGATGCCCTTGCCAATCTGTTGTCCGGCGATGCCAACTTCTCGGCAAAGTTGCCTTATACCTATCCGCGTGAGATCAACTCCCTCAATACCTACGACTATAAGGTCAGCGAGGAGGTGGGAACCATGTCGGGTGCCTATAATTACGATGCGAAGGTGAGTCTGCAGTGGCCCTTCGGCTATGGTATGAGTTATACCACTTTTGAGTATGCCAACCTGAAGGTTAATAAGGCTTCATTCACAGCCGATGACATCCTGACCGTCAGTGTGGATGTGAAGAATACGGGCAATCGTGCAGGCAAGGAGGCCGTTCTGCTCTACAGCAGTGATCTCGTGGCCTCGATCGTGCCTGACAACAAGCGTCTGCGTGACTTTACGAAGATTGAGTTGCAGCCTGGTGAGCAGAAGACCGTGACCTTCCAACTCCCGGCCAAGAACCTCGCTTTTGTCAATGCCGATGGACTTTGGACGCTCGAAGAAGGTGACTTCAATCTCAAGATCGGCAGACTGACCCAGAAAGTACAATGTACACAAACCAAGACCTGGGCCAATCACGCTTCTTTCTATCGTCGGAATTGACGAAATGTAACTAAAATATAAGTTTTTCTTCCTTTTTGTCGTTTGTTTGAAAGAAATGTTGTAATTTTGCAGGCGCATGAACTCTTAACATTTAACTTCAAACAAATGACAAAATGAGAAAACAAAGTTTCATGTGGCGGACACTGGCAGTGGCACTGGCAGTGTTCAGCAGTGTGGCCGCTATGGGCCAACAAAAAGATGGTGACATCGATTGGATGGAAGACTTTACCAGTCGTATCACACTGAACGGTTATGCACAGGGAGGCTGGAGTTTCCAGGATCCCAATGGAAAAGCAACCAACAGTTATAACCTTAAACGCACACTGCTTTGGGCCAAGGCCCGCATCACTGACCGCTGGTCGTTTATGTTTATGCACGATTTCTCCAGCGTGGTTCAGGAATATTACACCGATTATCGCATCTCCAACGACAAGTCATTGACCGTCCGCCTCGGACAGTTCAAGCACTCCTATACGATGGAGAACCCCCTGTCACCCACACAACTCGAACTGATTGATGTCTATTCGCAGGCCGTGCTCTATCTGGCTGGTGAAGGTCCCGATCCGTTGAATGGCGTGAACTATGGCCGTGACATGGGTCTTGAGATCTACGGCGACCTGTTTAATGGTGCCCTGAAATATAACCTCGCACTGATGAGCGGACAGGGTATCAACCGTAAAGATCAGAACAATCAGAAAGATTTTATCGCCAAACTCGAAGTGAAGCCCTTCGACGGTCTTCGCATCGTGGGCTCCGGCTATCTCGGCACGGGTTGTGCTGTGGGAACGGCCGCATGGAACCCTGATATCCAGGTAGGCGACAACTATAAGCGCAACCGCTACAGTGTGGGTGCGGAATACAAGACACAATCCTATTCGCCTGGTCAATACAAGGAGGCTCGTCCTGCCAGCATCCGTGCCGAGTGGCTCGGTGGTGAGGACGGTGAGGTGGGCTCCCGTGGCGGTTATGTCACCACCACCATCCCTGTGGCAGGTGCCCTCGACATTGTGGCATCCGGTGAGACCTACGACCGTAATACGAAGGTCGATGGCTGGGATCAGACCAATCTGACCGTTGGTCTGCAGTACTGGTTCTATAAGAAGTGCCGTGTGCAGATGCAGTACACCCGTTGTCTGTGTGGTGAGAAGATCAGCAGTCAGGATTACAACTGGCTGCAGGCACAGGTGCAAGTGGCTTTTTAGTTTATAGTTGAAAGTTTATAGTTTATAGATGATATGATTATAAAGGTTTTATTAACGATAATTTTCCTGGTTGTGATGGTAGGTGTGGGTATTTACTCACGCAAGCAGGCCAGTAGTGTTGACGGATTTGTTCTGGGCGGTCGTGCCGTAGGTCCTTGGCTCACGGCTTTCGCCTTCGGAACCTCTTATTTCTCGGCCGTGGTCTTCGTGGGCTACGCCGGACAGTTCGGATGGAAATACGGTATGTCGAGTGCGTGGATTGGTATCGGCAACGCCATCATCGGCTCTCTCTTGGCCTGGATAATCCTAGGTCGTCGCACGAAACTGATGACGCAACATATCGAGTCGCGTACGATGCCCGATTTCTTCGGTACCCGTTTCAACGACCAGGGTCTGCGTGTGGTGGCTTCCGTTATCGCGTTCGTGTTTCTGATCCCTTATACCGCTGGTGTGTATAGTGGCATCTCCCGTCTGTTCGAAATGGGTTTTGACATTCCCTACGAGTATTGTGTCATCATCATGTCTGTCCTCACGGCCGTCTATGTCATCATCGGCGGTTACAAGGCCACGGCCATGAACGACTTCATTCAGGGTATCATCATGCTCTTCGGTATTGTGGCCGTAATCCTTGCCGTGCTGAATGCACAGGGCGGTCTGGCTGCTGCCATCGATAAACTCGCTGTCATCCCTTCTGATGCCGATCCGTCGGTGAACGGTGGCTTTGCCTCGTGGTTCGGTCCTGATCCGTGGGGCCTGTTGGGCGTGGTCATCCTGACCTCGCTGGGTACGATGGGCTTGCCCCAGATGGTGGGTAAGTTCTATTCCATCACCGACGAGAGTGCCATCAAGCGTGGTACGGTCATCTCGACGGTCTTCGCTTTCATCGTGGCCGGTGGCTGTTATTTCCTCGGTGGTTTCGGTCGTCTGTACGACCCCGTCATCAATGAGGCAACGGGTAAGATTGCTTTCGACTCCATCGTGCCCGCCATGCTCGTCACGCTGCCCGATGTGCTCATCGCCCTCGTGGTGCTGCTCGTGCTGAGTGCCTCTATGTCGACGCTGGCCTCGCTTGTGCTGACCTCTTCGTCGACGATGACCCTCGACCTGATCTATCGCGACAAGAAATCGCTGCCTGGTGAGGTGGAGGATGGTACCATCGACGATATCGTGGCCGAGAAGATTGAGCGTCGTAAGGTGGTGGTGATGCGTGTGCTCATCATGTTCTTTATCGTCATCTCACTGTTGATTGCCTTGAACCCGCCGACATTCATCGCCCAACTCATGGGTATCTCCTGGGGTGCACTGGCAGGTGCCTTCCTCGCACCGTTCATGCTGGGTCTATACTGGCGTGGTGTCACCACCGCCTCTGTCTGGGCCTGCTTCATCTGGGGTGTGGGCCTGACGGTGATCAATATGCTCGCTGGCAACCCCATCAACCCCATCAACTGCGGTGCCATCGCCATGGTGGGTGGCTTCCCGGTGGTTTGGATTGTCAGTCTCCTGACGAAGAAACTTCCTAAGCAGACTGTAGACACGATTTTTGAGTGTTATAAGTAGTTTGCAACCAAGTTGCAGAAAATGTGCCGTATCTTTGCAAAAAATTTGTTAGGAAAAGAAATAAATAAAGCAAAGATATGGCACATTCTCATGAACATCATCACTGTGATAACTGCTCGCACGAACACGAGCATGAGCATCATCACGAGCATTCGCTGAAGAAGCAGATCTGGCTTATCGGCATCACCATCGTGTTGCTGGTAGCCGCTGTATTGGTGGAGAAGAATCTGAACCTCACCACTTGGCAGTTGTTGTTGGTATATCTCGTACCTTATTTATTAGTAGGCCACGAGACGCTGCACGAGGCCATTGAGGGTGTGATGGAGGGTGAGGCTTTCAACGAGCATTTCCTGATGTCGGTCGCTACCATCGGTGCCCTCTGTATCGGCTTCCTGCCTGGAGCAGAAACGGAATTCCCTGAAGCCGTGTTCGTCATGCTTTTCTTCCAGATAGGTGAACTCTTCGAGGGCTATGCCGAAGGTAAAAGTCGCGATAGCATTGCCCATCTCATGGACATCCGCCCAGATGTGGCCCATCTTCTGGATAAAGATGTCAGTCCGGAGAAAGTGGCGGTGGGTTCCGTTATCGTAATACGTCCTGGTGAGAAGGTGCCTCTGGATGGTGTGATTGTCGAGGGCAACAGTGCCCTGAATACAGTGGCACTGACGGGCGAGTCATTGCCGCGTGATGTCAATCTGGGCGACGAGGTTATCTCTGGCTGTGTCAACCTCTCTGGTGTGCTTCGTGTACGTACCACGAAAGCCTTTGGCGAGAGCACTGTCTCGAAGATTATAAGTCTGGTGGAGAATGCAGGCGAACGTAAGTCGCAGAGTGAGACCTTTATCACCCGCTTTGCCCGTATCTACACGCCTATCGTGGTGTTCCTGGCCTTGGCCCTTGCCATCATTCCTGCACTCTTTGGCGGCAACTTCGCCACATGGCTCTATCGCGCCTTGATGTTCCTGGTAGTGTCCTGTCCCTGTGCCCTTGTCATCAGCGTGCCTCTCACGTTCTTCGGTGGTATTGGCGGGGCCTCGCGCAAGGGCATCCTTATCAAGGGCGCCAACTATATGGATGTATTGTCGAAGGTAGATACCGTTGTTTTCGACAAGACCGGCACCCTCACACACGGTCAGTTTGCCGTTACTGCCGTCCATCCTGACAGTTGCGATGAACACCAGTTGCTTCACCTGGCGGCTCACGTCGAACATTTCTCCACCCATCCCATTGGCGCCGCCCTGCGCGATGCCTTCCCTGATGAGGCTACCGATGGCTGTGAGGTCTCTGAGGTTGAGGAGATGGCCGGTCACGGCATCCGTGCGAGGGTAGGGGATCAAGTGGTCTGCGTGGGTAATACGAAGATGATGGAGAGCATCGGTGCGAAATGGCACGACTGCCATCATGTGGGTACCATCATCCATGTAGCCATCGATGGTCAGTATGCCGGGCATATCGTCATCAACGACCAGATCAAGTCGGATAGTGCTGAGGCCATCGCCGCGCTGCGGCAGTTGGGTGTGAAACGAGCCATCATGCTCACTGGCGACCGTAAGGAAGTGGCCGACCACGTTGCCCGGACGTTAGGTCTCTCTGAGTATCATGCAGAGTTGTTGCCCGCCGATAAAGTCGCTGAGGTGGAGAAACTGACAAACTTCGCTTTCGTGGGTGATGGCATCAACGATGCGCCAGTCCTGGCCCGTGCCGATGTCGGTATTGCCATGGGCGGTCTCGGTTCTGATGCCGCCATCGAGGCTGCGGATGTGGTGCTCATGGACGACAAGCCCTCGAAGATTGCCCTTGCCATCCGCATGGCCCGTCGTACCCTCGCCATTGCCCGTCAGAATGTGTGGTTTGCCATCGGTGTCAAGGTGGCTGTGCTGATCCTTGCCACCTTCGGCTTCGCGACCCTGTGGCTTGCCGTCTTCGCCGACGTGGGTGTCACCGTCCTTGCCGTACTGAATGCGATGCGTACCCTTAAAATGAATGCGAAATAAACAATGCCTGTATTCCAATTAGACGATCAACTGTGGTTCCCTGACCCTACGATGGGTGAAGAGGATGGTCTGGTGGCGGTAGGCGGCGACCTCTCTGTCGACCGGCTACTGCTGGCCTATTCCAACGGTTTCTTCCCTTGGTTCTCGTTCCGTCATCGGGAGGAGCCCCTGTGGTATTGTCCTTTGCAGCGTTTTGTCATTTTCCCCGACGAGATTCATGTCAGCCATTCTATGCGACAACTCATCCGTCAGAATCGTTACAAACTCAGCCTTAATATGGATTTCGAGGGTGTCATCCAGGGGTGTGCCACTGCCCAGAACCGTAATACTGAGGACGGGGCCTGGCTTGGGCCCGACATCATCAAAGCCTATACCGAACTTCATCGGCAGGGCTTTGCAGCGAGTGTTGAGGTATGGGATTCACAGGCGGGTGACGACCGGCTTGTGGGCGGCCTCTATGGGGTCAATCTGGGCTCGTCGTTCTTTGGTGAGAGTATGTTTTCCCTGGTGCCCAGTGCCTCGAAACTTGCCCTGATTCATCTGGCCCGTATGTTCGGTCGTCTCGGTGGCCGTATGATCGACTGTCAGTTTGAAACGCCCCATCTCCGTTCGATGGGTGGCCGCTATATCCCTTACAAGGAATACATCGACATTATCCGCCAAGCGTAATCAATACGTCCGTTTGGGGTTCTTGGGGAACCACCCTTTCTCTACCCGTTTCTTCTGGGAGAACAGTTCTCCGATGCCCCAGAGAGCCGAGGCGCCGAACACGCCCAAGAACGACGAGAGGTAGATGTTTTCGATAAACAGGGCGGCGCCACAGCAGGCGAGACCCACGAGCAGATAGATGATCCAGGGCTTCGTGCCCCAGTAATATTCCGTCTTGATTACAATCGGATGCCAGAAACCTATCGTTAGAAAGGTCAAGATGGCGATGATAATGCCAGTAAAATACATATTGCTTCTATTTGTTTTGTTATTTTTTTACTTTATTACAGAGGTACATGCCCACGAGGATGAGCAGGGTGCCGAGGAGGAAATATAGGGTGATGCGTTCGGCGAGGATGAGCCAGGCAAAGAGCACCGTGGTGACGGGGTTGAAATAGACATAGTTGGTGACGATGACGGCTCCCAACTTCTTCATGACCCAGTTCCATGTCAGGTAACAGAGCATGGAGGCGAAACACCCCAGAAATAGGAGGTTGGCCAGGATGTCGGGTCGTAAGACCACGCTGAGCGACGGCAGATCTGGGAAGACCACGAAATAGGGAATCATGGATATCAGACCATAGAAAAACACCTTACGGGTGATAAATAGCGTGTTGTAACGTTGACTGGCAGGAATCATCAGCAGGGAATAGAATGCCCAGCAGAGACAGGCTCCGAAGGCGAGGGCATCGCCCAAGGGTGACAGATGGAGTACGAAACGACCGTTGAGCACCACCACGATAACGCCGATGGCCGCCATGACTGTACCTACGATCTGAATGCCATGCAGACGTTGGGAACGGTAGAACAAGGCGATGAGCAGGGCGGCAAACAGCGGACAGAGGCAGACAATCAGTGAGGTGTTGGTTGTTGTGGTGTAGATCATGGCACTGTTTTCCGTGAGGAAATAGAGGGAGCCGCCTGTTATGCCCAATGCCACCATTAGCAACTCATCCTGCCACGACGAGGCAAAAAGCCGGAACTGCTTGCGGGTGAGCGAATAACCAAAGAGCAGCAGGTAGGCCACGATGAACCGCAGCACAAAGATCTGCGCTGCCGTCAGTCCTGCGATGAGCAACAGTTTGGTGAAGACAAATGTGGTGCCCCATACGACCACCACCAGGAAGGCTACTAAATGATATAAAAGTCTGTTCATACAGTTAAGTCACATCTTGCTTATGGTTGGAAGACATCCCTCGCCGCACTGGGCGAGGGATGGTGGGCGCTAATAGGCATGGTCGTTCCGAATCTCGTCCTTGTCGAGTTTCTTGGCATCAATGGCGCGCCAGGCATAGACAATGTAGGCCAGTACGAAGGGCACGAGCAGCGACACATAGAACATCGTGGTGAGCGTGAACTCACTGGAACAGGAGTTCTCGATCGTCAGCGATGACTGGAGGTCGGCTGTGGAGGGATAGTAGGCCGTGTTGTTCCATGCGGAGCAGAGCAGCAGGGCGAGCACGGTCAGGACCGTACCGATGCCTGCAGGCCAAATACCGAGAGATTTACAATTTGACGATTTGCCATTTACAATTTCCATTGCGATGCCGTAGAGGACGAGGATGATACCTATTAATAATACAACCAGGAGATACCACATGGAGATGAAGTTATTGAGGTATTTGTTGGGCTCCATATAGATCCGTCCGAACTCGTCGACGGCGAAGCCATCCTTCAGCAGCAGGTGGACGAGGTAGGCCACGAAGAGTATCACGAAGGGTACGGCTGCGCCAATGAGGCGCGCACGACCGCGGGAACGGATGTCCTCATCGTTGACATTATTCATGACATAGAGGATGCCCAGCACACGGGCCAGGAAGACAACGGCAAAGCCGAAGACAAGCACCCAGGGGTTGAGCAGGGCGTCGAGGCCGTGAGCGGCATTGGCCCAACGGGAGATGATGGGCGTGAGGGCCTCCAGGTCGACGAGGTTGTTCTTCTCGATGATGAAGTTCGAACCCTCGAAGAAGGTGGCGACGGCCCCTCCTAAGAGCAACGGCCCCACGATGCCGTTCAGCGTGAGGAAGAACTGGAAGGTCTTGGGACCGAGGAAATTGCCGATCTTATTCTGGAACTCGTAACTGACGGCCTGAAGCACGAAGGTGAAGAGGATGAGCATCCAGAGCCAGTAAGCCCCTCCGAAACTGGTGGAGTAGAAGAGGGGGAAGGAGGCAAAGAAGGCGCCGCCGAAGGTGACGAGCGTGGTGAAGGTGAACTCCCACTTACGGCCTGTGGAGTTGTAGACGAGGCGCTTGCCCTCTTCGGTTCCGCCCAGACTGCTGGCTACGGAGTTGGCACCCTGCACAAACAGTAAAAACACTAATATCGCACCAAGCAGTGATACGATGAAGCACCAATAATGCTGTAGGAATTCGTATGTCATAATTCTGGTCCTTTCTGAATTTGTTTGAGTAAGATGCTGATCTCGACGGCGAGCATCGTGGTGAAGAGGATGAGGAAGAGGAAGAACGTGAGGGCGACGCTACCGGCGTTGAGGTCGGAGACAGCAGCCCACGTGGGTAACATGTCTTGGATGGTCCACGGCTGACGTCCGAACTCAGCCACGAGCCAACCGCATTCTGAGGCGATATAGGCCAGGGGCACGAGGATGATGGCTGTCCAGTAGTGCCATGATGGCAGACCGGTGAGGCGACGGGGCGCGTCGGCCATGGTCTCAGGCAACAGACCGACAGAGGCCAGCAAGCGGCGTGTGAAGACCGACAGGAACGGAATGTCGTAGATGAGCAACAGCATTACGAGGAAGTAGAGGATGAACACGCAGCCCAAGCCCACCATGATGCGGAAAGCCCAGAAGTTGATGGGGATATAGGGCACGATGTCGTTCTTGTCCTTGATATAGCCATAGCCGAAATACTTCATATTCTCCTTCAAAATACCCAACTGATAGGCGGCTGTCGATCCGTCGTCGCTGGAATTGAACTTCGCCTGACGATAGATCGACAGGGCTTCGATGGCTTTCTTACCCCTGGCAATCTTCTCGTCGATAGAGGGTTCTACGGTGCCGTCGGGCTTGGTATAGCCGTTGAGGATATCGTTGATGCCAGGCACATAGCCGTGGATGTCGTTGGTGGCCATGAAGGAGAGGGCATAGGGTATCTCCAACTTCAGCGGTGCCGATTCCTCTTTGGCGTAGTCCGGCTGGCAGAAGGGGTTCACCCAGGCGATGGCCGTGAGTCCCTGATCCGTACCACCATTATAGAGAGCCTCCATCGCGGCGAGTTTCATGGGCTGTACCTCACCCACGCTTTGGGCCGACTTGTGACCGGTGGCACCGGCGAGCAGGGCAGCCACAAGACCCACCCACACACCAATCTTCATGCTCTCGGTGGCGAGTTTCGTATCGCGGTTCTTCATGAGATACCAGCAGCAGACAGCCACACAGAAGATGGCGCCGATGATCCATGAGGAGATGACGGTATGACAGAACTTATCGATGGCAAAGGGTGAGAGGGCTACCTCAGCAAAGGAAACCATCTCGTTGCGCATGGTGTCGGGGTTGAACTCACAGCCCACGGGATATTGCATCCAGGCGTTGGCCACAAGGATCCACCAGGCAGAGATGGTGGCGCCTATGCCTGTGAGCCAGGTAGAGGCGAGGTGGAAGCCTGGCGATACCTTCTTCCAACCGAAGAACATGACGGCTACGAAGGTCGACTCCATGAAGAAGGCAACGATGCCCTCGATGGCCAACGGGGCGCCGAAGATGTCGCCCACGAACCAGGAATAGTTGCTCCAGTTGGTGCCGAACTCGAACTCGAGGATGATGCCCGTGGCCACACCCATGGCGAAGTTGACACCGAAGAGTTTCTGCCAGAATTTGGCTGCCGTCTTCCAGAACTCATCTTTTGTACGATAATACTTGGTCTCGACGATGCCCATAATGACCGCCAGTCCGAGGGTCAGGGGTACGAAGAGCCAGTGATAGATTGCCGTGAGGGCGAATTGCGCTCGTGACCAGTCGATGGTTCCGGCATCAATGTTTAGAAACAGATTGTTGATCATAAATTATTGGGTTTTTAAGGATTGGCACGGTTGGTGAGTTCGGTGGCTACATAGGAGGCCTCGTCGCCCTCGGCATGCTGCTTCAGGAAATTAGGAAAGAAGAAGACTTTCAGTATCACAAAGATGATGAACAACTTGATGAGGATGATGGCCCATAACGTCTTACCCAGACGCATGTGCCTGAAACCGTCAACGTACAGGTCATAGACCTGAAAAAGGAATCCTTTCTTGTTCATGCGTATTGTAGCATTGATTCTGCAAATATAGGTCTTTTAACTCAAACTACCAAATAATATAGAAAGAAAATGCTAAAAAATATATATAATCTTTTGTTGTTTCAAGGAAAACCGCTATCTTTGCAGCGTTTATAATTGATTATTGACTATATGAAAAAATTTTGGATAGTGTTATTGGTGCTGCTGATCCTGGCTCTGCTGGGAGGGGTGGCATACCTCTTTATGAACTTGCAGGAGCAGAAGCAAGTGAACCGTGACATGCAGGAACTGGCTGAACTCGACAAGCAGGAGATGGAGAATGAATATGAGCGTTTCGCCTTGCAATACAGCGAGATGAAAACCCAGATCAATAATGACTCCATCGTGGAACAGTTGACGCAGGAGCAGATGAAGACCCAGAGACTTCTTGAAGAACTGAAGAAGGTGAAGGCCGATGATGCCCGTGAGATAACCCGTCTGAAGAAAGAACTCGCCACGGTGCGTGAGGTGCTCCGCAGTTATATCATTCAGGTGGATTCACTGAACCGCTTGAACGAGAGCCTGAAAAAGGAGAACAGCCGTGTGAATGCCGTTCTTCAGGAACGTAACTCTCAGATTGAAGGTCTGAGCAACGAGAAGGCCTCGCTCTCGGAGAAGGTGGCCATTGCGGCCCAACTCGATGCCACGAACATCAGTCTGTCGCTCCTGAACAAGCGTGACAAGCCCACCAAGAAACTGAAGGATACCAAGAAGATGCAGGTGAACTTCACCATCACGAAGAATGTGACGGCCTCGAACGGTAACCGCACCATCTATGTGCGCATTCAGAATCCTGGTGGCAATACCCTCAGTGGCGGTGGCTCGTTTGCTTATGAGAACCGTAACCTGGAGTATTCGATGAAGAAGACCATAGAATATTCCGGTGAGGAGGTGAGCGTGGCTACCTTCTGGAACGTGTCGCAGATGCTCGAAGGCGGTCAGTACCGCGTGTCGATCTTTGCCGATGGTAATATGATCGGATCCAGAACGTTTAACTTCGAGTAGGTTTAGAGTTTAGAGATTAAAGTTTATAGTTTAGAGATGAATAGATTTGTTGGATTCATTCTGATTGTAGGAGCGGCGATGCCCGTCAGCGCACAGCGCTTACTGTCACTCGACAGTTGTAGGGCGATGGCATTGCGCAACAACAAGCAGGTGGGTATCTCGAAGGTGAAGCAGGATGTGGCGATGAACGTCAGGAAGTCTGCGCGGACGAAATATCTGCCTCATGTGAATGCGCTCGGCACCTATCAGTACACCAGTCGGCAGGTGGAACTCCTCAGTGACGACCAGAAATCGACGCTGAGCAATCTGGGAACCAATACGGTGGCCGATTTCCAGTCGGGTCTTAATGACTTCGCCATGTCGGAACCCATGCAGAACATTGCCACGGTGTTGGGGGCGTTGGGCATGAATCTTGACGTGTTTCATCAGATGACGGGGCAGAGTCTTCAGAACATCGCGGCCAAACTTAACGGCTTGGGCGATAATCTGGTGGATGCCCTCGATACGGATACCCGCCACCTCTTTGCGGGTTCCATCATGGTGGTGCAGCCGGTGTTCATGGGCGGTAGCCTTATCGCGATGAACAAGATGGCCGACATCAACGAGGATATGCAGCGCCACTCTGCCGAGGCCGTGCGTCAGTCGACCCTCTATTCTACCGACAAGGCCTACTGGCTCGTGGTATCGTTGAAGCACAAGCAGAAACTGGCGGAAGGCTATGTCGACCTCCTGAAGAAGTTGCATGACGATGTGCACAAGATGATTGATGAGGGCGTGGCTACCAAGAGCGACGGTCTGTCGGTCGACGTGAAACTCAACGAGGCCGAGATGACACTATTGAAGGTGAACGACGGTCTGGTGCTCTCGAAGATGCTGCTTTGTCAGACCATCGGCCTGCCTGTCAACGAGGAGATTACCCTCGCGGATGAGAATGCCGAGAATATCGCTGTGGTCAATGTGTCTCCCACGCCTGACGTGGAAACGGCCGTTGGCAACCGTCCGGAACTGAAGATGCTGGAGAATGGGGTGCAGTTGACCCGTCAGATAACGAATGTGCTGAAGGCCGGCAATTTGCCGATGGTGGCCCTGACGGGTGGCTATGCGGTCAGCAATCCCAATGTGCTCAATGGCTTCCAGCGGAAGTTCGGCGGCTTCTGGAATGTGGGTGTCCTTGTGCGTGTGCCCATCTGGAACTGGGGCGACGTGATGTATAAAGTACGTGCTTCGAAAGGAGCCACTTCAATTGCCAGTCTTGAATTGGTGGAGGCCCGCGAGAAGATCGAACTGCAGGTGAACCAGAATACGTTCCGTGTGAATGAGGCCAACAAGAAACTTGTCATGGCCCAGACCAATATCACTCGTGCCGAGGAGAACCTCCGTACCGCCAATCTCGGTTTTAAGGAGGGTGTCATCACGCCTACCACTGTGATGGAGGCTCAGACGGCATGGCTCCAGGCTCAGTCGCAGAAGATCGATGCAGAGATTGATGTCAAACTCAGCCAGGTAGACCTCAAGAAGTCTCTTGGAACCCTCCAATAAATCGTAAATTGTAAATCAGTAAATTGTAAATAGGAATATGTCAGCAAAAAGTCAACATAACAACATCCTGCTTGCCATCGCAGGATTTGTTGCAGTCGTAATTATCGTGGCCCTCATCGGTTTTCTGGCCCTCGACCGTGAGCCCAACGTGATACAGGGCCAGGTAGAGGTTTCGGAGTATCGTGTATCGAGCAAGGTGCCCGGGCGCATCCTCGAGTTGCGTGTCAAAGAGGGTGACTATGTGAAGGCCGGTGATACGGTCGCCATCCTTGATGCGCCTGAGGTGCGTGCCAAGATGGAGCAGGCTCGCAGCGCGGAAAATGCCGCTGCCGCCCTTGAGTTGAAGGCGCAGAACGGTGCCCGTAAGGAACAGATACAAGGTGCTTTCTCCGTATTGCAGCAGGCCAAGGCCGGTTACGAGATTGCCGAGAAGTCGTATAACCGCATCCAGCGTCTCTTTGACGAGGGTGTGGTGAGTGCGCAGAAGCGCGATGAGGTCTATGCCAACTACCGGGCGATGGAGGCTCAGATGAAGGCTGCACAGAGTCAGTATGACATGGCTGTCAATGGTGCCCGTATGGAGGATAAACTGGCCGCTGCCGCTCAGGTGGGTCGTGCCAAGGGTGCTGTGCAGGAAGTCAACTCGTATATCCATGAGACCGTCCAGATTGCCCAGAAAGAGGGTGAGGTGGCCGATGTCTATCCGAAGGTTGGCGAACTGGTTGGTACAGGTTCTCCCATCATGTCGATTGCCGTAATGGACGATATGTGGGGCACGTTTAATGTGCGTGAAGACCAGTTGAACGATATGAAGGTGGGTTCTGAGTTCACTGCTTTTGTGCCCGCCTTTAATCAGGAGGTGAAGATGAAGGTCTACTACCTGAAGGATCAAGGCTCGTATGCTGTCTGGAAGGCCACGAAGGCCAATGGTCAGTATGACCTGAAGACCTTTGAGGTGAAGGCCCGTCCTGTGGAGAAAATCGAAGGTCTCCGTCCTGGTATGTCGTTGATAATTAAGAAGTAGTAGGAAGGAGTAAGAAGTAGTAGGAAGGAGTAGGAAGAGGTGAGATACCTTTGTAATATATGGCGGATCGCGAAGCGCGAGATGAAGATTCTCTGGCAGAATCCCATCTACCTGTGCTGTATGCTCATATTCCCGATCCTGACGATGCTGTTCTTCACCACGATGCTTGATGAAGGTGTGCCTCAGGAGATGCCGGTGGGTGTGGTCGACCTTGATAATACCTCTACTTCGCGAGCATTGATCCGTCGTCTCGACGGTTTCCAGAGTTCGCATGTGGTGGCGCATTATGCTTCTGTCGCTGAGGCCCGTCATGCCATGCAGGAGAATGAGATATACGGTTTCCTGTATTTCCCCAAGGGTACGACAGACCATCTTCTTTCCGCCCGTCGTCCGAAGGTCTCATTCTATTATAGTAATATATCACTGGCGGCCGGTTCCATGGTGATGAAGGATCTGAAGACTGTCGCCACGCTCGGTTCTGCGGCCGTGGGACAGGCCACGATGCGTGCCAAGGGCTTTACCCCCCAGCAGATACAGGCTTTTCTGCAACCTGTCCGCATCGACCTGCATCAAGTGGCTAATCCATGGAGCAATTACAACATGTATCTCTCTACGGTCTTTGTGCCTGGTGTAATGATGCTCTTCATGTTCCTCATCTCGGCCTATTCCCTTGGTATGGAACTGAAGTTCAATCGTGGCAAGGAATGGCTCGCTAAGGCCGACGGTAATATCGTGGTGGCCCTCCTGGGTAAGTTTCTGCCTCAGGCACTCGTATTCCTTGTTCTCATCTTCTTCTATGAGTTCTATATCTATCATGTGCTCCATTTCGCACATGAGGGGGGCGTCTGGAGAATTATCCTGATGGCCGTGCTTCAGGTGTTTGGCTCCATCGGCTTCGGTATCTTCATCTTTGGTCTGATGCCGTCGTTGCGCATGTCTATGAGTATCTGTTCGCTGTGGGGCGTACTGGGCTTCTCTCTGGCAGGCTCGGCCTTCCCTGTGATGGGCATGGACACGCCGATACAGGCGCTGACGTGGCTCTTCCCGCTGCGCCATTATTATATGTTGTATCAGATTACGGTGTTCAACGGCTATCCGCTGATTGATGCGTGGTTCCATCTGGTGGCCCTTGTCGCCTCCACGCTGCTGCCGTGGTTTGTTGTCCGTAAGATCAAAAACGCCATGCTTACCTATGTCTATATTCCGTAAAATCATAAAATGGCTTGACGATGCTGCATTCGTGTGGCGTTTTGAACTGAGGCAGGTGCTCCGTGATGAGGGCGTGCTGCTGTTCTGCATCGTGGTGCCCTTGGTCTATCCCTTGCTCTATTCATGGATATACAACAATGAGCATATCCACGAGGTGCCTGTGGTGGTGGTCGACAGGTCCCATTCGCAGCAATCGCGCGAGTTCGTCCGCATGTGCGATGCCTCGGCAGATGTCCGTGTGGTCTGCTATGCCGAGGACCTTGACGATGCGCAGTCGTTGGTGAGTCGTCAGGTGGTGAAGGGCATCTACTACATCCCTGAGGACTTTGCCACCCATCTCAACCGAATGGAGCAGGGTACAATCAGCGTGTATTGCGATATGGCGCTGATGCTCACTTACAAGGCCATTTACCAGACGGCGATGGCCGTCAGTCAGCAGATGGGTGCCCAAATACAGACCAAGTTATCGAGCAACTACACAGCCCGCGAAGACCTGATTACCACCAGTCCCCTTGATGTCGAGGAGGTGGCGATGTTCAATCCGCAGGGCGGCTATGGCACTGCTGTACTGCCTGCCGTGTTGATGCTGATCATCCAACAGACCCTTGCCCTTGGTATCGGTCTTGCTGCAGGAACGGCTCGTGAACGTAACCGTTATGGCGACCTGATACCGATTCATCCCTGTTATGGTGGGATAGGACGCGTTGTCAGCGGTAAGGCCCTCTGTTATCTCATGGTTTATGCCGTCATGAGCACTTACCTCGTCGTGGTGGTTCCAAGATTCTTCAGTTTTATTCATATCGCGCCTTGGCAGAACATACTGCAGTTGATGATTCCATATCTCTTGGCCTGCGTGTTTTTCGGCATGACGGTGTCGTGTCTGGTGCGTTACCGTGAGAATGTCATTCTGCTCATGGTGTTCGTCTCCTTGCCGTTGCTGTTCCTGACCGGTGTATCCTGGCCTCAGACATCTATCCCTGGTTATCTCCAGGGCGTGTCATGGCTCTTCCCAAGCACCTTCGGCGTCAGGGCCTACCTTCGTCTGAACAGCATGGGCGGCTCGATAGGTGACGTCTCACCCGAACTGCGTTACCTGTGGATTCAGGTTGCTGCCTATCTTGGCATGGCCTGTCTGGTCTATGGCCATCAACTGCGCGTTTCACAGCGCCATGCACAGGAGCGTCTGGATTATCTGCGCAAGAAGCGCAAGGTGCGCCTCGCACTGAAAAAACGACAATAAGATTTTAATGTTTTTGTCCCATGCTGACTGAAAAGACCATGGAGAAATTGCGGATCCTCGCAGAGTCGGCGAAGTACGATGTGTCGTGCTCGTCGAGTGGTACCGTGCGCAAGGGGCAGCAGGGCATGGTAGGCTCTACCGTTGGTGGGGTGGGCATCTGTCACTCCTTTGCCGACGACGGACGCTGCATCTCGTTGTTGAAGGTCATGCTGACCAATTATTGCATGTACGACTGTGCCTACTGCATCAATCGTCGTTCGAACGATATCAAGCGTGCCACACTCTCCGTTAGTGAACTTGAGGAGATCACGATGGAGTTTTACCGTCGCAACTATATTGAAGGTCTGTTTCTCAGTAGCGGTGTCGTGCGCAATCCCGACTACACCATGGAGCGTCTGGCGGCTATTGCCCGTGATCTCCGTACGGTGCACCATTTCAATGGCTATATCCATCTGAAGAGTATTCCTGGCTGTTCACAGGAATTGCTGAATGAGGCAGGGCGTTATGCCGATCGTATGAGCGTGAACATTGAGATTCCCAAGGAGGAGTCGCTGAAACTGCTCGCGCCTGAGAAAGACCATCAGAGCGTGTTCCAGCCGATGAAACTGATACAGCAAGGGGTGTTGGAGAACAAGGAAGACCGCAGGAAATATCGCCATGTGCCTCGTTTCGTGCCAGCCGGACAGTCGACGCAGATGATTGTAGGTGCTACGAAAGAGACCGATAGGGACATCCTCACGATGTCGTCGATGCTTTATGGTCAGCCCACCATGCGGCGTGTCTATTATTCTGGGTATGTCAGCGTCAATACCTACGACCCGCGACTGCCCGTCCTCAAGCAGCCGCCCTTGGTACGTGAGAACCGCTTGTATCAGGCCGACTGGCTGATGCGCTTCTATCATTTCAAGGTTGAGGAGATTGTCGACGACCTGCATGCCAACCTCGACCTGGAGGTCGATCCCAAGTTGGCCTGGGCCCTGCGCCATCCAGAGGCCTTCCCTGTGGACATCAATATGGCCGACTATGAACAACTGCTCCGCGTGCCGGGACTTGGTACGAAGTCGGCATGGCTCATTGTCAACTCGCGCCGATTCAGTCGTCTCACATCCTATGACCTGAAAAAGATGGGCGTGGTCATGAAGAAAGCGAAATACTTCATCACCTGCCACGAACTGTCCTCTACCTATTCCACACCTATCGTTGGCATCAACGAACTCCGTCCGGAACGTCTTCGTCCCCTGCTGATTTCCAAAGCCCAGCAGAAACGTGCGGCAGAGGAACAGCAACTGAAACTCGATTTTGGCGAATGACGGTATATATGTTTGACGGAACAATGGACGGGCTTCTCACGGCCGTGTTCGATGCCTTTGCCCTGCACGAACAACCTGAGCAGTTGCTCAAGACGGGCGATGCCCTGCCTCTGTTCTGTGAACGCACCTATCTTGTGACGACCGATGAAGAGAAAGCCCGGCGTGTCTGGGTCGGCTTGGAGAAGCAACTCTCGCGTGAGGCCATGAAACTCATCTCCGTCAGTTGGTTGTCGGAATTGCCGGAACTCCCCACGCCGTTGTTCCGATATGTGTGTAAGGTGTTTCGTCAGGGTGATATCTCCAGGAACTTCGCCGATCCGGATGTGTTGACGGTCACCAATATCGCCCGTCGCGTGCTGCACGAACAACTACGCATGAAGCAGTTCATCCGTTTCCAGAAGGCGAAGGATGGTACTTACCTCGCCGTGGTCAGTCCCGATCACAATGTGCTGCCGCTTATCACCGATCATTTCTGCGACCGCTTCAATGATCAGTCGTGGCTCATCTATGATGCCAAACGGCATTATGGCTTCTATTATAATGACTGTAAGGTCATCCGCATCACGTTTGAGGATGAGGCTTCTGTGCCCTTCAATCTGACCAATGGCAAACTGGATGAAGAGGTGCTCAGTGGTGATGATCAGTTGCTGCAGAACCTCTGGCGCACCTATTTCAAGGCCATTTGCATCAAGGAACGCATGAATCCCCGCAAGCAACTGCAGGATATGCCCCGTCGTTATTGGAAATACATGACAGAGAAACAATAACGGTTTCTTGTTTTAGTGCGAAACGGCCAAATGTCTCGCGGTTAAAAAAAGTTTCAAAAAAATTTGGACGTTTTTGTTTTTTTTACTATCTTTGCATCGATTAAATGGTTGTAACCTAAACAATGAGAGTAATCTATCACCCCTTAGCGAATTGAAATTAGAATGATTAGAAGAATCGTAATGACAATTATCGTAGCCGCTACTGCAGTATGCTACGCCCAAAAAGAGACAATTATCTTTACTCCACAGTGGACGGCACAGGCCCAGTTCGCTGGCTACTATGTAGCGCAGGAAAAGGGTTTCTTCAAGGAGGCTGGCGTCGATGTGAAGATCGTTCACCCGTCGGTTACACAGTCGGCTATGATCCGTATGCTGAACAACGAGAGCCAGGCGACAACGCTGCAACTCTGTCAGGCTATGGAGATAATTGACATGGGCGAGGAACTGGTGAACATCCTGCAGACTTCGATGAACAATGCAATGGTCATTGTCTCGGCACGTGACAAAGACCCGCTGACACAGAAAGGACAGCGTGTGGGCATCTGGAGTGCTGGCTTCGGACAGATAGCCATCTGTATGAGTATCCAGGAAGGACTTGACTACGAATGGGTGCGTTTTGCCACCAACGTGAGTCTCTTTGTCTCCGGTGCCCTTGATGCCACACTGGCCATGAGTTATAACGAATACTACCAACTGGTGCAGGCCGGTATGAAATTGTCGGAGAAAAATGTCTACCGTTTCTGCGACCACGGCTACAACATTCAGGAGGATGGTGTCTACATGACACGAGATTACTACGAGAAACACCGCGATCAGGCGCGTGCCTTTGCCGAGGCCTGCAAGAAGGGCTGGATTTGGGCTGCCGAGCACCCGGAGGAGACGCTTGATATTGTGATGAAGTACGTGAAGGCCGACCGTATTGCCACTAACCGCACCTTGCAGAAACTGATGTTGCAGGAGGTGCTGAGACTGCAGATAGACCGTGAGAGCCATAAACGTGAGTTCCGACTAAGACCTGATATGGTGAAAAAAGCAAGTCGTCTGATGCTGGACAACAAGATGTTGGTTAGCGAAGTAAAATATGAAGACCTGATTAGTAAGTAGACAAGTTATGCAGAACCCTTTAACCTATATAAAAAACAGACTCTCCATGAGGCTCAGCCTTTGGATAGTGCTTTTTGCCACCATTATTTTCATCAGTGCCCTTGGTTATATGTTCCATGAATCGCGCCAGGCCGTCCGTCAAGAGGCCATTAACCGGGCTACGAAGGTGCTCGACAATACCGTGCTTCGCGTCAACAATATCCTGGATCACGTGGTGGTGGCCTCTGAGAACTTCGTGTGGCTTCCCATGCGTCATCTGGATGCTCCCGACTCTATGTTCGTCTATTCCAAACGCATTTTGGTAAATAACCCTGACCTGAATGGCTGTTCCATTGCCTTCGAGCCGAATTTCTTTAAGGATCGCGGGCGTTACTTCTCGGCATACTCCGTCAGAGAAGACGGCAAGATACTGAGCACCCAGGAGGGAAACAAACACTATGAGTATTTCTACATGGACTGGTATCAACTCTGTAAACTCCTTGACCGTCCATGCTGGACAGAGCCGTTTATGGACTATAATCCAGATGACATCTACGCGAAGGAAATGATAACCTCCTACTGTACCCCCATGAAGGATTCGGACGGGCAGTATGTCGGCACCTTCTCTGTGGATCTGTCGCTCAGTTGGCTCTCGAAGACAATCTCTTCCGTGAAGCCCTATCCCAATTCCTACAGTATTATGACAGGCCGTGGCGGTACTTTCTTCGTACATCCTGATACCACGAAGTTGTTCTACCAGACCATCTTCACCGAAACGCTGGAGCACCCCAACGAGGCACTGACAGACCTTGGTCATGCTATGCAGGCCGGCGAAGAGGGTATGCGAGAACTGGAAATTGATGGCATTGACAGTTACGTGTTCTTCAAACCCCTTGGCACGACGGGCTGGAGCGTTGCCATTGTATGTCCCGAGAGCGACATCTTCGGCGGTTTTAACCATCTGCGCCATGTCGTGTGGGGTATTGTGCTCATCGGACTGTTGTTGATGCTCAACGTGGTGGGCCGCATCATTACCAAATCACTGAAACCGCTGTCGAAACTGGCATCGCAGACGCAGGCCATCGCCGCAGGACAGTTTGACCAGAGTCTGCCTGACGACGGACGCACTGACGAGATAGGACAGTTGAGCCACGCCTTCAGCGACATGCAGCACTCGCTGACAAACTATATCGACGAACTGAAGAAGACTACTGCACTGAAAGCCTCGCTTGACAGTGAGTTGCAAGTGGCGAAGAACATCCAGATGTCGATGCTGCCAAAGATCTATCCGCCATATCCCGACCGCGACGACATTGGAATTTTCGGACAACTGGTCTCGGCCAAGGAGGTAGGCGGTGACCTGTTCGACTTCTTCATACGCGATGAGAAACTGTTCTTCTGTATCGGTGACGTATCGGGAAAGGGTGTGCCTGCCTCACTCGTTATGGCCGTCACCAGAGCCCAGTTCCGTACTGTTGCTGCCCATGAGGCCATGCCTGACCGCATCATCGGCGAACTGAACGAGGCCATGGCAGAGGGTAACGATTCGAACATGTTCGTCACCCTGTTTGTGGGTGCCCTTGACCTGCCGACAGGTCGCTTGCGTTACAGTAATGCCGGTCACGATGCACCCATCCTTATTGGTAGTGGTGCTGGACTACTGCCTTGTGATGCGAACATTCCTGTTGGCGTCATGCCGGGATGGAAGTTTACGGCACAGGAAACGACCATCGATCCGTATACGACTATATTCCTCTATACCGACGGACTGACGGAGGCCGAAAACAAAGACCACGCACAGTTCCAGGAGAAACGTATCTTCGAGGTCATCAACAAAACGCAGAACGTGCCGCAGATACTGATTGAGGCCATGACAAACGCTGTCCATGACTTTGTGGGCGATGCTGAGCAGAGCGACGATTTGACGATGCTGGCCATACAGTATAACCACATGCAGGCCGACATCAAATACCAGCGTAGTCTTACGTTGCCTAACGACGTGCAAGCCGTGCCGCAACTGGCAGCGTTCGTCGATGTTGTGTGCGAGGCCGTAGGCTTTGACATGGGAACGGCCATGAAGATGAACCTTGCTATTGAGGAGGCGGTGGTGAATGTGATGAACTATGCCTATCCCGTTGGTGTCAAAGGAACGGTGAACATCGATGCCAAGGCCAGCGACGAGTGGGTTAAGTTCATTATCAGCGACAGCGGTGTGCCCTTCGACCCTACGGCCAAGGCTGAGGTCGATACCACACTCTCGGCAGAAGACCGAGGTATAGGTGGACTGGGCATACACCTTATCCGTCAGATCATGGACAGCATCAACTATGAGCGGGAAGACGGGCACAATGTGCTGACGCTCATCAAGAAGATATGAATAATAACAAGCGTACGTGATGATTGATTGCGAACTGACCTTCTTAGGCTTTAGCATCTATGCCTGGATCACCATCTTGACGGTGTTGAGCATCTTCTTCGTGATGGCCCGCACACGTATTCCTGCAGAGGTGGCGTTCCTCGGTGCACTAACCATTCTATTGGTCACTGGTGTCGTCACTGAGGAAGAGGGTATGGCAGGCTTCGGCAGCGAACCCGTCGTTGTGCATGCCGCCTTCTTCGTCATCATTGCCGGACTCATGCAGACGGGTGTGCTCTACTGGCTTACCAAAAATGTTCTGGGTGCTCCTAAGAACTACAAGAATGCCTTATTGCGTCTTATGCTTCCCACCTGTGTCATGGCGGCTCTGCTGAACTCCGTCAATGTTGTGGCACTGTTCATCGATGCTGTCAAAATCTGGTCAAGAAAACTCAATATTGCCCCTTCGAAACTCCTGTTGCCGCTGAGTTATGCCGCCACTTTGGGCGGTATGTGTACGTTGCTCGGCAACTCGTCGAACCTTGTGGTGGCAGGTCTCTATCTGCACAAGACCGGACAGTCGCTCAACGTCTTCGAGCCGCTGCTGCCAGGACTGGTGCTTACCATTGTTGGTGTGATGATGGTGATGCTGCTGCAGCGTTATATACCGCAACGTGAGTCGGCAGAACAATCGTTCGAGACCACCAGTGACTACACCGTTGAGTTGTTGGTGCCTACCGATAACCCTGCCGTCGGTAACTCCGTAGAGGAGGCTGGACTCTATAACGTCAAGGGTGGCTCATTGGTAGAGATTGTGCGCTTCGACCGCGAAATCATCATGCCTGTGCCGAAGGATGAATGGATTATTGGCGGCGACCGACTCATCTATGCCGGACAGATCAACGAAATACTGGAACTGAAACGCACCCATGGTCTCGCTGCCGCCGATCACCACGTGTGGAGCATCAACGATATTGACACCAAACGTCGTATGCGTACTGCCTATGTCACCTTTGGCAGTGACCTCATAGGACGGTCGATGACACAATGTGACTTCGAACAGAAGAACAATGTGGCCCTCATCGCTGTAGCCCGTCAGGGACGCCGTGTCGAGGGACAGCCACGTGAGATACATCTGCAGGCTGGCGACACGCTGTTGCTGGAGTGTCCGCCGAAGAACGATGAGCAGTTGGAGCGCAACAACCGCGGTTCGATCACCTTCTTCGACAGTCACTTCGTACCACAATTGGGCCCCAAGACCGTCACTTCAGCAGTCATTTTGGTGCTCATGTTCATCGTCTCGTCGTTCCACATGCTGCCCCTTATGGCCACTACCATGCTGGCTGCCGGCATCATGATGCTGCTGGGTTGCTGTCGCATGACAGGTGTCACCAAGTACATCGAATGGGAACTATTGCTCATCCTCGGCTCCACTGTCGTATTCTCGGTGGCCATTACGAAGACAGGTATCGCAGACATTATAGCCCTACAGGTGCTGCAGATCTGTGGTAACAATCCTTATATCATCATGGCCGTCATGTGCCTGCTGGCATCACTGGTCAGCGAGTTTGTCAGCGACGTGGGCGCCAGTGCCGTCTTCTTCCCCATCATGTATCAGCAAGCCGAACTGTTGGGCTGCAATCCGATGCCCTTCGTCATGCTGCTCATGCTCAGCGTCACCATCAGTTTTGCCTCACCTATAGGAAGTAGCACCCACATGCTCATCTACGGTCCAGGCTCCTTCCGTTTCACTGACTTTGCGCGACTTGGCATTTTGATGCATATTGTGCTGCTGGCCATCGCATTACTTATCGTCAATCTGTTATATCCATTATATTAAAACAACTTACAATTATGAACACAACATTCAAAGAAGAGAACAAAGACTTCGTTATGTATTTTGAAGGCCGTCTCGACACAGCGGCAGCACCCAAGGTTGAGCAGGATGTCGCTCCACTGAACGACTGTACAGGCCATGACATCATACTCGACTGTACCAAACTCGAGTACATCTCGTCTAGCGGTTTGCGCATCTTCCTGGCTATTCTGAAGAATGCCAAGCCTAAGGGCAGCCATGTCTACATCAGGGGTATGAACGATGACCTGCGTCAGGTCTTTGCCATGACCGGCTTCACTAACCTCTTTGAGTTCAAATGAGTAATCTGTCACCCCATAGCGAAATGCTGCTCAGTGAGTTCCGAGAGTTGCGCCCACTGTTGGGGCAACTATCGGAAGGGGTGTATGCGCTCCTATTTAGCGTACTGAAAGAACAGAACATCGAACTGAATGCCATCGAATATCGTGTCAAAACTGAGCAGTCGCTGAAAGGAAAATTGGAACGGAAAGGTGACAAGTACCAGAGTTTGGACAATATCACAGACCTTGTTGGCCTGCGCATTGTCACCTTCTATTCAGATGATGTAGATAAGGTGGCAGCCATTGTCAAGAACCTCTTCGACGTTGATTGGCAGAACTCTGTCGATAAGCGAAAACTGCATCAACTGACCAGTTTCGGCTATAATTCCCTTCACTATGTCTGTCGACTGAAGGAAGGACAGCGGGTTGTCGACTGTACAAAGGAGACAGCCACTATTCCTTTTGAAATTCAGATGCGCACCGCCTTGCAGCACGCTTGGTCGGCTATCGAGCATGACATTGGTTACAAAGGAAGTGTCAAGTTACCTCCAGAGTTCCGTCGGCAGTTCAGTCGGCTGGCTGGCATGCTGGAACTGGCTGATGATGAGTTCAGTCGACTGCGTAACACGATGACTGAGTATCGTCGGCAAGTGGAAACGCTTGTTAAGTCAGGGCAATTGCGTGATGTGTCCCTCTCTACCGACTCCTTCAACAGTTATCTCAATCTGCATCCCTTCGAACGGCTGAATCAGCGCATTGCTGCCGTCAATCAGGCAGAAATCTATCCCGTCTCGCTGATGACCTTCCTGCCACTGCTTGAATCGTTCGGAATGGAAACCCTTGATGATGTACAGCAGTTTATTGACAACTATAGCGATGATGCTTATCAACTGGCACTGTCACAACTGGCCGTCACGGATCTCGATATTCTCTCGGAAAGTGTTGGACTGCTCAATCTCTGTCTCGTCTACGTGTTGAAACACAACGGCGGTATTGACGGTCTTTGTCATGTCTACGACACCATCAATGGGAAACATCCTTCTAATGAGATGCTTGCAGCCGCTGTGCTCGAACAGGCACAGTCATTATTGCTAAACAATCAGAAATGACAAATTGAAACTATAACTATAACGATTATGAAGAAAACCTTTTTGATGCTTGCCGCCATCCTGACCTTCTGCGGCAGAGGTGCAAGGGCTACTGACTATTCAAACCTGGAACCCCTGAAACTGGTGACTCCCGAGATGGAGCCCAGATTGAACTACGGTATGAAACCCGTGAATTTTGAAAGACTGACACCTTCCGAAACGCTCGATGTAAACAGGTACCAACTCACGTGGATGCGCACTAATCCGGGTGTGGAGTCCTACAAGGTGATGGACGACCTGACGTTTGTGGGTGTACCCGTATTCTTGGCTGGTATCATCGCCAAGAGCGAGAAGGCAGCCTTCCGCCAGAACGATGGTTCGAAGCACGTGCTACTGACGGAATTCAAGACGCATATCGACGACTATTCGCAGTTTTTCGGACCTGTGGTGACGACGGGTCTCAAAATAGCAGGTGTGGAGAGCCGTTCCGACTGGGGCCGTTATCTGGCTTCTGCCGCCATGTCGTATGGCATCATGGCGGCCTTTGTCAATGGTATCAAATATACGGCTAAGGAGATGCGCCCAGACGGTAGTACTGCTAATTCCTGGCCTTCAGGTCACACGGCAACGGCTTTTGTTGGCGCCACCATCCTTCATAAGGAATACGGTATGACCCGTTCACCCTGGTATTCGGTGGCTGGCTATGGTGTGGCAACGGCTACGGGGGTGATGCGTGTGCTGAACAACCGCCACTGGATCAGCGACGTGCTCTCAGGTGCCGGCATTGGCATCATGTCGGGCGAGTTGGCATACGCCCTGAGCGATGTGTTTTTCAAGGGCAAGGGCCTGTTGCGTGGCGATATTAGCGGCGAGAAGAGTATCATCTATAATCCCTCATTCTTCAGCATATCGATGGGCGTTGGTTTCGGCTCAAAGAATCTCGATTTCGGAGGTGAGACCGTCGGCTCAGCAGACGATTTCCATTTAGAGTTCCGCACGTCAACGGCTGTGGCTGCTGAGGGTGCCTACTTCCTGAATAAATACATCGGTATCGGCGGACGCCTGCGCGTGAACAGTTCACCTATCAACGGTTGGGACCGTGTGCTCGACTATGCCGACCGTGACGTAAAGGATAATTTTGCACAGATTGCTGGTGAAGCCGACCTCTCAGGCCTGAACGATATCATCTTCAATGGTCCGGATACGAAACCGACATTCTCCATCGAGAGTGACCACCTGACGGAACTTGCTGCCGACTTGGGTATCTATTTCAACCTGCCCCTCTCCAACCGTTTCGCCCTTGGCACCAAATTGCTCGGTGGTCGTAGTATTATGCAGGAACTCAATCTGTCTTCCCGCTACCAAGGAGAGGTGAAGGGTTTTGGCTTCGATAAGGATTTTAACTTGTGTTTCGTCAGCACAGGTGAGAATTACGACGTCACATGGGACTATTTCACGCTGAGCGCCAACAACAGCATGAAGATTGGTACGGGCCTTTCGCTGACCTATGCCTACAAGAACAATTTCGCTTGGAAGGTGTTCTTCGACTACGATTTCAGTCGCAAGACCTACACATTGGAGTATAACCCGGCTCAGTTTATGTATACGGCCATGCCAGAGGTCTTCGATCTCATCAAGGAAGTTGCGCCTGAGGAGTATGGAGAAATCCAAGAGAGTATTAATCCTGTCACTTCCTCCATCAAGAAGAATCGTAATACCTTCATTCTCGGAGGCACGTTTGTGGTATCATTCTAATTTTAAAAGCGAATTATCAAATGAAGCAGAAGTTCTTTGGGGTGTTTGCCGCCACCCTCGTTTGCGGCATGGCGATAGTGGCCTGTTTTTCGAATACAAAACCGAGTACGACAATCAGCGTGACGGATGATACCAGTCAGTTTGTAACCATCACCGACGTGGTGCCCGATGTCATCCTGGAGATTCGTTATTTTGGGACTTATAACTTTGTGGGTACCCGCATCGATGGCTATGAGGAGCCGACGGCACTGCTCACCAAACAGGCTGCTGACAGTCTGAAGGCTGTGAGCGATGATGTGAAGGCAAAAGGGTACAGACTGAAAATCTACGATGCCTACCGTCCGCAGAAGGGTGTGGACCATTTCGTGCGCTGGGCTGAGGACATTCGTGATACGCTGATGAAATCCTATTTCTATCCCGACCTTGACAAGAGCGTTCTCTTCCCTCAGGACTACATCTGTCTGAAAAGCGGTCATACCCGTGGTTCAACCCTCGACCTGACGCTGTTTGATATGGCAACAGAGAAGGAGGTGGATATGGGCGGTACCTTCGACTGGTTTGGTCCGGAGAGTCACCCTGATTTCTGTGGTAATCCTGAGACGGGCGAGTATACGGGCGACAATTCGAAATCACCTGCTGAGCCGAAACGCAGCATCACCCCAGAGCAATTTAAGAACCGTATGATTCTTCGTCAGGCAATGCTGCGTCACGGTTTCAAGCCTTTTGATACCGAATGGTGGCACTTTACGTTGAAGGACGAACCCTTCCCCGACACCTATTTCACTTTCCCCGTCAGGCAGTTGAAGAACTAATATAACAGTTATTTATTTGGTGCCGACGATCTTCGTTTGAGGCTGCTCTTTGTTGCGACGGTTTACGACGGTGACAACGGCCTGTGCCAGATTGATGAAGGCGAGGCCGGTGGCGGAGTCGCTGTTGAGCGCAGCGGGAGTGCCGCTGTCACCGTTGTCACAGATGCTCTGTACGAGCGGAATCTGTGCTAACAAGGGCACGTTCATCTCTTCGGCCAACTGCTTGCAACCCTCCTTGCCAAAGATGTAGTATTTGTTTTCCGGCAGTTCGGCAGGGGTGAACCAAGCCATGTTCTCGATGAGACCGAGGATGGGCACATTCACCTTATCGTTGCGGTACATGTCGATGCCTTTGCGGGCATCGGCAAGGGCCACCTGTTGTGGGGTGCTGACGATGACGGCACCTGTGATGGGGAGGGTCTGCAGCAGGGTGAGGTGGATGTCGGATGTTCCTGGCGGCGTGTCGAGGATGAAATAGTCGAGTTCGCCCCAGTCGGCATCAGCGATGAGTTGTTTCAGGGCACTCGTGGCCATACCACCGCGCCAAAGCGTGGCGGTAGTGGGAGAGACGAAGAAACCTATTGACAACAGTTTGACACCATATTGCTCAATTGGACAGATGAGGTCACGCCCGTCTTTCTTGATGGCGTATGGCCGCTCATCCTCAACATTGAACATCTTGGGCATCGACGGGCCGAAGATATCCGTGTCGAGCAATCCTACCTTATACCCCAAACGGGCGAGAGCGATGGCGAGGTTGGCAGAGACGGTGGATTTTCCCACACCGCCCTTGCCACTGCTCACAGCGATGATATTCTTCACGCCAGGCAGCATCTGACCGACTTCTGGACGCGGTGCCGATTTGAACTCCGTGGCAATCTCTACCATGATATCCTGACCACAGTGATACTTGATGGCGGCCTCAGCGGCCTTGACGGTGGATTTCAGGAAGGGATCGGTGTCGCGGGGGAATTCGAGCACAACTTTTACACGCCAGGGTTCTTCCGCTGATGAGGGGGCGGCAACAGATGGCGTATCGGCCACCATGCTGCTCTCGACGAGGTTTTTCTTCGTGCCGGCATACGTGACCGTTGCCAGCGCGTCCATAATCATTTTGGGATATAGGGTCATATTATTCTTTTTCTTTGAGTACATAAACTTTTACCCACTCCTTGTTGGCCATGTAGAGCGTCTTGCTGTTCTTGGGGAGCCAGAAAGAACAACTGATCACGTCCTTAAACGTGCTCTTGGCGATGGCCGGTGGTGTGGGACTATTGAGGATGACGTCACGCAGCGACGGACATTTGGCAAAAGCCGAGCCACCAATCTTTTTCAGGGCGACGGGCAGTTCTACCTTATTGAGCATGG
>Ga0310690_10001305_pt1 | contig 44714 bp, 37 predicted proteins | sample AusTroGonzalo_MG_2_FD_207661 | JGI IMG/M metagenome (GOLD analysis project Ga0310690, IMG submission 207661) | Bovine rumen microbial communities from tropical cattle in Woodstock, Queensland, Australia - Gonzalo_04 (v2) (version 2) | ecosystem: Host-associated > Mammals > Digestive system >... | reverse complement strand
AAGATTTAAGTTTGCATAAAACAGTACATATGCTAAAATGGCTACTGTAAGCCGATATAAAAAGGAGAAGAATGTAATTATGGCTTTATTAAGTTCAATGATTGATAAAATTTCCAATGTCCGAGTGTTGGTTATAGGCGACATTATGCTTGATCGTTTTATCTATGGGAAGGTTGAGCGTATTTCTCCCGAGGCACCGGTGCCTATTTTTAAACTTAATCATGAAAAGAAAATGTTGGGTGCTGCGGGTAATGTGGTTGCAAATTTGGCGGCACTGGGCTGTAAAGTAACTTTTTTGGGAGTAGTAGGGAATGACGATGTGGGGAAGGATATATCCGACCGTTTGTCGGAGCTGGGAATTCATAATCACTTATTAAGGTTGAACGGTTATCCTTCCATCACTAAAATAAGGCTGATTGCCGGTAACAATCACCTTTTAAGGGCTGATCAAGAGGAAATTTTACCCGTAGTTGAATCTTTGTTGCCGAAGTTCAGAAGAATTTTACTTTCGGCAGTGAAAAATACGGATATAGTGTTGCTTTCCGATTATAATAAAGGCTTGTTAACACCGCTAACAACTCCCATGATTATCAAATTATGCCAAGAATACGGTAAGAAAGTTATTATTGATCCGAAAGGCAATAATTATGAAAAATATACCGGTGCAACTTTGGTTAAGCCTAATTTAAAAGAGTTTTCCGAAGCTGTCGGTTGTAAATATAATCCGGCAGAGCCTGATTTTTACGAGAAAGCAAAAGCAGGTGCAAAAAAGTTACTGGAAAAATATCATATTCAAAGTCTGTTGGTAACATTAAGTGAATACGGTATGATTTACATTTCATCACAGAATCCGGACGAGATTTTGCAAATTCCCACCGAAGCTAAAGAAGTGTTTGATGTAACGGGTGCGGGTGATACGTCTTTGGCTACGTTGGGTGCCGCAATCGGTGCCGGTGTGCCTGTTAAAGATGCAATGAAGTTAGCTAATGCGGCTTCCGGTGTTGTTGTCGGAAAGCTGGGTACGGCGACCGTAACCATGGAGGAACTTAAAGCCGCACTTTCTCAAAAAGAAGTTGCCGAAGACGGTTGGCCGCAAAAAAGAAAAATCATTACTTTGAAACAAGCCGAAAAAATCGTGCAAAGATTAAGGGAAGAAGGTAAAACTATCGGTTTTACAAACGGTTGTTTTGATTGTTGCCATCTTGGACATTTAGATTCGTTTATGCAGGCAAAAAAGCAATGTGATGTGCTTATCGTGGCGGTAAATTCGGATACGTCCGTCAAACGTTATAAGGGGGAAAATCGCCCGATTCAAGACGAAAAAACGCGTGCCATGTTGCTGGCTTCATTGGAACTTGTTGATTATGTTATCGTATTTGAAGAAGACAGCCCGATTCATATTGTAGAGGCTTTACGACCCGACATTGTTGCGAAAGAGGGATATACTCTTGATAAATGGCCGGAAGGCAGGCTTGTACAGTCTTACGGCGGAAAAGCCGTTATTTTGAAAAGGTTAGAGGGTTATTCAACCTCGGGTTTGGTTGAAAAAATGAAAGGATAAACATATGAAAAATTACATTGTAAGTCAGTTTAACGAATTGTCTGAACAGTTAAAAGAGTTGCAAGCCTCTGCCGATAAAATAGAGGAAATTGCCAAAGCTTGTATTGAAGCATTGAAGAACGGGCATAAAATAATCTGGTGCGGTAACGGCGGTTCTGCCGCACAGGCTCAACATTTGACGGCGGAATTGGTAGGCAGATACAGAATCAATCGCCCGGCAATGAACTCTATCTCTTTGACGGTGGATACTTCCAATATAACGGCAATCAGCAATGATTACGGGTATGAAGTTGTTTTCTCCCGTCAGTTGGAGGGCGTAGGACAAAAGGGTGATGTGCTGATTGGTCTTTCCACCAGCGGTAATTCAAAAAATGTGGTTTTGGCATTTGAACAGGCAAAGAAAATGGAAATCACCACGGTTGCTTTGGTCGGTGCCAAAGGCGGCTTGATGAAAGATATGTCGGATTACTCCCTTTGTGTTCCCGCAACCACTTCGGCACATATTCAGGAAATGCATATTGCAACCGGTCATCTTATTTGCGATTTGATAGAACAGGAATTTTACGGATAAGTTTTAAAATCATTATACAAAAGGATTAAATTATGATTATTGTAACGGGAGGAACGGGCTTTATAGGCTCAAACATCGCAGCGGCTTTGGAAAAAGAAAATTACAAAGACATTGTTGTTGTGGATTGGCTTGGCTGCGAAGATAAGTGGAAAAACGTTGCTAAACGGGAATTGGCAGCTATTGTTGCCCCTGAAAATATGTCCGAGTATTTGGAGGAACACAAAGATGAAATAGATGCCGTCATTCATATGGGGGCAATTTCCACTACTACCGAGACCGATGTGGATTTGATTATTCGTTCCAACTTTAACCTTAGTTGGCAGCTTTGGGAATTTTGTCGTGATAATCAAAAGCAATTTATTTACGCTTCTTCTGCCGCAACGTACGGGGATGGTAGTATGGGCTTTGTTGACGATAACGATTTGTCTGCCTTGAATGCTTTACGTCCGCTTAATCCTTACGGGTGGAGTAAGGCTTTGTTTGACAGGAAGGTTGCCAGGGAAATTTTGGAAGGCAGAAAAGCACCGAAACAGTATGTCGGCTTAAAATTCTTTAATGTCTATGGTCCCAACGAGTATCACAAGGGCGGGCAAAAAAGTGTGATTGCCCACATTTTCCCCAAAGTTGCGAATGATGAAGCGGTGGAGTTGTTCAAGTCTTATAATCCTAAGTATAAAGACGGTGAACAGCTTAGGGATTTTGTATGGGTCGGAGATGTTGTTGCGGTTGTTTTGTGGATGTTGCAACACCCGCAAGTGAACGGTATTTACAATGTCGGAACGGGTCAGGCACGTTCTTTTTATGACTTGGCAAAGGCAACGTGGGATGCAGTGAATAAGACACCTAAAATAGTCTTTAAAGATATGCCCGAAACGCTTAGAGATAAATACCAGTATTACACTCAGGCAGATTTGACACGCCTTCGCAGCGTTGGCTTTACGCAAGAGATGACTTCGCTGGAAGACGGAATACGCCAATATGTACAACAATTTTTAATGAAAGAAGATCCGTACGTATAGGCAAATCTTTTGAAATTATAACTTTACCATACCCCGCATGCTTATAAGTATGCGGGTTTTTAAAAACTTATAACAGATTGCATTATTTGTGCTCGGCGTGGTAGTCTATATGGCAATCTTTGCATAACATAACACAATTTTCAATCGTCGTTTCTCCCCCGTCGGCAAAGGCGATTTTGTGGTGTCCGTCTAATTCTTTTAAAGAGAAATGTTTACCGCATCTTGCACATTTTTTATCTTGTTTTTCATAGGCTTGCTTTTGTTGCCTATCGCTGAAAGCCCTGTGCCAAATTAAAGTTCTGTCGCCTGATAAACAATACTCATAAAAGCCTTTTTTCTTTAAGCCGTCAGGGTCGGTTTCATATAAATTGTAAAGGCGTTGCAATTCTTGCTCTATTGCGTAGGAATCAAAGATAAGATGATGATATTTGTTATATAAAACACCCCAATCAAGTCCTTTCATATCATTTCGGTAGGTTGTGAAAGTTTGCTTAACCCAAGTAATTATTCCCGTAAAATAATCGGTAAGGTCGTTTGCATTTTCATCAAAGCGGTGCTTGCTCATATAATCTTTGATTTGCGGATATTCACTCGGATTCGCATCTGTTCGCCAGAAAAGGGCAAGTTCCAGCAATAATTGCCTGTTTGCTTTATCACCCAAGCCACCCATATCACCCAAAACCTTATCGGCTGACAGGTTAAGCAAAGTCTTTTTATCGTCATTGTCATAGTAAGACATATTGATTGCACTGTTATTACTTTTTTTGGAGAAAAATTGCTTGGCACAGGTCAACCACTGCCCCGTATAGTTGGCATTTAACAATTCTTGATTCGTCATTTGTTTGCCTGCTATATTGATAGTGTGAAACCAATCAAGTTTTTCATCGTCCGTACCTTCGCAAACGTATATTTGCAAGGGATAGTTGTTGATTTCTTCTTGCTTTTCGGGTGATAATCCTTCAAAAAGTTGGGTATATCTGCCGTTAAAGTTAATGGCAATGGGGTTACCGTTGCCGTCATCGTTGGTTAAGAATTGACAGATGGAGATAATACGTTGTTGCCCGTCAATAACTTCAAAAGTGCCGTCGGGATTTTTTGCCCAATACATGCTGTTTAGGGGCATATTGTTGTAAACCGATTGCATAACCTTGTCCCTGTCATCGGGATTATAAACGAAAGCTCTTTGATAGGCAGGGCGGACATTCAACTTGCCACCATAGGCAATAACGCCTTTTTCTCCTCTGTCGCAATAGCCCCCTACCAAATCCCGAATGGTAATTTTAGGTTGTGAAGTCGTCATCGTCATGGCTATTCTCCTTTTTTGAATTTAATGAATAAACGTTTAAATCTTTTTTCTTGATTGATTAGCGGTTGAGTAATATGGCTTTGTTCATTCCATAAACCATTGGAAAATCCTTTCCCCTCACTTTCAGTCGCACCCATAATTTCAAACTGATTCGGGTTGTATTTATCAAGGAAAGTTATCGGAACGCCCATAACACCGTCATAATCCATGGGAATATCGCTTACTTTATCAACGTTTATGGCATCATAATTATCATATTGGGGGTACATATCTTCAAAACCGCGATATTGTTTGCCGGTGTTGATAAGCTCATTTCTGCGACTGTTTTCAAGATTGGTGTACCATCGGGTTAATCCTGCAACTTTTTTGGTGGGTACGCCTTTATAAGTAAAATTGCAAGGTGAATGATAACCCAACCAAATCTTATTGTTTTTAATAAGCGGAAAAATTTCTTTAAAAGTAAGAGCGTTTTTATTCCCTATAATCAGAAATTTCTTTTTATATTCAATCAGCTGTGCGACATATTCTCTGAATAAAGAAAAGGGCGGATTGGTAATGACTATATCCGCTTGCTTCAGCAGTTCTATACATTCCGGACTGCGAAAATCGCCGTTGCCCTGCATGGGTATTTCAATAACGTCTTCCAAACAAATAACACCGTCGCCCGTGTTGTCTTTATCCAAAATGTACATTGTTGAGGTTTTTTTGTCTTTTTCGTAATGCGTGGCAATAACTTTTTTGATTCCGAAAGCCTGAAAATTATCAGCTAAGTATTTGATAAAGTTTGATTTTGGTGTGCCAAGTCCGATGCCGTTGTGGTCATCACAGTTGCAATAAATAACCTTGCCTTTGAAATACTTGGTATAGTGGGTGAGTTCGGCTTTTATATCTTCGTAATTTGTGTAAAATTCATCATCTTTAGCGTCTTTTGCCTTTGTTAAGTGTTTATTCCCCATAACTTAATCTTCCGATAAAAAAAACGCCTCGGTGTGAAGGCGACTGGAAGTTCAAAGCTATCTACAGGGATAGTAGGCATATTAACTTAATGAAGGCAAAAAACTTACCTTTTAAATACATTGTGCCTCCTTCCAGTCGTAAACCGGAAGGAGTTTTTACGCTAATTACATTAGCAACCTGTAGGAGGCTTTGAATCCTCGGGGCAGACACCAACCTGCCTTGCTTTTAAGGTTAAAGGAATGAAATCAAAAAGCAAGAGATTTTTTAACATCATCTGATGATTCAAGAATTTATCAAATGATTCAATTTGTATTTGAAACTTATTGATTGTATTGCAAAAACAGCACCTTTGCTCTGCCGTAGGTTTTTTCTTTGATGAGGGTGAAGCCGCTTGGAATCGGCAGAAGTTCTTTGTTTTCAACTTCCGTTGCTATAAAGGTGTGCGGGGCAATCCAGCCTTTTTTCAACAAGAAAGACAGGGCTTTTTCGGTTAAGCCTTGTTCGTAGGGTGCGTCCGTAAAAATTATATCGGCAGGCTTTTTGGCGGCAGGCAAAGCAAAAACATCACCGTAAATTATATATTTTTGCTGATATTCGGGAGGAAAATACGACAGGTTACGGCGGATAATTTTTTGTGCCTCAAGGCTTTTTTCCGCCAAAGCAACATAATAAGCACCTCTGGACAAAGCCTCTGCCGCCATAGCTCCCGAGCCGGAAAAACAATCCAAAAACAATATGTTTTGCCAAGTTCTGCCGCTTATCATAAGCTCCGATTCCAAAACGGAAAAAACAGCCTCTTTGGTGCGGTCGGAGCTGGGGCGGGTAATGTCGGCAGGCGGAATTGCCAGCTTTTTTCCCTTTAAAATGCCTGATATTATGCGAGTCGTTTTGTCCATTTATGCGTTTTCTTTTTTGTTTTTTGTCATGTAATTACCAAGTGATTCCCGAACAGCTTTTCCGTTTATTTCTTCCACCGCTCCTTTTGGCAGGTTGCCGAGCAGAAAAGGTCCGTAACTTAAACGAATAAGGCGGGTTACGGTTAATCCTACCGCTTCACAAATTTTGCGGATTTCGCGGTTTTTGCCTTCTTTTAAGGTGATTTCCAGCCAAGCGTTTGTTCCCTGTTGCTTAGTGAAAGATACTTCCGCTTTGCCATAGTGTATGCCTTTGTAAACAACGCCTTTTTCCATTTTTTGCAAAATATCGGGAGTGATTTTGCCGTGTACCCTTACTTTATATTTGCGTCTCCAAGCGGTGGCGGGGTTTTCCATATAGCGGGCGGCTTCTCCGTCATTGGTCAGCAAGAGTAAGCCCTCGGAGTTAAAATCAAGCCTGCCGACGGAAATAACGCGGGGCAAAGTATCGGGTAAAGAATCAAAGACGGTCGCTCGTCCTTTATCATCATGGTGAGAAGTAATTAAACCTGCCGGTTTATGATAACGCCATATCCTTGTTTTTTCTTTAAAGGCAAGAGGTTGCCCGTTTACCTGTACCATATCGCCGTCTGTAACATTTAAGGCAGGGGAGGTTATGATTTGCCCGTTTACGGATACTTTTCCGCTTAAGATAAGTTCTTCGGCACCGCGACGGGAGCAGATACCCGCACGAGCGATGACTTTGGCTATTCTTTCGCCTTTGGCCTTTTCCGTTATGTCAGAGTCGGTTGCTGTTTTTTCTTTCATAAAATCTTGTCCTCAGATTATAAATCCTGTAAAAGTTACTTTATGCTAAACCGAAAGATGGAAAAATGAAACAAATAATAACAAAGGCACTGAAATTAGCCGCAAAGGCAGCAGAAAAAGGAGAGATTCCCGTGGCGGCGGTTATCTTTGATACGGCAACGCATAAGATTTTGGCGGCGGCGGCGAATTGCACGGAAGCAAAAAACAACGCTTGTTTGCACGCGGAAATGCAAGCGATTGCAAAGGCTTGTCGTAAACTTAACTGTCGCTATTTGTGCGGGTATTCCATTTATGTTACGCTGGAGCCTTGCCCGATGTGTGCAACCGCTGTATCATACAGCCGTTTGGACAAGTTGGTATTCGGTGCTTTTGATGAAAAGGGCGGCGGAGTGGAACACGGATGTCAAGTCTTTCAAGGGCAAAAGAACTTGTTTAAGCCTGAAATTAAAGGCGGTGTTGAGTCGGAAAAATGTGCGACTTTATTGAAAGATTTTTTTAAAAGCGTGAGGAAAAACCCTCGCCAAAGAACAAAAGAGCAAGTGAGGATTGATTAAAAGTGGATAAGCCTGATTCTATTGTTGATTTTAATACGGAAATGAGCGTCGGTGATGTTGCACGCCTGTTAAAAGGTGTGGTGGAGGCCGCTTTTGCCCGTGTGAAAATCAGGGGCGAAATATCGGGCGTGAAAAGGTCTTCGGCGGGACATATTTACTTTACTTTGAAAGATGATGAAGCGGTGCTTGATGCGGTAAGCTGGCGTGGACAAAATACCTCTTTTGCAAACTTTATCAAAGACGGATTGGAGGTTGTCGCAAGCGGTAAAATCACAACTTATCCCATGCGATCAAATTACCAGATTGTTGTGGACAGCTTGGTTCCCGCGGGTGAAGGTGCTTTACTGAAATTGTTGGAGGAGAGAAAGAAAAAACTGGCGGCGGAAGGGTTGTTTGATGTGGCAAGGAAAAAGCCTGTCCCTTTTTTGCCGAAAGTTATCGGAGTCGTTACTTCTCCGACAGGGGCGGTGATTAGGGATATTATCAACCGCATAACGGACAGATTCCCTTTGCATATAGTCGTGTGGCCGGTGGCGGTGCAAGGGCAGGGTGCTGCTGAAGAAGTAGCCGCGGCAATCAGAGGCTTTAATGCGATAGGCAAGGATTCCGATATACCCAGACCCGATGTTTTGATTGTGGCAAGAGGCGGTGGCAGTATTGAAGATTTATGGGCTTTCAATGAAGAAATAGTCGCAAGGGCGGCAGCGGAGTCGGAAATACCGCTTATATCCGCTGTCGGACATGAAACCGATACTACTTTGATAGATTATGTTTCGGATTTAAGAGCTCCCACTCCTACGGGGGCGGCGGAAATGGCTACACCCGTGCGGCAGGATTTATTAAGGCGGGTTAATCAATGCGGCTTGCGTCTGCCTGATGCGATTAACGGCATTTTGGCAAGGGCAAAGGACAGTATCAGACGGTTGTCCGCCGGCTTGCCTGACTTATCGGGTTTGATTGATATGTATGCTCAACGCTTGGACGATAAAGAGGAAAGGCTTGATACTGCCGTAAACAATTATATGCGGCATTTGACGGACAAATTTAATCATTTGAGGCAGGTGTTGGAACTTTGCTCTTATCAAAGGGCGTTGGAGCGAGGCTTTGCTTTGGTGTTTGATAAGGATAAACACTTGCTTGATACTGCCGAAAAGGCAAAAGACAAAGAAACTTTGCGGGTTGTTTTTGCCGACAGCGACTTATGGGTGCATACCTTTGATGAAAAGGGTGCGAATCCGTTAAAAATCACAAAGAAAAAAAGTAAAACGGAAGATGATAAACAAGGGGAGCTTTTGTTGTGAAAATTTTTTCTTTTTTCGTGAAGGCTACGGTTGCGGTTACAGCGGGGATTTTATATTTTACCGGTTCGGCACAAGCCTTGATAATCAACTCATTGATTTTAGAGGGATTGCCTGAACAAGGTAACATAATTTACGGAAAAACAAATCCCGAATCAACCGTAACGGCAGGTGTTGATGATGTTCCTGTTGCCGAAGACGGACGCTTTGTTTTCGGCATATCAAAGGATAATCCCGATACTTTGGACGTTGTTTCAACTGATGTAAACGGGATAGAGTTACGGCGTACTTTAAAGGTAATACCTGTACTGTGGGTTGAACAAACGGAAGATGATGTTCCCGATGATTATGCCACACGTCCCTCAAAAGAAGATATGGACGCTATTATTAAAGACAGCAACGCAATTAAAGCTGCCCGCAACACCGTTATTACCGATTACTTTCCCGAGTGCTTTATTATGCCTGTTGAAAATGCGGAAATATCTGCCGATTTCGGTATCACAAGGATTGTCAGGGGAATTATCAAACCGTATCACGGCGGTATTGATTTAAAGACAGATGAAGGCACTCCGGTTATGGCTTCCGCAGACGGTATCGTAACACATATAAACACAAACAGTTACTATAACGGAAAAATGGTGATAGTTAATCACGGCTACGGTATATCAAGCACATATTCTCACCTTAGCAAAATAGATGTTAAGATAGGACAAAAGCTTGCCCGCGGTGATGTAATAGGTGAAACGGGTAATACGGGAAGGTCTTTATATCCCCATTTGCATTTCGGATTACATTACGGACTTATGCCCGTATCTCCGCTAAAAGCGATATTGATTACAAAAAAGAGCTGTAATAAATAAAAAAATATGGATTTTGTTATATTTCCGTGTTATAGAAGTCAAACTCCGTCGGTTTTGTCGGCTTGGGTTATCTTTTCGGTATCACAAGTTGCAGGCGGGCGTGGCGGAATCGGTAGACGCGTCAGACTTAGGATCTGATGGCTATGGCTGTGGGGGTTCAAATCCCTTCGCCCGCACCAAGCGGGACTTTTGGTCTTGTGCCGATTGGTTTTGGATAGAATTTTTAGGTTAGGGTTATACTTATTATGAAGATAACAGAAAAAGAACAAAAAGGTTTGAAGAGAGGATACGACGTTGTCGTTCCCGCAAAAGATGTCAATGCAAAATATGATGCAAAACTCAATGCTTTGTCAAAAGAAGCTAAAATACAGGGTTTTCGTCCCGGTAAAGTACCTGCTTCCGTGTTGAAGTCAAGGTACGGCGATACTATCTTAAAGGAAGTTTTGCAAGAGGTTTTGCAGGATAATGTACAGGCTTTGCTTAAGGAAAAGAATTTGCTTCCTGCTATGCAGCCGACTGTCAATGTGAATAATTTTGCCGAAGGAAAAGATTTGGAATTTTCCATAGCGTTTGAAATCGTACCGGAAATTCCCGAAGTTGATTTCAGCAAGGTAAAAATCAAAAAGGTTTACTCCGAAGTTGAAGACAGTGCAGTTGAAAAAGAACTTAATCGTTTGGCGGAATTAAGAAAAGATTCCGTTAAGGTTGAAGAAAACAGAGCTGCCAAAGACGGTGATATTGCCGTTATTGACTTTGTCGGAAGCATAGACGGTAAAGAGTTCGCCGGCGGTAAGGGAACGGATTATCCTTTGGAAATCGGTTCGGGTGCTTTTATTGCAGGTTTTGAGGAACAGCTTGTCGGTAAAAAAATCGGAAAAGAAACCGTTGTAAAGGTTACTTTCCCCGCTGATTACCACGCCAAAGAATTTGCAGGAAAAGATGCAGAGTTTAAAGTTACGATTAAAGAGTTGAGAACTCCCGTAAAACCTGAAATCAATGATGATTTTGCAAAAGTTTTCGGTAAAAAAGATGTTGCCGAGCTTAAAGAGACCATCAAAAAAGAAATTGCCGAAGCATACGAAGGTATGACTTTTATGCACTTGAAAAGGGCTTTGCTTGATGAACTTTCCGATATGTGCAAGTTTGAAGTTCCCGAGTGTATGCTTAATGCCGAATTCAGTGTGATTTGGTCTCAGGCTCTTGCCGAAGCTAAGGCAAACGGTGAAGAATTAACTGATGAAGATAAGCAGGAATATACCAAAATTGCCGACAGACGTGTTCGCTTGGGTCTTTTGCTTACCGAAGTCGGAAAGAAGCAGGATATTCACCCCAGCCCCGCTGATGTGAATAAGATTTTGGTTGCCGAAGTTCGTCGCAACCCTGCTCAACAAAAGGCTATTTTGGATATGTACCAGAATAACGAAAACTTCAGAACAAGTGTTAATTCCAGAGCTTTTGAAGATAAGGTTATGACCTTTATTCTTGAAAAAGTTACTCAGGAACCTTTAAAAGTTACCGAGGAGGAATTATATACCTATTATGATGATGACGATAAACCTGCTGAAAAGAAACCCGCCAAGGCAAAAGCGGTAAAGGCGGAAAAGCCTGCTAAAGCCGAAAAAGCGGAAAAACCTGCCAAGACAGCGGAGAAAAAAGCTGATAAGGCAGAAAAAGCAGATAAAAAACCTGCCAAACCTGCTGCTAAAAAAGCGGTAAAGGCAAAGAAGTAAAAGGGCAAACAGACAGATGGAGACTACTACAATGAATAATCTGATACCGATGGTGGTTGAACAAACCTCTAAGGGTGAGCGTTCTTTTGATATTTATTCTCGTTTGTTAAAAGAAAGGATTGTCTTTTTGACGGGCGAAATAAATGATGAAGTCTCCAGTCTTGTCTGTGCTCAATTATTGTTTTTAGAGGCGGAAAATCCCGAGAAAGATATATTTATGTATATCAATTCTCCGGGAGGCTCCGTTTCTGCAGGATTAGCTATTTTTGATACCATGAACTATATAAAGTGTGATGTTTCAACACTTTGTATGGGAATGGCTGCGTCCATGGGCTCCGTGCTTTTGACGGCGGGGACTAAAGGTAAGCGACTTGCTTTGCCTTATTCCAGAGTGATGATACATCAGCCTTTGGGCGGTTTTAAAGGACAGGCGACGGATATTGAAATTCACGCCAAGGAAATTCTGCGTATTAAAGAGCAGATGATACAAATTTACGCCGAATGTACGGGACAACAGGAAGATAAATTAAGGGAAGCTATTGACAGGGATAACTATATGTCTCCGGAAGAAGCAAAAGAGTTCGGACTTATAGATAAAGTCGTGGCTCACCGTGCATAAGATATTTTGATTCAATTTTTATAAGGAACAGATAAATAATGACCGGTAAGAAAAAAAATAAAAAGGACACCTTACATTGCAACTTCTGCGGAAAATCTCAGCACGAAGTTAAAAGGCTTATTGCCGGACCGGACGTTTATATCTGTGATGAGTGTATATCTTTATGCAGTGATATAATACAAGAAGATGACACGAATCCCACCGCAAAATCCGATGCTTCGGAAATAACTCCTTCGGCAATAAAAAAGGTACTTGATGATTATGTAATCGGACAGGATTATGCCAAGAAAGTATTGTCCGTTGCCGTATACAATCATTATAAGCGACTTAATCATTTGCCTAAGGATTCCAAAAACAGTGATGTTGAATTGGCAAAATCAAACATTTTGCTTATCGGTCCGACGGGTTCGGGAAAGACTTTGCTTGCCCGTACTTTGGCAAGGGTTTTGAATGTGCCTTTTGCTATGGCTGATGCGACTACTCTTACGGAGGCGGGCTATGTCGGTGAAGATGTTGAAAACATTGTCTTAAAGCTGTTGCAAGCTGCCGATTACGATGTGGAAAAAGCACAAAGGGGAATTATTTACATAGATGAAATTGATAAAATTTCCCGTAAATCCGAAAATCCTTCCATTACTCGTGATGTTTCGGGCGAAGGTGTGCAACAGGCTTTGTTGAAAATTATGGAAGGGACGATAGCTTCCATACCTCCTCAAGGTGGCAGAAAACACCCGCAACAGGAACTTATACAGGTAGATACAACCAACATTTTGTTTATTTGCGGCGGTGCTTTTGCGGGATTGGAAAAGATTATATCTCAAAGGGAAAATGTCGCTTCCATAGGTTTTGAGGCAAATGTACAAGCTCCTGATGAAAGAACGGCTTCCGATTTATTGAAAAAGGTTGAACCGGAGGATTTGTTGAAGTTCGGTCTTATTCCCGAATTTATCGGAAGGTTGCCTATTTTGGCTTATTTGCAGGACTTGGATAAAAATGCTTTGGTACGTATTTTAAAGGAGCCGAAAAATGCCCTTGTTAAGCAGTATCAGGTATTGTTCGGTTTGGATAAGGTAAAGCTGAGTTTTACCGATGAGGCGTTGCTTGCCATTGCCGATAAAGCCATAGAACGCAAGACGGGTGCAAGAGGTTTAAGGGCGATTTTGGAAGATATTTTGCTGGACAGTATGTTTGATATGCCTGCCAAAAAAGATATAGAGGAAGTTATCGTTAATGATAAAGTCGTGGCAAAGGAAGTGCCGCCTTTGATGGTCTATACCGAAAATAAAAAAGGTAAAGCCGGTTGATTTTTTTAAGGAAGATTTAAAGTGGTTGATAGCAATATAAAGGAACTGCCTATACTCCCGCTCAGGGAAACGGTGGTTTTTCCACACGTTATAATGCCCTTGTTTGTCGGGCGTGCAGCTTCCATAGCAGCTTTGGAAGAAGCGGTAGCGTCGGATAATAAAGTGTTACTGGTTGCTCAAAAAGATTCTTCTTTGGAAGAATTGACTTTTAACGATATTTATTCGGCAGGAACGGTCGGAACGATATTGCAACTGTTAAGGCTTGCCGACGGCTCCGTAAAAGTGCTGGTGGAAGGGCAATATCGTGCCAAGATAGAAAACTTTGTTGATGCCAAAGATTATATGTGTGCGGCGGTTACGGATTTTGAAACCGTGTCTTTAGATGATAAAAAAATCACGGCGTTGACACGTTCCGCGATATTCCGTTTTGAAGAATATATAAAACTTAATTCCAAAATATCTCCCGAAGTTATTGTCTCGGTCAGCCAATCGGAAGAACCGGAACAAATTGCCGATACCATAGCTTCTCATCTGATTTTAAAGGTTGCGGAAAAGCAAAACCTGCTGGAAATTGCAGATTTGGAATACAGGCTGGAAACTCTTTTACAATATATGGAAAGAGAAATCAGTATTCTGAAAGTGGAAAAGAAAATATATAAAAGGGTCAAAAGTCAAATTGATAAAAATCAAAAGGAATACTACCTGAACGAGCAAATGAAAGCTATCCAGGCAGAGCTTGGCGAAGAAGACGAGCTTTCCGAACTTGATACCCTGAAAAAACAGATACAAGAAACAAAATTTTCTGAAGAAGCAAGGGAAAAGGCAGAGTCTGAATGGAAAAAATTAAAGAATATGAATCTTATGTCGCCGGAAGCCACGGTGATAAGGAATTATCTTGATTGGTTGCTTGCTTTGCCTTGGAATAAAAACAGTAAACAGCAAAAATCCTTGCAAACTGCGGAAAAAATACTTAACGACGATCATTTCGGCTTGGAAAAAGTCAAAGAAAGGATTGTGGAGTATATTGCCTCAACGCTTAAATCCGGAGAAATAAAGGGACCTATACTTTGCCTTGTCGGACCTCCGGGGGTAGGGAAAACTTCACTCGGCGAGTCTATTGCACGGGCTACGGGCAGAAAGTTTGTCAGAATATCTTTGGGCGGTGTGCGTGATGAGGCGGAAATCAGAGGACACAGACGCACATATATCGGTTCTATGCCCGGTAAAATTGTTCAGGGTATGAAAAAGGCAAAAGTATCTAATCCGTTGTTTTTGCTTGATGAAGTGGATAAGCTGGGTAATGATTGGAAAGGCGATCCTTCATCTGCTTTACTGGAAGTGTTGGACCCCGAACAGAATCATACTTTTAATGACCATTATATAGAGGTTGATTACGACCTTTCAAACGTGATGTTTATCACAACGGCTAATACTATGGATATGCCACGTCCTTTGCTGGACAGAATGGAAGTGATACGATTGTCCGGTTATACGGAAGAAGAAAAAATACAAATTGCCAAACGTCATTTGATACCCAAACTTTTGAAAGCGGCGGGTATGCAAAAGAAAGAATGGAAAATTGATGATGCCGCTTTGCAAGAGCTTATCCGTCAGTACACCGCCGAAGCCGGAGTAAGAAATTTGGAAAGGGAATTGGCAAAGCTGATTCGTAAGGCTACACGCAAGCTGTTGACAGATGAAAGTGTGAAAAGCATAACCGTTACCAAAAAGAATCTGAAAGAGTTTGCGGGGGTGAAAAAATATACTTTCGGTATTGCTTCAAAAAAAGATCTTGTCGGTGTAACTACGGGATTGGCTTGGACGGAAGTCGGCGGAGACATTCTTTCCATAGAAGCGTTGAAAATGCCCGGAAAAGGTAACATTACTCTTACGGGCAGCCTTGGTGATGTGATGAAAGAATCCATTACCGCGGCACACTCTTTCGTAAGGGCAAAGAGCTTGGATTTCGGTATAAGACCCGATGTTTTTGAAAAGCATGATATTCATATACATGTGCCGGAGGGGGCTACTCCGAAAGACGGTCCTTCCGCCGGTATTGCCATGTTTACTTCTTTGGTTTCCGCTTTGACGGGGATAAAGGTCAGAAAAGATGTCGCCATGACGGGAGAAATTACCCTTATCGGCAGAATTTTGCCCATCGGAGGCTTGAAAGAAAAGTTACTTGCCGCTTTGCGTGGCGGAATTACTACCGTTATTATTCCGAAAGAGAATGAAAAAGACTTGGAAGAAATGCCCGAAAACGTGTTGAAAGGTTTGACAATCATTCCTTTGGAAAAGGCTCAAGACGTATTAAAAATAGCTTTGGTGGAGGAGCCTTCACCCATATCTTTGGAGCTGTGGGAAACTAAAGATAAGTTCCTGCCATCTGCGGAAATGCCCTCCGTCAATGCCTGTAATTGCAAAAATTAGGGCCTAAAACGCTGTTTTATGCTTTTTTTGTTGAAAAATGTAAGATTTCTTTAAGATTTCTATTGACTATACCGAAAAAAATGTTTTAGATATAGCTATATTCCGTGTTCGGAATTGTAAGTAAGATTTTCAACTATTTAATTTGAGGGAGTTGTATCGTGAATAAGAATGATTTGATTGCTGATATTGCTGCAAGAACCGGTTTTTCCAAGAATGATTCCGGTAAAGCTGTTGATGCTTTTATTGATTCTGTTGTAGGTGCCTTGAAGAAAGGTGATGAAGTCCGTTTGGTCAGCTTTGGTACATTCAGTGTTGCTAACCGTGCTGCTGCTGAGGGTCGTAATCCTCGCACCGGTGATGTGATAAAGATACCTGCTTCCAAGCAGCCTAAATTTAAAGCCGGCAAGGGACTTAAGGACGCGGTCAACGCAAAATAATTTTTTTCTTGCTTAATTAGGGCAACGGTGTTATAAAGTCGCCGTTGCCTTAATTGTGGCGATGTGGTTGGTGATAAGGGCGGCTAGCTCAGCTGGTTAGAGCATCTCGTTTACACCGAGAAGGTCTGCGGTTCGAATCCGTAGCCGCCTACCATTGTTTGTGCAGGGTTTTTACTCTGCTTTTTTTATTGCATAATCTAAAGTAAAACATTTTAAGCCGAATACTTTTGACTTTTTTTGGATTTAAGTTATCCTAAAGAGAAATTTGTTTTGGGATAATTGTAAAGCAAAGGGTGAGCAGATGTTTTATTGGTTAGCGGCAATACCGTTTTTCATAGCGTTAATGATGTTGGCGGTGGTAAGGACTCCTTCGCATGACAACTTAAAAGATCCTGAAAATGCACAGACAGATGCGGCAGTGTTTCGTATGGCTACGCAGCACGATATGGCGGTAAGGTATATAGAATCACGATATGTTGCGGGAAATACAATTACCAATAAAGCGGCAATAACGCAGGCTAATATGACACCTTACATAACAAACGGATATATAGGGGATTACAACCTTGTAAAGTCTTATGTGGTATGTGCCGATAATGATTGCTCAAAGGCGGAAAAGATAAGGGTTGTAACGGTGTTAGACCCAACGAACGGAGCAGCTTATTTAAACACGGACAGATTGGGTACGTTCATAAAACAGCTTGGTAATTATAAAGCCGCTTTCCCTATGAACAGGAAAAGCGGAGAAGCCCACAATTATAAAGGTTTCGGCAAAAATGCTTATCACTATGCTGGTAAGGTGATGAGAACCGCTAAAAGTGCCGATATATTTATGATGGAGCAAAAAGAGGGAGATAACTACATTTTGCCGAATGAGGTTAATACCTTAACGATAAGTAACAAAAAAGTCTTGGCTGACGGCAAACCCGCCATTGTAAGTGTTATCGGCGAACAACCGCAACCGCAAGTGTGCAGTGATACCCAAACCGTAAGTAATGAAATTTGGCTTAAACACGCAGATAGATGTAGTGCTTGCAGCAGTGGACAAGTACAGCAAAGAGATATTGTCATCACGGACACAACATATCCTTACGTCAGCAATACAATATGTTTAGATATACCTTCTTCTGGGAACAGTACAACTTGGACATTGGAAGAAACTGATTATACAGTGGCTCATACCGTTGTAAGTATTACTTGTGGCACTAAAACGGAAAAATATCACTTGATAGGTCCGAAAGTAAGTTGGTGGGAAGCAGTGGAAATATGTAAGAAGTTAGGACTTAATATGCCCTTGAACCGCGATTCTTTAATCAATACAAGTACCTGTGGAGGCACATCAAGACAAGCCTTACTGAAAAATGCCTTAACCGGTTTAATATCAATACCTTATGTATGGACACAAGAAGCTGATGTAAGTAAAGTCAAAAATGCATGGCGTATTAATCTGAATGATGGCGGAACACACAGTAGTTATAGATATAGCAGCACCAACATATCAAACGGTCGTGCCATTTGTGGGCCGAAAATTTAGGGTGTTAATGTACATAAAAAAACAGCCTTTGTTCAAAGGCTGTTTTTGTTTTTAATCTTCCGCAGGTACGGGGTCGTCGTCTGCACCCATAATCATTGTTTGTGAAATATCCCTACCGTGAGAGCGGATTGCTGCCTCTATCTCATCAGCCAACTGTTTGTTCTCTTTTAACAATTTGCGGACATTTTCTTTTCCCTGTCCCAATCTTTCGCCTTTATAAGAGAACCACGCACCCGATTTTTCAATTAAGCCCGCTTTAATACCCAAATCAATAAGTTCGCCTGCCTTTGAAGTACCCTCACCGTACATAATATCAAATTCCACGGTTTTGAACGGAGGAGCCATCTTATTCTTAACAACCTTAACTTTGGTTTGATTGCCGATGACCTCATCTTTTTCCTTTATGGAACCGACACGGCGAATATCAATACGCACGGAAGCATAAAATTTTAAAGCATTACCGCCGGTTGTCGTTTCGGGAGAACCGAACATAACGCCGATTTTCATTCTTATCTGGTTAATGAAAATCATTAAAGTATTGGAGTGAGCAACCGAAGCGGTTAATTTACGCAAAGCCTGACTCATCAATCTTGCCTGTAATCCGACATGAGAATCGCCCATGTCCCCCTCTAATTCCGCCTTTGGCACCAAAGCGGCAACGGAGTCAACGACCAAAACATCTATTGCACCCGACCTTACCAAAGTGTCGGCAATTTCCAAAGCCTGTTCCCCCGTGTCGGGTTGGGATATAAGCAAGTCGTTTATATTCACGCCCAATTTACCCGCGTAAGAGGGATCAAGTGCGTGTTCCGCATCAATATAAGCACAAGAACCGCCCAGCTTTTGAGCCTCTGCCACAACCTGTAAGGCAAGGGTGGTTTTACCCGATGATTCCGGTCCGTATATCTCAACAATTCGTCCCCTTGGCAATCCGCCGATACCCAAAGCTAGATCCAAACTTAAAGAACCTGTTGATATGGCAGGTACCTCTTGTGCGTTCTCACATTGTCCCAAACGCATGATTGAACCTTTGCCGAAAGAACGTTCTATCTGTGAAAGAGCGGCATCAAGTGCTTTATCTTTATCCATTTTTTTGTTACCTTTCCTGTCAATTTGTTTAACTTTTGTCATTTTGTACACCAAATGTTCGCATTTAGCAAGAACATTTTATGTATAAATAACCGATTTAGGCATTATCCTTGGTATCGGATTGATTGTTTTCAAGAAAATCTTTTACCGTATCCGTTATTTTCTTCAAATCAAAGGGCTTTGCCAAAAAGCCTATTTCGGAGTCGTCGGCAAGCACACCGCGGGCAATATCTTCGGAAAAACCGGACATTATGATAACTTTCAGTTTGGGCAGGATTTTCTTTGCTTCCGCTGCCAATTCCGTACCAAGCATTGCAGGCATGGACATATCGGTAAGCAACAAGTCAAACACTTCCCCGCCTTGAATCTTTGCCAAAGCGGAAATACCGTCCTCACAAACCGTAACGTTATAGCCTTTTTTGACCAAAGCACGAGCCGCGAACATACGCACTCCGACTTCGTCTTCCGCCAGCAAAATTTTTGCTTTCGGAGCGGAAGTGTTCTCTTTCGGCATGGATATTTCTATTTCTTCCGATTCGCTTACGGGGGCGGAAGCGGCAACGGTTACCAATGAAGGCTTGGTATTTGCCTGTTTTGATAAAGAGGGAAGGGGTATGTATCCTTTTGGTCTTTCGTATCTGGGTAACAGGATTGTAAAGGTTGTTCCCTGTCCTTCCACACTTTCAACTTTGATATAGCCGTCTGTTTGCTTAATAATACCGTAAACGGCGGCTAAACCTAAGCCCGTGCCGGCATTCAAATCGCTTTTGGTTGAGAAGAAAGGCTCAAAAATACGTTCCAAATGTTCTTTTTTGATGCCGTCTCCGTCATCGGAAAATTCAAACTTTATAAAGTCTCCCGATGAGACAACTTCCGTCCCCATTTGCAAAGGCTCGGCTACATTTATGCTTTCCACATCTAAGGTTATTACACCTTTGTCGTGCATGGCGTATTTAGAGTTCCATGCAAGGTTGGTAAAGACTTGGCTGAGCTGTCCCTGATCTACCCTGATATAGCCGAGATTCCTGCCGTAATTTTCCTTTATTTCAATACCTCTGCCGACAAGTTGCCGTAACATATCCATAATATCGGCGACGGCTTCACAAGTATCCGTGATTCTGGGGATAAGGGATTGTTTACGGGAAAAGGCAAGCAGTTGTCTTACCAAATTGGCGGAATGGTTGGAGTAATCAACAATTCTTCTGATGTTGATAAAGGACGGATCGCCTGCGGGGTGGCTTTCAAGCAAAAATTCGCAAGCCCCCAGAATCGCCGTAAGAGTGTTGTTAAATTCATGGGCAATTCCGCCTGCCATCTCGCCCATATCCTGCATTTTTTGTGCCTGTTCAAATTGGATTTCCAAGTTTCTCCACTCGGTTGCATCAAAGAAGTGTAAAATCAAACCCGTTACTTTGTCTTTGTGTGCGGAGCTTAAGTTGCGGGTGGGGCGGATAAATATCTCAAAAATCTTTACGGATTCGGTTTTTTCTTCCGCTACGAAAAGTTTTATTTCACATTTTGCCGCATTCAACTTTCCGGTCATAACTTTTTTCATTTTATCAAGCAAAACGTCAATGTCCGTACGCTTGATGATTTCCGATATGTCCTTATTCAACAAATCGTTTTGGCTCAGATTAAGCATTTTTTGCAAAGGCGGATTGACTTCGTAAACCTTGCCTTTGTCATCAAGCAGGGCAATACCGAAAGGAGTTTCGCCGAATAACCAAGCTATATGGTTGCGAGTGTCCGCCAGCTCTTTATCTTTATCGGTGATTTTGGAAGCATCGGGGACTATTGCACCGTACAGACGGTTGTTGATGATTGATTGAGATACAAGCAATTTATTCTTTTGACCGTTTAAAGTTGAAAAAATTACATCTTTCGTACCTTCAAAATCCGATAAATTATCGTCCGTAAATGTTTGCATGGGGTATTCGGACATATTCTCCGCTTTAATATCAAAAAAGCGACAAAAAGCGGTGTTTGTTGATAAAATACGCCCTTTTTCATCACAGGAATATAAGCCTATGCCTATGTTATCCAACAAAGAAAAGGCTTGTTCGTTTTGCCTTATTAAAGATTCTTTCCATAAGACTTTTTCGGTTTCATCTTCGGCAGTCAGCAAAAAGTATCCCAAATCTTTTATATATTTCATCTTAATATGAAAAATTCGGCTTTGTTCCGCATTGTCAAAATCAGATGATGATAAATAAAATTCCGCGGGGCTTTTTAAAAGAAACGTTTTTTCCGCGGACTGTATTTGTTCTTCGTTTTCGGGGCTGTTTGCAAAATTTGCCTTAAGATTATCTATGATATTTCCGCCTTGACCGAATATGCTTACTCCGACTGCGTTACAGGCAATAAAATCTCCTTTTGCGTTGCAAAGAACGGAAGGATTTTGTTCTTCCTTAAGCAGAACGGACATTTTCGTTTCTTTGATAATTTCGGTAACACGATAGGCAAAGAACAGCAAAAAGCAGAAAGCAACCGCATTGAACAGCAAAAATAAGTTGACCGAAACAAAAGACAATGCCGAAGCAAGTAATACAAAAAACAAACCTATAATACAAATTTTACTCATTTTTTTTGTTGCCGCCTGTCTTAATTTTCCTTTTTGTTAAACAGTATAAATATGTCGTACAGATTACTTGTTTTGTCCCCTGTAAGTCAATGTAATTCTTGATTGCAAAGCCTTAATTTATACAGACAAACAAAGATAGCGGCAAATTTATTTGCCTGATGATGTCGCAAATAAAAAAGCAGTCTGTTTTTGACTGCTTTTTTTGTGATTTTTTGTTGCAAAAGGGATTTTTATTTTCCTCTTGCCCACCAACCGCCTTTCTTCTTTTTCTTCGCGGAGTCGTTAGGCTCGGAAGAATCGGAAGATACGATAAGCTCGGATTCAGCGGCGGATTCCGATTTTTTTGCCGTTTCTCTTTTGGCGGATTTAGCGGGCTTTTTACTTGTGCTTTCTGCTGTTGCAAGCAAATCGCTCTGTTCGGGATCCTGTTCCGACTTTGGCTTTCTTCCGCGACGCTTACGGGCAGGTTGTTGCTCCTGTTCCTTTGCTTCTTCCGTTGTCGTAACGGTTTCTTCCGTTTTGGCTTCGGTGTTTTCCTCTTTTTTCTCCTCACTGCGTTTCATATTGTGAGAGCTGAACAGAATGATTGCACCTTTTGCCTTTTCAATAACGGAAGTGGTTTTGCGAACAATCAAAGATCTATCTTTTGATTCTTTTTCGCTTTTGGTATCTTCTTCCTTTGTCAAAGTGTTTTCTTCCGATGTCTCTTTATTTTCATCAGATGAAGTTTCCTTTACGGATGCGTTCTTTTTGGGACGACCTCTGCGTTTGGGCTTTTCGGTTTCCGTAATTTGCGAAGTTTCGGATTCTGATGTTTCTTTTACTTCCGTCTGTTCATTAACGGTAGCAATTTCCTCGTCTTTTGCTTTTGGTAAAGATGAATCCTCGGACTCGGAAGTATGATTTTCTTCTTCACGTTCTTCACGGCGTGCCAAGTATTTTTGGCGTCTTCTGCCGTATAAACCTCTCGGCTGACGACGTTTTCTTTCTTGCTGCTTAGGCTGCTCATCTTCTGCATCATTACTTTCTTGTTCTTCTTCGGCGTTGTCGGTTTCATCAGAATCGGAAGTATCCTCTTCGGTAACGGTTTCTTCCGATTCTTCTTCCTCGGTTTCGTTATCCAAATCTTCTTCATCTTCTTTGAAAACGGAGATTATCCTTTTGGTTTTTTCCAAGCGATAATCGGTAATGTCAATAAAACCGTCATCACCGTTGATTACTATGTGGAGATTATAGTTTTTCTCTATATTCGTAAGCAAATCACGCTTGTGGTTCAAAATGTATAAGGCAACGTTTGAAGGTACCGTAACGGTAATTGAGCTTAAGATTTGAGTAGAGGCTTCTTCCTCCAGTAAGCGTAAGATGTGTACGGATACGGATTCAATGGAGCGTTGTACACCTGTTCCTTGGCAATACGGGCAAACGTGATAGCTTGTTTCAATAAAGCTGGAATGAAGTCTTTGCCTTGATATTTCCATCAGACCGAATCCGTTAATGCGTGCAAGCTGTATTCTTGCCCTGTCGCGACGCAAAGCCTCTCTCATACGGCGTTCAACGGTTATGTTGTTGCGGGGTTCTTCCATATCAATAAGGTCAATGACAATCAGTCCTGCCAAATCCCTTAAGCGAAGTTGACGTGCGACTTCATCAACGGCTTCCAAATTGGTTTTTAAAGCTGTGTCTTCAATGGAGTGTTCTTTTGTGGAGCGACCTGAGTTTACATCTATGGCAACCAAAGCCTCTGTCGGATTGATTACCAGATAACCGCCAGATTTAAGCTGAACAATGGGGTTGTGCAACATCTCAAGCTGGGTTTCCACTTGGTATCTGTGGAAAAGCGGTATGTCTCCCCTGTAACACTTTACTTTGCGAGCGTGGGCGGGAATAATCATTTTGACAAAGTCTTTTGCCGCTTTAAACTCGTTTTCTCCTTCAATCAAAATTTCGGATATATCGGGGGTGTAAATGTCTCTTATGCTGCGGCGAATAAGGTTGCCTTCTTCGTGGATAAGACAAGGTGCAACCGATGCCATCGTCATATCCCTTATTCTTACCCAAGTTTTAATTAAGTATTCGTAATCGCGGCGGATTTCCACCTTGGTACGTTCTCTGCCGGCCGTGCGTAAAATAACGCTCATACCGTCGGGGACGGGTAAGGAATTGACGATTGCTTTTAATTTATGCCTGTCAGCTATGTTGGATATTTTGCGAGATACTCCGCCGCCCCTTGCATTGTTAGGCATTAAAACGCAATATCTGCCCGCTAAAGAAAGATATGTTGTTAAGGCGGCACCTTTGTTTCCTCTTTCTTCCTTTACAACCTGTACAAGTAAAATCTGGTTTCTGCGTATGACTTCTTGAATTTTATACTTACGCAACATATCAAAGTAACTGCGGTAGGGGTGAGAGTCTTCACCTTCTCTTACCACTTCTATTTCTGCGGCTTCTTTCATCTCACCGCGACGATGGCGGCGTTTTTTGGCAGGTGCGGCAGGTTCTTCAATCTGTTCGTTTTCGGCGGAGTCGGAAGATTCTGCGGATTCTGAGGTTTCTTTTGAGTGCTTGTCTTCGGATTCTTCTTCGTCTTCGTCATTTTCCAAAGAGATTTCTTTTTCTACTTCTTCTTCCTCTTGTCTTGCCAATTCCCTTTGACTTTGCATAAGAGTTTCTTTTAAGGCTTCTCTGTCTGCTACGGGAATCTGGTAATAATCGGGGTGGATTTCGGAAAAAGGCAAAAAGCCGTGCCGTTCGTTGCCGTAATCAACGAAAGCAGCCTGAAGTGAGGGTTCAACCCTTATTACTTTTGCCAGATATATGTTTCCTTTTAATTGTTTCTTTGTTGATGTCTCTACGTCAAATTCCTCCAACCTTGTTCCATCAACGACAACGACACGCATTTCTTCCTGATGTGCCGCATCAATAAGCATTCTTTTAACCATAGATTGTAATTCTCCAAACAAATACGACTGCCCGCATAACATGGGACAGCCGATAAATTGCAACTTAATAAACCAAATGAACAGGCGGAACCAAAGGTAATAAAGTCCTTCAGACGTGTTATAAGCGTTGTTTTTTCAAAAGTGTTATACATAAATCCTCGCCATAGCACCGGTATCATATCCGTATAAATTAAAAATAGACCAAATTCCGTCCGTGAAAATCTTTTTGTTGCCGATTCTGTATTCGGCGGTGTATAAAATAACTTCTATTTGGACAAAGAACAACGATTATTGTATATAATAGGTTATATTTTTGTTGGTTGTGGAAGTTGATAATGTTTAGAAAGCTATATTTTCTGCCGTTTTTTTGCTTTTTTACCTTTGCGGTTTTTTTCTTATCCGTAAGCGTTTGTTATGCTACCGACCTGCAAAATGTCCGTTTGGGAACGCAGGGACCCGATACGGTAAGGTTGGTTTTGGACTTGTCGGATAAGCCTAAATACAATACTTTTCTTTTGAAAGAACCGTACCGCGTTGTGGTTGATGCCAAAAATACATCGGTAAAAGTCGGTAATAAGACTTTAAAAGCGTCCGGTAATTTTATAACCGCACTCCGAATCGGGAAAATAGGGAATAATGATGCTCGTGTGGTGGCACAAACGTCTTCCGAAGCAAAAATCGGCAAGGCATTCGTTTTGCCTCCGCAGGGCGGATTCGGTTGGCGATTGGTTGTGGATATAGAAAAAGTTTCTGTGGCTGCAAAAATTGACAGCTCAAACAGTGTTATTCCGCAAAATGAACCTGTTGTAAAGCCTGCTGCCGTAAAGCCCTTGATTATGATTGATCCCGGACACGGAGGCAAAGACCCCGGTGCTATCAGTGTTTCGGGGTATTATGAGAAAAATTTAACCTTGCGTATGGCAAAAGAGGTACAAAGTAAATTGTTGGCAACAGGGCGGTACAGGGTAAAATTAACGCGAAGTGATGATACTGCTTTGGCTTTAAGGCAAAGGGTAAAGATAGCTCGTGATGCAAAGGCAGATATTTTTATTTCCATTCACGCCGATTCTGCAAGAAACAAAAACGCCAAAGGGTTGTCCGTTTATACTTTGTCCGAAAAAGCATCGGATAAAGAAGCTGCCGCTTTGGCAGAAGCCGAAAATAAAGCCGATGCCTTTATCAATATGGATTTCAGCGATAAGACTCCCGAAGTCGCCAACATTTTATTGGATTTAGCCCGCCGCGATACAATGAATACTTCCAAAGTCTTGGCAGAATCCGTGGTTAAAGAGTTCAGTAAAACCGTGCGAGTCTTGCCCGATACTCATCGTTTTGCCGGTTTTGCCGTGCTGAAAGCTCAAGATATTCCGTCTATTTTAATAGAGCTTGGCTATTTGTCCAATCATGAGGAAGAAACGTTGCTTAGGACTCCTCAATATCGTACCAAATTGGCAATAGCTTTGACCCGTGCCGTGGACAGATTCTTTGAACACACAAGCATTGTGGAAGAATAAAGGAGGCGACCTATCTTATACGTCTATAAAAAAACACTTGCACAGTAAGGGTGTTGAGTGTATTTTGCGAGGCGGTATATTTTTATTTTTAAGGAGAGAGAAAATGCCTTCAGTTGTTAATGATTCTTGTATTCTTTGCTTAACTTGTGCAAGCGTTTGCCCCGTTGCCGCTTTTCATAAGGGAGATACTCAGGTTGCGGTTGATCCGGACACTTGCATTGATTGCGGTGTGTGTATATCGGAATGTCCCGCGGGGGCGATTTCTTCTTCTGATGAAGCAGACGAAAAGTGGGTAACTTTCAATGCGGAAAAATCAAAGGAATGGCCTGCTGCCGAATAAGTTTATATTCTGCTTTTTATGTTTGAGGAGAGTTGATTTTAACTCTCCTTTTTGTATATTTATCGTATGGGAATTTTAAAAGGTTCTGGAAATATGAGACTTGCTTTTATAAGGTTGTCGGTACTTTTTTTCGTATTTTATATGCTGTTTGCCGAAAGGGCTGCGGCGGCGGATAATATATCCGTGATTAGAGATGCGGAAATAGAATCCGTGTTAAAATCTTATATAAAGCCTATGTTTATTTTAAACGGACTTCCACCCGATGCAGCACAAATCATATTGGTAAAGGATAATTCCATAAATGCTTTTGCAACGTCAGGTTACAGGGTTTTTGTGCATACGGGTTTGATAACCTCATCATCTTCGGCGGATGAAGTCGCAGGTGTGCTTGCTCACGAAACGGGACATATTGCAGGCGGACATCTGGTAAGACTTCACGATAATATCCGTGTTACTTCGGCAACTTCTCTTGTTTCTGCCGTATTGGGTGCGGCCGTCGGTGTTCTTTCGGGGCGTCCCGATGTGGGTGTTGCCGTGATGATGGGCGGAAGCGGAAGTGCCGTTGCTTCTCATTTGCGGTACAGACAATCCGAAGAAAATGCAGCCGATGAAATGGCGGTTAAAACTTTGCATAAAAGCGGCTATACCGTAAAAGGAATGTTGCAGGTAATGAACAAATTGATAGAACAGGAAAAAATCTCGCTAAGTCCCGACTATAAGGGATATTTGCGAACGCACCCCTTAACTGCGGACAGAGCCGAATTTTTGAATAACGCCTTGATGAACGAAAAAGGTATGCGTACTATGCCTCTTGGAGATGAAGAAAAATTCCAAAGGATAAAGGCTAAACTTATAGGCTTTTTGTATGCTCCGGCAAAGGTTCAAATGATTTATCGCAAGAATGATACCTCCTTTCCCGCACGTTATGCCAATGTGATTGCCGATTTTCGTATGGGATTGTCGGATTCGGCACTTGCACGGCTGGACGAGATGATTCGGGAAAATCCGAAAGATGCCTTTTTGTATGAGTTAAAAGGTCAGGTATTGTTTGAAAGCGGTCGTATAAGCGAATCCGTTGAAGAATACAGAAAAGCCGTAAAATATGCCGATGAGCCGCTTATTCGTTTGGGCTTGGCTTTTGCTTTGGTTGAGGCCGGAGATAAAAATTTAACGGCTGAAGCCTTGCCTTACCTTGAAAAAAACATAATGCAAAATAATGCCGATATTGAAGCATGGCGTTTACTTTCCATTGTTCACGCACGTATGGGTAATATGGGTATGACTTATTACTGTATGTCCGAATATAACTTCTTGCTGGGGGATTATGAAAATGCCAAAATTTATGCGGACAAAGCAAAAATAGAGTTGAAACAGGACACAAGCTGGTATATAAAGTTACTGGACTTAATGTCTGAAATTGAAATTGTATCAGCGTCCGAACATTAAGCGGGCGTTTTCAGAAAGAGAGGAAAAAATAATGATGAAACGTGCTTTAGTTGCTTTTATGGTAACTGCTGGTCTTTGTGCCCCTGCTTTGGCAAATGATTTTACCGATGCACAGGTTGATGAGATTAAGTATATTATAGGTCAATACTTAAGCGAACACCCCGAAAAGGTGAATGACGCCATGACCAAATATCAGGAATTGCAAGAAAAGAAACGTCAGGAAGAAGCCGCCAAAAACTTGAAAAAGTACGGGTATGAATTAAGAAGGGATAAAAAGACCCCCGTTATCGGTGCTAAGGACGGCGACTTTGTAATTGTTGAATTTTTTGATTACAACTGCGGATTCTGCAAAAGAATGTTCCCGCAGGTCTTTGATTTCGTAGAAAAAGATGGTAAGACAAGATGGGTTATGAAAGAATTGCCCAGCCTTGGTGATGCTTCTACGAAGATGGCAAAGTTTGCTCTTGCCGCCAATAATCAAGGTAAGTACAGAGAAGTTCATATTGCTTTGATGACCTTGGAAGAAGGCTTTGATGATAACAAGATGGCTGAAATTATTAAAGCTAACAAGATGGATGCCGATAAGATTAAAGCCGATATGGAAAGCCCTGAAATCCAGAAACTTTTGGATGCTAACAGAGAGCTTGCCACTAACCTTGGTATGAGCGGTGTTCCTATGTTCGTTATTGACGAAGAACTTCAGTTCGGTGCTTTTGACGGTACTACGGAATTGCCCAAGAAGGCAGAAGCTGCAAGAGCTGCAAAGGCTGCTGCAAAGGACAAGAAATAACTTTCCGTTATGATTAGTCCGATAGCTTTTAAGATAGGACCTTTGGCAGTACGTTGGTACTCATTGGCTTATCTGTTTGGATTACTTGGAGCTTGGTGGACGGCTGCAAAGCTGTCTGCCAAGTCTTCTTCTGTTTTTACTCCGAAATTGATTTCCGATTTTGTTTTTTGGGCAATGTTGGGCATCATATTGGGAGCAAGAATCGGGTATGTTTTGTTCTATAACCCATCGGTATATTTGAATCACCCGACGGAAATTTTTGTGTTGTGGCACGGAGGAATGAGCTTTCACGGCGGTTTTTTCGGGCTTTTGACGGCTATGTTGTTGTTTGCTCGGCAAAAGAAAATATCTTTTTGGGCAATCAGTGATATTACGGCTTGCGTGGCACCTCTCGGTTTAATGCTCGGCAGAATTGCCAATTTTATTAACGGTGAGTTGTACGGCAGAATCAATTTTGATATTCCTTGGGCGGTGGAATTTGAAGCAGGCGGAGGTTTTCCCAGACACCCCAGCCAACTTTATGAAGCGTTTTCGGAAGGGCTTTTGCCTCTTTGCGTGTTTGTATCTTTATGGTGGTTTGTTCCTTTTGTCAGTAAGCATAAGGGATTTATGAGCGGGCTGTTTTTGACTTGGTATGCTTTGGCACGTATGTTTTGCGAGCTTTTCCGCCAACCTGATATACAGATAGGATTTATCGGTAATTACTTTACCATGGGACAGATTTTAAGCCTGCCTTTATTGGTGGCGGGATTGATTATTCTTTATTTTGCGGGAAGAAATGTAAAAAATGATAACGGCAAATAATTTACAAACTTTAAAGCACATCAGGTACGGTTTTTTAAATGCGGAAGAATCGGAAACTTTCAGAGAAAATGAAACGGCATTGTATTTGAAACAAGTCCACGATTCCGACGTTATCTTTGCAACGTCTTTGGACATAGGGCAAGAGGTGGAGTGCGACGGTTGTGCGGCGGTGGAAGAACATTTGAAGCTGGTTATAAAAACGGCGGATTGTGTGCCTGTTTTGCTTGCCGATACCAAGAAAAAAGTTATCGGAGCCTGTCATGCGGGCTGGAAGGGTGCTTTAAAAGGGGTGGTTAAGAACACGGTTGAGGCTATGCGTAGGCTCGGCAGTGATTCTGCGGATATAATGGCGGCGGTCGGTCCTGCCGTGCAAATGCACTCATACGAGGTAAAGAGTGATTTTTATGATGCTTTTGCTCAATATGATGAGGCAGGGCTTGCCTTTTTCTGCAAGCACAAGAAGCACTTTGATTTACCTGCTTACGTTATGTTGAAGCTGGAAAATGAAGGTGTGCGTAACATTTTTGATTGCGGCGTGGATACCTTTACGGATGAAAGTTTTTACAGCTGGAGACGTGATAAGAAAATCGGCGAAAAACGCAATATATCCTTTATTGAGTTAGTGTAATTACATTGTGATTACTTGTTATGCAGGGATTCGTATATCTTTTGTGCCAAGTCGTCGCTTATTCCTTTAATTTCCGCTATTTCCGTGACGGAAGCCGATTTCAGGGCTTTTACCGAGCCGAATCGCTCAAGTAATCGCTTTTTACGTTTTGCACCTATGCTCTCTATTTCATCTAAAGGGTTGGATAGCATGGCTTTGCTGCGTTTTGCTCTGTGTGTGCCTATGGCGAAGCGGTGTGCCTCATCTCTTAATCTTTCAATATAAAACAATAAAGGAGATGATGCACCGAGCTTTACGGATTTGTATTTTCCGTCTTGCAAGGGAATAAACAACGTTTCGTTACCTCCGTCGTGCTTTTCGCCCTTGGCAATACCGATGATTTTAATGTCGTTTGTGGTTAAATCTTCTTTATACATAGCCCATAGGGCGGATTGAATCTGTCCTTTTCCTCCGTCCATAATGATTAAAGAAGGTAGGTTATTTTCTTTTTTTCCGCTTTTAAGGCGACGGTCAAGCACTTCTCTCATCATAGCAAAGTCATCACCGGCGGTATAGTCCGCTGCTCTTATATTAAAGCGGCGGTAGCTGTTCTTTTTAAATCCGCTTGAGTCTGCGGCAATCATAACCCCGACGGCATTTGTGCCTTGGATATGGCTGTTATCATATACCTCTATTTTTTGCAGTTCTTCGGAGGTAAGACCGACCAAATCGGCAAGTTGTGCATATACACCGTCTGCGGTTGCTTTTTCGGCTTTTTTCCTTTCCAAAGCACCTTTTGCATTTAAGATGGCATCTTGCAATAAAGAACGCCTTGCTCCGATAGGGTTAATGTTAAGGCGGCAAGACAAGGCTGCCTCTATTGCTTCGGCAGATTCAATTTTATGACTTAGCACTATTTCTGCGGGAGGGGTAAAGTCGGCATAAAATTGTCCGATAAAGTTTTCCAATATATCCGATTCCGTAACTTCCGATTGTAAATTAAAGTAAAAGAACGCCTTATTACCGAAAGACAAACCGCCTCTGATGAAAAATACTTCCACGGCAGCGGCGTGTTCCTCTTTATAAAGAGCGATAATGTCGGTTTTGACGGCAGAAGTGATACCCGTTCCTTTTTGGCTTTGTATTTTGTTCAAGGCCTTGATTCTGTCTCTTAACTCTGCGGCTTTTTCGTATTGCAGGGAATCGGAAAAGGCTTGCATTTGTTGCAATAACTTTTCTTGTACTTCGGCGGTTTTGCCGTTTAAAAAGTCTTTTGCTTCCTGCACTTTTTCGGCGTATTCCTCACGGCTTATCATATTGCAACAGGGGGCAGAGCATTGTTTTATCTGGTATAACATACACGGGCGGGAACGATTGCCGAATACGCTGTCTTTACATGAACGCAAAAGAAAGGCTTTTTCCATATATTTTATGGCGGTTAAAACACTTTCAACATCGGTAAAAGGTCCGAAGTAATCCCCTTTTAAACCGCCGCCTCTGTGCTTTGTTATGCGTGGAAATTCGTCCTTTGTGATAACGATATGGGGATACGTTTTATCGTCTTTTAAAAGGATATTAAAGTAAGGGTGCAGGTTTTTGATAAGCTCGTTTTCCAGCAAAAAGGCTTCCGCTTCCGTTTTGGTGGTAACGACGGTTAAGTCTTTGGTGCGGGATACCATCATACGGATTCTGTCCGATAGCCTTTCCCACTTGGTGTAGTTTGAAACACGGCGTTTAAGGTTTTTTGCTTTGCCGACGTAAAGAACTTTGCCCGTTTCGTCAAGCATACGATAAACACCCGGCAAAGACGGCATATATTGCAGCTTTTTGCTTATAACTTCCGCACCGACAGCAAAACCGCTGCCGTATGTTTTTTCTTCCGGCATTACAAAGTTGTGCCGCTGGAAAGTACCAGAGTTTCACCCGTGGTTGACGGGGAGTTGAGTAAAAACTCCACTGCCTGACAAATTTCCTTTACGGAAGTTTTGCGTTGCAAGGGTAATTCTTTTTCCTTTTCTTCCAGCTGCTTTGCCGTCATATAGTTTGAGGGAAGGACGATTCCCGGAGCTATGGCATTTACCCTGATATTCGGGGCAAGGGCTATTGCCGCCGCTTTGGTAATGTCGTTAAGGGCGGATTTGCTTATCTGATAGCTGAAAAATGAAGCGGTCGGAGCAAAAACTTTGGCGTCGGTAATGTTGATGATGTTACCGGCTTCTCCGTTGTCGCTGAAGTATTGTTTTGCAAAATCCTGCATAAGAATCAAGGGGGCTTTGACGTTTATCATCATGTGCTTGTTCCAGCTTTCGGCGGATATTTCTTTGAAATCATCACGTTCAAAAACGGCGGCATTATTGATAAGACAGTCAACTTTTCTGTATTTGGCGGCAATTTGCGGGAAAATCTGTTTCACTTTTTCTTCATCTGATAAGTCCGCACGCAAAACGGCAGGATGTCCGCCGTACTTTGATATTTCTTTGGCAAGCATTCTTGCTTCTTCCAAAGAGCGATTGCAGTGTATTATCACATTCCATCCTGCCTTTGCAAAGGCAAGCACCAATTCTCTGCCGATACGTCTTGCCGCACCGGTTATCAAAACGGTTTTTCTTTCCGCTTCCGTCATAGAGATAGTGTCTTGAATATATCTGTAAGGTTTGGCAGACTCGTCAGTATCCGTTTCTTCGGCAAGTTTTGCGGTTTCATCATCTTTTTTCTTTTCCATAACCGCTTCCGCCAAAACCATATTTATATCTTTTTCTTCTTCCGGGGTCATATCCTCCAAGATGAAGTTTCCGCCTTTTTCTTCATCTTCAAGGGCTTTTCGCATTGCCTGTTCCCAAAAATCTTTTTCTTCCATTTATGCACTCTCCCAAAAACTTGTTTTGTAATCTTATAATCCAAGTTGTGCGTTTTGCAACTCTTTGATTTTATCTCTTAACTGTGCCGCTTTTTCAAATTCAAGATTGGCGGCAAATTCCAGCATTTGTTTTTCCATTTTCTTGATGACAGTATCGGATTTTTTGCCGCTTAAAGCAAGTGTTTCCTTTTCCTGTTGCAAATAATCTTTGTTACACATATCTCCGATGGCGGAAGATATGTTTTTCTTTACCGTTGTCGGAGTAATGTTGTTTGCTTTGTTGTATTCCGTTTGTTTAAGGCGGCGGCGTTCCGTTTCACCTATGGCTTTTTTCAGAGAATCGGTCATAACGTCCGCATAAAGTATTACTCTGCCGTTTAAATTACGGGCGGCTCTGCCTATGGTTTGAACCAATGAAGTGTAAGAACGCAGGAATCCTTCTTTATCCGCGTCAAGTATGGCAACCAAAGAACATTCGGGAATATCCAAGCCTTCTCTTAACAGGTTAATACCGACCAAAACATCAATTTCACCCATACGCAAGTCTTTGATGATGGCGATTCTTTCAAGTGTTTCCGTTTCGGAGTGCATATATTTTACTTTTATGTTTCGTTCTTTCATATATTCGGTTAAATCCTCCGCCATGCGTTTGGTAAGGGTTGTAACCAGCACTCTTTCTCCTTTTTCTGCCGTTTTTATACATTCGTCTATCAGGTCTTCCACTTGGTTTGCGGCAGGGCGGACAATGCACAAGGGATCAATTAAACCCGTGGGGCGAATAAGCTGCTCCGTAAAAACTCCTTGCGTAAGTCCCAACTCAAAAGGTCCGGGAGTGGCAGATACAAAGATGGTTTGAGGACGTATTTTATCCCATTCTTCAAACTTTAAAGGACGGTTATCTTTGCAACTGGGCAGACGAAAACCGTATTCCGCCAAAGTTCCTTTCCGTATGGAATCGCCGTTGTACATTGCTCTTAATTGCGGAACGCTGACATGACTTTCATCAACAAAAAGAATCGTGTCGTCAGGCAAATACTCAAATAACGTGGGCGGAGGCTCTCCCGCTGCTCTGCCCGTCAAAAAGCGAGAATAGTTTTCTATGCCTTTGCAGCTTCCCGTTGCTTCTATCATTTCCAAGTCAAATTGTGTTCTTTGAGTTATTCTTTCCGCTTCCAAGGGCATTTCGTGTTCTCGGAAAAACTTTATTCTTTCTTTTAATTCCGCTTTTATGCCTTTTATTGCCTGAGAAAGGGCAGGGCGAGTCATAACATAATGGCTGGCGGGATAAACGACGATTCTGTCAAGTGAGGAAACTTTTTGTGCCGTCAAAGAATCTATTTCAAAAATGTCCTCTATTTCATCACCGAAAAAAGATAATCTCCATGCTATGTTCTCATAATGCGAAGGGAAAATGTCCAACGTATCGCCCTTTAACCTGAACGTACCACGCTTAAAATCAAGGTCGTTTCGGGAAAATTGCAGCTCCACCAGCTTTTTTATAATATCTTTTATTTCAATAACTTGTCCTTTTTCCAAAGTAAAGGTCATTTGTGTATAGCTTTCGGGGCTACCTATACCGTAAATGCAAGAGACGGAGGCAACGATTATGGTATCACGCCGCTCTAAAATACTGCGGGTGGCGGAGTGTCTCATACGGTCAATTTGTTCATTGATGGCGGAGTCTTTTTCTATGTAAGTGTCGGTTTTCGGTACATAAGCCTCGGGTTGGTAATAATCATAGTATGATACAAAGTATTCCACTGCATTATCGGGGAAAAAACCTTTCATTTCCTCATAAAGCTGTGCCGCTAAAATTTTATTGTGAGAAAGAATAAGGGCAGGGCGTTTCATTTCCTCTATAACTTTTGCCATGGTAAACGTTTTGCCCGAGCCCGTAACACCGAGCAGTACCTGATTACGCTTTCCCAGCCTTAATTCCCTTGTGAGTTCGGCTATTGCCTCCGGCTGATCACCCGACGGTTTATAATCGGAAGAAAGGTGAAAATTCGCCGGTATTCCCGATGCTTGTTTTAAATCCAAACTGTAATCGCTTAATATGTCGGTGCGGTAATCAACCATTTTTATCTCTTTTAAACAAGTGAGTAATATATTTTTCTTCACATACGCAAAAATAATTATTATAAATAGAGTATGGACTTAATATACTCTTACCGTAACAAATTTAAAGAGATTGTAAATATGAACAAAATTATTTTTGCTTTTTTATTTGTGTTTTCCGCAATAGTCGGTGCAAGTGTAAGCAATGCTTATGCCGCAGAGGAAGATGCTTATCAAAAAGGAATGGAAATTTTCAGTAAGACAAATCTTACGGACGAGGAATATAGAGAGGCTTTTTCATATTTTGTACAGGCTGCAAAAGAAAATAATGCCGATGCCTATTTTATGCTTGGACTTTATCCCGATTTGGGACTTGCAACTCGTAAAAAACCCGAGGTGGCTTTTATGCGTTATCAAAAAAGTGCGGAATTAGGTAATGCGGAGGCTATGTTCAGTGTTGCCGATATGTATATGAACGGTGAAGGTGTGGAACACAGCAATAAAGAAGCAATAAAATGGTTTGAAAAGGCGGCACAAAGGGGTAATGCCGAAGCTGCCTATAATTTGGGTGCAATGTACTATATGGGAATGGGCGTTTCACACGATATTAAAAAGGCTAAGTATTGGTTTAATGAGTCTTACAAGCTAGGTAATCCCGCAGCCTTATTTGCAATTAAAATGAATATGCCGGTTTCTCTTTATCGCAGAATTGACAGGGCTTTAAGAAAATGAAAAAAATTTTTGCCGCCGTTGTGGCGTTAATCACAACATTTATCACAAAACAGGCTTTTGCTAATCCCGCTTGTGCCGTTTGTACCGTTGCCGTCGGTGCCGCTTTGGGCGTTTCCAGAGAGATGGGTATTGATGATACGATTATAGGTGTGTGGCTCGGTGCTTTTTTGATGTTGATGGTTGTTTGGACTATCGTGTTTTGTAAAAAGAGAAAATGGCGTTTTCACGGTATGTATTGGGTAATTTTACTGGTAACTTTTTCGCTTGTAATACCTATATATACTTTTGACTATGTAGTTTGGGGCTATCGTACCATTTTCGGGATTGACGCATTCTTAATCAGTGTTATTGCGGGTGCTTTGATTATACCCATATCCGATAAGTTGTACCTGTTTATTAAGAAGAAAAACGGAGGACACGCTCACTTTCCGTTTGAAAAAGTGTTTATCCCCGTGTTTTTGTTGGCATTGATAAGTCTTGCATTTTATGCCGGTTCCGATTATGTGATAACCGAAAATGATGATGTAATAAGCGATAAACTGATAGAAGGTTTAATGTAGAAAGTTATTTAATTTATTTTAGGAGGAAATGATGAAAAAAGCCGAAAATTTGAAAGAATATGTTGAGCGTATGGACAACTTGAAGAAATTGAATCCGAAAGATTTATCTTCAGACCAAGACCTCAGTATAGGTATTATGAACCTTATCAGCATTGAGGAACACCTTATGTTCTCCGGCTCAAAAACAGGGAAAACGTCTTTTTACGACTTGATTAACGAATATGAAGGCGAAGTGTGGTGCATATCCAAACATCTTTTGTCATCTTCCATGCGTTTGATGGAAGTCGGTACAAAACAGCTTAGTATGAATCGTAAAGAAGTCGCTTATAAGTTGTTTGCTCAATCTTATGATTTGTATTGCCTGTTCTGGGGATTGAATACGAATCTTATTGATGTAAAGGACGTAAAGTGGATTGCCGACGATACCAAAGATATAGAAAAAATATCCGCCGATTTGGAAAAAGCCAAAAAGGATATTGCCGTATCCGAAAAACTTGAAAGTGATGTTGCAGCGGAAATAAAAGAAGAAGCAAGTAAACCTGCTGAGGCGGCGGCAGCTTCCGGCGGTGTTTTCGGACGCTTAAAAGGTACGATTATGAAAGTGGTTGATTGCTGTATAGAATAATCTTTGTATAAGCATAATTGTAACATAAAAAGGAATAAAGAGGAAAATTATGAGCTTAAGACATACCAGAGCAGCGAACTATCCTGATTGGTACCAAGAAATTATTACAGTGGCAGATATGGCGGAAAATGCCGCTTCTCCCGGGTGTATGGTCATAAAACCGTGGGGATACGGGATTTGGGAAAGTATCCGTAACACATTGGATAATATGTTTGCCGCTACGGGTCATGAAAATTATTATTTTCCCATGTTTATTCCTTTGCACTTTTTTCAAAAAGAGGCGGATCACGTTGAGGGCTTTGCCAAAGAGATGGCATTGGTAACTCACTCTAAATTGCGTCAGAATGATGAGGGTAAACTTATTCCCGACGGAGAATTGGAGGAGCCTTTGGTTGTTCGTCCGACTTCCGAAACAATCATTGCCGATGCTTTTTCAAAGTGGATTGTGTCTTATCGTGATTTGCCCGTTTTGCTTAATCAATGGGCAAATGTGGTCAGGTGGGAGATGCGTCCCCGCCTGTTCTTGCGTACAAGAGAATTTTTGTGGCAAGAGGGACATACCGCTCACGCAACCGCAGAAGAAGCAGAAGCCGAGACTATGCAAATGTTGGAAGTTTATCGTAGCTTGGCGGAAGATTATATGGCTATGCCCGTTCTTGTCGGCAGGAAGCCCGAACACGAAAAATTCCCCGGTGCAGTTAATACTTTCAGCATAGAAGCAATGATGCAGGACGGTAAGGCTTTGCAAGCGGGAACTTCTCACTTTTTGGGGCAGAACTTTGCAAAATCCGCTAATGTTACTTTCTGCAACAGTGATGGACAACAAGAGTATGCTTATACGACTTCTTGGGGTGTGTCCACGCGTTTAATCGGCGGTTTAATAATGACTCATGCCGATGATGAAGGTATGAATACTCCCCCTCGGATTGCACCTTGGCAGGTTGTTATTGTTCCCATGGTGAAAAATTCGGAAGAAAAAGCCGAGATAATGAATTATATAGGTAAAATTACTTCCGCATTATCCGCAAAAACGGCTTTTGGAGAGAAAATACGCGTAAAAGTTGATGCTCGTAACAAAGAATCCGTTGATATGTACTGGAGTTGGGCAAGGAAAGGTGTTCCTTTGATTATTGAAGTCGGTAAAAGAGACGTTGATTCCGGTAAAATTATGATGAAGATTCGTAACCGAATCAATACGAAAGAAGCTAAACAGATTTTGCCTTTTGATGAGGCGATTGCCGCCGTTCCCGCTCTTTTGGAACAAGTGCAGAAAGATATGTTTGAAAAAGCAAAGAAACGCCTTTATGACAATATCCGCACGGATATAAAAACGTTAGATGATTTGCGTAAGTTATTTGAGGCTAAAAACTCCTTTATTGCCGAAGGGGAGACTTCCAAGCCCGCTTTTGTTCTTGCCAAGTGGAGCGGTGATGAAACGGCAACCGTACCTGTTTTAAAAGAAATGGGATTAACCATGCGTAATTACCCCGTAAATATGCAGGACGGAAAGGAAGGTACTTGTATTTTTACGGGTAAACCTGCCGTTGATAACATTATTATATCCAGAGCATATTAAGGTTTGTAAAGAGCTTTTGAGAAATGGCACGAAGAACGGTAAACACATACTATGCTGTCGGTAAAGGTAAAAAAGGCGGCAAGAAATCCTCCGGAAAAGCCACCTCTTATAAATATGATCGTTATAAGCAGAAAGAAAAACGCAGGGCATTTTATTGGTATGTGATTATTGCTTGCCAAATAGCTTTGCTTGCTTACTTGATTGCCAAAGATAAAGATAAAATTTTCGGCACAGACGAGTTACTTACCATCGAACAGTCCGATGTTGCCGATAATAAACCCGCAAAAGCGGTAAAAGTAAAAAAGGAAAAACCTAATCAATCTGTGAACAAAAAATTTATACCCGAAGAAGAACTTGATAAAGGCGTTAATGAAACTTTGCCGATAGTGAATAAAAAGCCTGTTGATGATAAGGCGGGGAAAATATCGGAAGCCGTCAGCACTCCCGTTAAAAACGATACGATTAAGCCTTTGACTGATAAAAATACAGTCGGTAAAAAGCAAAGTAAAATCACTCCTTTGTGGAAACAAAACGCGGTTAAGACAAGTAAGCTGCCGAAAAATAAGGCCTTTGTTGCGGTTATAATTGATGATATGGGTGTGGATAAGTTACATACCAAAGATATTTTGGATATACCCGCACCGCTTACCGTGTCTTTTATTACTTATGCCTCCGATTTGGAAAAATGGGCTGACAATGCTCGCAAAAACGGTAAAGAGATAATGCTGCATATTCCCATGCAACCGTCCAATCCCAAGGTTGATTCCGGTCCCGATACTTTGGTTGTCGGTATGGGTAAAAAAGATGTTGACGATGTTTTGCGAAGAACGGTATTGCCTTTGATAAAGTCTTTAAAGCCGGCGGGAGCAAATAACCACATGGGCAGTAAGTTTACTTCTTCCAAAGAAGGAATGGATTATTTTATGCGGGACTTTGTCAAGACAGGACTTTATTTTGTGGATTCCGTAACCGCTGCGGAAACAGTTGCTTTGAAAACGGCAGATGAGTTCGGTGTTCCCGCAGCTCCCAGAAATGTTTTTTTGGATAATACGGATAGGGTTGATTATGTTGCGGGGCAGCTTGCTTTGCTGGAAGAAGCGGCAAAAAAGCAAGGATTCGCCATCGGTATAGGGCATCCTCACACATCTACCGTACAGGCTTTGCGTGATTGGGTTAATACTTTGGATGAAAAAGGACTTTGCCTTGTTCCCGCATCTGTTATTATAGAAAAAAGAGCGGAAATGAGCGAAATAAAAGGAATGAATAATAAATAAAACTGTTTTTACCGATATTTTTGTTTGTATTTTCGGCAGGCAGTCTTACAATACATATTATAGGCGGATTTTAAACCTTTTAAGGAATAAGTTATGAAAAGATTTAGTGTAAATACAATTCTGAAAGAACTTTTACCTTGGTTTATGATTCTGTATTTGATTTCATTCATCTTGACGACGTTGGTGTTGCTTGCCATAGGTTATATGATGAATGAGAACTATGGTTACCACCCTTTGCCTCCGTTCTATTTGGTGCTTTTAATCAGCTTGGCTATAAGCGTTTTTCTTTTTATTCCGTGGACAGATGCCAGTAAGCATAAGATAAAAATGGCTTTTTCCGCGGCGGTTTCTCCTTATGCCGAAGGTGGTGAAAACGGAGAAAATGGCAGTCCGGAAATTATATCTACTTTGGAAGATTTTATTACTTCCTTCATATCCTTTTTTGAACAAAACGGTATGGGGGCGGATATATACAGTCGTATTATAATGAATTTGTTGATTGCAGGTGCCACCGAAGAAATGACATCTTTCTTTTCTTTGTCGGACAATGAACACAAAAGGATATTGCATTTTGCTTTGAAAACGGTCGTGGCACAAATACCTTTGAGTGGCAGTGAACCGAGAGGGTTTTATGAGGCTTTGAACAGCCCGGAAATTGCTCCTGCTCACAGAGTGTTGATAGATTTTGGGGCGGGTGCCATGGCCAAAATACTTACGGGCAGAAAAAACAGTATATTTTTCGGCTTTCCAGATGTTATTGCCGCTTGGCGAAAAGAAGTTATACCCGAATTGCCCGTGCAAACCGATATACCTAAGGAAAGCAGATATGCGGTTTTGATGTTTACGGATACAGTGGGTTATTCTTACGGTGTCGGTGTGTCCGATGAAGTTATAGATATCCATAATTTAGTCGTAAGACAAGCGTTAAATCGTTTCGGCGGTATGGAAATAAAAACTTTGGATAAAGGAATTTTTGCTTGTTTTAATGATGAAGCAAAGGCAGTATCGGCGGCGGTATTTATTCAACAGTCAATCTGTCGGTTTAATCTGGAAAATCCCTCAAAAATTTTCTTTTCCCGCATAGGTATTCATTCAGGAGATGTGATTATAGAAGATGAGGATATAATCGGAAACAACGTTAAATATGCGGCTTTTATATGCTCTCGTGCCAGAGCCTCGTCTGTTTTTGTTTCGCAAAGAATATACGATAAATTATATGCAAGCGGTCTTTTTACTTTTGAAAATGAAGGAAATTTTGCACCGGAAGACAGCAAAAACACGGGTAATATCTATAACGTTACCTATGACAAATGGCAAGGCAGCTTAGTCAACGAATAAATCCGATAATAAAACTTTTTGAGTAAAAATTTGGCGTTCCCAACGAGAGTCGAACTCGTGTTACCGGCGTGAGAGGCCGATGTCCTAGGCCACTAGACGATGGGAACATCAGGACCAAGGCTTAGTTATATATCCCGAAAAAAATTAAAAAGCAAGAACTTTATCCGTAATTATGTATTTTTTTGTTTGTGCAAGCGGTTTAGTCGGTATGAAACAGGGTTCTTATGTGCAGGAATAAATCTTAAAAAATTACTTTTTATTTACACTTAAGTTACTTTTTAGCATTACTATCGGCTAAAATAGGTTTATGCTTTGCTTAACAATAACGAAGGGAAAAAGTATGTTAGCAGGTGAGTTGGCAAGAAAAGTAAATGTAACGGTTACCAATCCGAATATAGAATTGGTCGGCGTTTCCGAAGATTCCAGAGAGATTAAGCCGGGTTTTGTTTTTGCGGCTTTATCCGGCAGTAAGGTAAACGGAGAAAAGTTTATTGCCGATGCGGTATCGGCAGGGGCGGCAGCCATTTTGATTGATTCTTCTTCTAATTTATTGGCGGCTCGTACTGCTTTGGAAAATCTGCCCGTTGCGGTGTTTATATCCGATAATGCTCGTAAAACTTTTACAATGATGTGCAAGGCTTTTTACCCTGCCGCTCCGAAAATTATAGCCGCCGTTACGGGTACCAACGGTAAAACTTCCGTGTCCGTATTTTGCAGGCAGATTTGGGAATATGATAATATAGAAGCCGCCAGTATGGGGACTATCGGTATTGTATCAAAATCTTTTAACGAGGAGGGTAATTTAACTTCTCCGCCACCGTCAATTTTGTACAGGAATGTTAATCGTCTTGCGGCATTGGGGGTTGAGAATTTGGCAATAGAAGCATCCAGCCACGGACTTGACCAGTACCGATTGGACGGACTGCAGATACGGGCGGCAGGCTTTACCAATTTGACGAGAGACCACCTTGATTATCACAAAACCATGGAAAATTATATGGCGGCAAAATTGCGGTTGTTTACGGAAGTCTTGGATAAAGACGGCACGGCCGTTATAAATGCCGATATTCCGCAAGCTGCCGATATGATTAAGGAAATAAAGAAGACAAGGAATAATATCTTTACTTACGGCTCTAAAGGTAAAGAACTGAAACTGATTTCGGGCAGAAGTGATGCTTACGGGCAAAATCTGTTGTTGGAGGTTTTCGGAAAAATATACAATATAAGATTACCTTTGACCGGAGATTTTCAAGCTATGAATGCTCTTTGTGCGGCAGGTATGACGATTGCCTGCGGTGCTGAACCCGATAAGGTTATGGAAAGTTTGGAGAGCTTAAGAGGTGCTTGGGGCAGACTTGAAAAAGTTGTAACTTTAAGCAACGGAGCAAGCATTTATGTTGATTATGCTCATACTCCCGATGCCGTGGAAAATGTGCTGCGGTCTTTGCGTCCGATTACCGTGGGAAAGTTACATATACTTATGGGTTGCGGCGGCGACAGAGACAAAGGAAAACGCCCGCAAATGGGAGAAATAGCATCACGTCTTGCCGATTATGTGATTGTAACCGACGATAATCCTCGCAGCGAAGATCCCGATGTGATACGCAAAGAAATAATGGACGCCTGTCCCAAAGGAAAATCCATAGGGGGCAGAGATGTTGCCATAAAAGAAGCGGTTTCATCTTTAATGGCGGGTGATGTCTTGGTGCTTGCCGGAAAAGGACACGAGACGGGGCAGAAAATCAAAGATGAGGTTATCCCTTTCAATGATACGGAAGAAGCGGTAAAGGCGGCACTTGCCATTGATAAAAAAGCTGTTGTGGGACACGGTAAAGATTGCTCCGCAACTTGGAGTATTGCGGAACTTGCCGCGGCCGTCAACGGTGTAAGCAAGCGTGCCAATCCTGATAAAAGCTATATCTACGGTGTAAAAGATATTGTGAAAAATATCAAAGTCGGAGATGCTTTTATTGATTTAAAGGCAAGCGAATCGGATATTGTTTCCGCCCTGAAGAAAGGGGCAAAAGCCGTAATAACTCATAAATCCGGATACTTTGATTTGGAAAGCTGTATTTTAGTGGATAATACGGAAAGTGCTTTGGATAAAATGGTGGTGGCTCGTCGGCAAAAAGACAGGGTTAAGTTGTTTTCAATGTTCCACAGTGCTTCATCTTTGGGGATTATATCTTACTTAAGTGCAGCTTTGGCAAACAAAGGAATCTTTGCTACCATCAAAGAGAAAACCGGAGAGGAAACCGCATTGAAAATTGCCTTTGCCAATTTGAAAGCGGATATTGATTTTATTATTTTGGAAAACAGCGAGCTGAAAACGGAAAACTTATCACGCCTTTCTTTTGTGGCAAAACCTGATGTAATCATTATAGGAACAGAAGATAAAGCCGAAAACGTTGCAGACATTTTCAGCGGGGCCAATTTGAATGCTTTGTTGTTTATAGATACGGCAAGAAGCGATTATGACTTCATTTCCACAACCGCACGAATGAACGGTATAAGAAAAGTCATTCCTTACCGTTTCGGCAGAGATAAAGCAAAGCAGTTGTCTTTAATGATTTATCATGAGTTATTCGGAGAAGCACAATAAACCCGTAAATTTGTCGGAAGTACACACTTTCCCGATAGTTAAATATAAGGCGGGCCGTTAAGACTCGCCTTTGCGATTGTTGTTATTTATTGTCTGCTTTTTCTTCTTTCTTTTCGGCTTCCTTGATGTTACATGTGCAATTTTTGCAACCGCACATACAACCGAAAACTCCCGCAACCGCCAAAGTAACAACTACGGCGGCAAGACCTATTACACAGTATACAATTTGTAAGGTAACGGGATTACATATAAAGCTTTCTATGGCATTAAAGTCAAAAAAACCGATCATACCACAGTTTAATCCCCCGATAACCGTAAGCAGAACAGATAAGTATACCAAAATTTTCATTTCATAAATCCTTTCCTGAAATAAAGTTAATCTTTTTTCCTTATGAACAAATTGCAATGGCAGCGTCCGTTTTTGGCGACATCTTCCTCACAAAAAGCACAAGGGCAAATATGTTTTTCCGTCCATTGGTCGGGAGGAACACACGGACAATACCCTTCTGTTATCTGAAGCCTTTTCAAAATACGGTCAACAGTATCCATATTCAATTCCATATTATGAGCTTCTGCCCACTTGATATATCCTTCTTTATCCATTTTAACCCCTTAATAAATAAGTGAAACGATTCGCTCATCGTAGATGATAATAAACTATAAGATAATGTTTAAGTTCTTTTGTGTAAAGGGATAAAATTACTTAAGGCACTTATATGCACATTGAAACATCCGAATAAATAAAAAAAACCTTGCATTTAATCGTACAAAATGGTATAAAGTAAGAGATTTGGTTTGGTTATGGACAGAGGTGTACTCAAATGAAAGCTAAAAATAGGAGTAGTCACTGCCCCTCCGGGCATGGTCGGAGGTGCATTGTTGCGTCAGCAAACAGTATTATTTCCGGTATTAAGCGGTGTTGGCGTGCCTTTGGAGTAAGGGCGGCGACGAGGGGGGATGCGTCTTGTTCGGGCAAACGGACTCGCAGATTAAGGTTATGTGCGGGCAGTATGCTGGTTGAGGCGGTGGTAGCCTTGGGGTTGGTGGGAGCATTAACACCGGTATTATATACTCACGTAGCCAATAAGAAAGAGGAAGTAGCCGACGTAAACAAAGCTAA
>Ga0310690_10001303_pt1 | contig 44769 bp, 34 predicted proteins | sample AusTroGonzalo_MG_2_FD_207661 | JGI IMG/M metagenome (GOLD analysis project Ga0310690, IMG submission 207661) | Bovine rumen microbial communities from tropical cattle in Woodstock, Queensland, Australia - Gonzalo_04 (v2) (version 2) | ecosystem: Host-associated > Mammals > Digestive system >... | reverse complement strand
GTTACGGGTTACGGGTTACAGGTTACGGGGCAAAAAAATCTGCACTTGTGATGCAGATTAAACTTTTTGGGAACATTTTAGGATGTTTTGGACTAATCCAATAAACGCTTATTTTACGTCTTGGGCAGCTGACGCCGGTTTTACGTCATGATATGACGATGGTTATTTATCATTTTCAGCATCAAAAGGCAGTTCCTGACTTTTGGCTTCTTCGATGGGTTTGATATAGTCGGAAGCTTTGTTCGGTGAGATAATGCTGCGTCCAAGACCTTTTTCTATGTTCTCACGCGCTGCGCGTGCAGCGTCACCGCCTTTTTTAGCTACTTTCTTATTTGCCTCAACGCCTTTCGGATTATATTGCTTGGAGAACTCTGTAGTTGCTGCCTCCGCTAAGGTATTGAGCGCTAATTCCAAATTGGTCATATTATCTCGAAGGTTCTCCTTCTTTAACCCCTTGAATTTCTTGTATTCTCCGGTAGTTTTGCCGCTCCACGCTTTGGTGATAATATCCGTTAAAAGCGCAAAATCGCGACCTTCTTGCATGCCTCCACGCTTCCATTCGTCCGTCAATTCCTTGCGGGTTTCGATCGACTTAACGCGTTGGTTAATCCAGTTCTCTCCGTAGCCCAGACGGCGGTAGTCATTGATAGCTTGTTGTATGGATAGTTCAGGGTCTTGTGCTTGGTCTAAACGCGCGCTACCTACCTTAGCTAACCATTGTTTTAAAGGCTCTGCTTTCTTAGACGGAATAGATTGTACAATACGCAGAAGTTGCTCAATATCAGCGACATCCGTAGAGTAGTTTTTCCCATCTGCAGCAGGCAATTTCAGTTGCTTACAATTTGTAATCAACTCATTTGCGCCTTCCGTTTTTAGGCGTTTTTTGAGTACTGCCCAATAGGTACTTGCACCGCGCGCATCGGGTTGCTCGGTTGTTACGGGCGAGAGGCGAGATTTGCAGGCACCAAAGATGATAAAAGCACATTTTTTCCTTATTTACTTGCGCATGTCAAATTTTTATTGTACCTTTGCGGCTGAATTGGTATAATGCCCGCGGGATGAAACGGTTTTTGCACATATGGATAGTACTGGCAACAAGCACGACAATGCTTGCTGTGGAGCCGTTCAGGGATGCGCGTATGGATTCGTATATGGATTCATGTATGATCCATGTAAACGGGCAGGATACAGTATATCTGGCGTATTTACATGAAGTGTGGGTGTATCCGCAAATGCGTTTCAAGAACAAGAAACAGGAGAAGTTCTATTGGCGTACCGTGCGGGATGTGAAGAAATGTCTGCCGTACGCGAAGATGATCACCAAAGATATGGCGTATGCGGATGTCGAACTCGCCAAGTTACCGGACGACAGAGCCCGCCGCAAATGGTGGAGAGCGTTCGAGCGGCAATTATTCAAGAAATACGAGAAGGATTTTCGGGGTATGTACGCATCGCAAGGACGAATGCTGATGTTGCTTCTGGATCGCGAGACAGACAAGACGAGTTATGAGCTCATCAAACAATACAAAGGAAAAGCGGTTGCTAATTTCTGGCAGTTCATCGCCAAGTTATTCAAGAACGATTTGAAAGAAGAGTACGACGCATCGGACAAAGACCGTATCACCGAACGGGTGATCAATCTTGTGGAAGCGGGTCAGTTGTAGAATCCGTCATATGCAGTTTCTTGCGAGATGCAAGGAGTACGATGACGGCCGTGACGGCGGAGAGGGTGTCGGAGAGAGGAATAGACCACCAGACGCCGTCTATCGGTGTGTTGAAGAGGGTAGGCAGCCACAAAACGAGCGGGATGAGATAGAGCACCTGGCGGGTGAGGCTGAGGAAGATGGCTTTGCCGGCTTTGCCGATAGAGGTGAAGAGGTTACCTGTAACCATCTGAAAACCAATGATGAGCATGGTGGAGCAGATGATACGCATGGGTTTGATGGTGAGGTCGATGAGTACCGGATCGTGGGTGAACATCTTCGTCACGAGTTCCGGGAAACACTCGCCTAAGATAAACACGATCCCCATCACTCCTGTCGCATACGCACAGGTGAGATAGAAGGATTTGAGCATTCGGTCGTATTTTCTCGCGCCGTAGTTATAGCCGGCAATAGGTTGCATTCCTTGGTTAAGACCCATCACCATCATTGCAAAGACGAACGTCAGACGGTTGATGACACCATAGGATGCTATCGCCATGTCGCCGCCGAAGTTCTTGAGTTGGTTGTTGATGATGATGACCACAAAACAATGCGCGATGTTATAGAGGAAAGGCGACATGCCTATCGCCAAAGCACGGGTTGTGATATGCCGGTTGAGCCGCCAAATTCCTCGATGAAACCGGACTAATTCGCTCTTATCCATGAACTTGGTGAGCTGCCAAACGACCGCAACCGCCTGACTCAGAACGGTAGCCAACGCAGCTCCACGGACACCCATATCAAGTCCGAAGATGAAGATAGGGTCAAGGATGATGTTAATGGTTACGGCTACGATGGTAGCAGCCATTGAGAACCGCGGATGCCCTGCTGAACGAAGCATGGCATTGAGACCGAAATAGATATGCGTGAGGATATTGCCATAGAGGATGATCTCCATATACTCGCGCGCGTATATTAAGGTGTCCTCACTCGCGCCGAACGCCATCAGGATGGGATCGAGCCATATGAGACCCACCACCATCACGATGGCAGACAGGATGATATTCATCACGATGACATTGCCCAAGACGCGATTGGCCCGTTCGTAGTCTTTCTCGCCCAAATAGATCGCCAGCAGGGACGAAGCTCCGACACCGACAAGGCTGCCGAACGCTGCACAGATGTCCATGAAAGGCTTCGCAACCGTCAAGGCACCGAGCGCCAAGGCACCGCAACCGTGACCGATATAGATACTGTCCACGATGTTGTACAGCGAAGTCGCCGTCATCGCTATGATGGCGGGAAAGGCGTACTTCCAAAGAAGACTATGTACCGGTGCTATACCAAGTTCGGTGGTTCGGGACATCTACTGATTGACGATTGGACGATTTACGATTTTACGATTTATTGAGCGATTGAGCGATTTTCTCAAAGGCTTCAGCGGCGGGATGGCCGGATTGGAGGGCGATAGGAGTACCTTCGTCGCCTCCTTCACGGATGGATTGCACGAGCGGGATCTGACCCAAGAGGGGTATGTTGAGTTCCTCCGCCAAGTTCTTGCCGCCATCCTTACCGAAGATATAATATTTGTTATCCGGCAGTTCGGCAGGGGTGAACCATGCCATGTTCTCAATAAGACCGAGGATAGGTACATTCACTTTCTCGTTGCGGAACATCTCCACGCCTTTGCGGGCATCAACGAGTGCGACGGGTTGTGGTGTCGTGACGACGATGACTCCCGTCAGCCGCAGCGCGGATATAAGCGTGAGATGAATATCGCTGGTTCCGGGAGGAAGGTCTATGAGGAAATAGTCGAGTTCTCCCCAATGGGCATCCTCGATCAGCTGTTTGATAGCATTGGACGCCATGCCTCCTCGCCAGATGACCGCTTGATCAGGATTGACAAAGAAGCCGATAGACAACATCTTCACGCCGTACTGCTCGATAGGCTCGATGAGCGTACGACCGTTCTCTTCGACGGAAAACGGCCGGCAGTCCTCGGTATGGAACATCTTCGGCATCGAAGGTCCGTGGATATCGGCGTCCAACAAACCTACCTTGTATCCGGCTTGCGCCAACGCAACCGCCAAGTTCGCCGTCACCGTACTCTTGCCGACACCACCCTTACCGCTGTGAATAGCAATTACATGCTTCGCATGGATGGGAGAGGGGTTACCGGTTACGGGTGACGGGAGATTCTTTTTGACGAACTTCGGGTGGATGTTGGCAACCACGTTCGGATCGATGTAGGTCTGTAACGCTACTTCTGTCGCTTTGAGCACCGATTTCATGAACGGGTCGTTGTCTTTCTCAAAGATGAGGGAGAACGAGACCTCGAATCCCGATATACGTATATCGTCTTCGAGCATCCCGCTCTCTATCAGATCTTTGCCCGTTCCCGGGTAACGTACATGACGCAGCGCGTCAATCACTTGCTGTGGATACATTAGCGCAGATAGTTCTCCCACTTGGTGTTACGCATGTCGCCGGACTTGAGAAACTCCTCGTGCATAGCGAACGCGAGTGACAGATTATGTTGTGTCTGTCCGTGTTTAGCTAATTTGAGGTAGTCACGCAACATCTCGCGATACTCCGGTGCCACACAGTTATTGATGATCTCTTCGGCACGCTGGCGCGGACTCTTGCCACGCAGATCGGCTACGCCCTGCTCGGTGACGAGAACCTTCACACTATGCTCGCTATGATCGAGGTGAGTCACCATCGGAACGATAGACGAGATAGCGCCGTTCTTCGCCGTCGAAGCGGTGGTGAAGATAGACATATAGGCGTTACGGGCGAAATCGCCTGAACCACCGATACCGTTCATCATCTTCGTACCGCATACGTGGGTCGAGTTGACGTTTCCGTAGATATCTGCTTCGAGAGCTGTGTTGATGGCGATGATACCCAAACGACGAGCTACCTCCGGACTATTCGATGTCTCCTGCGGACGCAGTAAGAGTTTGTCGCGGTAGAAATCGAGGTCAGCAAGTACTTCCGCCATCTTCGCTTCCACGAGACGCAACGAGCAACCCGATGCGAACTTACAATGTCCTGCCTTGATCAGATCGACAACGGAGTCTTGAATGACCTCCGAGTACATCTCGAACGGCGGGATATTGGGGTTCTTACCCAGTTCGCCAAGTACCGCGTTCGCTACGTTACCTACTCCCGATTGGATAGGCAGGAACGAAGCCGGAATACGACCTGCGTGCATCTCTGCCTCCAGGAAAGCCGCTACATTAGCGCCGATCTTGGCGGTCGTCTCATCTACCGGAGTGAACGCCGGGATCTCATTCGGACGATTAGTCTTGACCACAGCTGCTATCTTAGCCGGATCCACTTTGATATGATCCGAGCCGCAGCGGTCAGACGGTTTATAGATCGGAATCTCGCGGCGGCAAGGCGGATCAAGCGGTTCATACAAGTCGTGCATGCCGCGCATAGCAGCAGGGAACATCTCGTTCAACTCGACGATGATCTTATCCGCCATGCGGCAGATGGTCGGCATTATACCGATACCGGCTGCGGGCACGATTATTCCGTCTTCGCCTACGTAGGATGCCTCGATGACCGCCCACTTGGGTTTGGGAAGGAAGCCGTAACGAATGTCCTGCGCCATATGGCTCAGGTGCATGTCGAAATAGTGCGTACCTTCGGCATTGATCTCGTCACGCATGGACTTGTTCGATTGGTACGGCGTACGGAACTCGACAGCGTGCGCACGTGCAAGTGCACCGTCACAACTGTCACCCATCGACGCACCCGTCTCCAGACCTACACGAAAAGGAATACCCTGCTCGTGCAGTTTCTCTGCGCGTTGTGCCAACGCAAACGGTACTGCCTTGGGCACACCGGTAGCGGTAAAACCACCCATGCCCAAGACATCACCATGTTGTATCAATTCAGCGGCTTGTTCCGCTGACATATACGGTAAAGCCATAAGATTTACGATTTACAAATTTACGATTTACGATTTATTTACGAGTGAGTTCAATTGTACAATTTATTAAATCGTCAATAACTCGGAAAAGTGTTCCTCGTCAATCGTCCATTCGTCAATTATTCAGCCTTACCGTTCGAACCGAGTACGTTGATGATTTTGTGCTTGTAGAGCTCCTCCATCAGGTCACGAGCAGGACCGCAGTACTTACGCGGATCGAACTCACCCGGTTTCTCTGCAAATACCTTGCGAACAGCAGCGGTGAAAGCGAGACGGCTGTCGGAGTCGATGTTGATCTTGCAAACAGCACTTGCAGCAGCCTTGCGGAGTTGCTCCTCAGGAATACCTACTGCATCTGGCAGTTTACCACCGTACTGGTTGATCATATCTACATACTCTTGCGGTACGGAAGACGAACCGTGCAGCACGATCGGGAAGCCCGGGAGTTGCTCCATGATAGCGTCGAGTACATCGAATGCCAATGGGGGCGGAACGAGTTTACCGGTCTTCGGGTCACGGGTGCACTGCTCCGGAGTGAACTTATACGCACCGTGGCTGGTACCAATCGAGATAGCGAGGCTGTCGCAACCCGTACGAGTAGCGAAATCAACTACCTCTTCCGGCTTCGTGTAGTGGCTAACTGCAGACGATACCTCGTCCTCAACACCTGCCAATACACCGAGCTCAGCCTCAACGGTTACATCATACTGATGTGCATAATCAACCACTTTCTTGGTCAATGCGATGTTCTCCTCATACGGCAGATGCGAAGCATCGATCATGACGCTCGAGAAACCGAAGTCCACGCAGCTCTTGCAAAGCTCGAAGCTGTCTCCGTGGTCGAGGTGCAAACAGATCTGCGGATGCTCCCAGCCAAGTTCTTTTGCGTACTCAACTGCACCCTGTGCCATGTAACGCAACAGCGTTTGGTTTGCGTAGTTACGAGCACCTTTCGAAACCTGCAGGATCACCGGACTCTTGGTCTCAGCCGAAGCCTTGATGATAGCCTGGAGTTGCTCCATGTTGTTGAAGTTAAATGCCGGGATAGCGTAGCCTCCCTTGATTGCCTTTGCAAACATCTCACGGGTGTTCACCAGGCCTAATTCTTTAAAAGAAATCATAGTTGTACAAATTTTAAATTGTTGATATATGTTAACTTGTTATGTAAATTGTTTTGCGTGATGACCACGGATCAGCACGTGGTGATTAGCGATCGGAGTCGTCAGGAAATACTGACTAACCGCCGGATCGGCTTTTATCCATACCTGCGTGCGGCACAAGTTGGACTCGAACTGACAGCGCTCCAGCTCTACATCCACCGCCAACAGACGCTTCATGTCGCCGCTCATCTTGACGAGCGTATAATCGCCTGCAGGCAAATCTCCGTGAATAGCTACACCTATGCCGGACTCGAAATGCGTCGTGTATTCATGTTTCTCCGTCATACCGAGCGGCAGCGTACAATGCGCAAAGAGCATCTCTCCATCCGCTTTTATACGTGCAGGATTGACTTGGAAGCATAACTCGCCTGTTCGTTTTTTGCAAACCATCATGGTCAGCAGGGTAGGTATATCGCCTTCACAAGCCGCAGGTATGCCTTCATCATTGAGCTTACTGAGCGCAATACATCCGGTGTTCTTCACCGTTGACAGCAAATCGAAACAGCGCAGCGTAACACCCTGCAGGTCATACTTATGTACGATCTCTTTGAGCCGCTGATAGATAGCCTCAGCGCCTTTCATACCCGGATCTACTTCGCCCAGCGAGGTCATCTCCTCAATTGGTATATCTACCAATTCGCAGTTCATCCGCTCCAGTACCTCTTTATAATCGACTCCGGACGAAATCAACCAATCGGACGGCTTACCTACCACACCCAGCCGCAGCTTTTTATTGCTATGCAACATCTTCTCAGAGGGTGTTACTGTAACCTGTAACCCCTCACCCATAACCTCTAAATCCGTATCGTCCGCCGACATCATCACTTTGCCTATACCCTTATGCTGACGGATATAACTCAATATCTCCAGCGCCGCAGCCAAGGAGTTACTATGCCCGCTCACCATCAGATAAACCGGCTTATGCAAGTCTATCACGCCTTCTTCTACCAGATGCACGAACTTGGACTCCGTACCTCCGGTCAGAACAGCCACTACCTGATTGGCTGCTAAAAACGACTCCGGCAATTCAAACGGTACCGCTAATCGCTCTTGATGCATCTCTGATGACAAAATATGCAGTAACATAACTATTCCCTCCAGAATTTAGCTGCGTGATGACCTTTGATCAGTACATGGTGGTCTGACAGCGGTGATGTTAATAAATACTGGCTTACAATCGGCGTGGATTGTATCCATATCTGCGTGCGGCATAGATTCTTCTCGTACTGGCAACGCGTCACTTTTACATTCACTGCCAGCAGACGCTTCATGTCCTGACTCAACTTAACCAATGTATAATCTCCTGTCGGTACTTCTCCGTGAATAGCGACGCCTAAGCCGGACTCGAAATGGGTAGTGAACTCATGTCGGGTAGTCATCTTGAGCGCTATCGTACACTTGGCGAGCAGTATCTGACCATCCGGTTGTACGCGTGCCGGACTACCCAAGAATCCTATTTCGCCTGTTAATTTCTTGCAAGCCATCATCGTCAGCAATACCGGAATATCGCCTTCACACGCAGCAGGTATGCCTTCGTCATTCAGCTTGCTTACTGCCAAACAACCGGTGTTCTTACATGCAGTGAATAAATCAAAGCAACGTAAGGTGATGCCATCCAGTTTATGTTTGGCGATAATCTCTTTCATACGCTGATAGATAGCCTCTGCTCCCTTCATACCCGGATCTACTATGCCCAGCGAGGTCAACTCTTCAAAAGGAATATCAATCAACTCGATATTCATCTCTTTCGCTACCTCTTTATAGTCCACTTGCGAAGCAATCAACCAATCTGACGGCTTACCTAATACGCCCAAACGCTGCTTTTGCTCGTTCGTAAGAACTTTCTTCAGCGGCATACGCGTCAACGAATCCGTCTCGCTCACATCAGGAAAATTAATATCCTTCGGATGTTGCATAATCTTCGCCATACCTTTGCGCTGACGAATGAAACTCACTATCTCCAATGCAGCCGGCAACGAATTGCTGAAACCGCTCACCATCAGATATACCGGACGCTTCAAGTCAATATTCTTATCGCGTACCAAGTCCACAAATTGGGCTTCCGTTCCTCCGGTCAGAACAGCTATTACTTGATTCTCTTCCGTAAACTCATCCGTTACCTTGAACGGTAAACCGTTTACCTCTGTGTGAAGATCAGAACATAGTGTGTACAACATAGGATATAAATTTAAAAGGTTGTATTAATGAAAGTAAAATATTTCTGTCCCAAATAACTGATCACTATCGTTACCATCGTGATTACCATCTTGCTCGGCGTCGGATACCATCCGAAAGTCTCTACGCATAACTTCAACCCGAAATAATTAATCGCCAAATTCACCGCTACTATCAGTATATATCGTATCAACTGCCGCGCACTATGCAAGTTCGATGTCGTGAACGTCACATATTTTTGTAACCAAAAACCCGTCAGCAATGTAATCGGGAACACGATGCACAACGCTGCTATATGTGGAGTAATCGCTTGCCCAAATGCCAAATGTCCAATGTCAAATGACAAATATACTATCTCATGCCCTATTACAAAATTATATATCACAAAGTACAACACCCAATCCAACACCATGTTTCCTCCACCACAAGCTGCGTATCGAAAAACCTGTTCTGGTACCCATTTTTCGAACGGACGATAGAAAAAATCAATCAGTTGTGTTATTTTTTGCGCTAAACGACGCATTTTTTTTATTTTTATTTGCTCAATTCAAAAAAAAGTTGTACTTTTGCAGCCGCAAAAGCAAATATCACATAAAAATACCCACTTTTGCAATTTGCGTGCAAAATTACTAAATTATTTTGATATACGCAAATATTTTTAACTAAAATTAAAAATAAATGGACGATTATCATTTAGAGAATGCAACAAGTACGTGCCAAAAAATTTTTGGGGCAGCACTTTTTGACGGACTTGACTGTCGCCCAAAAAATTGCTGAAACCATCACCTCGGGTCGAACGATAGAGATCGGACCGGGTATGGGTGTGTTGACGCAATATCTTCTTAAAAATCCTCAAATTCAGTTAACTGCGATTGAGATTGACCGTGAGTCAGTCGCTTATCTGCGTGAATGGTATCCGGAATTAAACCTCGTGGAAGGCGATTTCCTTAAACTCGATCTTAATCAAATGATTCCGGAAGGAGAATTCAACGTCATCGGTAACTATCCGTACAATATTTCCAGCCAGATTTTCTTCAAAGTGCTGGACTACAAAGACCGTATTCCCGTGTGCTCCGGCATGATTCAGAAAGAAGTAGCGGAGCGTCTGGCTTCCAAGCCGGGTAATAAAGCATACGGTATTCTGTCTGTGTTACTGCAAGCCTATTATGATATAGAATATTTATTTACGGTGAATGAGCATGTGTTCAATCCGCCTCCTAAAGTCAAATCCGCCGTCATCCGTATGACGCGTAACAAACGACGACGGTTAGACTGCGACGAGGCACTCTTCAAGACGATTGTCAAAACTGCCTTTAACCAGCGACGAAAACAGATGCGCAATTCTCTTCAACAGCTGGTAGGAAAGGGAAATCCCATCCTGGAAGAGAAGATTTTTACATTGCGCCCCGAACAGCTGACCGTAGAACAATTTGTTGAACTTACAAAATTGATTGAAAATGAGCGAAATCAAAATATTCTATAAAGAAAAGGAGAAAATCAAGGTAGCACGTACTATCTCTGCTCTCAAAGAACTGGATAAGAAAGATATTATCTGGATTGACCTGCTTGATGTATCCGATAAGACGGAGGATACACTCGAAGGTTTCCTGAAAATCGATATCCAGGAAGATGAAGAGATGGAAGAAATCGAGCTCTCTTCCCGTTATATACAGACAGACGATTCGATTGTGGCTAACTCCAACTTCCTCAAAAACAACTTCGAGATGGAGCCGGTGAACTTCATTTTGAAGAATGGTATCTTGGTGTCGATCCGTGATAATGAGTTGGATACGTTCAACGAGACATTCAAGAAAGTGTTCGTCAACACCCGTAATTTCCCTACCGGGTATCACGTGTTGGTTGCCTTGTTCGAGACTCGTGTAGAGAAGGATGCCGACTTGATTGAGGACACCACGGATATGATTACCGCTCTCTCCCAACAGATCAACGCCGAGAGTGACCACGTAGATGAAGATTTGCTCGTACAAATCAAGGACTTACAGGAAAAAGTGACCATCATCCGTCAGAATATCATGGATAAACAGCGCGTGATTTCCAATATCCTCAAATGCGATTTCTTCCCCGAAGAACTCAACCCACGTTTGTCGATGATTATCAAGGATATAAACTCGCTTTTTGACTACACACGCTTTGGTTTTGACCGTCTGGACTACCTCCAGGATACCTTCCTCGGTTTGGTAAATATCGAGCAGAACAGAATCATCAAGATCTTCACGGTCATCAACATCATATTCCTGCCACCTACGCTAATCGGTAGTCTCTATGGTATGAACTTCGATTTTATGCCGGAACTTCATTGGCAGTATGGCTACGCTTTTGCATTAGGATTAATGGTAATGTCTGTAGTAGTTATTTTACTGATATTCAGACTTAAAAAGTGGTTATAAACAAATTGTTAACAAGTGGATTTTTACACAGTACAAAACATGTTCCACATTGCAGTTTTAAAATTTTCTTACAATCATAAAACAAAATAAAATCTTTATAACCCGTTGAAATCGAGTAAACTTGCACATTTATTAACACTTTCAACACCCTATAATATCCATGGATTTAAAAAGTAAAGAATATATAGATAAAATTAAGAACTTAGCGAGCGAGAAGAACGCCGTTATTTTTGCGCACTATTATACTCGTCCGGAAATACAAGAATGCGCCGATTTCATCGGGGATTCTTTGGCACTTGCGCAACAAGCTACGCGCGTGCAGGCGAACATATTAGTAATGTGCGGCGTGCATTTCATGGGCGAGACGATGAAGATACTCTGTCCGGATAAAAAAGTACTTATTCCTGATATGAACGCCGGATGTTCGTTGGCGGATAGCTGCAAAGCGGAAGATCTCGCAGCCTTCAAAGCGCAACATCCCGATCATATGGTAGTAAGTTACGTCAATACTTCTGCAGATGTAAAAGCCCTGACGGATGTTGTGGTAACTTCTTCTAATGCCAAGAAGATAGTTGATCAACTCCCCGCGGATGCCAAAATAATCTTCGGACCTGATCATAATCTTGGTTCGTACATCAATTCCGTTACAGGTCGTAATATGCTGCTTTGGAACGGTGCTTGCCATGTACACAGCCGTTTCTCTCTCGAAGCACTCCTGCAACTCAAAGCGGAGAACCCGGGCGTAGAAGTGCTGGCGCATCCGGAATGCAAGGCACCTATCCTTGCGCAGAGCGACGTAATAGGTTCAACACAAGCTCTGCTTCAACATACCATCAAATCGCCCGCCAAACGCTTCATAATAGCCACGGAAAGCGGTATTCTCTTTGAGATGCAGCGCGCATGTCCGGATAAGGAGTTTATTCCTGTTCCGCCGGAAGTGACAGAAGGAGTAGGGTGCTCGTGCAACGAATGCGAGTACATGCGGATGAACACGCTCGAAAAAGTGTATAACTGTCTCCTGAATGAAGCACCCGAGATGCAAGTTCCGCAAGAAACAGCGGAGAAAGCAGTCTCTTCCATCCGTCGGATGCTGGAAATGTCATAATGTACTATTATTAAGATAAATTATACAAAACATCATAATTTTCGATTTATTTTAGGTTTTTATTTACGATTACTATTAATCATTTGTATAAATCATAATAAAGCAGTAATTTTGTAGCCGATTTACAGAATTATTGCTTTTTTATATGAAGATTTTATTTGTAATTGACACGTTTTATACGTCGAACAACGGTACTTCAATCTCCGCGCAACGGTATGCAACCGAACTCCGCAAACGCGGACATGAAGTGCGGGTATTATGCGGTGACAAACCCAAAAACGAACAGGATTCCTATTTAACAGACGGAGATTATTGCACAGGAATTTTTCATTTTCCTATATTCCAATTCATGTGTGAGAAGCATGACTTTTTCTATGGCAACGCAAATAGGAAGATCATTCGCCAGGCATGTAATTGGGCGGATATAGTGCATATATATACGCCGTTCTTTATGTCCAACGCAGTTATTTCCTACTGCGAAAAGATAGGCAAACCCGTTACGGCCGCTTTTCATATACAGCCGGAGAACATCACTTCTTCTTTCGGAGTAGGAAAAGTGAAGTGGATCAACAAAATGATTTACAAAATCTTCCGTCGTGTTACCTATAATCGCGTGCGCCATGTACACACGCCTTCCTTGTTTATAGCCAAAGAACTGGTAAAGAACGGCTATACGGCTCAGATGCATGTCATATCCAACGGTATTCATAATGAGTTCATCGAAGCCGGTGAAAAGAAGAACCGTTTTCCGATCACTTATAGTGAAAAACCGATTTACAATATTATGATGATCGGTCGTTTGAGTCGTGAGAAACGGCAAGATGTGATAATCAATGCGCTCAAATACAGCAAGTATGCTGATCGTATTCAACTCATCTTTGCCGGAAAAGGCCCGGAGTACAAACGGTATGTACGCCTCAGTAAGTTCCTTACCCACGCACCTATTTTCATCTACAAACAGCGTCCGGAACTCATTCAGGAGTTATTAAAAACGGATCTCTATATCCATGCGTCAGACATGGAAGCGGAAGCCATCAGCTGCATCGAAGCGTTTGCTACGGGCTTGGTGCCTGTGATAGCTAATTCCGACAACAGTGCTACGCCGCAGTTTGCACTCACGCAGCACTCACTCTTCAAAGCCGGTGATCCGCAAGATCTCGCACGCTTGATAGATTATTGGCTCGATCATCCGAACGAGCGTTTGCGCATGGAGCAGCAGTATCACGAAGCGGCCAAGAAATATACACTCAGTAATTCGGTAACGCTCTTCGAGCAGATGTTGCAGGCAGAAATAAACAATGAAGTCGTTTCTCCGTTTATTACTCATATTACTGCCCTTTCCGCTTTCAAGCGCAGAGCTTTGCGCTTCTACAAGCGAATCGCCTGATGTGATCCACACGGAATGGTATAGCCACAACGAAAAGAAAATTCGTCGTGTGGATATCTATTTACCTGTTGAGTATGACACTTGTTCGCAGCCTCTGCCGGTGTTCTACCTCTTGCATGGCATCAACGGATACGAAGGTGCATGGCAGGAGCGAGGAAGCGCTATCGATACGCTGCAAACATTGATTTCCGAAGGGCGTTGCAAGCCGATGATCCTTGTGATGCCTGATTGCAATAAATGGCCTGTCAAAAAACGACCTCTCACGCATGGTACGAAACTGCGCTGTGTACTCGGCTATCCGAGTTTGAGCCATGAGCATAAGATAGAATATGCCCTTAGCGACCTCATCGATATGATAGACACCATGTACAATGTCTCCCCGTACAGCGTGGTGGCGGGCCTCAGCGACGGAGCACGTATGGCCGCCAATATAGCCAATACACGGCAGGAACGAATACGGGAAGTGGGACTGTTCTCGCCTGTCTTGCATAAGGAGCAACTACCCAAAGACACCACGCAGATCTGTTCTATCTATGTGGGTTCGAAAGATTTCTTCTATCCCAACGGAAACCGTTTCCACAAGCGGATGAAAAAGAAAGGATACCCGCATAAATGGATAGTTCTGCGCGGAAACCACGATTGGCCGGTTTGGCGGCAATGCCTCTCGCATTTCCTGGAGAACTTGTCGATTAATGAAGATCCATCACAATCGGCAGATGATCCGAAAAGCCGTTCTTATACTGAAAACCTGAATATGTCCTTTTAGGTTTCAATCCCATGTATTTCTCATCGGGTTCTTGAATCCATTCGGCATCAAAGACATGCGCTTCCGAGATACTGTCTGTCGCCGGAGAAACATAGAAATGATCCAGAAAAGTCCATCGTCCCTGGTACTTGTGCGTACCCTCTCCTTTCATCTTTTTATCTGTTAATCCGCTGATCTCCAATTCGTCATCATTCATATCCCCCATCACGATGATCTTGGCGTCTTTATTTGCCGTCAAGACGCTGTCGATAGCTCCTTGCAGCACTTGTTTGGCGGCAACACGTTTCCATTCACTCTCTGCTTTTCCGCCCCGCTGACTCGGTAAATGGCAGACAAAAAAATGAATTGTATCTTTTTTATCTACCTGTGTACAGACATATAAGATATCGCGGGTCACCAAGCTTTCGCCATTCGTCCTTTCGCCATTCACCCTTATCGCTTTTGAAGAAAGCGTATCAATCCGTGCTTTTTTATAGATAAAAGCCACATCAATCCCTCGTCTGTCCGAACTCTCGTAGTGTACAAAATCGTATTCTCCGCGTCGTAAGGTATAGCAAAGCCGTTTCACACACTCTGCATTCTCCACTTCCTGCAATCCGACTACATCCGCTCCGCCCCACTCGCCTATCACGGTCAGTACACGCGCTATGTTCTCCACTTTCCGGTAATAACGTGTGTAACTCCATCGTCTGTCCCCTTCCGGTGTCCATTCCAAATCGTCTTTCAAACTGTCATGCGCCGGATGAAACAGATTCTCCACGTTATAATTGACAACACGAAGAGGCGCCGCAAAAACCGTGTTTGTACTACATAAAACGGCAAAACACGCTAACGACACGCTAACGACACGCAAACGGGTAAGGTTTTTTAGTAGAGTATGTACTATATTAGAAAGATTCACATCAACATCCGTTGAGCACGTTTCAAGGCTGCAATAAACGTATCCACATCGTTCTTGTCATTGTACAATCCGAACGAAGCACGCACCGTTCCGGGTACTCCTATCGTATCAATCAGCGGCTCCGCACAATGATGTCCTGTTCGTACCGCTACGCCTTGCTGATCCAGCAGCGTACCTACATCGAACGGATGAATCAACTGCTCGCCGTTATACAGATTAAAACTGACAACACCTGCTTTCGGCTGTCCTGCCCCATACACCTTACACCCTACATCCACTAATTGCTCCTCGCAGTACGCCGTCAATTCCCGTTCATGTGCCTCAATCGCTTCTAAGCCGACCGATTCCATATACACAATCGCTTTATGCAGCGCGTACGATCCCACAAAATTCGGTGTGCCGGCTTCGAACTTATATGGCAGTTCATTATACGTCGTTTCTTCCCACCGTACATGATTGATCATCTCTCCGCCGCCTTCATGCGGAGGCAGTTGTTCGAGCCATTCGCGCTTGCCGTACAGCACGCCGATACCCGTCGGACCATACATCTTATGTCCGGAGAACACCAGGAAATCACAATCCAATGCCTGTACATCAATCTTCATATGCGGTACACTCTGTGCGCCGTCCACACAAACCGGAATACCCTTTGCATGAGCCAAACGGATGATTTCCTTTATCGGTTGAATAGTTCCCAATACATTGCTTACATGCGCCACGCTCACCAGCTTCGTCTTTTCGCTCAGAAGCCCCTTGAACGCCTCCAAATCGAGCGTCAAGTCTTCGCGCAAAGGAATATGCCGCAGCGTCGCTTTCTTGCGCGCACAGAGCATTTGCCACGGTACGATATTCGAGTGATGCTCCAATCCGCTCACAATAATCTCATCCCCCTCTTGGATATACGCTTTCGACCCTCCCGTAACTTGTAACCCGTAACCTGTAACCTCTCCCAGGCTGAAAGCCAACGCGTTCAGGCTATCCGTCGTCCCCTTTGTGAAGATGATCTCGTCGCTGCTCTTTGCTCCGATGAACGTAGCAATCGCTTTGCGCGCTTCCTCGTGATGAGCTGTTGCAACCTGACTCAGATGATGCACGCCACGATGGATATTGCTGTTCCAATGACTGTACGCTTCCACGATTGCGTCTATTACCTGCTGAGGCTTCTGACTCGTGGCGGCGTTGTCCAGATACACCAATTCCCTTCCGTGTACCTGCTCTTTCAATATCGGAAAATCGTTTCTGTTCATACTGTCTTATCGGAATAGAAGTTTCATAAAACGGCAGATATAATCCTGCCAGTTATCCCATGTATGACCGCCGGCACTCTCATAGTACGTGTATTCCAGATGATTCGCCTCCAGCCACAAGCGGTAGTTTTTCACATATTCATACAGAAAATCCTCCCTACCGATGCCTATCCAATAGACCTTCGCTTCCGTAGCGGCAATACGCACTTCTTCCTCCCACGGATCATAGATTGCATTCGGCTCTGCAGGAATAGTGGCCGGTGAGAAAAGACCGATGTAATCGAATTGTCCGTGCAGATGATGACTCACGTGCATCGTATGAAAACCGCCCATCGAAAGGCCGGCTATAGCGCGTTGGGAAGGACACGTGCTCACATGATACCGCTGCTCTGTCTCTTCCATGAACTGTGCAAAATGGCTTTCCCAATAACCAGACATCTCATACGCGCGTTCTTGCTCGGCACTCAGTTTCTGCCAATGAACAGACCCTTCCGCTTTCATCAGCGCTTGCCGCTCTGCCGGCGCCATACTGCCTAAGAAATTATCAGGCATCACCACTACCATCTCACGTACCGCTCCGCATTGCAGCAGACTGTCCATCCAATGCAATAACTGACCCTGCGTACTCCAATCGTCTTCTGAACCGTACATCCCGTGCTGCAGATACAACACAGGAAAGACCTCTCGTGCCCGCTCCGCATAGGCGCACGGCAAATACACGCAACACGGCACGCCAAGTATCGTGTCTCGTACGATTGTTCCTGCTTGAGACGCATAATCTGTCTCGCTCTTGCCGCAACTGGTCATCAGGCACATCCCTGCCATCAGACACATCCAATACATCTTTTTCATATCATGGTTTGTAATAACTCTCTTCCAGTATTTTTTGTGCATCGCCTTCCGCCATCAGCGCTTGCAGCGATACATCCTCATTATGCGCCATGTAACTCTCCACAATCTGCCAGCCGAGCCATATACCTAACCTACCCGGTGAATCTTGCGACACCTCCGAGGTAAACGGACCGTCGTTCAGGTAACTGGTCAGCACAATGCTTTCCGTCTTGAACAGATCGCGTTTGTCCATCACATAATGCCATATATCCCGTTCATGGCGTTCACACCATTTCCACTGCTCCTTTGTCCATCCCATCACTTCATAGCCGGGCAGTTCATCGAAGATCTGTGCTACCAGAAACATCACTTTCCCGCGGTATAGCATCTGATCCAGCAACCGGCTCTTCGTACTCGTATAGGGTATATTCCGGAATAGGAACGCCGTCACTACATCAACCGGAATACACTCCTTGCGCATGGTCTGTTTCTGGTAGTCATATACCACGCGGTTGTAGTATTCATAATCGCTCCCGAGATACATATCTCCGCCAATACCGATGATCTCGTCGCCGAAATAAATAGGTGTCTGGAAACCGGAGATGAACAGATAGAGTGTAGGAAACTCCACCTCCGGATAGAGCCATTGAATACGAGCAAAAGCGGTACTCAATTCGTTTTCCAAATCCGTCACATCCGCAAAAACAACCTGTTCTTTCGCATTCGTCTCTCTGAAACCATATACGGTGTCGTTCAGGAAGAGAGGCAGTTGTTGGGCAAGAAATGCTGTGTCGTGGGAAGGAATACCCAATATATCTTCCACCCAAAGCGGCATAAACACCGGATAAGTGTCATATAGCACGCGTATATCTTCCTGCACCGTTGCCTCGTGTACATTCATCAGCGCGTTGTCAAACCGCACAATCTCCACTTGCTGCGGCTCCAACTCCTTCGGAAAATATTGCCTTCCGCTATTACACGCAGTCAGCAAGAGAACACAGATGAACAATAAAATATTAAATTTGAAATTTGAAATCATAAATTTGAAATAACCCCGTCTTTAATCTCAATAACCCTATCCGCAATTCCAGCCAATTCCTTATCGTGTGTCACGAGCAATATGGTCTGTCCGTACTCCTTACGCAATTGCAGCAGCAATTCACTCAACTCCTTTTTGTTTTGGGTATCCAGGCTACCCGTCGGTTCGTCCGCAAGGATTATATCCGGATTCATTATCAGCGCACGAGCAGCTGCCACGCGTTGTTTCTCACCGCCGGACAGTTCATTCGGCTTATGATCCATTCGGTCACCAAGTCCCAACTCCCGCAGTAATTTCTCCGCTCTCGGCTTGTACTCGCTTTCTTTCTCGTGGGCAATCATCGCAGGAATACATACGTTCTCCAGCGCAGTAAATTCCGGCAACAACTGATGAAACTGGAAGATGAACCCGATATGTTTGTTCCGGAATGCCGCGAGTTCTCTATCCCCGTAACCTGTAACCCGTAACCCGTTCACCTTTACCTCCCCTTTCGTCGGTCTATCCAGTGTGCCGATGATCTGCAGCAGGGTCGTCTTGCCGGCTCCCGACTTGCCGACAATAGCCACGATTTCACCCTTCTCCACGCGCAGATTAACGCCTTTCAGCACTTCCAACGTGCCGAACGATTTCCATATGTCTTTGACTTCTATCATATGTATCCAATTTTGCGACTGCAAAATTACAAAAAAAAAATGACGTGAGCAAATTTAACGCCATTTTTTTTCAATTTTCAGTCGTGGTTATTACCTTATTAGAACCTTATTACTACGTGGTCATTACCTGGTCTGAACGGAACCATCACGGGATCATGTCCCGAGAACAAGCCAACGAAGACCCAACCAAAAGCAGAGCAAAAGGAATGAGATTATTGAGACTAATGAGACTTTAATACTTTCGTGAGACTTTTTAAAATACTACAAATCAGAGGATTAGATGAGATTGTCTCAATAATCTCAATAATCTCACGCAAAAATTTAAAGGTGATTGTTAGGGTGTCCTGAGGTAGATGGAAGGGTAATAACTAACGAATAACCAAGTAATATCTAAGTAATAACTAACGGTACCCAGCAAAGAAGATGCTAAAAATTGCCCACGGATTTGACAGATTTTTCTTTGGTTAGTCAAAAATTACCAACAAAGATTCAAAAAAAGAAGAAAACCTGCCAGACAAAGTCCGGCAGGGAAAGCATGCTTTATAAATTTTCTTGAGTTAGCTTCCCATTTTGAAAATGGCTGAAGTTACCAAGGATGCAGTTGCTGCAACAGCAACTTCTTTGGCAAACTATAAAGCCACTTTCAAGATGAGAAGGACGAAATTAGAGAAACTCATAATATGTCCTCCGTCGGGGTTTGATGATTTCCTTTACGCGGGTGACCCCTTGATACCTTCGTAATGGCTCTAAACTCATTATTGATTTAGAGTTACACAATATTCGTATTGTGCGCAGCTTAAAATTATTCAATATCTTTTACTAAACGGACATAAAGTTGTTCGCCTTGACTTCCGTCAGGGTAACTAATAGTAATGCCTGATGTAGGATAGTAGTTTTTTCGATAATTACCTATACCATAAATAAATGTAGATGAGGCGTTACCATAACGGAAATAAAATATATCTGCATGCCACCATTTACTATCATAACAGTAAACTGATGTACACCAATAACCTCCAGATTCTTTTGTTACATTACTTGTGTATAGACAAGGTAAAAATACAGCTCCTGCTAGTTGCATCACTTGCCACTCTTCCAAAGAGCATTTGTTTGTAGAGAATGCGTAAGCTGTTTCATCCAGTTGAATACCACCAATTGGTTGTTGCCAATTATCTGGCAATATAAATATTCCATTATTATTTCCAATCATACCTATCGCGCACTTATTATATGCTGCATATCTTTGAAACATAAGGTATTTCCACTCGTCAACTTTCATTGTCCTCCATGTCCCTGCAGGGTAGTCCGATATAGTATTGTAAACACCCCAATCAAAATCCGTCCCTGCTATGTCAGAGGTAATATATGGAGCAAAGTATTGATCTTTTTGCGCAAGAGAAGGTGCGATTTGCGAGCCACTTGATCCAAACCAAAACAAATCAATCCATGTATCAGAAGTTCCGATATGGTCATATTGATTAATGGCAAAACGCCAATTATTGGTTGATTTGTTAAATTGTAGATTTCCTGGCGAGAATTGAATTTTTTTATTACTGGATATTGAAAAATATGGTTCAGCAATAGGTTTGACATAGATTTTGTATGTCGCAGTTTTATCTCCAGCTTGAGCTGTGATTATAACAATGCCAGTAGTGACCCCAGTAACAATTCCATCTTCGACATTTGCTACATTATTATTGGAACTACTCCAATTCTTTTTGCTATCAATGAACGGGGTTGTAGATGCAGTTATTACAACTTGTTCACCAACCATAATTGTATCTTTCGGAGCAGTTAATGCTAAAGTTGTTACCGTATTATCAATTATAGTTTGCTCGAAGTCTTTGGGTTTGTTCGGAGTTTTTTGTAAGGAGATAACAGAACCATTAGCTAATGTGAAATATACACTATCTTCGTCTTGGGTAATGGATTGTAACATACTATCTCCTTGCTCGCCTTTATCGCCCTTATCACCTTTCTTGCCGTGATAGATGTTAATCGGATCGTGGTGGAGGAAGGACATTGTGTAGCCGACTTCGACTTCATCTTCGATAATAGGCGTAATACCGGTAATGAGATCGCCGATGAGCGTTTCGCCTATTTCGCTTTTGCTGACAAAGGTAATACTGTCAATGTTGTCAACAGGAGCTTGGTACGTTACTACATTGTTTTCCCAAACGCGCAGACCGGAATCAGAAGTTTGCGCAATAGTGCTTGCAGCGAACAATGCGGCAAACACGAAAAGAATAGATTTTTTCATATGCATTATTTTTTGATGAATTTAACAATTTCTGCGCCGATTTGCAAGAGATAGTTTCCTTGCTGTAAGTTGCTTACGTCAATTTTCGTTTCGGAATCTGTAGTTTGAGAAGTGGACATCAATTTCCCGTCCAAACTAAAGACACGTGCCGTTTGGTTCGCCTCCAGACCTTTGATTAACAAGTAATCGGAAGTAGGATTCGGAAATACTTGTATGTTTGCACTAACATTATTCATAGAAGTTGGTTCATCCGGCATCTCACGGAAGACGATTTTACCAATCTCAGCTATAGGCGTATGACCTAATTCTTCGCCTGAAGATTTAAAGAGATACATGAAGTTATCCGCAAAACGGATTTGTCCGATTAGTGAAACAGCAAATTGTTTGTCCGCCCCACTAAGCGGCTCAACGATAAGTGCTGTCTCTGCCCTCGCCGCTAAAGGCAAGAAAAGCAAAAGATAAATGATTAGTTTCCTCATTATAGTATAGATTTATTCCCCTCTAACACCTTTGGGGCTTGGTATATTGTACACAAAAAGCGCAGACCTCGCTGTTGATTACTCACCAATCGAGGTCTTAGCATTACCTTTAAAGTCAAATAAACAACAGGAAACCTACGCCGATATGACAACGCCTCGCTAAGATACAGCGAGAGCGGGTAATGTCATACCCATAGGCATCTATTGCTCACTTTGATTTTGACTTTAAATTCAAAAGTTGCTAAGTTTCGATTGGTCAAACACAAAGCGTCAATAAACGCTATCAATATGTTCAAACCTACCCTAAACGAAGAGACATTTCCCTCCAGCGTAGATTTTCGGTGCAAAATTACTAATAATTTTTGATATAAGCAAAAAAATCTGCATCAAAAGTGCAGATTTTTAGTTTTTGTGGAGTATAGCGGACTCGAAGGTGATGGGAGATGAGCTAATACCCCTACTCTTATTTTAACGATGTTCATTTACCATTAATAGCCTTCTTTTGTTCGCTATTAAGGCGTCTTTCTACTTTCTTTATGTCTTCTGCTGGCGGAAGATTTTCCGGCACAATACCTCTCTGAACTAACATACTACGGACTGCCGCATTATTCTCAATATGTTCCTTCTCAATACTCGTACTACCGCGCAGATTTTTTGTTTGGATGTTGACACTCGTCATTTCTGCTGCAAAGTCTTTTGCTTTAATACTGATAGTGGGTAAAAAATCTGCCACAGGACGACTTGCCGGAACCCCCATGCGTAATTTCAATTGATTGGTACTCAATCTAAATAAAGCCTGGTCGCCTTTTGAACGGATTAATGCAAAATCTTGATTACTAACACCGCGTTCATACATTACACCAGAGAGTTTTTTCTCTGTCTCTTGTAATTTGAGTCTCGCTTTAACTCGCTCCGTTTCTAAAATACGCTGTTCTATCAATTCTGCACGGCGTGTTTGGATGGCAAAGTAGGTTTGTGCAAACGCAATCTGCGGTTTGCGCGGATCTCCGTTTTGTGCAATAAGATAGCAAGCATAACGCGTAAGTAAGATGTCATCTACGTCTTTTACCGCTCCTGAACCAAGGTTAACCTTTTTGCTGACGTCAGCAAAATGGTCTGACTCTATTTGTTGGGCATTTCTGCACGCTTCGCGTGCTTTATCTATTGCATTAACAAAATTGCGCCATTGAGTATATCCCAATAGAGGACATAGTTCACGTGCACTCCAGCACTCGACTCCTTCTATATTTACTGCAGCTGCTTCAAACTGCGCAAATAATGCTTGTATTTCTTCTGCTTTCATATGTGTTTCTTTTTGTGGAGTATAGCAAACTCGAGATTATCGTTCGAGGATTTATCCGAGATAAGAACCCGAACTGATCGCGCTCTACTCTAGCCAGATGAGCTAATACCCCTTCACCCTATTTTACGTCTTGGGCAGCTGACGGTATAGGTATCACGACCTTTGCGCCTGCAAAGGTATACAAAAAAAATGACATACACAAATTTAATGTCATTTTTCTTCAATTTTACAACTTTTTTCGGATAAGTGCAAAAAAATCTGCACTTGTGATGCAGATTTTTGTTTACGATGTCGGACAAGAGTTATTACTCGAGGGCATCGAGGCCTGCGGAGAGGGCGAAGAGAGTGACATTCCAGTTGATGGTCACTTCATTGGAGGCATAACTGGGTTGCTCGTCCAAATAACTCTCGTCAGCAGGTACGTTCTTCGGATACTTGACTCCGTCCGTCTCTGCGTCTTGGCGCATGCGGTTCGGCCCTCCTGCGAGGAAGCCCGGATGGGTACCCATCGGATGACTATACGAGAGACGATGATGCGGGTGCGAGGTCGGTTTGGAACCAAAGCCCGTAACAAAGCAGTAGCCGGTACTATTCTGTCCGAGGATGTAGTTGAGGCACCGCTCAGCGTTGACAAGGTACTTCTTATCGCCCGTCAGACGATAGGCATAGAGACACTCTATACCACGCCAGCAACAACCCTCTGAGTTACAACCCCAGAAGAACTCTTCTTCGCGATTGCCATACGGTCCATGATGAACGGAAAGCGTTTCGGCTTCATCGAGATAAGGTTGGAGATACTCCAACAAGGCTTCCGTATTGGTTTTGTTTTTTGCCTTGTCTTCGGAGTGCATGAGCCAGTCGAGGTAACCTAATTCGGCCACATTGCCCCATACGGAAGGGGTGTATTGACCGTTGGCCTCTGCGATAGCTTTGGCATGGTTCGTAGCGTCCACTTTGTATGCTTTTTCTCCGGTAAGGATAGCTAATTCGATAGCAGCCCAATAGAACTCGTCATGCACATCGAAGTCATCGTAAGCGCCCGTAGTTATCTCCGGCTTGAACTCCTCATTCATCTTCGGCTGGTCGTAATAGACAGCGGGATGTTCGAGCGCCCACGCATAGGCACGCTCAGCGGCTTCTTTGGCTTGCGCACAGAAGTCGGGATCGTACGGCGCATAGACGCGTGCAGCGAGCGCCATCGTAGCAGCGAAATCGAGTGCGGCGGCCGTTGTTTTGAGCACCACATAACGCGGTTTCTTGCATTGATCCGGACGGATGAATCCTTCAAAATTCGGCTCTGTCAGCTTATGATAGACACCGCCATCCAAATCCTGCATGGTCATCATCCAGCGGATGTTGTATATGGCCTCCGACAACATGTCAGGGACATGAGGGGTTACGGGTGAGGGGTTACAGGTTACTGATTCGGGGATATTCAGATTCAGCGTGTCAAAATAGGCCTTGTTGAATTCGTAGGCCATCAACCATACGCCCATCGTGTAGCCCGAATTGACGATATATTTGTTGTAATCGCCGGCATCGTACCAACCTCCCGGAGACGAGATAACCGTTCCTTCCGGACGTTCCGCCGTAGCCGCCGAAGCATGCACGATCACCTGATCATCGGGATGTCCCGCAGGACGAGCAAACCCTTCGGCAAAAGGTTCTTCGATAGGCATCGACGCGCGCTGGTAATAGAAAGCACGGAGCGCCTTACGCGTCAATTCACGATAGGGGTGGTTAGAAATCTGAAAACTCTGAGTATTCTGATTATTCAGAATAATCTGATATTCGCCGACCTCTTGCAATTCGGAGAAATCCACGATTTGGCGCGGTTTACCCGAAACAGGGTTTACCTTAGTCTCGGACGCTACACCGATCCAAGCTGTATCACCTGCAGCATTGAGGATGACTACTTCGCAGGGTGCGGCATTGAGCGCATCCACATCTATCGTAGCCGTCTTCTCCTGGAGCGGGGCAAAGCCCACTTGGTTCATGCGGATCGGACCACTGACGTTGTTAGACCGGTTGCAAGCAACCTGTAAGACCGTTATCACTGTTAGACCGGCTATAAATAGCCTGTTAGACATCTTTTTCATGCTTTTATTTTTTCAACGGGAATTTGTATACAAGGAAGGTCATTATCAAAGCGATAGCGGCAGGGAAGAGGCTGAACAGCGCCCATACCATGGTGCGTACCGATTCTTCGTCCGTGATAGTGACGATGGTTTCACCGGTGAGCATATCGGTTTCGGACACTAATCCTGCCGCACCGAGCAGCAGGGCGATGAGACTACCGGAGATAGCTCCGCCGAACTTCTGCGCCATCGTACCGGACGAGAAGATAAGACCCGTCGAGCTGGTACCGTTTTTCTCCGTAGCATAGTCTGCAACATCCGCATACATCGACCAGATGAGCGGTGAGTACAAACCTGCACCTACCGATGCCAACATCGACACAGCTACCATCAGCCATATATACGATGCGTTCATCGGGATGAAGAAATACAGCACCGAGAAGACGCAGCAGATGACGGAAGCCCACACGAACGCCATGCGTTTGGAGCCCACCCAGCGGGTGAAAGCCGGACTGAGTGCACCAAAGACCATACAGGTCACTTCACTGAACGCCATGAACATCGTATAGTTGATGATGAACCGTCCGATGGTCACATCACCGCCAAGGCAGTAGGTGATCATATAGCCGGCTACGGCATAGCGGAAACCGTTGAAGAAATTGGTACAAAACGCCACGGATGTCATATACACCCAGGGTTTATTGCGGAAGAGGTCAGCGAATTGTTTGAAGCTGAATTTCTCGGCAATAATGGGTTTATGACGCTCTTTGGTAAGTAAGCCGCAGGTCAAGGTCATTGCTGCAGCGAGGAGGCCAAAGAAGGCACCCAGCACGGCATACTGGTGTTGATCCGTACCGCCCACTAACCTCTGTAAGTACGGAAAAGCGATGAGCGTAACAAATCCCATCGCATAAGCCCCTACCATACGGAAGGCAGAGAACTGGTTCTTCTCATTGTCATCGGTCGTCATCACGCCGAGCAGCGAACCGTAAGGCACATTGACTGCCGTATAAACCGCCATCATCAGCAAGTACAGCGAGTACGCCCAGATGCGTTTGCCGGTCGGTCCCAGATCCGGAGTGAAGAGCAAGAGCGCAAAGATCAGTCCGAAGGGTATGGAACCGAAGATGAGCCACGGCCGGTAGGTACCCCAGCGCGTTTTGGTTCGGTCGGCAATGGAGCCCATGAGCGGATCGGTGAACACATCAAAGATACGCGCGACGAGCATCAGTGCCGCAGCGTCCGCAAAGGAGAGCCCGAACACGTGCGTGAAGAACAGCGGGAAAGCGATAGACATAATTTTCCAGGTGATACCGCCGGAAGCGGCATCACCCAGAGCATATGCAATTTTTTCTCGTAAAGGAACCATAAGATTTACGATTTGACGATTTACGATTTAACGATTTATTTGTAGGTAATTTTGTTGATGGTCTCACCAAAACCTACGATAGACCAGCTACCTACCATTTCCACGATACCCTTGCAGCGGTCGTCGTAGGTGAAGGTAAACGGTTTCGGCGTAGCATCCGTTACATCGAACTGTGCCACGAGGTCATCGCCCCACCACGGCGTAGTGATACGCATGTTATGGTACTCAGCCTCCGGAACGTCGTAGTAAACGAGGATCGTCGAACCTACCGGTACGTCCGCCATTTGAGCAGCGGTGATATTCACCAAGTCAGCATTCCAATCCAGTGCCACCGGTCCGGTCCAGAGAACAGTCTCCGAGCTGACAGCCGTTTGCACTTCTGTCACTAAACCGTCATTGGTAACGAACGATACAGCCGAACCATCCTTATTGGTGATGGAGAGCTTGTATTTACCTTCCTCTACCTCGGGAGCAGTGAAGGTGATGTCCGTAGCCGTAGCGGTGAGGATCTTGATCTCCTTGTCGCCTACTTTGACAGCAGCTACGTTCGCCAGATTCAAGCCGGTGATGGTCCATTCCGCACCCGGGATAAACTCCTCATAACCTGCCAGCACAACTGCCTCGTTGTAGATATTGATCGAGTTGGCACCATATACATTCGCGTCGCTGTCAGTTAAACGGACGAAATACTTGCCGTTATCCAATGTAGCAGGCAGTGCGAACGTCAGTTTGTTATCCGCTTTGTAAGCCGGCTCAACCGCATAGATCTCGTTTTCGCCGTAGGGATCATCAGAAAGAATCACTTTATCTACTTTGCCGAGGTTCGCTCCATCCATCGAAACGGTCATTGCAGGAGCGTAATGACGTCCGCCCTCCGGTTCATCCGAATAGGGGTCAGCTGCGTTGGGTTTGACAGTAACCGAACCGCTACGGTGCGTTTTCTTGCCTTGCTCGGTAACAGCCTCGATGAGAAGCGTGTAATACCCTGCGGGGAAGCACTGGTTGATCTTCGTTTCAGAACAAACGAGTGCTCCATTGAGATACCAGCTTACCTTCGTATAGCGCGACGGAGTAACGATAACCGAGTCAAGAAGCGGCGTTTGAGGGCTTGCCAGATTATAGGAGAAGGAACCGGTGCCGGACTCATTGTATGGTTTGAGGATCAGCGGCTGATCATCCGGAGACTGCGTGTCAAACGGTTCGTCTTTGCTGCACGCTGTGAACGAGACGAGAAGCGCCAATGCTGCTAAATATAAAAACTTAGTTTTCATAAATTTTCAATTTTCAAATTTCAATTTTCAATTTACTTAACGTCCCACCATAAGCGAGCATGCCAGGAGTATTCGCCCGGAACACGGCTTTGGGCTTCGTCGTATGCTTCTTTGCTATAGGTTTCTTCCTTAAGCGGATAGCAAAGGCGAACAGGGATATCTTTTCCGTCGATCAGCGGGTTCTTGGTCACCGGAGCTTTGAGCTTCGGGTAGTCAGCACGGCGTACGTTAGACCAAGCCTCAGCCGGGTTATGGAAGTGCAGTATCCAAGCCTGCGTGTTGATTTGGTTTCTTTGCTGGTCAGCTATAGTACCGAAAGCGACAGCCGGTTCTGCCAAATAAGCAGCGTATTCGCTATCCATAATCGCCTCGCAGTCGTAGTAGTCGTTGAGGAAGGTCATCGCTGCGCGGATACCCTTCTCGTAATATGCCTTGGCATCATCCGAAGTCCAACCGAGCACTGCTGCCTCTGCACGCAGGAAACATACTTCGGCATAGGTCATGATGACACCCGGGTTGTTGGAACGGAGGAAGTTGTTCGCCAACTTCGGCTTCATCCAACGCGGGTTGCTATTCGGGTCAAATGTCGGATGTACACTCTTGACTTTATCAATCATTTTCACCAGCGGACTGCCCGGTATATCCGTATAGGAAGGCCAATCATCCCATGAGAAATCACCTGGAGCTACGGTATAAATGAGCTGTGTGCCCGGATTGGCTTTCTGCGTAGCGACAAGAGAGTCGGTCATATCAATACGTCCGTCGCCCGTAGAGAGAACGATAAATTCGTCCACATAGAAACGGCAGAGGCGGAGCGTACGCGGGTCGTTGTTGTTATAGAGCTGATCCCAAAGGGTGCTGCATACATACGACGGGTTGTTCGCCGGGTCGTTTCCATAGAAATACTTTGCCATGGCGTTGCCGCGGAAGTCCTTGAAAGATTCTTGTCCGAAGCTATAGCTGACGTTCAGATGCTTGACACATGCATCGAAGGAAGCATCGGTCATTACACCGGCTGTCAGCGCGGCATTGAACTCCTCTTTCGCCAGATCCGGCAGAATGTCTGCCAAACGCATTGCATAGCGCAAACGGAGCGAGTTGGCGAAGGTCTTCCATGAGTCCAGATTTCCATTGAACATCGGATCGCTGGTGATACTCTCGGCGTTGTTGTCGAACATAGCAGCAGCCGTTTTGAGTTCAGTGAAGAACGAACGGTAGATATCCTCTTGCTTGTCGTATTTGGGTTGCGTGTTACCTGTAATATATCCCATACCTGCCTCCGAATAGGGCACATCACCATAGAAATCTGTTAGCAGCGCACCGATATACACACGGAAGATACGCAATGCAGCGTTGACATTCACCTTCTCCGGATCATCCTTTGTTTTGTCGATGGCATCGGTAAGGTTACGGATAGCACCGGTGTACAGGTTGTTCCACGGGCGGCTCATCTCGTTATCGTCCATACGGTGCTGACCGCCGTAGTTAGAGGTATTCCAGCAACCCATCAGGTGTTGGGTAAACGCATAGGTATAGAGACGGTGTACGTCCACAAAATTCATGTCACCGAAGACCTGCAACTCAGCAAAAGTAAGCTGCGATGCCGGATTGACATGATCCGCTTTGGTCGGGTCAGTGTTGATTTCCTCGTAAATCTTGTCAGAGCAAGAAGCGAGCACTGCCGCAAAAGCGAGCAATATAAATAGTTTCTTTTTCATATTCGTAATGATTTACAAGGTTAGAACTTGATGTTGAAGTTAAGACCGTAGCTGCGGCGGCTCGGGAGAGAACCGTATTCCAGACCGAGGCCGGAGGTGTTGTATTGTGCATCCGGGTCGATATCCTTGATGTTCTTCCAAACGATGAACGGGTTGCGGGCAACGAAGCTGATACCTACGTGCTTTACAACACCTTTCTTGTCGAGCCATTCTTTCGGGAAATCAAGCGTAAGCGTCAACTCACGGCATTTGATATACGAGTTGTCGTAGATGAACAGCTCCGGTGACTTACGGCTTACTTCGTACCAGTAGTCTTCGGGGTTGATATAGATATCGTTCTCGCGGTATGTTCCATCTGCATTTTCGATGACACCGTCCACGATGTAACCGCCTGTAGCTACCCAACCGGAAGTGACACCGGCTGCTTTGCGTGCTTCCTCGGAAGCGTACCACTCGGCACGGCCGACAAGGGTCTCTTTGGCTTTACCGGTCTCAAAAGCAGAACGCTCGGACATCGAGAAGATGTCTGCACCTACTTTGACATCGAACAAAGCAGAGAGCGAAACCATCTTATAGCGCAGGGTTGTACTCAGACCACCGGTCCAGTTCCATTGCGCATTACCCAGCACTTTGTTCTCTGTAGTGAACTTAGGCAGACCGGTCTCTGCATCTACGATCACGCGACCTTCGTCATTACGTGCGATAGCCGGTCCGCAAATCGTTCCGTACTCTTCGCCTTCGCGAGCGGATACATAGACGTTACACCAAGTAGCTTTCGCCAACTCCAATTCGCTTACACCCGGAGCGAGTTCAATCACCTTGTTGTAGTTCTTTGACCAGTTGATACCCAAATCCCAGGTGAAGTCCTTGACGGATACCAGACGGGCACCGAAGGTGATTTCGAAACCTTGGTTCAGAATAGCACCGGCATTGATCATCTGGTACTCATATCCGCAGCTCGGAGAGGTAGCCATACTGATGATCTGGTCACGGGATACCTGGTGGTAGAACGTGAAGTCAAGGCTGATACGTTGGTTGAGCCATTTGGTCTCAAAACCGGTTTCAATAGAGCGTGTACGAGTCGGACGGAGATCCGGGTTAGGAATCGTGTTGCCATAGATAGAACCGATGGTATAGCCCGAATAACCGAACTGCGATTTGCCATAACGGAGGCTCAACTGATACGGGTCGGTATCACTACCTACTTCCGCCCAGCTCAGACGTACTTTACCGTACGGCAGCACTTTGCGGTTGGACTTGATGAGCTCTGAGAACACCCACGAACCGCTGACAGACGGATAGACGTACATGTTCTTGCCTTTTGCCAAAGCAGATGACTTGTCACCACGTACGGTAGCGTCGAGGTAAAGCATATGACGCCAACCGAGGTTAACCGCACCGAAGACGGAAACGATACGTTTGTTGTACGTGCTCTCTTCTACCGATTGATCCTCGAAGCTGGACATCGCTACTACCTCGCGGATACCCATGTCAGTACCGGTGTTGATAACCGTCTTGTTATGCACGTTATACACGTTAGCACCGACCGTAGCAGTGAAGTCAAAATCACCCCAGCTGTCGTTGTACATAGCCAGCAATTCGGCATTGAGCATGCGGTTGTTCCAATACGTATTCTGCAAACGGCCTGCCTCGTAACCCGGTGTTGTCGGGTACTTGAAGTCCGAGAACTCGAAGCGGTTCAGCTCGGCACCGACCGTAGCTTGCACTTTCACCTGCGGAATAATGTTATACACGATCTTACCGTTCATACGGAGCAGATCTTTGTAGGATTGGTTACGGTTTTTATAGATATCCCAATACGGGTTTACGTTGTAGGGATCCATACCGTTCCAGTTCTGGTACTCACCGGTCTCCGTCTCGTAGTTCTTGAGCCATGCCTGGTCATAGGTCGTTGCCAGCGTCATAAGGTTCTTACCTACGTTTGACTTGTCATCACCCAAAGCCGGACGGTTTTTCACATCCTCGTGCGTGTAGTTGACATTGAAGTCCAGATCAACCGGACCGAGAGAGGTGTTGGCACGTAAGTTGAGCGTGTTACGGCTCATGTTCGAGTTCGGGAGAATATCCTTGTTGCGCAAGTCGGTATAGGTGAAACGGATACCCGTCTTACCGGTGTTCATAGACACGATAGCGGTGTTCGTAGCCGTCAAACCGAGTTCGAAGAAGTGCGCAGTGTTGTTCGGTATGATCTTAAACGGATGCTCCTGGCCGTCATAATAACGGAGAATCAGTCCTTCATCCGACTTAGGACCCCAAGACTTGTTAGTGTTGCTTACAGCGTCCACGTTGTACATACCGTCGGAACCCATACCATAGACCTGTTGTACGTTATCCCATTGACTGGACTGCGAGTCAAACGTCATGGTTCCGTTGTACTCCACCGACCATTTTGCATCGCCTGTATTGGCTTTCTTGGTCGTGATGAGGATCACACCGTGGCTGGCACGGCTACCATAGAGTGCTGCGGCTGCCGGACCTTTGAGGACGGACATCGACTCGATGTCATCGGGGTTGATGGCAGAGATTCCGTCCCCCAAGTCATAACCGCCTTCCGTACCTGCTTCGCCATAACTGGTGTTATCCATAGGCACACCGTCAATGACGTACAGCGGCTGGTTATTACCGGTCATTTCGGTGGTACCACGAAGTACGACGCGGGTCGAACCGGAAGCACCGCCGGCAGTCTCTTGTACTACCAACCCTGCTACACGACCGGCGAGCGAATTCGCTACGTTGACCTCTTTCGCCTTCGTCAGTTCTTCACCTTTTACTTCACCTACTTCGTAACCCAATGCCTTACGGTCACGCTTGATACCCATCGCGGTAACGACTACTTCGGACAGCACTTCCGTGTTCTCCGACATAGTGATGTTAATCGAGTTACCGGTAACTGTAATCGTTTGAGACGTGTAACCCATGTAAGAGAACTCGAGTTCGTCACCGATGTTCGCCTCAATGGAGAAATTACCGTCAAAGTCGGTGATTGTACCGACTGTTGTTCCTTTGACGAGCACGCTTGCACCGATCAGCGGACCATCGGCATCCTCAACGGTACCCGTCACTACGTTTTGACCAAATGCCAAACCGGCAGCCCCCCAAAGGAGAGCTACGAGGCATAGCATTGTTTTGAAACAGTTTTTCATGCTATTTCTATTTTTGTTAAATGAAAAGATTGAATGGCGTCACGTTTGCTTAGCGAACGATGGTCTTTTGACCATTGAGGATCACTACACCCTTGTAGTCCTCGCCTACCGGTTGACCCAATACGTTGTAACGGATACCGTTATTCTTGAGGCTTACGTTCTCAATACCTTCCGTTTGCTCTTTCTCTAGATAAACGCGGCTGATTTTGAATACAGCACCGTTCGGTTGGCATTGGATAGCCAAGATGCGAGCTTGTGTGAGGTCGAAACCTTCTTTTTCCTGATGAAGGTCGATCACCAGATAGTTCAGTTCGTTGTCCGATGCGTCCAAACCGAGCAGACCTTCCATCTGGTTGCCTTCGCTCTCGGATTTGTCGCGCAGATAGGCTTTGAGTTTGAACCACTCACCGTCACAGCCGCTCATGTTCTCCACGAGAATGACGATCTTGTCCCAGCCGGTAAGGTCAATCTCCGGATCCCATCCGGTAGAAGCTGCGCCCCATTCGCCGGTAAGGGTACATACCATTACACCGGCTTCATTAACTGTGATTGTACTGTTGTAACCCCAACCCCAAGAAGCCTCGTCCAGGGCAATGTCCTGCTGAACAAGTTCAGCGTTCAGAGTAACGGCTGCCAATGCAGCGATAACAAAAGAAAAAATCTTTTTCATACTACTAAAAGTTTTAATTGTTTGTTAATAATATATTGTTAATTGTAATGACCATTTTGGTTGTTCTGCGGACTGTTTTGTCCTTTCCGGCTGCTCTCCGGTGCAGAGTCATAAATGGATTGCAGGGTATAAGTCGGGTCGTTGTTCTCCCAACTGTCCACCATCGCGCGCACAGCCTGTTCGCCGCTGCCGATATACTTACCCGTTGCATGGTTGATCACACCGAAACCGTCGTTACCGGCTTTGCTATTACCGTTATCCCAATACAGCGCAGAGATACGGCGATCGCGCATCGCTTTGCAGATATAGCGGAAATAGTACAGACGGAAGGGTTCGTCTTCCTTCGCCGTACGGCGTACGGCACCGAACTCACCGAAATACACCGGTACTCCGCGACGTACGTACATGTTGAACAAGCGGTTCAGCATATTTACATACGCTTCTTCTCCTGCGCCCTGGACTACATCTATACCCGTATGACCCCATTCCTGCACAGCAGCCGAACCGGCAAAATCCCACGGGTCATAGCTGTGTACGGCTACCATCAAGCGGTTCTCTGCCTCGTCTGTCGGCAGCACGAGATTCTCCACCGTCAAGTCCGGATTGCATACATATCCCGGTACGCCGATATAACGGGTTGCGTTCATACCTCCGGCAGCACGGATGGCATCGACGCACACCTGATTCCACTCATTGAGCACGCGGTATTGTGCACCGCCGTCTGTACGGTTGGCGCCGCCTCCCCAGCCGCCATCCTGGATCTCATTGAGCGTCTCAAACACCAGCCATTCGCCGTAGTTCTCGAACCGCTTGGCGATTTGCAGCCATACCATCGTCAGCTCCTGCTTGATCTGCGTATTCTTCGTCTCGTCGGCTACTGCTCCCGGCAGGTCAATCCAGTGGAAACCCTTACTGGGAGTGTCAGCTGCCCCATAACCGTCGTGGTGGATGTTGATGATCACGATTAGACCGGCTTTATGCGCCATATCCACTAACTCAGCCACACGGTCCAACCATGCACGCTCGATGGTATAAGTGGGCGCTACGCCGATATGTCCCATCCATGTCACAGGAATACGCACGGATTTGAAGCCGGCTTTCGCTACGCCGTTGAATGTCTGCTGCGTAGCGGCTTTGTTGCCCCAGCCTTCCTCATACGAACAACCGTCGTAGTGGGCATCCATCTGGTTTCCGAGATTCCAGCCGATACCCATCGACATACAGAATTGCACTGCCTCGTTGTCTATCGGACGAGGTTTTGGTTTCTGCTCTTGCGCTTCGCATGCGGTCAAAACCGTCATGAGCGCAACCATAATAACTGCTAATTTTCTCATAGTATTATTGTATATTCATGTTTTCCGGGTTCATACGGCAGCACAACCGGTTGGTCGGCATGTTGTTTCCCGTTCGGGTTTTTAACGGTGATTACATACTCAGCATCGCGCCATTTGCGGGTCACTTTGTACTCTTTGAGGTCGCTCGGGATACACGGGTTCACGCGCAAGCCTTCATACGTCGGTTGGATGCCGAGGATATGTTGCGAAACAACGAGCCAGTTCCATGCGGCGGTTCCGGTGAGCCAGCTGTTCTTACCCTCGCCCGGTTTGGCTGCTTCCTTACCGGCTACCATTTGGCAATAAACATACGGTTCCACCTTATGCAGATCCTGATCCGCTATCCATGCCGGAGCAATCTTCTTGTACAGCGTCCAGGCATCGTTACCGCGGCCGGCTTCCGTCATCGCGATGATCACCCACGGGTTGTTATGACAGAAGATACCGCCGTTCTCTTTGTAACCTGCCGGGTAGGTACTCTGCTCACCCAACTCAATATGATACGTCGTATAAGCCGGCCAGTTCAGCACCATACCGTGCTCGCTGTCAAGCAGTTTGGCTGCACTGTCCAACGCCTTCTCCGGCATGCCGAGTTCAGCACCGATACGTGCCATACCGCACCATCCCTGACTCTCAATGAAGATCTTGCCTTCCTCGTTCTCGTGCGAACCCACTTTGTTGCCGTAGTAGTCGTACGCGCGCAGATACCACTCGCCGTCCCAGCCGTACTCTTCTACCGCTTTGCACATCTTCTCGATCTCGGCTTCGAAGTCCATAACCTGTAACCCGTAACCCTTTACCTTTAGCAATTCCACGAACTGGCGACCACAGAAGACGAACAGACCGGCAATCATCAGGCTTTCTGCCTTACTACCCTCGGTCTTATTGCCCGTCGTCTGGAAGGATTCGTTCGGATCATTGGAGAAGCAGTTGAGGTTCAAGCAGTCATTCCAATCTGCACGACCGATGAGCGGCAGACCATGAGGGCCTACGTTGTTCACCACATGATTGAAACTGATGCGCAGGTGCTCCATCAGGCTCACTTCCGTACCCGGTTCGTTATCCCAAGGCACCATCTCATCGAGGATGGAATAGTCGCCTGTCTCGCGGATGTATGCCGTAGTACCGAAGATCAGCCACATCGGGTCGTCGTTGAAACCGCCGCCGATGTCATTGTTACCGCGTTTGGTGAGTGGTTGGTACTGATGGTAGCAACCTCCGTCCGGGAACTGCGTCGAAGCGATATCGATGATACGTTGACGGGCACGTGAAGGAATCTGGTGCACAAAGCCCACAAGGTCTTGATTCGAATCGCGGAATCCCATTCCACGACCCACACCTGACTCGAAGAACGAAGCCGAACGGCTCATACAGAATGTGATCATACACTGGTACTGATTCCAGATGTTGACCATGCGGTTCAGACGCTCGTCATTACTCTCCAGACGGAATTTACTGAGCAGCTCATCCCACAGTGCGTTCAACTCCGCAAAAGCAGCCTCCACTGCCTCTACCGTTGCAAAGCGCTTGATCACCTCGTGCGCGTGTACCTTATTGATAATATGATGATCCTTTTCGCCCAGCGAAGTCTGTAACCCGTAACCTGTAACCTGTAACCCCTTCTGGAATTTCTCTTCTTGCTTGTTCTCTGCATAACCAAGAACAAATATAAAGTCTCTACTCTCTCCTGGCTTCAACTCTACCTCGATATAATGGCTCGCAATCGGACTCCAGCCGTGTGCCAAACTGTCTGTCGAATGACCGGCCAAAACCGCTTCCGGCTCGTTCAGGTCATTATACAACCCCACGAACGACTCGCGGTCGGTATCATATCCGTTTACCGGACAGTTGACGCTATAGTACGCATAGTGGTCACGACGCTCCTTATACTCCGTCTTGTGATAGATCGCCGTCCATCCCGTAACCTGTAGCCCGTCACCCGTAACCCTTTCTATCTCCACTTCTCCGGTCGATAAGTTTCGCTGGAAATTCTCTCCGTCCGTAGCGGCATTCCACAAGCACCATTCGGTATAGCTGAACAGTTTGAGACGTTTGACATCGCTGGAAAGGTTCGTCAGCGTCAGACGTTGGATCTCCGCTTTCACGCCCAGCGGCACAAAATGCAGCACGCTCGCGCGTACCTCATTTTTCACACCCGTGATGCGTGTGTAGTTCAATCCGTGACGACATTCATAGCTGTCCAGCGGAGTCTTGCACGGCTTCCAACCCGGATTCCAAACGGTATCACCGTCCTTTACATAAAAATACCGTCCTACACTGTCCATCGGTACACTATTATACCGATATCGCGTGATACGGCGGAACTTGGCGTCTTTGTAGAAATTATAGCCTCCGGCTGTGTTGGAAATTAAACCGAAGAAATCCTCGTTTCCAAGGTAATTGATCCAAGGGAAAGGTGTCTTCGGATTTGTGATGACGTACTCTCTTTTCGAGTCATCAAAATGTCCGTATTCTTTGCTCATAGAATTGTAATAAATCAAAATACGGTGCAAAGGTACTGCTTTTTTTTGACCCGCACTAATACTTTTCCGACCGATTTTATGCGTTTTTTGTAAAAAATGTAAACTATAGTTTGCAAATTTCATTTTTTTTTACTAATTTTGCACTCGATTTGTAAATCCGTAACCCATAACCCATCTTTTATGCGCGAATCATTTACTGAAATTACCCGTTTGGAACCTCTCGATGTCTTTTATGTCGGAGACCGTCACAAGACTTTTTTTGAGTATCCCGCTCATAGCCATGAAGTGTATGAACTCAATTTTGTGGAGAACGCAGCAGGTGCCACTCGGACTATCGGAGATAGTCACGAAACGATCGGAAACCTCGATCTGGTCTTTATGACCGGTAGCAAACTGGTGCATGTATGGGAGCAGGGCACGTGCCCCGAGCACGATATTCACGAGATCACCATTCATATCGATCCCGATACGTTTCATGGCCCGCTCATCGACAAGCGTGCGTTTGTGAGTATTCGCAGGATGATTGAGCGGGCGCAACGTGGACTTGCTTTCCCCGAACCTGCCATTCAGATCTTACGCGAAGATATCATCAACCTCGCGAACAGCAACGATAGTTTTGCCTCCGTGATTCGCCTGTTTAATCTGCTATACCGTCTTTCTCTCGTAGAGCATGCACGGGAACTGTCTTCGTCCTCTTTTGTGGATGCCAAAGAGGAACATGAAGATGACCGCGTACGGCGCGTCAAAAATCATATCGCTACGAACTACATGCAGGATATCAGCTTAAAAGAGCTGTCGGAACTCGTTTGTATGTCCGAAGATTCCTTCTCGCGGTTCTTCAAAAACAAAACAGGCCGCACCCCTAACCGGTATCTCATCGATTACCGGCTTGGCATTGCAGCCCGTTTATTGCTCACCACGAAACTGTCTGTCGCGGAAATAGGTTACTCGTGCGGATTCAACACCTTGAGCCATTTCAACCGGCTCTTTAGAGAGTCGAAAGGATGCACGCCTTCTGAGTTCCGTGAACACTTTTAGAATCCGGGGCGATCCATACCGCAAATTCAGTCTTGTCCGTCTCGAACCATACGCGACTCTCAAAGCCGTGCTTTTCTTCATGCCAATATCCCAAGTCTTCTGCTTTCAACCGGAACTCCACTGTGCGCGTCTCGCCTGCCGGTATCCATATCTTCTCAAACCCTTTCAACTCCGCTATCGGCCGCACCAGCGCGCCTGACAACTGCCGTATATATAACTGCGGCACTTCGTACGCATCCCTCTCACCCGTATTCGTAATATCGCACGAAATAGTCCAACAACGATCTCCCGTAACCTGTAACCCGTCACCCGTAACCTCTACATCTCCATACTCAAACGTCGTATAGCTCAATCCGTACCCGAACGGGAACAACGGCTCGACGGGGGTCTCCAGCCAATACGACGATGCACCGATAGAGAACTGCTCGCAGCCTACGGGTATATCGTCCAGCAGCATCGGGTGTTCGGCGCACGGACGACCGGTGTTATGACGGTTGTAATAGAGCGGAATCTGTCCCACCATCTTCGGGAACGTCATCGGCAGACGACCGGACGGCACGGCTTTACCGGTCAGCACGTTAGCCAATCCCGGACCTGCCATCGTACCTCCGTGGAAGGACCACAGCACGGCATCCGCCATCTCTGTCTCTGCACCGATCGTCAGCGGCCGACCCGCCATCACGACCAGCACCAACGGTTTACCGCTTGCTTTGAGCGCACGTACAAACTCCGTCTGTGCGCCCGGCAGACCTATATCCGTGCGACAACGCGCTTCGCCGGACAGAATAGCTTCCTCGCCGCAGAAACACAGGATCACATCCGATTCACGGGCTGCGGATACTGCTTTCGCAAACCCCTTCGTGCTCTTATCCCTGCTATACGCCAATCCCGGTTCGTAACGTATTGTCCATTGTCCATTGTCCATTGTCCATTCTCTCAATGCTTCCAGCGGTGTCACGCTGTGTGCCGGTTCGCCGTCAAACACCCACGTACCCAACTGCTCTTTCTGTTGATCTGCCAACGGCCCTGTTACCAGCACCCGTAACCCGTAACCTGTAACCCGTAACCCCTCACCGGTAATCGGCAACACCCCCTCATTCTTCAGCAGCACCGCACTCTCCTCTACCAATTGTGTCGCTACACGCAACGCTTCCTCCGTATAAGCCACCGGCGCCGTCTCTTCTACATACGGATGGTCAAACAGTCCCAGCCGGAACTTCATCCGCAACACCGAACGCACGCATGCGTCTATCTGCTTCTCGCTCACTTTGCCTTCACGCACCAGTTCCGCCAGATAGTCCGTATAGAGGTTTCCCTGCATATCCACTTCCATACGCGCGTTCATGCACCGCTCCGCCGCCTCTTTCCGACTCGCACACAGACCATGCGGCAGCAGATCCGCTCCCGAACCCCAATCGCTCACTAACACGGCATCCGACTGCCATTCATCGCGCAGGATATCTATATTGAGATGCTTGTTAACGGACGACGGCAGACCGTTGATATCGTTGAACGAGCACATGATGGACATAGCACCCGCATCCAATGCTGCTTTGAACGGAGGCAGATACACATCGCGTAACTGCGTCTCGGGAATCCATGTCGTATTATAGTCCCTACCGCCTTCCGACACCGAGTACCCCGCAAAATGCTTCACGCATGCCGCCATACCATGCTGCTGGTAGCCGCGCGTCACGGCAGCTGCCATCACCGATGCCAGATACGTATCCTCTCCGTAACCTTCCGCCACACGACCCCAACGGGGATCACGGGCTACATCCACCATCGGAGAAAATGCCCAGCGGATACCGGCACTCACAGCCTCGTCCGCCGTCAGTTCTGCCGCTCGCTCCGCCAAGGCAGCGTTCCAACTCGCACCCTGACCCAGCGGAATAGGATAGATCGTACGGAAACCATGAATCACATCGCGCGCCATGATCAGCGGAATACCCAGGCGCGTCTCCTCCACCGCCATCCGCTGCAAGCGGTTCGCCTCGGAGGCACCTACTGCGTTCAGCACCGAACCTACACGGCCTTCACGGATCAACTGCTCTTTCGCAGCGGTCTCATACGACGGATCCAGTTGGTTCAACTGACCGATTTTTTCCTCTAACGTCATCTGCGACAACAGCGCATCGATGCGTTTCTCAACAGGGTCTTTCTGCGCACATGCGCACAAACCCAACACGGCAATTAGAAGTAAGCTCTTTTTCATAACGACTGCAAAGGTACGAAAAAAAAATGACGTGAGCAAATTTCACGCCATTTTTTTTGAAAATCTTCAATCCCATAACCCGTAACCCCTAACCCATTTTTTCTTGCATATATCCGAAAAAAGTTGCAAAATTGAAGAAAAATAACATAAAATTTGCATATGTCATTTTTTTTGTGTACCTTTGCAGTCGCAAAGGTCGTGAGACTAATACCGTCAGCTGCCCAAGACGTAAAATAGGGTGAGATAATAAAAGACGTTTATTAAAAATAAGAATGGCTACCGAAATAGTACCATATAATCCGCATGAAGAAGGCGTAGTTATTTACCGCACTGATGATAATACGCTGCAATTAGAAGTGCAAGTGTCAGAGGATACTGTTTGGCTTACGCAACAGCAAATGAGTATGCTGTTCAATACCTCTCGTAATAATATCACTTTGCATATAGGAAACATATTTAAGGAGCATGAATTGGAACAGGATTCAGTATGTAAGGAATCCTTACTAACTGCTCAAGACGGTAAAACATATAGAACAAAGTTCTATAATCTTGATGTCATTATTTCTGTAGGATATCGTGTGAAGTCTCAAGCTGGTACACGTTTTCGCCAATGGGCAACAAAAATCGTACGAGATTATACTCTTCGTGGTTATGCTGTTAATCAACGTATCTTGGCTGTTGAAGAGCGTATAGATAATCGTCTAATGTCACACGAGCGTAGATTAGAGGCTGTTGAGGAAAAGATAGACTTTTTCGTGCGTACCAACATGCTACCAGCAGAACAGGTCTTCTTTGAAGGTGAGTTTTTCGAGGCACGCGTGCTGCTGGAGAAGTTGATTAAGATGGCAAAGAAGCGGGTGATTATTATTGATGGTTATATTGATGCCGCGACGTTTGAGATGTTGGATGTGCGCGCGAAAGGCGTAACGGCGGATATATATTCTGATAGTGAATATAAGACCCTGCGTGATTCACATAACGCATCAAAAGGCAAACAACCGATTAATACGCATAAGTGGTTCAAATCCTCGCACGATCGTTGGGTGATTATTGATGATACGCTCTACCACTGCGGTCATTCGGTGAAGGACTTAGGTAAGAAGTTGTCTGCCATTATGAAGATGGATTGGAACCCGGAAGTGGTATTGAAAGAAGTGAGATAAACTTGAGGTCACAATTTGCAACCTCAAGATGAGATCACAAATTGTGATGACATAAAAATACCGTCAGCTGCCCAAGACGTAAAATAGGGTAACATAATAAAAGGCGTTTATTAACGTTGTTTGCGACTCTTCAGAATCTTCGCAAAATTCAGCAATAAGTCGTAACAACCACAATGAATGTCCATGTGGGTATGTTTATATCCACGTCTCGCTATAGGGTGAGGCGGGTTTGGCATATCGGGCGTGGATTTCGGTTGTTTTTCTACTTATTGCGGGGATTGCGAAGCCCTTGAAGAGCGTGAGGAACAGACGGACTTCACGCTTTTTGTGTGTATAATACTTTATTAAAATTCTATGGAAGAGAAAGATTATTTACAAAAGATTGATGAGTTGCATCAATGGCTCAAGAACGAGCCAACTGGAAGGTATGAGCATAGACAATTATTTCCTCCCGATGGAAGAAGATTTGCAGATAAGGCTGAACAAATTTTAGATTTAGCGTTACTATTCCAACAGGAACATCATCCTTCATATTTTAGCCTTTTACCTCAACAAGTCGGCTCACTTAGAAATCATGAAATAAGTAGTGTACGTAATTCCTATGAAATTGCAAACCGCAGCAATGCGCGAGTAAGAGATAAAGAATCATTTATACAATCACTATATAAGGCTAATAGTGAGATCGAGTTACACTTAGATGGATTATTCCGACACATCCAAGAGCAAAAAAATAAATCAACACTTATATGAAACACTTTTTCAAATTTATGTTGCTGCTGGTATTCAGCACAATGTCAATCAACATCTTCGCGCAGAGTGCGGACAATGAGGATGAGGTAATCAAAATCGATCAATGGAATCGTAATGCGTATCGTCCGAATGAAGTCATCGTGCACTTCAAGGAAGATGGCGCAGTACAGATGCGTGCCCCAAGAAAGGCAAAATTCCAAACAACAGCAGTAAGTGCCATAGATCAATTGTTTGCCACTCTTGGTGTGGATTCTGTAGAGGAATTGATGCCGCGCACGGGAACAAAACCAATGCCGAAGAAAGTTCGTGCTTATAACGGCAAAGATATAGAGCCTAAGCCGCTCGGTAAACTCTATCGGCTTATGCTCTCGCCCGATAAGCAACAAAGCGTCTACCAGGTAATAGATACGCTCAAATCGCTTGAAGAAGTAGATTTTGCCGAGCCGAACTATCTTGTCTATACTTTAGCTTTGCCGTACGACGATTCTATTCCAACGTTCGATAGTGCGACCTATGTACAAGAACCGCTATATTCTCAACAATGGGGATTGGAAGCAATCAACCTTCCTGCATTATGGAATAAGCCAAAACGGACGAGCAAACGTCCGGTGATTGCCATTCTGGATACCGGTGTGGACATCGAACACCCCGACTTGGCTGCGAATATTTGGGCCAACACCATCGAGGCTAATGGTATCGCCGGACAAGACGATGATGCGAATGGTTTTAAAGATGATATCCACGGCTGGGATTTCATCAACAACCATAGTGTTACTAACGACTTCAATGGTCATGGCACCCACTGTGCCGGTATTGCTGCTGCGGTTGGTGACAATGGTATCGGTATCACAGGAGCCAACCCGGATGCCTTGATTATGCCAGTAACCGTAATGCAAAGTAATGGGTCTGGAGATGTGGCAACAATTATTAAAGGTATTGATTATGCATCCGCTAATGGTGCAGACGTGATTTCTATGTCATTGGGATCTTATGCGTATTCTATTGCAGAAGAGCAAGCGCTCGGACGAGCATACGCAAATGCAGTATTAGTTGCTGCAGCGGGTAATGACGGTCATGCCATGTTACCCCCTACACATTGTTTATATGATGCTCCGATGTTCCCTGCTGCTTTCTCGTTTGTTTTGGGTGTAGAGGCTTCTGTAAATGCGCAAGGATCTTTAGCAGTTTTCAGTAACTATGATGAGACAGGTCCTATCTATTCGTCATTTGATGAGAATAAACTTTATAACTATGAGCTTCGTGCGCCTGGAGTACAAATTATGAGTACCTTCCCTGGTGGTCGATATAAGAATTTGAACGGAACTTCTATGGCATGTCCATTGGTAGCAGGTGCGATATCTCGTTTAATCCAATGTAAAGAGGTTTTGAACCAGGAGTTATTATTTGGCGATTTAATTCACACACGTCAGAACGACATTGATATCTTCGCTACCTACAATATTACTAATGCAGACCGTCATCCAGAATTGGCATTGGTATCTGCAAATATGATAGATACAATTAACGGTGATGGAGATATGAATGCAGATGCTGGGGAAACCATTGAGTTCTATCCGATATTAAGGAATGCTTGGGGGCAAGCAGAAAATATCCGTTGTTGGATGAAGACTGGTTTCTATATGAAAGGAGATTGGGTATGGGAAGACACAACACTTGTACAACATTTACAAGACACAGCATATTTCGGTAAACCTCTCTCAAATTATGCAAAGGCAAAAGCGCTTAATCCGTACCGAATATCTATTAACTCTGATTGTGCTGATGGACGTGAAATCAATATGACTTTCTTTGCCGTATGTAACAATGCTATTGATACTCTCCGTCAAACAATCATAATGAGCATAGCTAATAGAGTAGAACTCAGTGGACTTATTGAAAAAGATTCAACTTTATATCCAGAAAAGCACTACTATGTTTCTAGGTTGTTAGGCATACCTCAAGGTGTGACCTTAACAATAAAGCCTGGAACAAAATTGTTTTTTGGAGATGGTGCTGGGATTAGATGTCAAGGCACTCTAATAGCAAATGGTACACCAGATAGTTTGATTATCTTTGCTTCTAGTGAACTTCATAGGCATAAAGGTATTTCTGGACCTTGTTCTTTCGAATATGTGAAATTTGAAAATCTATATTTTGAAGGAAGTGATTATACTGTAGATTTTGGATTCTTAGGTGGTGGTACTAATTGTATTTTT
>Ga0310690_10001302_pt1 | contig 44796 bp, 34 predicted proteins | sample AusTroGonzalo_MG_2_FD_207661 | JGI IMG/M metagenome (GOLD analysis project Ga0310690, IMG submission 207661) | Bovine rumen microbial communities from tropical cattle in Woodstock, Queensland, Australia - Gonzalo_04 (v2) (version 2) | ecosystem: Host-associated > Mammals > Digestive system >... | reverse complement strand
CCCAGAACCTGGTCCTTGGCATCAACCACGACCCATTCCTTATTAGCGGTAGCCTTGTTGGCCGAAACAGTCTTGTAACTTAAAGTATCCATTCTAAACTTTAAATCAATAATTAAACATTCATTACTCTACGCAACCTCTCCGTCTCCCGACGTCATGGAAACTCCCTAAACGCTTGAATTCAGCAGTTACGCTATACCGCAGAACCCGTACTCGGGGGTTTAACACGCTAATAACTAACCCTTTATGTAAGGGTTGATAATAATCGGCTCGCAAAATTACACTTTTTCAGTGAAATAGAGCACTTTTTATTGTATTTTTGTGAGAACAAATTAAAAAACAGGAATATGAAACGGATCAGGCTGTTTGCCACGATGAGCTTTATGCTTTGTTTCATCCCATCGGTTTTTTCACAATCGGTGAATGCTCTTTTCCTCAAGGACGGAAGTAAAGTCTTGGGGTTAGTTATGGGACTGGACTCCATCGGCGGCATAAAGTTCCAGACCACTGACGGCAGCATGCTTTCATACAGGACTGATGACATAGACAATATCATCTGGTCATATAAGCAGAAACAGCCTAGCCCCGGTGACATATACAGATATGCAGACCAATTCCGCTGGAAATACAATGGCATGGAACTGTCAGACAAGAATTATGAGAAATACTTTGACGTAGTCATGTATCATGATTACGTAGTAGGCAGCAACCAGTTCAACATAGGCGGAGCCGGGCTGGTATTCGGAGTAGCAAGCACCATGATGGCTGCCTTGTCTTTTGATCCGTCATCACGCAAACAGAGCAAGACCTTCTATGCGTATGCGTGCAGCGCAGGCGTACTTTATTGTATAGGAGGCATTTTCACCCACAAGGGAATCAAACGGTTGAACAATATCGTAAAGACCTTCAACTCACATGAAGCCGATTATGTGTCATCCAACTCTTCCACGCTCATGGATGACATAATGTTCAGCCCCTCTCTTATGCTTACAGACCAAAACGATTTGGCTTTGGGAGCATCGGTCAGCATCTCTTTCTGACTAACAAGGTATGAGGAAAGCACTACTGCTCCTTGGCTTGCTGGCGTTCAGCCTTTCATGGATGGCCGCCCGGGAAAGCCAGAGTCTGGACAAGGGATGGGAGTTCATATTGAGCTCTGCAGGGATTGACGAGATATCAGCTGTGGACGGATGGCGCACGGTTGACGTACCTCATGATTGGAGCATTGAAGGAGAGTTTGACCGCAGCAACCCCACAGGTCAGGGTGGCGCCTATCTTCCCGCAGGTACAGGCTGGTACCGCAAGACAATCAAAACTGACATAAAGGCCGATGAGCGCTTATTTCTGGAATTTGACGGAGTGATGGCATGCAGCAGCGTTTATGTAAACGGCAAGCTAGCCGGATACCGCCCAAACGGATACGTAGGATTCACATATGACATCACGGATTTAATAACACCCGGCAAGGATGCCGTAATTGCCGTACGTGTTGACAACTCGGTCCAGCCGGCTTCACGCTGGTACACCGGTAGCGGTATAAACCGCCACGTGCGTCTAGTGCGAAAGAACGCCTGTCATTTCCCCATGGACGGTGTGTTCGTGTCATTTGATGACGGCAACCTCAATGTCAAGGCCATAGTCTCAAATTCGTCAGACAAATCACTTAAGATAAAACTCCAGTCGGTACTTAAGGATGCTGACGGCAAGGTGGTTACACGCGATAACGGTAAAGATGTGCAGATTGCTCCGGGAGAGCAGGCTGAACTGACCCTAAACGCCACAGTGAAATCACCGCATCTCTGGTCATTGGATGCCCCCTATCTATACACGGTTGAGACGTCAATAGTTGACGGCAAGAAAGAGTTGGACATTGAAACCACTACCATAGGTTTGCGTACCATTCGGTTTGACAATGAGACCGGATTCTGGCTGAACGGAAAGAACATCAAGATGTACGGAGTTTGCCTGCATTCCGATGCCGGAGCATTGGGAACTGCAGTTCCAGCATCCGTGTGGGAGTACCGCCTTGAGCAACTGCGTAAAGTTGGCGTAAACGCAATCAGGATGGCCCACAATCCGGCCGATCCGGCATTCATGACTCTTTGCGACCGCATGGGATTCCTCTTCATGGCAGAGTCTTTTGACACCTGGAACTCGCCCAAGAACCACGCCGAGAAGGGTTACAACCTCTATTTTGACGAGTGGTGGGAGCGTGACACCCGCGCTATGGTTGAGCAGGCCCGCAACCACCCTTGTCTGGTGATTTACAGCGTAGGCAACGAGATACGTGACAACCTTAACAATCCTGACGGTTTTGACAAATACCGCAGGCAGCAGGACCTGATACACAAATTGGACCCTACCCGCCCGGTAACGATGGCATTGTTCCGCCCCAACTCATCGGGGGTATACCGCAACGGATTTGCCGAGATGATGGACGTAGTGGGCCAGAACTACCGCGTGGATGAACTTAAGGCATATCATGATGCACACCCTGAGAAAGCAATAATAGGTACTGAGAATACACATGATGTCCAGTCGTGGCTTATGCTGCGTGATGACCCGTCACTGTGCGGACAGTTCCTCTGGGCCGGCATTGACTATCTGGGCGAAGCCGCATGGCCGCAAGTTATGTGGAGCACTGCACTGCTGGATGTGACAGGAAATGTCAAGCCTACCGGTCTGCAGCGTGCCAGCTGGTGGCTGAATTATCCCTATGTGGCATTTGCGCGCCATGCCGACAACAACGGAGCAGGCCCGCTCATCTCTGATTGGACTCCGGCCGATATGGATACCTATGACCAAGCCGTGATTGAGGTCTATTCAAACTGTCAGGAGGTGGATCTTTGGATAAACGGTGAACCTCAGGGCCGCAAGCCGATGCCTGACAATGCCCGGCCGGCACTGTATAACGTCAATTACAATCAGGGAATAATAAGTATCAGAGGATATAATGACGGTGTGTTGGTAGCAAAATGCGATTCAGTTACCGTAGGCAATCCCACTCATATAGGCATTGAAAAAACTGGAGGCAAAGCAGGTACCGGGTTTGATGATGTGGAGATTCTGTCAGTATTCATTGCTGACGCCGAAGGCAATGTCTGTCCAAACAACGACTGCAATATTGAACTGAAAGTGGAAGGCGCAGACCTTATAGCGGTTGACAATGCAGATGTGATGGCTCATGATACAAGTCATAAGAGCACATCATTCAACACATATCAGGGACGCATGATTGCCTATATCCGCCGCACATCGGACAGCGGTAAGGTCACAGTAACGGCGACTGACTGTTCATCGGCCGCCGCGCTTAAAGGCTCAATAACTTTCTGATTTACTCCAATCCGCTGAAAGGCGCCGGCATTTTTTTGGTATAGCCCTGGGCATGGAAGGTGGCTATTATGGTGCCGTTCTGGTCTTTAACCTGGACCTGGGCTGCCGGAATCTTGGGGTGACGGCTGGTGAAATGGCCCTCGGCCGTGAGGACATCACCCAACTTGGCCGATACATGATAGTAAATGGTGGAGTTGATGGCAAACGCCATATTCTCACCCTGATTGACCAGTGCGGCAAACACCAGATCGGCAAGAGTAAACAACGCCCCTCCCTGACATATGTTCCCGGCATTCATGTGATGCTCTGTCACGGTCATGGTTGCCTTGGCCGTTCCCGGTTTTACTTCTGTAAGTTCAATGCCGATATATCCGGCAAACTTGTCACCCTCATTAAGAAATTCTTTCAGCGTCATATCTCAGCTTTCTAATAAACAACCTTCTTTCCGTCTCTGATATAGATGCCCTTGGGAGGTATCTCACCCTCTTTCAGGTCAAGCCTGCGGCCGTCAAGCATGTACAATACGGATGCCTTTGCACGGACATCCGGAACAAACACATCTGCATACGGTGCCGCTCCCAGATTGGAACATATCCAGTTATAGTTTCTTATATACCAGTCTTTTACGAATTCCAGCTCCTCAAAGACAGACTCCTTGAGTGCGACAGGCGAGCCGTTCCATCTGTTATACTCCCTCTCCCACGCACCCGATGCTACAAACTGCTCTGCATAATGGTCCAGACGGCTTATGATACTGTCAGGTGAGAATAGCGTCAGGCAGCAATCGGCCCATTTATCGGCAATCCTGTCCCTGAAGCCATCCAGGTTTCTCACATACAGTTTGTCAAACGGCGGAGTCTCATCATACCTGTTAAACTTGCACATACTTGTCCTGTAACCTCCATCCCAATAGCTGCCCAGCGACATATCCATATCCCAGGGAGTAACCAGATACCTGTGGGAAACAGACAGATCTACGGTTGACAGGAACGTATTCTTGCAAAAGTTGTCACCCACGTTCATCGCCTGAGTAAAGACATAGTAATTAACGAGGTTGTCAAAATAGAAATAGTCCTGATATCTTTGAAGGAAAGCCGTGTTGTCATTGGTTTGAGAGCAGAAATCTATCAGGTCCATCAACGGCTGCCAGGTAGAAGCCGACGGGTAATCAGAAGGATATTCAAGCTCCCATTCGTTCCAGACTACGCTGTCCACAGGGAAGGTCTCATCATAACCCAGAAGATAGGTACTGTAACCGTTCCAGCTTATGCCTTTGTACATGACTCCTTTTACAGAGACATCGCCGTTTGTCTCTACCTGGGCCTTCTTAAGGCCAAGCAATTTGCGGTCTACCTTGTCCGAGAAACAGTACAGTCCTTCATAGACGCCGTTGATGAACAGCTCGACGAACAGACCTGACGTACCGTTCCTGTTACTGAATTTTGTAGCGTAGGGAGTTGCATCAAGATCATTCCAGACATCGAAACATATCCTGTTCCTCATCCGGATCCTGTCTACGGCCATGGCATCCAGAATCCAGCTGTTCTCTTCCCTGATACCGAACAGGCTTACGTCCAGATCCTTTCCGTTCTGGTCAACAAGCTTAACGGAAAAAGATTTCTTGACGTAATTGTATGAGCTGGTTCCCCTGTATTTGATCTTGCAGAAAAAGCTGACGGAATCTGAGAAATAATCAGTTCTGCACTGATAATCGGCAATCTCTATCATACCATCCACAAATCCGTTTTTGTTGATGGCCGAATCCGTTCTGAGGTTTATCAGTGGTAAAGACGACCCGTTCATCCTCTCCTTGAGGAAATGGTAATCATCCTGGGCCATGACGGATGATACAATGAAGGTAAGGAATGCAATAATTATATATCTCCTCATTCACAATTCTATTTCGCCGGCAAAATTAATTCAAATTGACCGGATATAAAACAAAACAGATCATCTGCAATGATTAATTATTGCATCAATCAACTCCTGTGACGGAAAGTCCATAGGAATAATACCTACCGGCTCATGATGTTCATTCAGGTATTCCAACAGTAAGCCATTTGTAACATCAGCATTACGCCGGATGTTTGTCTTTACGCCTGTACCCGTATAGCCCGATGCATGATTTATGCACCATACACCGTTCCCGGAATCAGGGAATACAGACAACAGGCCGTACATGTCATTCCACTTTCCGGTCAGATAGGCTTCCTTGTCATTGTTGCCCGATGTAAAGTAATCCTGAGCCCAGAGCTCAGCGCTTTCTCCTTGGGATGATACAATCCGTACCCTACGTGATGTTCCGTTTCCTGGCCATCCGCGGGTGACTACTCCCGGATAATCAACGCCGGCCGACGGAGCGTTGCGGTGTATGAACAGTATGCGTCCGCGGATATCGGCCACAGTCATATCAGCCTTGAAATCAGCCAGCATACCGCCAGGAATCACTGAGTTGATAAGCTCCATAGTCTTGTCAACAGCCGTCTGGCCCCCACCTGCGCTGTTGGTCATCACAATGCAGAACTCCGTGGGGTTTTGTTCAAGCTTCTCCTTAAGTATGAGTAATGCTTCTTCAAGCGTTATATGACAGTTGGCAGGACCATGATATATCTTTAGCTCGGCACCCTCCAATTTGGGTCTGAGGTCAAAGAACCGGATTCCCGCATCCCACTGATCAGAGAGATTCATTGTCTGGGTACGAGCATAGTGACGCATGGGGAACCATACACCCGCCGTGCCGGAATCATGCGTTCCTGGTATGGACAGCCTGCATACCGGAACAGCATCCTGCAATGACGCCATCCAACCGGAATTATCGGTCTGCGCCAATGCCGTATTCAACAGTTCTACCACACAGCAAAAAACGATGAATCTTTTCATACTTCTTATCACTCAGGCTGGTATGCAAATTTAAAAACACTATCTTTGTCATTAAACTAATCAGACCTAAAATATGAGAAAAGTCCTTGCTTTGTTTGCCATTGCCTCCCTTATAATCTGCTCATGCAAGAGCAAAAGCGACCAACCGTCTGCATCACCTGCCCAGGCTCCATCGGCCCGGGAGGCAAAGGCATCTACCGGCATGGCCGCAACAATCCTGGAATTCTACAAGGCGTATTGTACTGAAGGTGATTGTGATGTCAAGTCAGACTCTATACTTTCAAAGTATTGCACCGAAGAACTCAGGAAAGTTGTAATGGAAACAGCTGGTGAGTATGACTTTGTCGTAGATGGAGGCATACCTTCCCTGATACACTCCGAGTCCATCCATGTCGTCAAAAAGAATGAGAAATACGTAGTCTATTTTGAGTACACCCCATGGCCCGCCAGAGAAGAGCCGGCAAAGGACTCAGTATATGTAATGGTCAATAAGGAGAATAAGATCTCATATATCATAAGACCTGAAGACAACTACCGCGTTCCCAATGCATACTACGGCGAGAGACTCTACTCTTTTGAGGATTATGAGTTTGTAGACCTGGGTCTGAGCGTAAACTGGGCCACCTTCAATATAGGATCGTATAAGTTTGCTCCCTATATGCATGGTGACTTTTTTGCATGGGGTGAGACCATGGCAAGGAACGAATTCGTTAAGAATTATTATCTGGAACCCAAACAGGATCATTATTATGAGGGCAAACTGAACGTTATTGAATCATGCGACGACGCTGCCGCCGTGCTATGGGGTGAAGACTGGCGTATGCCCACCAAAGAGGAATTCCAGGAACTGATAGACAAGTGTAAGTGGGAATGGAAAGAGCAGGATTATCATTGGGGATATAAAGTTACAGGACAAAACGGCAATTCGATTTTTCTTCCGGCCGGTGGAATGAAACTGGACAGAAGAAGTATCAATGAATCCAGCGGGCTTTATTATTGGACCGGTTCATGCAAGTTTGATGATCCTGAAAGAGAGCCCAAGGCATGGCAGTTCTTTTCGGTTTCCGATGGTCCCGACCAAAGTACTGACAGACATACATCTTTATCACTCACCCCTTTGAGCCTTCAGAGCGGACGTTCAATAAGACCTGTCACCGAAAAACAGTTTGTCCCCATAAGCGACATCACAATCACCAGAACCGATTTGAAGATGACAATAGGCGACGAGTATACTCTGGCAGCATCATTCATCCCTGAGGATGCCACCAAGAAGAACATATACTGGCGAAGCGGCAATTCGGCTGTGGCATATGTTGACATAAACGGAAAGGTAACCGCCATATCAGACGGAAAATGCACAATAACCGCCGTTTGCGGAAAATTCAAAAAGGAGTGCCAGGTCACTGTCGTCAGACCTAAGGGCTACGTTCCTGACATACCTGAAAAGGTTACCACCATATATGAATTCGGGAAAGAGGTGGACAGTTCTTTAATTGACATTTTTGAGGATTATCCCGATTCCTTAATACTTAAAGAAGTTTTCAAGACACACGTAGGAGACGGATCAAAGGGATTTGATATAACATTCTCCGACTTTGCCAATAAAGACTGGGAGGAAGAACCCGGCGAATACTGTATGATAACGATTGAAACCGCCCAGGGGAAATACCAATTCAAAAATGGGGACTGGATGACCCATGAACTGTTTGATAATTATTATTTCCACTGTCATCCTGTAGACAAGTCACGTTACCTGCTGTTCGTGAGAGGTTTTGATTACGGATGCTGCCCGGGAGTCCTGACGGTACTGGCAATCGATAATACAGGAGCACGGGTAGTCTATAACCAAGAGTGTGCATTTAAAGAATTAAACAAAGAGCCTTTCTCCATAACAATTCAAGACTGGTATTCGGAGTATGTCTCAAGGTACAAGACCGACTACTCCGCTGAATACAACCTGTTTGTAGAGGATGGTGCCCTTAAAATGAAAAGAGTAGAGTTGCTGCACGAATAAAAGCGTATCTTTGCAGCCGTTTTAGAACAGAATACGCATGGAAAGGTTCAAAAGGGTTGTAAAGCAGGCAGTACCAAGAGCATTCAAGACGATCTGGTGGATATTCAAGATTACCGCCATTGTATCGTTTGCGATGCTGCTTCTCAAATATACTGGCATACTTACCTGGATTGCCGCCGCAGTCAGTCCCGTGTTCCAGATATTCGGACTGCCGGGTGATGCATCACTGGCCTACGTGAGCGGATACTTCATCAATGTATATTCGTGTATTGCAGTAGTATCTACCCTGGACCTTACGGTACGTCAGATAACCATACTTGGTACAATGACACTGGCAGCCCACGCAATGGTGGTGGAGTGCGCAGTACAGAAAAAGACCGGCACAAACATTACATACACAGTTATCCTGCGCACTCTGGGCTCACTTGCGCTGGGTATCATAATGAACCAACTTCTGCCGGGCAAGCCTGTGTTTGATACCACAGCGGTTAACCTGTCCGATATACCTTTCTTTAATATACAGAATGAGTTCTGGCCCATGTTCGTGGTATGGTTCAAGGGCCTGGTAAAACTTGCCGTCTGGATGACCGTACTCATAACACTGCTCAACGTCATTCAGCGAGTATTCTATGAGTATGGCATCATGACATACATATCAAAGTTCTTCAGTCCGCTGCTCACACTGTTCGGTCTGCCCAAGGAGACATCATTCCTTTGGATCGTAGCTAATGTGGTAGGATTGTCTTACGGATCGGCAGCAATCATGGACGAGATGGAGCGCGGAGGGATATCGGACCGCAGCATACTGGAGCTCAACACCCACATTGGCATATCGCACAGTAACCTGGAGGACCTGATGCTGTTTGCAGCCATGGGAGGCCAGTGGTACTGGATGCTCCTGTTCCGCTGGGCCATGGTAACCCTCCTCGTTTGGTCCCTCCGCCTCTACTTCCGCCTCACCTCCCGACCCACCTCCCGACCCACCTCCCGACCTTAGGGAGCCATATCGCACGTAGAGCCATTTTCATCCCTAACGTCAGCACAAAATACGCTTTCCCGCGAGCTACCCCCTCACCTTAGGGAGTCAGAACGCAGGTACAAACGATTTCTTCCCTAACATCAGCAGGGAATTCGAAATATCGCGGGCTGACCCTGCACCTTAGGGAGCGAAATGAGCTTATGCGAGCTGCAGTTCCCTAAGGTCAGGGTGGCGCAAAAAAGAACGCCCCGACCATGAGGTTGGAGCGTTTCTTTATAAGTGGTACTAAGTATATACCGAATTAGAATTCTGCAGAACGCGGTGTGCGCGGGAACGGGATCACGTCGCGGATATTCTGCATGCCTGTAACGAACAGGATCAGGCGCTCAAAGCCCAGGCCGAATCCGGCGTGCGGGCATGAACCCCAGCGACGGGTGTCAAGATACCACCACAAGTGAGTCATATCCATCTGGCGACGGTTGATCTCACCCATGAGTCTGTCGTAGTCAGCCTCACGTACTGAACCGCCTATGATCTCACCAATCTGCGGGAACAATACATCAGTACCCTGCATGGTTGATGCGGGAGCCTTTACTCCGTGATAACCAATTGAACCGCCATCGGGTGTAGCCTCATTCTGCTTCATGTAGAATGACTTGATGGCTGTAGGATAGTCAGTCATGATGACGGGCTTCTTGAAGTGCTCCTCAACCAGGAAACGCTCGTGCTCAGAGGCCAGGTCATCGCCCCAGTTGCAGGGGAACTCAAACTTCTTGCCGTTCCTGATGGCCTCCTGAAGGATATTGATACCCTCAGTATATGTGAGACGAACAAAACTCTCTTTCAATACGCCCTGAAGACGCTCCAACAGAGTCTTGTCAATCATGTTGTTGAGGAATTCCAGGTCATCCTGGCAGTGGTCAAGTGCCCAGCGTACGCAGTACTTGATGAAGTCCTCCTCAAGGTCCATAAGCTCCTCCTGATCCAGGAAGGCAATCTCGGGCTCAATCATCCAGAACTCGGCCAGGTGGCGCGGAGTGTTGGAGTTCTCGGCACGGAATGTAGGACCGAATGTATAGATGGCACCCAGAGCGGTTGCACCAAGTTCACCCTCCAGCTGACCGCTTACTGTAAGTGAGGTCTGCTGGCCAAAGAAATCATCATCATAAATGATTTTACCCTGGTCATCCTTCTTGAGGTCATAGAGGTTCTTGGTGGTTACCTGGAACATATTGCCTGCACCCTCGCAGTCACTTGCAGTGATGAGCGGAGTATGGAAATAGAAGAATCCATGCTCGTGGAAGTAAGTATGGATGGCCATTGCCATATTGTGGCGGATACGCATCACGGCACCGAATGTGTTGGTACGCAGACGCATATGGGCATGCTGACGCATATACTCGAATGTCTGGCCCTTCTTCTGCATAGGATAGTCATCACCGCACAGACCCAGTACCTCGATCTCCTTGGCCTGAACCTCGACAGCCTGACCTGAGCCGATGCTCTCAACCATGGTACCCTTCACGCTGAGGCAGGCACCGGTGGTAATCTGCTTCATAAGATCGTCGCTGAACTTCTCAAGGTCAGCCACAATCTGAACATTCTTGATTGTCGAGCCGTCATTGAGAGCTATGAAGTTAACGCTCTTGCTTCCGCGCTTTGTCCTTACCCAACCTTTGACGACAACCTCCTGACCGTAATCGGTACGCTTGAGAAGGTCAACAATCCTTGTTCTCTTGATATCCATTGTTTTAGATTTAATCAGTGATTAATTATTCGTAAGCACCCATACGGAGCATGTTGACCTCCTTCTCGGTGAGGAAACGCCAATCGCCGCGACGCAGACGCTTCTTGGTAAGACCTGCAAACTGAACGCGATCCAGCTTGGTTACGCGATAGCCCAGAGCATCAAACATACGACGAACCACGCGGTTGCGGCCTGAGTGGATCTCAATGCCGACCTGAGTCTTGTCATCGTTAACGTAGCTAACCTCATCGGCACGTACGATATCGCCCTCTTCCTCGCCGATGTTGACACCGTCCAGAAGCTTCTGCAGATCCTCGGCGCTGACAGCACGGTCAAGACGTGCATGATAGATCTTCTTCTTGAGGAACTTGGGGTGTGTAAGGCGGCTTGCCATCTCACCGTCATTGGTAAGAAGCAGCACACCGGTAGTATTGCGGTCAAGACGGCCTACGGGATATACTCTCTCCTTGCAGGCACCCTTGATATAATCCATAACTGTCTTGCGCTCCTGAGGATCATCAACTGTAGTAACGCAATCCTTGGGCTTGTTGAGCAGGATGTAAATCTTGCGCTCTATGCTTACCAGCTGATCGTGGAACAGCACGTTGTCACCACGGTGCACCTTGGTGCCAAGCTCAGTCACGGTCTGGCCGTTAACCTTAACTACACCAGCCTGGATGAACTCATCGGCCTCACGACGTGAGCATACACCGGCATTTGCCAGGTACTTGTTCAAACGTATCTCCTCCTCAGGATCGTGAATGACATCCTGATACTCTATGCGTTTGCGGTTGTCCTGACGCTTCTGCATGGGCTTGCGGAAACCTCCCTGCTGGCCGTAGCCACCCTGGCGCTGGTAACCGCCCTGACGCTGACCGTAGCCGCCCTGGCGTTGATAGCCGCCTTGACGCTGGCCGTAGCCACCCTGGCGCTGATAGCCACCCTGACGCTGGTAGCCGCCTTCCTGCTGCTCACCGCCCTGGCCCTGAACGCGCTCTCTGTAGAAGCGGGGCTGACCCTCTTCACCATTGTTGTTATACGGACGGTTCTGTCCGTAACGTTGCTGTCCGTATCCCGGACGATTATTGTTGTAACCACGGTTCTGGTAACCACCATACTGCTGACGCTGGCCATACTGCTGGCGCGGACGGTCCTGGCCATAGCCCTGCTCGCCATCCTGACGCTGCGGACGCTCAACTCTTGAATACTGCGGACGATTGTTGTACTCAACTCTTACAAAACGGGGGCGGCCTTCACGCCTTGAACCCTCCTGGTTAGCATCTGAGTTTCCATTGAACCTGTTGTAGCTGTTCTCCTGTTCTTCCTGATTCCCGCTCTCGTCGTAGAATCTGTTTCCATTCTCAGTTTCCATCATAATTGTACCTTTTTTAGTTGGAAGCCCTCACGGCCTCATCTGATTTAGATTTTTATTGACTATTAATATCACACGCCGAAATAGTTGCCAGGCGTTATGGCTTTAAGTTCTTTTTTAATATTATCGTTTACATTAAGTCCGTCTATGAATTCGCTGATTGACTGCCGGGTAACCTGACTGTTGGTACGTGTCAGGGCCTTGAGTGCCTCATACGGATGGGGATAACCTTCACGGCGAAGGATGGTCTGTATGGCCTCGGCAACAACGCTCCAGCATCCGTCCAGATCAGCGGCAATCTTCTGCTCGTTTATGAGCAGCTTGCCCAGTCCCTTGAGTGAACTTGCAATGGCAATCATCTGATGTCCGAACGGCACACCGATGTTACGGATAACCGTTGAGTCTGTCAGGTCACGCTGCAGACGTGATACCGGCAATTTGCGTGCCAAGTGCTCCAGAATGGCGTTTGCCATACCCAGGTTACCCTCGGCATTCTCAAAGTCTATGGGATTGACCTTGTGAGGCATTGCACTTGAGCCCACCTCACCGGCCTTGATCTGCTGTTTGAAATACTCCATCGATATGTACTGCCAGAAGTCGCGGTTCATATCTATCTGGATAGTGTTCATACGCTTCATTGCGTCGAACAGGGCTGCCAGATTATCGTAGTTGGAGATCTGCGTGGTATACTCCTCACGCTTGAGTCCCAGCTTATCGGCCAGGAACCCCGCACCGAATGCCTTCCAGTCGATATCGGGATAAGCCACGTGGTGAGCGTTGAAGTTACCGGTGGCACCGCCGAACTTGGCTGACAGGGGCACTGCCTTGAGCTGCCCCAACTGCTCGCGCATACGGTAAGCGAACACCTCAATCTCCTTACCCAGACGTGTGGGTGATGCGGGCTGTCCGTGTGTGCGGGCCAACATGGGAACATCCTTCCAACGCTGTGCATACTCCTCCAACTTGTCAATAAGAGACTGGATTGCGGGATAATAGACGTTCTCAAGAGCCTCCTTGATTGACAGGGGCACTGAGGTGTTGTTTATATCCTGTGATGTGAGTCCAAAGTGAATGAACTCCTTATACGGAACCAACTCAGGTACAAGGTCAAACTTTTCCTTAAGGAAATATTCAACGGCCTTGACATCGTGGTTGGTAACCTTCTCTATATCCTTGATGTGAGCGGCATCCTCCTCGCTGAAGTTCTGCCATATCTGACGGAGTCCGTCAAGTGAGGCGCGGGATACACCTGCCAACTGCGGGAGCTGGAATTCGCAAAGTGCAGTAAAGTATTCGATCTCAACTCTTACTCTATACTTTATCAGTGCAAACTCTGAAAAATAGGACGCAAGTTCCTGTGTTTTGCCGTGGTAACGTCCATCTATGGGGGACACGGCGGTTAGTACATCTAAATTCACTTTTTATACAAACTTCTAATTAATCCTCTTTCAAAAATTTGGGGTATCACTCAATCTGCTTCTCAGCAGCGCTGCAAAATTAATAAGAAATTCATAATTTTGCGCCTCAGGTTAACCATTATTAAAATAAAATATGTCACAGACCGTAACCAAGAAAATCAGTGAGAGCAAGGGTGCACGTTGGGCAGCCCTTATAATCGTGTCATTCACCATGATGTGGGGATATTTCCTGACCGATGCCCTTTCACCCCTTATGACCATGCTCGAGGAGCAGATGGGCTGGACCAGCCTTGAGTTCGGCCAGTTCAACTGGGCCTACTGCTGGTTCAACGTATTCCTGTTCATGCTCATATTCGGCGGTATCATACTGGACAAGATGGGCGTAAGGTTTACCGGTATCGTAACCTGCATTCTTATGTTTGCCGGTGCACTGATCAAATATTACGCAGTCACTCAGATATCTTCAGGCCCTGAGGCCGGAACCGTATTCGGAATGCGCACACAGGTATTCGTAGCCTGCCTTGGTTATGCAATATTCGCTGTGGGAACCGAAAACTGCGGCATTACCGTGTCAAAGGTCATCACCAAATGGTTTGCCGGCAAGGAGCTGGCACTGGCCATGGGTGTTCAGGTAGCCGTTGCCCGTCTGGGAACAGCAGCCGCCCTGGTGTTCTGCCCCATGATAGCCAACCGTTTCTCAGTCTCCACTCCGCTGCTACTCTCAGCAATCCTGCTCTGCATAGGCTTCCTGGCATACCTGGTATTCTGCCGCATGGACAAGCAGTTTGACGCCGAGGTTGCCCAGGCACAGACTGAGCCCGATGACGTATTCAAGGTCAAGGACCTGAAACTGATTATAACCAACCGTGGTTTCTGGCTCATCGCCCTGCTCTGCCTCATGTTCTATTCGGCCGTATTCCCGTTCATGAAATATGCCGCATCGCTTATGGAGAACAAATACGGAGTGAGCACAACACTGGCCGGTCTTATACCCAGCCTCATTCCATTTGGAAACCTTATCATGACCCCGCTCTTTGGCGGCATATATGACAAGAAGGGCAAGGGTGCCACCATCATGATCATAGGCTCACTGCTGCTCATTCTGGTACACGTGCTGTTTGCGCTGCCGCTGCTAAACTACTGGTGGTTTGCCGCATTCATAATGATTATACTGGGTATAGCATTCTCACTCGTTCCGTCTGCCATGTGGCCCAGCGTACCCAAGATCATCCCGCAGAAACTGGTAGGCTCTGCTTACGCTCTGATTTTCTGGGTACAGAACATAGGTCTGGGATTCGTACCTCTGCTCATTGGCGGCATACTTAATAAATACTGCAAGGACGGCGTACGCATAGTCAACGGCGCTGAAGTAACCCAATACAACTACACTATTCCGATGATCATTTTCGCCCTGTTCGGAATTGTGGCTCTGCTGCTGGCCATGCGTCTCAAAGCTGTTGACAAAAAGGAGGGTTACGGACTTGAAGAGCCCAATATCAAGGCATAACGACCATCCCGTATGGAGAAGAAAAGGGAGAGATTTGACAGCCGCATAGGAATGATCCTTGCCATGGCCGGATCGGCCGTGGGTCTGGGCAATCTGTGGCGTTTCCCGTTCCTGGCCGCACAGAACGGCGGCGGCGCGTTCATTTTCGTCTACCTGATTCTTCTACTTACCATCTGCATACCGGTACTGATGACCGAGATTACGCTGGGGCGCAAATGCCGCACCAACGTGACCCGAGTCTATGACAGTCTGGGTGCTCCCCGCTGGCGCTGGGCCGGATTCCTGACGCTGCTCACCCCTATCGTCATAATGGCATTCTACACAGTGGTGGGCGGCTGGTCCGTCAAATATCTGGTACAGGCCTGCGCTTTCAGATTCACCGCCCCCGATGCCGACTATGCAGGTGCATTCGGCGGATTCATCAGCTCCACATGGGAGCCGTTGGTATACACCATCATCTTTTTGGTCATAACGGCCGCAGCCAACTTTGGCGGCGTAAAGAACGGCATTGAAAGGTTCTCCAAACCTATGATGACGGTACTCTCCGTAACCATCATTCTGGTAGCAATCCGTGCCCTAACACTGCCGGGAGCATCGGAGGGTACAAAGTATCTGCTCATACCTGATTTCAGCAAGATAGACGGTAAGGTTCTCATAACTGCTTTGGGACAGGCATTCATGTCGCTTAGCATAGGCATAGGCATTCTGCTTACCTACGGCTCTTATGTCAAGACCAAGGAGGACATAGCCATGACCGCAATAACCACAGGTCTGATAGATACTCTGTTTGCCATCATTGCCGGACTGGCCATCATCCCCGCCGTATATGCAATCGCATTCATGAATGGGACCGCCCCGGCCGTGAACGCAGGTCCCGGACTGGTGTTCATCACCCTGCCGGGAGTATTCGCCTCCATGCCGGGCGGCAGCATCATAGCCATACTGTTCTTCCTGTCTCTGCTGCTGGCCGCCGTGACATCGGCCATATCAATGCTTGAGGTTATAGTGCGTTACTTCATTGAGGAGTGGAAACAGAGCCGAAACGCGGCTGTAATCACAAGCATGATACTGATAATAATCCTGGGCTGTGTCTGCTCCCTTTCACAAGGCACACTGTCAGGTGTCAGTATCCTGGGCATGAACATCTTTGATTTCTTTGACGTAATATCAAGTGATGTGCTGATAACCGTAGGCAGCCTCATAATGGTGCTGTTTGCCGGTTGGCGCATAAAAAAGGCCGGTTTTCTTGACGAATTGACCGGCCATAATACTTCAACCACTCCGCGCTGGATATTCAGCTTTGTCTGGTTCATGGTCCGCTGGGTTGCTCCGCTGATCATCATCGTGATCATGCTCAGCAACATCCTGTTGTAACCCTAATGTGTTACCTTCTGAAACTGTGACGGTCTATGACCTTCACATCCTGTGTCAGCGCTTCCAGAGGTTCTTTCAGCATAGCAGGATTCGTATAGAACTCCTTGAGCAGCCTTAGAGCGCTTACAAAATAGAATCCGTCACAGAAACGTTCATCGGTTACAATCTGGAATGGCATACGCTTGCCGGTTATCACCTCGTTGCCTTCAACTACCGGAACCATAGCCTCCTTACCCATGGCAAAGAACATTCCCGTATTCCCGAAATCATACAGATGATGGAAAATTGAAGGGCCCTTTATGGACTTGAGATTGGTAACGAAAGCCGATGTATGGAACGGACTTACATTGATGACAGACATAGGCAGGATGCCATGTTTGTCCAAGACCCTGATCAGCCAGATCAGGAAGGCAATCATCATGTTGGGCGTGTATGTAATCAGCCTGGCCAGCTTGTCTGTACCATTGTCTGCATCAAGATTGTTGTTGGCTGCAATGGCGGCATTGACCTTATCGCGCACCTGGGGCAGTGTCTCCAATCCTGTAAAATCCAGTTTGACCGTGGTTTCGGCAGCATCGGCCGTCATGCCTTTCTTTACCACGAATGATACGTTGATGGCATTGCGGGCATAGATGCGGCCGTTCATGATAAAACGGTTAAGCCTGGGGTAACGGGCAATTATACGCACAATACCGGCTATGATAATGTGCATATAATTATACGTCCCGTTTCCTTGAGCTAATTCGTCCTTTATAAAAGCATCCAACGGCTCACACGGCAGGTCAAGACCCGTAAAGTTCTGCGAGTCATGACGGTGCCGCATTATATGCGGTATGATACGTTGAATGGGGTCAATGTCTTTGACCTTCTTTCCGTCTGGCCTGAATCCGAACATGGGTTCAAAGGATTAGTCCTGGGTAGCTGCCTCTATCTTCTTGAGCATGGCGAACATTATGACTGCCGCAATTATGCAGAGTGCCATAAGGATCGTCCAGTTAAGCCAGAGAGGAACATTGTCCCAAAGCATTGACGGGATTGAACTCAGGTAGTTGCCGATAGCGGTAGCTGCAAACCAGCAACCCATCATAAGACCCTTGTACTTGGGAGGAGCCACCTTACTTACGAACGATATACCCATAGGTGAAAGCAGCAGCTCGGCAAATGTCAATACCAGGTAGGTGCTTATAAGATATGTGGGTACAACCGGATCGGGTGATACGGCACCGTTAAGGCTTGAAGGCGTAGGCTGTCCGGTTGATGCAAGCAACATGACTGCATAACCGAGTGCTGCCACCAACATACCCAGACCTATCTTCTTAGGTGCTGACGGCTCCTTGCCTTTCTTAGCCAGGGCACCGAACAAGGCCATCGAAACCGGAGTCAGGGCAACCACGAAGAACGGATTGAACTGCTGGAACTCCTGAGGAAGTATGGCGCGCGGATCTTCCATGCCTCTGTAAAGCAGATATGCGCCGCCCCAAAGAAGTATGGTGATTATGCCGCAGATTGTCTTGGCCTTTGAGGTCTCTGACTGGAACGTTCCGAACAGTGTGTAAACTGAAGCAGCTATCAGAGCCAGAGCCCAGATGTTGAATCCCACCTTAAGCGGACCGGTTACATACGGCTGTGTATAGTCACGTGCAAAATAGGTCAGTGAAGAGCCGTTCTGATGGAATGCCATCCAGAAGAAAATAACCACTGCAAAAACAAGAACCAGAGCAACGATACGCTCTCTTGTCTGAGTGGGAGTAAGCTCGGCTACGGCACTGTCTGATGATGTTGCCTGACCGGCCTTTACATCAGCATGCTTGAACCATGAACGGCAACCCAGATAGATTGCGATTGAGAATATGAGTGATACGCATGCAACACCGAATCCCAGATTATAGGCTACAGACAGATTGTCAATGTAGTATTGGCAGAACTCTGTGATGCTCTTTCCGGCACCGCCGCTCATTGAATCCGCATAGCTCTGCATGATCTGGAGGTTTGACATGTCACCGCCCAGGATCTGGTTGGCGATTGCGGGAGCATCGGACTTATAGAACAGACCGGCTGAACCCAGTTTCCAGTTTGTCAATGCAGTGGCTGCGGTAGGAGCGAACATGGCGCCTACGTTGATAGCCATATAGAACAGGCTGAATGCGGAGTCTCTCTTGGCCGAATACTTGGGATCATCATAGAGGTTACCTACCAGAACCTGAAGGTTACCTTTGAACAGTCCCGTTCCGGATGCTATGAGCACCAGAGCCAGAATCATGAGAACAAGTCCGAATGTTGTTGCCGGAGTAGGAATGGCAAGGCACAGATAACCGATGAACATCACGCTTACACCGGTGACCACGCACTTTCCGAAACCGATCTTGTCGGCCAGAACGCCACCCACTACGGGCATGAAATAAACAACGGCCAGGAAGGTAGCGTAAAGCTGACCGGCTGTACTTGCCGAGAATCCGAACTTAGCCTGCAGATAAAGCAGGAAAATGGCTAACATCGTGTAGTAGCCGAACCTTTCGCCTGTGTTGGCAAGCGCCAGAGCAAACAGGCCTTTTGGTTGTCCTTTAAACATAGTTTGATTTATAGATTAGTAATAATTCTTTTCAAGACTGCTAATTTAGGAAAAAATCAGAATACCCAGCCTATTTTGAATGTGGTAACAAAGATTCTGGCCTTGGGTTCTCCTGCATTTGTATCGAACAGATCATTCAGCTGATTGATGAAATAGTCTTCAATGAAGAGATGTCCCAGCTTCATGCCGAACATGAAATGATATCCCCATTGCAGGTCAGTGGTCTTGTAATTGAGGTTTCCGCCAAGTGATGATCTTAAAACGTAACGGGCATTGGCTCCGATACCTGCGTAGAATCTCATGGTGGGATCAACGTTCTGCAATATAAAGGTAACCGGAATTTCAACAGCCTGGTGACGGTATTGGAATGATGAACCGTACAGGTCAGCCTGATTCGGGAATATGCACTTGGTATCTTCATAAGAAGCACCTAAACGATAACCCATGAACTTATGGTTGTACTGAACAGACAGACCTGCATTCCAGCCGAATTTGCCATCGGTTGTAAAACCTGCTTTCGGGAAACTGATTGATGTTCCGGTAGTGCCCGCACCGGCAAACAGTTCAAACGGTTTAATCTTACCGGAGTGTATGTATGCTACCTTTCCTGTGGGACCGAAATCCGGATCCGATGCCATCTGAGTGGCCACCCTTGAAATGAAACAGGTAATCTCTTCAAGACCGTCATAATCAATCAGGTCAGCATCATCGGCAGGTTTGTGATACGGAGACTTCAATCCTGTGAACACATGAAGTGTAGGAACATTATAGTTCCTGGCAAAACTGCGGGTATCGGTTGCCGTCATGACGGCTGTCTCAAAGTCACTTATCTTGAGTTTGAGATTACCGGCATTATCCTCAAGAAGTTTCTTTCCGTCCTTGAAGGTTCCTGCTCCAAGCAGTTCAAGCTTGCCGTTCTTGGCATACCAGCCCACCATATCGATGCTCATCATACACTTTACCTGATGTATCTGACCTTCATTCATCATTTTGGATGCCAGAGCCTCTGACCCCCAGAGTCCCTTCTCCTCTCCGTCAAAGGCGGCAATGATAACGCTGCGCTTGAGCTGGCTCTGATTATCCTTGAGTAAGCGTGCAATCTCTATCAGGGCTGTCGATCCCGACGCGTTGTCATCGGCCCCGTTGCATATCTCGCCGTTCTTATAACCTATATGGTCAAAGTGTGCGCCCAAAAGTATGTATTCATCCTTTAATACAGGGTCGTTACCGGGTATGATTCCTACAAGATTGGCCATACGGAGACCCTCGCGTGAGAACGGAATTTCAAAGCCCTCGTCAGTAAAGAACGGCTCGATTCCTATCTCATTCCATTGTTCCAGGATGTATGCACGAGCCACGACACCATCCATCGATCCGGCCTCACGTCCGTGAAGCGAGTCGGATGCCAGATAGTAAAGGTGTTTTTCAAGTCGTGCTTTAAGGTCTGTGTTCTGCGCTTTAACAAGGGATAATGCCAGGATACCGGCAAGGAAAAGAATAGTTTTTTTCATTTCAGTTATTGTTTTGAGTTTGTTGGACTTTTAGAACTCAATCAGGATGGGCCGATGATCAGACGGAACCCAATACTGTGCACCCTGCTCACGATGCTGCTCGGTGTAGCCTGAATTAAGAATCTCAGCACTCTTTATCTGCTTGATAACCGGCTCTGTAGCATAGATATAGTCTATACGGCGGCCGTTCTGGCTGGACTGTATGAACTCACCCGGATGCTTATTGGCTATCACATCTATATAGGGAGTATTGTTCCTGATATAATCGTGTACGCAATAGATTGATGAATCGGCCGACAGTTTATAGTGGTCGTTGTCAAGACTGGAGATGGAGTTGAAATCACCCATCATAAGCCATAGTTCCTGCTCGGGATGCTCACGGGTCAGGATTGTCTGATTGCAGACATACTGAACCTCTTTCTTGCGGAACTCATCGCTACCGCCGCCACCGGGGCGTCCGAATCCCATTCCTCTCTGTGGCCTGCTACCGCCCATTGCGAACGGCATGGCGTGCATGCATACGATATTATATGTCTTGCCGTCCATGTCAATCTGAACCCAACCGGCGCCGTGCCCTACTATGGTATCGTTACCGCCCGGTATTCTCTTCACGTTGTTTATGGGATGCTTTGAAGTAATTACCTGAGGAGAATTATCCTGGTCAACAGCCAGATATACATACGGATGTCCGTAGCGGGCTGCTACCTTGTCCCAGTTATCCGGAAGATACGACTCCTGTCCTGACTCCAGATGAGTCGTCTTGGCCTCACAGAATACGCATACATCGGGATCCGTAGTCTTGAGAAACTCCACGAAGTTATCATAATTGTTGGCCTGATCGGACCACATACCATCCTGAATGTTCCAGGAAATAAGTTTCCTGGCCTGAACGGTGCCCACAGCCACCAAGAGCATCAGAGCACAGATAATGTCCCTTTTGATATTCATAATACAATCATTTAATCACCCCAAATTTAGATAATTCTGCAATATGGCATTAAACTTAAAACAGTATATTTGCGTATATAACCTAGTTAATTCCAATAAGAAATGAAGACCTTTACTCTCTCCGTAACATTTGCCGCAGCGTTGTTGCTACTGTTTTCATGTAAGCCCAAACCTGAAATTGAAGTACTTGAAACCGATTACCGGAACAAATCCGAGATTACTGTAGAAGGTGTTCCCGTCGATATTGAGATGCCCTTGTCAGTACACGGCATGTTCCACATCGACTCCCTGAACATCGTACTTACCGAAGACCCCAGAGGATACGTCTTTGTCTATTCTGACAGCTGGGAGCTGCTTGATATTTTTGCCCACAAAGGAAGGGCAAGAAACGAGTTCCTGGACTGTCCCAGCTGGAACAGCGGCCAGATATTCAAAGGTGCCGACGGTCATATACTGCTGCCTCTGTCCGACCGCAGGTCCAGATCAATCAAGCTGATGGATATAACGGAATCACTGGCCAGCCACAAAGCCGTTATTACCGATAGCAGGTATTTCGAGTTCGATGATTTAACCACTATAGAAGAGGAAAATCGTTATGTCAGATTAGCGTCCAGCTTCACATTCCTGTATCTTGATGATAACATCTACCATACTATGGAAACCACATCGGCCGATTTTTACGATATACTCCATAATCCCATAGAGTACAGGATCAGGTATGACACCGCCTTTATTGAGAAACCGGGCATCCTTACAGACATGGAAAGGCTTGTGGGACCAAACTACCAGTCAAAGTTCATACGGTCTCACTACCGTCATCCCAAACGCAATCTTATCATAGAGCTTTTCATGTATAATGATTACATCGCGTTCCTTGACCTGGATAACAACAAAAGCTTTTTTGTTCATCAGAAAGATGCGATTACCTTTGATCAGGAAATAGAGACTAAAGTCATCGAACAGGATGGAGATTCGTTCAAAGTACCTGCATTCCTGAAATTCAACGGTGCAGTCCTGACAGACTCATTCTTTATGGCGAGCTATTACGACGTCACGTTGGACCAGACTAACGTAAAACCGCAACTCCTGTTCTTTGACTGGGACGGCAATTTCATCAAATCCGTAAGGCTGGACAAGGCTACCAACTACAACGTGTATGATCCAAAGACAAAGACCCTCTACGGTATAGACCGTCACTCCGAAGACGAGCCCCTCATCTCCTTCGACCTCTCCTCCATAATAGATTGGTAATAGGAACATCCGTCAGCGCCCACAAAAAAGAGGTCCGCGATTGCGAACCTCTTTTTTGTGGGCGTTGACGGATTCGAACCGCCGACCCTCTGCTTGTAAGGCAGATGCTCTGAACCAGCTGAGCTAAACGCCCGTGCTTTCCGTAAAAGCGGTGCAAAGATAAGGACTTTTACCGATAGCCAAAACTTTCAAGCCATTTTTTTACAATATTTTTCCCTGTATGGCTCTTTTATGGTATCTTCGCGGTGCAAAAACACATAACAGATAAAATGGAAACAGTTCTCAGCGGCATTCGCCCCACAGGAAACCTTCACCTGGGTAACTACTACGGTGCAGTGACAAGTTTTGTCAAGCTTCAGGATTTGTACAGATGCTTTTTCTTTATTGCTGACTGGCACTCCCTGACTACTCACCCCACCCCTGAGAACATACAGAACAGTGTCCGCACAATCCTGGCCGAGTATCTGGCCTGCGGTCTGGACCCTGAGAAAGCCACCATTTATGTACAAAGTGATGTACCCGAGGTAGTGGAGCTCTACCTCTATCTCAATATGAACGCTTATCTTGGTGAGTTGGAACGCGTAACCTCATTCAAGGAGAAGGCACGCAAGCAGCCCGATAACGTAAATGCAGGTCTGCTTACCTATCCTACCCTGATGGCATCGGACATCATCATCCACAAGGCCAACAAGGTACCCGTAGGCAAGGACCAGGAGCAGAACATGGAGATGGCACGCAAGTTCGCACGCCGTTTCAACCAGATGTACAAAGTGGATTTCTTCCCAGAGCCCGCTTCATTCTCTCTGGCTAAGGAGGGCGGCATCAAGATTCCCGGACTGGACGGATCAGGCAAGATGGGAAAGAGCGAGGGTAACTGCATCTACCTGTGCGATGAGCCTTCTGTAATCCGCAAGAAGGTGATGAAAGCCGTGACCGATGCCGGTCCCCAGGAGCCCAACAGCAAGAAACCTGAAGTTATACAGAACCTCTTCACCCTGCTTGACGTCGTTTCATCAAAGGATACATACAACTTCTTCAACGAGAAGTGGAACGACTGCACGCTGCGTTACGGAGACCTTAAGAAACAGCTGGCTGAGGATATCATCGCAGCTACCGATCCTATACGCGAGCGCATCAAGGAGTTTCAGGGCAACAAGGAACTTCTGGACAGGATTGCCCGCGCAGGTGCCGAGAAGGCCCGCGAAAGCGCATCCAAGACTCTGCGCGAGGTACGCCAGATCATCGGCTTCAAGGTATATTGAGCGCTTTGCGCTGTAGGCTGTCGGTGATCAGCAAAATAATGATATTTATGAAGATAAAGGATGCCATTAATACTGCGTGGAGCGCGGTTCAGACCTGGTCTTTCTGGAAAGACCTCTTCATTATGACTTTCGGCATGCTGATTTCGGCAGCTGCCGTTAATTATTTCCTGATTCCCAGTAAACTCATTGTAGGCAGCATCTCCGGTCTGTCAATCGTGATAAGCGGCATATTTGAGTTGTTGGGAATGACGGTTAAGGTATCCACGGTTATCGTCATCATAAACGCCATCCTGCTTATTCTGGCATACATTCTGATAGATAAGGAGTTTGGCATCAAGACCGTTTATACAGCCCTCATACTTGGCCCGCTCATGGATCTGTGGGAGAAAATCCTGCCCGCCTCAAATCTGTTGACTGACGGAAGCACATCAGTCATGGGCGATATCTGGCTGGATCTGTGTTGTTTTGTGCTGTTGTTGAGCGCGGCACAAGCCATTCTTTTCCATATCAACGCCTCAACAGGCGGATTGGACATACTGGCCAAGATCGTAAACAAGTATCTGCACTTTGACATAGGTGCTTCAATATCAGTTGCCGGAGCTATCATCTGCTGCACTGCATTTGCCATCAACCCGTTCCGCATGGTGGTGGTAGGTCTGATAGGAACCTGGATAAACGGCATAGTAGTAGATTATTTCACAGCCAGCATAAACAAGCGCAAGAGAGTCTGCATCATTTCATCCAGTCATGAAATCCTGCGCAAATACATTATTGAAGAGCTGGACCGCGGTTGCAGTCTCTATAATGTGACAGGCGGATACAGCGGTAAGGAAAACGTAGAGATCCAGGCTCTTCTTACACAGGATGAGTTCTCAAAGTTGATGGATTTCATGAAGAAGAACGATATTCACGGATTCATTACCGCCGGTAACGTAAGTGAAGTATACGGACTTTGGAACAAGCACAAGCGTGGTCCTATAGGCTGATCAGAACCACTTGGAGATTTCCTCCTCAGACTTTATCACATATACGGTTTTGGCATCGGGCGTGCGCGATGGCATACTGCATGCCTTGAGAGAACGCAGCAGTTCCTGCATCTCATCCTCAGTCAGATGCCTGCCGGCAGGTATTGCCGACTTACGTGCCATGGCGAGTGCCATAGACTCAAGCTGGGCGTTTTCTTCATGCGCAGGATTGATACGCAGGTCTGCAATCATATCCGTAATAAGCCTCTCATAGTCCTGTCCCTCCATGCCGGACGGCACGCCTTGGACAGCAATGGCTCCGCGCCCCATATCCGAGATATCGAAACCAAGAGCGTTGAAACGGGGCTTGAGTTCTTCAAAAAGAGCCGCATCTGACTGCGACAGCTGGAACATCTCCGGGAACAGCAGTCCTTGTGATGCCGCGGCATGATTGCGGGCGCCCTCCAGAAAACGTTCAAACAAGACCCTGATATGTGCACGATGCTGGTCAACAATCATCAGGCCCTGGTCAGATGCCGCCAAGATATAACGGTCTGCATACTGGAACGGACGTACAGGCTGCTCATCTGGTCTGATGACAGGCTCAACGGCCGGCTTGAACGGAATTGAGCCGTCATTAATCTTGTGTTCAATGACATCACCGTACAGTTTGCTCCAGTTATCGGTATTATTACGGCCGGTCTGGGCTTGTGAATGGTGCCCCATGAACGGATTGAAGTCAGTATTGATTTCAACCTTGGGTTGTACGGCAGGCCGTGACGGGTCATAGATGGGAATGTCAGGCATATCGGCCGTATTGAAATCTATTGACGGCATCTTCTCATACTTGCCAACCGTCTCCTTTACGGCTGCCATCAGTATTTTCCATATCACCTGCTCATCCTGGAACTTAATCTCCGTCTTGGTGGGATGGATGTTGACGTCAATAGTATCAGGCGGGACATTCAGGAACAGAAAATATGACGGTTGTTCATCACCTGGCACAAGATTCTCATATGCGCTCATCACAGCTTTGTGAAAATAGGGATGACGCATATAACGGCCGTTCACAAAGAAGAACTGTTTGGCTCCCTTGCCTTTTACATTATCCAGATTTGAACAGAATCCGCTTACTTTCACTACCGATGTGTCTACCTCGACCGGCAGGAGCGCCTCATTCATCTTACGGCCAAAAAGATTGATGATCCTCTGTTTGACAGGTGATGCCGGAAGAGAAAGGACCTGTTCACCCTGATGGGTCAGTTCTATAGCTACTTCCGGATGAGCCAATGCCACCCTCTCTATCTCTGTAAGTATATGACTGAATTCTGTCTGGTTTGCTTTTAGGAATTTGCGGCGGGCCGGTACATTGTAAAACAGGTTACGCACGGAAAAGCTACTGCCCACAGGGCATACGCAAGGTTCCTGAGTCCCTGTCTCTGAAGCCTTGACCGTTATGGAAGTACCGGTATCGCTGTCAGCCGTACGGGTGCGCAACAGAACTTCTGATACAGCGGCTATAGACGGCAGAGCCTCGCCACGGAAACCAAACGTAGTGAGTGAAAAAAGGTCATCTGACTCACGTATCTTTGAGGTGGCATGACGTTCAAAGGCAAGACGGGCATCATCAGGTGCCATACCGCATCCGTTGTCTATAATCTGGATCAAGGTGCGACCGGCATCCGTAATAACTATCTGAATATTGTCAGCACCGGCGTCAACCGCATTTTCAAGCAGTTCCTTGACCACTGATGCAGGACGGTTAATGACCTCTCCTGCAGCAATCTGGTTAGCTATAGCCTGTGACAGTACCCTTACCTTTCCATCCATATCGGTACATTAAAAAACATAACCATTCAAAAGCCTGAATAGCAAAACCGTCAACAGCACAATGAGCACGACTGCAACCGGAAGGCTTACAGACGGGCCTCCTTTCTCCTTGCGGCGTTTAAGATGGGTAGTGCTCTCCACGAATTTACCCCTGATGGACTCAGGATTAAACTCCTCCTCAGGCAGCATACCCAGCTCACGCTTGGCTTTCTCCTCTATCTTAGCCAGTTTCTCCTTGCGCTCGTCATAATATATGTACTTGTGTTCAAAACGACGAGGTTCCCTTACACTGAACATTCCCATAGCTGTCTACTTATCTTTTTTTCTGTTTTTACGGTCAAGAGTAGGAAGCGGCACTTCCTTGTTGGAGTTACTCTTTTTGAGTTGTTCATCAACTCTCTTGCCTCGCCAATAAAAGACATCCTCGGGGTCTCTGGGTCTTATTCTGTCAAACCAATTGAAATTGGACAGGAACATCTTGGTTTCATCCAGCTTTTCCATAGGATACATGACCCCGTTTGAGTGTCCTATCATCACAATCTTATTAACGGAACGCATATGGAAATACGTCCTCAGACTGGAACCTTCAGTAGTATTCATACCTATCATGGCCGAGTCCGCATCAAGCGGATAGAATACCGCCTCGACGTTTCCTTTCACATCGGCATAATCTATCTCGCCGTTCTTGAAATAAGCCTTCATCTCACGGCCTGCTATCTGGTTGTAATGAACCGAGTCATTCTTCTGGACAAACAGGGCCTGACCTATCACATGCGTCCAGTCAATGGTACTGTCGTTCAGGTAGAATATAATCTTCTCACCCAACACCTGGCTATCCTCATTCCAAAGAATAGGTTCATGGAACAGAGTCAGAGAAGAATCCTTAGTGGTAAACTGCATGGAATCAGCCACCATCTGGAGATCAGGACGGAAAGCACGTACTTTATGGAAACCGCGTACCTGACGTTCAATTACGCTGTCATTCAACTCATTCCGGAATGTCACCAACCTGAACGTATCTGCATGTACAAAAAGGCTGTCCCCTGCCGAATATTCTATCAGAAGGGCCTTGCCCGTTACTACAGCAGAGTCATTGTTCTGATTGTAATAGACATATTCGCCGTGTATATCGACCTTATCCTTGTAGTTGTTTATTACCACATCGCCGTAACCCTGCATAAGTCCGCAGTCCTTCTCATAAATGATACTGTCACCAGTCATCCTGTTGTCGCCGCCATTCTGTTCCACCACCGAGCGGTCAAGCAGGACGGCGTTGTTGGTTTCAGTATTGAAACGCCCGTTACTGGTATTGATGATGTTGTCCTCATTCACAATCGTAGCGGGACTGACAAGGATTGCCGTATGAGTATCAGTATTATACAAAAGGGTATCGGACGTGAGCTTGTAATCAGGGCTCTCCATGGATACCCCGTCCATAAACGTGGCAAGTTTTGTTGAAGTCTCAAACTGGCCGTACTCGGAAATCAGAGTACTCTCCTCATCCAGCAATGTGCCGCCGTCAAAAAACCAGCCAAGACCTATGTTGCGGTCATAGTTCAGGCTATCCGTCAACAGTATCATGGTCTTGTTTTCCAGACGCACGTTATCCCTAACCCTGAGCAGTTTGGTATTGCCGTCATAAAAGAGTGAATCGCCATACAGGAACAAGGTGTCGCCCTGTTCGGCCCTGACGTTATGATATGCGTTGAAAGCATTCCTGTCCTTGTAGAAAAGGGCGCTGTCGCAATACATGTACATACTGTCATGACGGAATATCACATTGCCCATCAAGCGCTGGGCATCAGGATTGATACGCTCGTCAAAACGTATGAAATCCGCATTCAAAAGGTACACATAAGTGGTATCTACTGACTCCTGCCCTTCATCCGGATCAGAAAAGGATGCCGCCTCAAGCAATGCATGAGGATTTAAGGCATATAATGCCAGCACTATGAACAGGAATCTTAATTTACGCATTGATATGTAATCTTAGCGTTTACCCCACCCCGGATACTGGAAATCACAGTCGTTCCAGCCTTCGCTGATTCTTACATAAGTGGTACGCTGTTTCTCACGAATCCATTTTTCAAGGACTTCCTGATGGCGGATTGAGCTTACCATCTCATAAAGGATATCATAATCATCGGCCATTGTCGCCTTGTGTGCGTTTATCTTGTTCTTGAGCTTGACGATGGCACATGTAGTCTTGCCGTTCGGCAGCTGCATGACAAACGGATCAGATATCTCACCCACGTGCATACGGTTTACGACCTTTGCCACATCCTGGGGCAGATTCTGCAACTCAACTTTTGAGACACCGGGCATACCTGGTTCTGCCTGATATGTCATCAGTCCGTTGTTGTTACGGGTGTCTTTGTCCTGTGAATACATCGCCACGCAGAACTCAAACGTATGATTGCCGTTACGGATTTCCTGCGCTATAGTATCCAAACGTCCCAGACAGGCATCGACACTCTCCATTGGTATACGGGGGCGTCTGAGAATGTGACGTACTCTGACCCTGTCACCCAATCTCTCCACGAACTGAAGGATATGGAATCCGTACTCAGTCTCGACAATCTTTGATATCCTGCTGGGATCATTCATGTTGAATGCCACTGCCGAGAATTCCGGCACCATCTCGCCGCGCCCGAAGAAACCGCAGTCACCTCCGTTACGCGCAGTACCGGGGTCTTCAGAGTAAAGGATTGCAAGCGTTGAGAATGATATCTCGCCAGACTGCACTCGGTCAATATACCCTCTAAGCTCAGCCTTTACCGCATCAATCTCATCCTGAGGAATTATAGGTTCCTGAGTGATGATCTGAACCTCCACCTGAGTAGGGATGGAAGGTATCTCATCAGCCCGCATGTCCTTGAGATAACGTCTCACATCGGCAGGCGTAACTTTGACCCGCGATATAATTTTTTCACGAACCTTGTTAATCACATATTCCTGACGGCTTGTCTCAAAAAGATGGCTCTTGATCTGATCAGAAGTCATGCCGTTAAAATACTCCTCAAGTTTCTCTTCAGATCCGGCATGGTTGACGTAATCCTTGTATCTGGCTTCAACATAACCCGATACGTCATCATTCGTTACGAAAATACTATCCAGTTCGGCCTGATTAAGGAACAGTTTGTTGATGGCCAGCTGCTCAGGTATGATGCAATACGGATCACCGTCCCACTGAACTCCGCTCATCTGGGCACTCTGCCGGGCCTCCTCCACTTCAGACCTGTAGATTGCTTCATCACCTACAACCCAGACTACTTCATCAATGACATTGCCTTGGGCTACAGATTCTGTATATTGGAATAACGCCATCAAAAAGAAGGCCGTCAGATAACTCTTTCTCATTTTTTGTTGGTTTGATGGAATATTATTCTGTTCTTTTCCAATGCCGCATCATACAGGTCTTCCTTAATTTTGCGCATATATGAAACTTCATTGCTGTTTATCAGCAGGCCGCGTATTCTGGCACGTGCATAATCAAGAGGTTCAATACCCCCTTCCTCGACAAACTCGCTGACATTGAGCAGGTAGATATACTCCTCATCCTTGAATTCAAAACTGGTCTGCTCCTTAAGCTGTTTGACAAGAGGCTTGTCCATGGGCGGCAGCAGTACCTCAAGCTCTGCCACAGTACGCCAGTTATCATAGAAGAAGTCACATCGGGCTGCATTGCGGATACAGTATTTCTCTATCTCTTCAAAAGACTCATCGTCCTGACGGGTATAGAGGCTTCTTATGTCTGAAAGATCGTGTGACTTAATCGGAATCTGCAGGTACAGCCCTTTCAACAGAGACTCACCAAGCACGAAAAGGCGCTGATTGTCATTAAAGAACTGTTCTATCTCCTCCTCGGTTATTTCTGATGAGAATTTCTGCTCTATCAGCCTGCGCTGGAACTCATGTTCAAAAAGCGAACGGCGATAGTTTTCTACCAGCCTGTCTATATCTTTAGTGTCAGGTATGTTTCTGATGGCATTCTGGTAAAAAAGCACATCCTGCGCCCAGTTCCTGATGTAACGTTCGGCAAACAAAGCACTGTCAGCTACTGAAAGCCCCAAGGGAATAGCCTGTTTAATATCCTCCACATAAAGGACATCACCGTTTATCTCCACCACAGGCGTTTTTCCGCTGACATATTCCGTCACGCTTTTCTTCCAACTGCAGGATACGAAAGACAATTGGAACAAGACCCCGAAAAGCCCTGCAATAAAAAACGGACGTATCAGTTTATTCATCATCTTTAAAGACCGGATTGCTTGAGCGCTTTCCTGTAGATTTTATGCTTATACTGTTTGCGGAGTTTTTTTACCCATTGCTTCTCCAGGTAATCCTGGTATCCTTCAACGACCTGGACTGATACATCATTCATGTGCTCAGGTTTGCTTATAACCTTACCCAAAACATTGACATAGGGGAAACCGTCAATGGGCTTGACTTCCTCATCCTTTCCAAAGATGAAATGATCCACATAGGCATTATCACCCTCGCTGAAGATTCCGTTTTCAGTAGGTCCTCTCATGACACGTACCTGAATCTTTTCCCTGTTGAAGGCAAAAAGGGTATCGAGCCAGTTCTCAAAAGGAAGGTCTTTGACCGCGTTCTCCACATTATGAAAGACATCTTCATCCAGACAGAAGAACACCAATCCCTTGTAACGGGGTTTGTCAAAAACAAACTGTTTCCTGTTTGCGTTGAACCACTTCTCCTTTCCTGCAGGATCATTGGCGGCCTTCTCCCAAACTTCCCTATTGGTGATGTCAAAAGCCAGCAGGCCGTCATGATACTCTCTGGAAATATTGCCGAATTCCGGGATTATCTCCTCAAGCAGGCTGTCCGCTTTGGCAAAGGCCTTTTGGTCACGTTCTTTCCAATCAAAGAGTACGGCATAATAGTTGGCCTGACGGTTCTGTGCCTCAGTATAGTAGCCGTTCTCGTGCATCCATCTGTCAATATCAGGACGCTCCTCTTCAAAAGATCCGATATAACGGTAGCGTTCCACTTGGGCAATAAACACCATACCATCCACTACGAAAGGCTTGCTGAACTGGCCTGGCAGCAGGCTGAAAACCACATCGGCCACCTCTGGAATCAGTTGTTTCCGGGTAACCCAGCCTACCTCTCCGCCATCGGCAGCGAATCCGTCATTAGAGTACTTCTTAGCCAACTCCCTGAAATCCGCACCTTCCACAAGCTGGGGATAAACCTCTTCATTCATGCCTTTGATACCGGCATCCAGCAACTCACTGCGATTATCAGGAGGAATGGCAGATATCATCAACAGGAAAGCCATACCGTCCGGTCCCACCTCTTCAAGGGTCTGTTCGTAAGATTCGTGAGCTAAATTCTCAAGGAAGACGTTGTCGACAAGATAGGACTCAGCCTGCATGTTCCGATACATATGGTATTCATTCAGGAAATCCTCTGACTTGTCAATCCCCTCATCAACGGCGGCCTGAACCTTAAGTTTAAAGTCCAGGTACATATCAGCATATTTCTTGAGGGTCTTCTTTGTGGTTACGGATTCAGTATTGTTCTTACGGTAAAAATATTCAAACTCTGATTTTCTGACTTCTGTTCCGTTTACCTTCATGACCACAGGATTCTCTGACTGGGCAAATAAAGGAATTGAAAACAGGATGCCGAAAAGATACAGAAGGATACGTCTCATAGTTCTTTTTACGGTTAATTTTATGATTACTCGTGACGGCTGTAGTTGGGAGCCTCGCTTGTGATGGCTACATCATGCGGATGGCTCTCGTTCATACCGGCATTGGTTATGCGTACAAACTTGGCTTCATGCAGTTTCTCAATGTTGGGAGCACCGCAGTATCCCATACCTGAACGCAGACCTCCGGCAAGCTGGTAGACAACCTCATAAAGAGTTCCCTTGTAAGGAACACGGGCGGCGATACCCTCCGGTACAAGCTTGCGTGCATCCTTGGTGTCAGCCTGGAAATAGCGGTCCTTGGAACCGTTCTCCATAGCCTCTAGAGAACCCATGCCACGATATGATTTGAATTTACGTCCGTTGAATATGATGGTCTCACCCGGTGACTCTTCAGTGCCGGCCACGAGTGATCCGAACATAACGCTGTCACCGCCGGCTGCCAGAGCCTTGACCACATCACCTGAGTAGCGCAGACCACCGTCGGCAATGATAGGAACGCCTGAACCCTTAATGGCTGAATAGACATCATATACGGCCGATACCTGAGGCACGCCGATACCTGCGATGATACGGGTGGTGCATATTGATCCTGGACCCATACCTACCTTCACGGCATCAGCACCAGCCTCGACCAGAGCCTTGGCGGCAGCACCGGTTGCTATATTACCAACCACAATATCAATGTTGCTGAAACTTGCCTTTGCCTCCTTGAGCTTGGCAATTACGCTCTTTGTGTGACCATGAGCGGTATCAATCACGATTGCATCGGCTCCAGCCTCGACAAGCGCATTCATACGCTCAAGGGTATCGGCTGTAACGCCCACACCTGCAGCAACGCGAAGACGGCCCTTGCTGTCCTTGCATGCCATGGGTTTGTCCTTAGCCTTGGTTATGTCCTTATATGTGATCAGTCCTACCAGTTTCCCGTTGTTGTCAATAACGGGCAGCTTCTCGATCTTGTTCTCCTGGAGTATCTGTGAGGCAGCCTCCATATCAATCTGCTGGTGTGTGGTAACCAGATTCTCTTTGGTCATGACATCCTCTATCTTGACATCATAGTTACGCTGGAACCTGAGGTCACGGTTGGTGACGATACCGCACAGTTTGCCATCCTCCTCAACTACGGGAATACCGCCGATGTGATACTCTGCCATAAGTGCCAGAGCATCCTTGATGGTATTGTGACGATGAATTGTAACAGGATCATATATCATTCCGTTCTCGGCACGCTTTACTATTGCGACCTGACGTGCCTGCTCAGCAATTGACATGTTCTTGTGAATTACGCCGATACCACCCTCACGAGCGATTGCGATAGCCATGCGGGACTCTGTTACGGTATCCATAGCTGCGGTCACGAACGGGATGTTAAGAGTGATGTTGCGTGAAAATCTTGACGTAAGATTGATGTCACGCGGCAGAACCTCTGAATAAGCGGGGATAAGCAGGACATCATCAAATGTCAGGCCCTCCATTGCAACTCTATCTTCTAAAAATGACATAATATTGTGTTGTTTGTTAATTTCCCATCTCTGATATGAACTTGATGCGGACCAGACGGATCTCCTCTTCACTGTAATCATCACCCAACTCGTCTATGGCATCATCTATTGAATCGCTCTCGGACTCCCTGAAATACTCATATATGTCTTCTGAACGGTCTTCATCCATAACGCTGTCAATAAAGTAGTCTATATTCAGTTTTGTTCCTGAATTGACTATGGTCTCTATCTCAGACAGCAACTCGTCGAAATCAATGCCCTTGCTGATGGCAATGTCGTCAAGCGCCACCTTCATGTCAATGCTCTGGATTATGCTCACCTTAAGCTTTGACTTGTTGGCCACCGTACGGACGCGAAGATCCTCGGGACGCTCTATCTCATTCTCCTCGACATGACGTTTGATCAGGTCAATGAACTCCTGACCGTAACGTTTGGCCTTTCCTGCGCCTACGCCAGGGATATTCTGAAGCTCCTCAATGGTAACCGGATAGGTCGTAGCCATGGCCTCCAGTGACGGATCCTGGAATATGACGTACGGAGGCAGCTGCATCTGCTTGGAGATCTTCTTGCGCAGATCCTTAAGCATTGAATAAAGCTCAGGATCAACGGCAAACGAACCTCCGCCGCGCATCGGGCCTTCAGTCTCTTCATCATCAAACTCCTTGTCCTCAACAATCATGAATGACTTGGGGTTCTTCATGAACTCCTTACCCTCATCGGTTATCTTGAGCAGACCGTAATTCTCAACGTCCTTCTTGATATAACCGGCAATCAGGGCCTGGCGGATTACTGCGTTCCACGTCTTCTCCTCCTCATCGGAGCCGGAGCCGAACACCTCCAGGTCATCATGCATATGGTCAGTTATCTCAGATGTCTCCTTACCAAGAAGCATATCGATGATATAATCAGCCTTGAAGTTCTCCTTGACTGCCAGGATGCACTCCAGCACGGTCTCAAGCAACTGTTGGGCCTCAACTCTCTTCTTGGGATTGAGACAGTTGTCGCAGTTACCGCAGTTATCCTCATCGTAGCTTTCACCGAAATAGTGAAGCAGGAGCTTGCGGCGGCACACCGATGACTCACAGTAGGCAGTGGTCTCAGCCAGCAGCTGACGGCCTATGTCCTGCTCGGCCAGAGGCTTGCCCTCAAGGAATTTCTCAAGTTTCTGGACATCCTTGCTGTTATAGAATGCTATGCACTGGCCTTCGCCGCCGTCACGACCGGCACGGCCGGTTTCCTGATAGTAACCTTCCAGGCTCTTGGGAATGTCGTAATGGATTACGTAGCGCACATCGGGCTTGTCAATACCCATTCCGAACGCTATGGTGGCCACGATCACGTCAATCTTCTCCATGATGAAGGCATCCTGTGTCTTGGAACGTGCGGCAGCCTCCATGCCTGCGTGGTACGCCATGGCCGATATGTCATTGGCCTGAAGTATCTCGGCCAGTTCCTCAACCTTCTTGCGTGACAGGCAATAGATTATGCCGGACTTGCCGGGATTGGCCTTTATGAACTTGATTATGTCTTTGTCTACGTTCTTGGTCTTGGGCCTTACCTCATAGTAGAGGTTGGGGCGGTTGAATGATGACTTGAAATCCTTGGCATCCTGAATGCCCAGGTTCTTCTTGATGTCATCACGGACCTTATTGGTAGCGGTAGCCGTCAATGCGATGATCGGCGCTAATCCTATCTCTTTGACGATATCCCTGATCTTGCGGTACTCCGGACGGAAATCATGTCCCCATTCTGAAATACAGTGGGCCTCATCTATGGCATAGAACGATATCTTGATCTTCTTGAGGAAATCCACGTTCTCCTCTTTGGTAAGTGACTCGGGAGCAACATAAAGAAGTTTGGTCTTGCCTTCAAGAATATCGGCTTTTACAAGGTCTATTGAGGTCTTGCTGAGTGACGAATTGATAAAATGGGCTATTCCGTCTTCCTCGCCCAGGTTTCGCATGGCATCAACCTGATTCTTCATAAGGGCAATCAGGGGCGAAATGACAATGGCCGTACCGTCCATCACGAGGGCCGGAAGCTGATAGCAAAGCGATTTGCCTCCACCGGTAGGCATGAGCACGAATGTATCGTTGCCTGCCAACAGGTTGCGGATGATTGCCTCCTGATCTCCCTTGAAAGTATCAAACCCGAAATGGACTTTCAAAATTTCCTGCAGATTTACATCTTTTGCCATACAAACAACTAAAAATCATTCAATCTATCCCAAGGGGATAGAAAACAAAGTTAAATACAAGTATTTTATACTTGCAAACTTTTTGACCAAAAAAATTACAAAATAATTTAATTACAAAAGACCTTCAGACGTAAGGACTACTCAAGTCTGTCAGGAGTTTTCAAACACGGTACCGTCTGCCTTATCCAACTGTTTCTTTGCATAATCCAGAGTTACCGTATAACTCTTTCTGCCCGATGACGGGATTTCATACATGGCATCAATCATAATGGTCTCCACTATTGACCTCAGACCGCGGGCTCCAAGTTTGAATTCTATAGCTTTGTCAACCACGAAATCCAGGACTTCGGGCTGGAACACAAGATCCACACCGTCAAGCTTGAACAGTTTTACGTACTGGCGTACGATAGAGTTCTTGGGTTCTGTCAGTATATTGCGCAATGCATCACGGTCCAGCGGCTGCAGACTGGTAACGACCGGTAGACGGCCTATTATCTCAGGTATCAGGCCAAAGGACTTGAGATCCTGCGGAGAGACATATTTCATGAGATTGTTGAGGTCAACCTTGCTGCGTTGTTCCACAGAGTCAAAGCCAACCACCTGGGTATTCAGGCGGTTTGCTATCTTGCGCTCAATGCCGTCAAAGGCACCGCCGCAGATGAAAAGGATATTACGTGTGTCAACCTGGATGAATTTCTGCTCCGGATGCTTGCGTCCTCCCTGTGGAGGCACGTTGACCACGGTACCTTCAAGCAGTTTGAGCAGACCCTGCTGAACACCTTCTCCGCTTACGTCACGGGTAATGGAGGGATTGTCGCTCTTGCGGGCTATCTTGTCTATCTCGTCTATGAACACTATTCCGCGTTCAGCGGCAGCCACGTCATAATCAGCCACCTGAAGCAGGCGGGAAAGGATACTCTCCACGTCCTCGCCCACATAACCGGCTTCAGTCAGGACTGTAGCGTCAACGATTGTGAAAGGAACCTTGAGCAGGCGGGCTATGGTCTTGGCAAGCAGAGTCTTGCCGGTTCCCGTAGCACCCACAAGGATTATGTTGCTCTTCTCAATGTCGACATCATCAGTTTCCGGCTGGGTGATACGCTTGTAATGATTGTAAACGGCAACTGACAGATACCGCTTGGCGGCATCCTGGCCAATCACATAATCATCCAGGAATTTCTTGATTTCCTTGGGCTTGGGTACGGAATCCATGGTGAAAGCCGGCTTGTCACCGCCCTGCTTGGCATCACGGACTATCTCTGCAGCACGCTCTACGCATTCATTGCATATACAGCCTTCAATGCCGGTGATGAGAAAACCCACCTCCTTGTCAGTGCGTCCGCAGAAACTGCAGCTTTTACCCTTCTTTATTCCTGCCATATCGGCCTTATTTGCGTTTTTCCAATACCTGATCTATCATTCCGTATTCTTTGGCTTCCTGTGCCGACATCCAATAGTCGCGGTCGCTGTCAGCCCACACCTTGTCAAACGGAGTATGAGAGTGATCGGATATGATAGTGTAAAGTTCTTTCTTCATCTTCTGGATCTCACGGGCAGTGATTTCAATATCACTTGCCTGTCCCTGAACACCGCCCAGAGGCTGATGTATCATGACGCGGCTGTGAGGCAGAGCCGAGCGCTTGCCCTCCTGGCCTGCCACCAGAAGCACGGCAGCCATACTGGCAGCCATACCTGTGCAGATAGTGGCGACAGGGCTGGATATAAACTGCATTGTATCATAAATTCCGAGTCCGGCAGTAACGCTTCCACCGGGGGAATTCAGATAGATAGAAATCTCTTTCGATGAATCCACAGAGTCAAGATAAAGCAACTGAGCCTGAATGGTATTGGCTGTATAGTCGCTGATTTCCGTACCCAGGAATATGATGCGGTCCATCATAAGACGTGAGAACACATCCATCTGGGTAACGTTCAACTGACGCTCCTCAAGGATATAGGGGTTCAGATACTGGGACTCTGCTTTGATGACATCATCCAATGTCTGGCTGTTCATTCCGAGATGGCGGACAGCGAATTTACGGAAATCATCCATAGTTACTCGTTTTTGTGTTAGACTCTGTATTTATATACTCTCACTTCTTGGTTTTCTTTCCTTTGGCTGCAGTTTCAGTTGCAGGCTCAAAGAGTTTGTTGAACTCGTCAACGGTAACCTTCTTGCTCTTGAGCTTTACCTCTTTCTTGAGAGCGGCGGTCAGCTTGGACTCAATGGCACGGTTTACAAGACCGTCTACGGTCTCGCGCTTCTTGAGCATCTCCTTTGAGTAGTTGTCAAGCAGCTCATCGGGAATGTTCATCATACCGTACTGGGCAAACTGGGCGCGTGTAGCCTCGCGTGCCATAGCCTTGATATCGGCATCCTCAACCTTGATGTTATACTTCTCAACCAGCTTCTCCTGGATAAGATGCCATGTAAGCTCCTCAAGGCTGCGCTGGAATGTAGCGTCATCCTGCTCTGCATCGGGCTTGTTAGCCTTCATTATCTTCTTGAGCAGATCCTCTGCATACTCCAGTTTACCGACCTTCTCCATCAGGTAAGCGCGTACATCAAGCAGGAACTTGTAGTCACTGTCAGGTACGAAGCTCTGAGCCAGAGTCTCCTCAACCTTGGCGCGGAAACCGGCCTCATCCTTAACGGCATCCTTACCGAACACACGGTCATACACCTCCTGATTGAGCTCGCTCTCTACGAAGCGTGTGATATCCTGGATAGTGAGTGAGAAATCAGCATCTATTCCATCTACCTCCTCCTTCTTCTTGTTGAGAAGTGAAGAGATCTCTATTGCGTTGCCCTCATAAGCCTTGGCGGGGTTGAACTTGATCACGTCACCCTTCTTGGCCTTGGCAAAGAGTTTCTTCTGAGCGGCAGCCTTGATATACTGAGGCATCAGGGTAGCACCCTCTACCACGATACCGCCCTCCTTGGCAGTGCCGTCGGCATTAAGCTCTACAAGCTGACCCTTGATTACATCATTCTCCTGATAGCTGTCAACCTGCTCGTAATGACCGTTCTGCTGAGTGTAAGCCTTAACCTGGTTGTTTACCATCTCCTCAGTAACCTTGATATCGTAATAGGTGATGGCGTCATCCTTACCTATCTGAGCATCGAACTGCGGAGCAAGAGCTATGTCAAAATAGAAAGTCTGGTTGTCATCGTCCAGGCTCAGGCCGGCCTCCTTCTCTTCATTGGGAAGCGGCTCACCCAGCATATCTATCTTGTTATCCTTGATGTAACCGAACATTTTCTCCTGGAGGATCTTATTGATCTCATCGGCCTTGATGGACTTGCCGTACATCTTCTGAACCAGGCTCATGGGAACCATTCCCGGACGGAAACCCGGCATCTGCACCTTCTTTCTGGCATCCTTAAGTGCCTTGTCAACATTCTCCTGATAATCAGCCTTGTCAATGCTGACGGTAAGCAGGCCCTGTACCTTGCTTACATTCTCAAACTTTACGTTCATTCTGTCTTATAATTGTGTAACTTATTTCTCTTTTTTAATTAGGGTGCAAAATTACTGCAAATCCTACAAATGGAGAAAAAATTGAGAATTTTTAGCAGTTTGACAATGTCCGCGATTTTCCCTATCTTTGCCTCGTTATGGGAGAGACTTTAGAACAGACACCTGACCAGAGGATGGTTCTCAGAACCGAGAACCTTGTAAAGCGCTATGGAAAGCGTACTGTGGTTAACCACGTTTCATTTGATGTGAAACAGGGTGAGATAGTAGGTTTGCTGGGGCCCAACGGAGCCGGCAAGACTACTTCGTTTTATATGACCACAGGTCTTATAACGCCTAATGAGGGACATATATTCCTTGACGATCAGGATATTACCGATTATCCCGTGTACAAGCGTGCCCGCGCCGGAGTCGGCTATCTGGCTCAAGAGGCAAGCGTATTCCGCAAGATGACTGTTGAGGACAATATCGCATCAGTCCTGGAGCTTACCGGGAAACCGCTTGACTATCAGCGGGAGAAACTGGAAAGCCTCATAGCTGAGTTCCGCCTGCAGAAAGTCCGCAAGAATCTGGGCGACCGCCTGTCAGGTGGTGAACGCCGCCGTACGGAGATAGCCCGCTGTCTGGCCATTGAGCCCAAATTCATAATGCTGGATGAACCGTTTGCCGGCGTTGACCCCATTGCAGTTGAAGACATCCAGCAGATTGTATGGAAACTCAAGGACCGCAACATAGGCATCCTCATCACTGACCATAACGTACATGAGACCCTCAGCATCACAGACCGTGCATACCTTCTGTTTGAGGGCAGGATATTGTTCCAAGGCACCCCTGAAGAGCTTGCTGTCAATCCGATAGTAAGGGAGAAGTACCTCAGCCAAAGCTTCGAACTCAAAAAGAAAAACTTCCAGAAGTAATGTCGTGCATCAGGAAGACACTGGCTATTGCAGCTTGTATCCTGACATTAACTACAGGTAAGGCTGTACAGACACGGAGAAGTTCAGGAACTGTCATTACAGAATCCGCTGTTTTCACAGACCGCGACAATCCGGCGGTATGGCGTGCAGCCACCCCACGCCTGACAAGATCAACCGCTCCCGGAGATTACGCAAAGACCAGTGTACCAAGGACCGGGGATCACGAATACGTACTCATACTGGTGGATTTCACCAACCGGCATTTTACCATTGCCGATACAACTGCCTTAAGAGAGCGATTTGACTACATGTTCAACGGTCACGGATATGCCGACACATCCACATACAGACATAATGACATCACATACAAAGCTCCTACCGGGAGCGTATCGGAATATTTTCATGACCAATCATTCGGAATGTACAACCCGTCATTCAGAATAGTAGGACCTGTACACCCGTCAAAGGAATTTGCATACTACGGCAGTAACAAGGATGCCAATGTCAGAGAAATGGTTCGTGAGATATGTGATTCCCTGATGAAAAAGCATGAAATTGATCTCACCAAGTACACCAGGAACGGCCTGGAGAACGGCAACATTGACAACTTGTGCATTATTTATGCCGGAAGAGGTGAGAATTATAATGGAGCCGACGTTAATTGTATATTTCCACATTCTGATATCGCTCCTAACTGTAACCGCATTGGCTCTGTTACGTATGCCTGCTCCTGTGAACTGTTCTGGGACAGCGACACCATCATTGACGGAATAGGAACCATCTGCCACGAATTCGCCCATACCCTGGGCTTACCTGATTTTTACTATTCCGGCAATGAGGAAAATAATGCCGCTATGGGATACTGGAGCCTGATGGACTACGGAAACTATGAGAATCAGGGATTTTCACCCGTGGGGATGACAGCCTTTGAAAAGTATTCACTGGGGTGGATGGATATAGAAGAGATCAAGGAACCAGGATATTATTATCTGCATGACATAAGCCATAAACCTGATTCAAAAAACGACATTCAATCGGCATACCGCCTTAATGTCAATAATTCTGACAATGATTTCATTATCCTTGAGAACCACACCCAGACCGGCTGGTACAAGTACCATGCTTCAGACGGACTTATGGTGACGGCGGTAAGTTATAAAAACAATCTGTGGGACGGCAACCGTGTAAATACCAGTACCTCGAACAAGCATTACTACATTCTACCAGCTGACAACGATTACGACAGACAATCCAACCAAGGGGATCTGTTTCCGTATAATGATATCGACAGCATTACAATAGCAGGCTCTCCAAAACTCTCAATAGGGAATGACGCAGCACCGTATTCCCTCTACTTCATACGCAAAGCTGACCAAAAAATAGGATTCTATGCCGGTCCGGACAAGGCGTCCAAGACAGAGAGGATAACCGGTGTCGGTACAGACATCCGCATCATTGACGGCAAGCTGTCCGTCAAGGCTACGGCCGGGAGCAGGCTGTCCGTTCACGACATCTCCGGCAAAACTGTTATTGAAACGGTCATATCAGAACCTGAGCAACTCTTTACCCTGCCAGGCAGCGGAATCTGGATAATCAGATGTGGCGACAAGACAAGAAAAGTGAGGAACTGAGCCTCACTTTTGTCTTATAAAGATGTTGATGGGAGTACCGCTGAAATCCCATTTCTCACGGATCTTGTTCTCAAGGAACCGCTTGTAAGGATCCTTTACGTACTGCGGCAGGTTTGCAAAGAAAATGAATGTAGGTATCTGCGGACCCTGCAGCTGCGTGCAGTACTTGATCTTGATGTACTTGCCCTTGGTTGATGGAGGCGGATAGGCCTCAATCAAAGGAAGCATCTCGGCGTTCAGCTTGCCGGTAGACACATGGTTGGTCTTATGCTTGTAAACATCCTTGGCACATTCCAGCACCTTGAGTATGCGCTGTTTCTCAATGGCCGATGTAAACACGATGGGGAAATCCACGAACGGAGCCAGACGCGAGCGTATGGCATCTTCGTAGTTCTGCATCACCTTGGCTGAGCGGTCCTCAATGAGGTCCCACTTGTTGACCACCACCACAAGACCCTTCTGGTTCTTGACGATGAGTGATACTATATTCATATCCTGACTCTCAATGCCGCGGGTGGCATCCAGCATGAGCACGCATACATCACTGTTCTCGATGGCACGGATGGAACGCATCACGGAGTAGAACTCCAGATCCTCTTCAACCTTGCTCTTCTTACGGATACCGGCAGTATCGACCAGATAGAAATCAAATCCGAATTTGGTATATCTGGTATAGACCGAGTCACGTGTGGTACCTGCAATGTCAGTCACGATGTTTCGGTCCTCGCCTATGAACGCGTTTACTATTGAGCTCTTGCCTACGTTAGGACGGCCCACCACTGCAAAACGGGGTATGTTTTCATCAGTCTCCGCATCGGCCTCAGCCGGAAGCTTGCTTACAATCAGATCCAGAAGCTCACCCGTACCGCTTCCGTTGGCAGCCGATATGCTTACGGGGTCACCCAGACCCAGACTGTAGAACTCGGCCGCTGCATACTGCAGGTCAAAGGTATCCATCTTGTTGGTTACCAGAATGACCGGGGTCTTGGAACGGCGCAGGATACCTGCAACCTCATCATCCAGATCAGTCACACCGTTCTTGATATCAACCAGGAACAGTATCAGATCGGCCTCTTCAATTGCAATACTGACCTGCTTGCGGATTTCCTCCTCAAACACGTCATCTGAGTTTACCACCCATCCGCCGGTATCTACCACCGAGAAGATGCGGTTACCCCACTCGCATTTGCCGTACTGACGGTCACGGGTGGTTCCGGCCACATCATCGACAATGGCCTGACGGGTCTGAGTGAGACGGTTGAAAAGAGTTGATTTACCTACGTTGGGACGGCCTACTATCGCTACCAGGTTGCTCATGATTGTCAGATTCAAGTGTTAATCCTGTCCGTAACCGAAGTTGCGGAGCTCACGGTCAGAACTGCGCCAGTCCTTATCGACCTTGACGAACAGTTCCATGAATATCTTCTTGCCGAAGAACTTCTCCAGATCCTTTCGGGCCTCTATGGCCACACGCTTGAGTGCCTGTCCCTCATGTCCTATCAGGATACCCTTCTGTGACTCACGCTCCACATAGATGACCGCGTTGATCACAATGCGTGAGTGGTTCTCGCGGAACTGCTCCACAACCACCTCAACAGAATAGGGAATCTCCTTGTCATAATGAAGAAGTATCTTCTCGCGGACTATCTCCGATACAAAGAAACGGGCAGGCTTGTCAGTAAGCTGATCCTTCTCAAAATAGGGAGGACACTCGGGAATGAGTTCGTTGACGCGCTTCAAGACGGTCTTGACACCGAATGCGGTTGCTGCCGATATGGGTATTATCTCTGCATTGGGCAGTTTCTCATGCCAGGACTCCACCAGCTTGATCAGGTTCTCCTCATCGGTCAGGTCAATCTTGTTGATTATGACCAGCACCGGGACCTTCATCTTGGCTACCTTCTCCAGGAATTCAGAGTTCTTGTCGGCCTTCTCCACGACATCAGTCATGTAGAGCAGCACATCGGCATCCACCAGTGCGCTTTCTGAAAATGCCAGCATTGACTCCTGAAGCTTGTAGTTGGGCTTGAGCACACCGGGGGTGTCTGAGAAGACTATCTGTGACTCCTCAGTATTGACAATACCCATTATCCTGTGACGCGTGGTCTGCGCCTTGAAGGTGGCAATGGATATGTGCTCGCCCACAAGCAGGTTCATCAGGGTTGACTTGCCTACGTTGGGGTTACCCACTATGTTTACGAATCCGGCCTTGTGCATATACGGGAAACTGTTTTGGTAAGGGTCAAAAAAAACGCATCTTAAAGGGATGCGTTTTTTGGTCTTGGTTTATTCAGCGGCTGTTTCCTTGACTACTGCCAACTTGCCTCTGTAATAACCGCACTCACCGCATACTGTGTGATAGACGTGCCATGCTCCGCAGTTCGGGCAGATTGCAAGTGTAGGTGCTACTGCCTTATCGTGAGTCCT
>Ga0310690_10001301_pt1 | contig 44838 bp, 64 predicted proteins | sample AusTroGonzalo_MG_2_FD_207661 | JGI IMG/M metagenome (GOLD analysis project Ga0310690, IMG submission 207661) | Bovine rumen microbial communities from tropical cattle in Woodstock, Queensland, Australia - Gonzalo_04 (v2) (version 2) | ecosystem: Host-associated > Mammals > Digestive system >... | reverse complement strand
GGCGGCGGAGAACGCATATTCGTTCCGGGATCAGAATCCTATGTTCCGATTCCGAGCGGCGGCGGAGAACGCATATTCGTTCCGGGATCAGAATCCTATGTTCCGATTCCGAGCGGCGGCGGAGAACGCATATTCGTTCCGGGATCAGAATCATATGCTCCGATTCCGAGCGGCGGCGGAGAACGCATATTCGTTCCGGGATCAGAATCATATGCTCCGATTCCGAGCGGCGGCGGAGAACGCATATTCGTTCCGGGATCAGAATCCTATGTTCCGATTCCGAGCGGCGGCGGAGAACGCATATTCGTTCCGGGATCAGAATCCTATGTTCCGATTCCGAGCGGCGGCGGAGAACGCATATTCGTTCCGGGATCAGAATCATATGCTCCGATTCCGAGCGGCGGCGGTAAAACAAGACCTGTTCCGGTGCCCTCGTCGGGTATGAGCAAACCGGTGACTGATTCCGGCAGATATACACCGACGCCCGGTTACGGCGGCAGAACGCCCAAACCGAATTACGGCAGATACACACCGACGCCCGGTTACGGCGGCAGAACGCCCAAACCGAATTACGGCAGATACACACCGACGCCCGGTTACGGCGGCAGAACACCATCACCGAAAACGAATTATCCGCTTCCGAATTCAGGCGGCAGAATGCCTGTTCCCCCGTCAGGAAACAGACCTGTTCCGCCTAAACCTTGGACGGTCACACCTGATTTTGAATACACGAGCGATGAGAAATATCGCCCGGTTCCGACAGAATCAGACATACTCGGAATATACGATTCAGGGTACGGTTACACCGAAAAAATACCCACTCCCGACAGTTATCTCCCGATCCCTCCGAATACATCTGAATGGAGACCTGTGCCTCCGTCCGGCGGCAGAACGCCTGTCCCTCCGTCCGGCGGCAGAACGCCTGTTCCTCCGTCGGGAGGCAGAACGCCTGTTCCTCCGTCCGGCGGCAGAACGCCTGTTCCTCCGTCGGGAGGCAGAACACCGGTTCCGGGATCAGAAGGATGGATTCCTGTCCCGGATTCTGAGGGATGGATTCCTGTTCCGGAATCCGAAGGATGGATTCCTGTTCCTCCGTCCGGTGGCAGAACGCCCGTTCCCCCGTCGGGAGGCAGAACACCCGTTCCCCAATCGGGAGGCAGAACACCCGTTCCTCCATCGGGCGGCAATTGGACACCGGCTCCCCCGTCGGGACACACGCCAAACCCGATTCCCCCGTGGACTGTAACTCCTGATCCGATGGAATTTATACCGGAAAAATACCGCCCGGTTCCGTACGATCCGCCGGAATCAAATTATCCGGTTCCCCCTGATCCGGAAGAGTATATCATTCCGCCGCCTGAACCATATGACTGGATCAAAATCCCGCCGCCTGAAAAACCGAGGCCGATCCCGCCGGATTATCCGAAATGGACAGAATCTAAAGAGCGGAAAGAGGATAAGGACGAGGATGAAAAGAAAAAGAAGAGAAGAAGAAAAGCAAAGGTCAAAAAGGAAAGAGACAACAAAGCCAAAAACCCGGTGGAAGACATTTTCGACTGGCCGAAATACGATTTCCGCTGGTAAAGATATTAAAATGTAATCCTGTAAAGGATTACATTTTAATATCTTTATTTAACAACAATTTACTGTTAATGCCTTTAGTAAAGGCGTTTATAAATGGCATTTAATAGTGATTATTATGACGATTGTCGATTCATTGGAGATCTGTTGTTATTCTCTTTACATCGTTTTCCGTGTTCTGTCGTTTCTGCTGATGATGTTCCTCGTTTTCAGATACGCCGATCCGTATCGGAAGCCGGGACGGAAAACGATATATCGCTTTTTTAACCCGGTCAACTGGGCGTCTTTTTTCTGGCCTCTTCTGATCCTTGGTCTCAATCTGTTTCTGATCGATATTGCTGCAGATCTGATTCAAAAGCGGCTTGAAACCGGGAATGCGGAACTGTTGTTTAACGACATGATTCTGCCTGTAAACATCGTTCTGTCAGTGTTTTGTGTTATTTTTGCAAACGTCATGATTTTTTTGATCTACGAAACAATGGTAAAAATCGCTGAGATTGTGTTGCTCGTCCCGTTTGTTCTGATGAGGCATGCGGCGGTTTTAGTTGAGAGTTGGTTCAAAAAAGGAGCATAATACATGGAAATCAGGAGATATACATTCAAAATTGAAGAAAACAACGGGAGTCTGTATAATCAGGAAAATGAACGGATATTTATTCTCAGTGATATCGGAAAAGAAACCAGAGAACGTTGTAAAAAATGCGCACACACATTTACATTAAATGATACTGATTTTTGGCCTGATCTTGTATATATGATCAGTTACGACTTATACAAACACGAGATTCCGGAGCGTAAAAATGTGTTGTGTAATGCGATTTGCAAAGCGGTGTTTAATTGTGCAAAAACAGCAAACATCGAATACGAATATTGATACTTCGTTGAAATATGAACGATTTCGTTGAAAAAATGAATGATTTCGTTGAAAAAATGAATGATTTCGTTGAAAAAATGAATGATTTCGTTGAAGATTTGAATGAGCCTACACACTTACAAAAAATTATTTATACTTTGGAAACATTACTATGTTTGCCGGAAAACCGGCAGGAGAACAAACATGACTAAAATAACTGTGACGATGAAAGATAACTGCAGAACTGCAGTCATAACATCTGAAAACGGATTTTACGTCGAATAGACTGATCTCGACAACTCTTTCCCGATTGATTCTGACAGTATACTGTCATGCATATTTGATTCCCGCGAAGAATTCGGGATTTCTGATGAGTCGTGGGTCAGCGATGACATTATGGACCCGGATTATCCGGAGGCACTGCAATTCTTGGACTTTATTGACTCCTTTAACGAGGGAATTGAAAACAACATCGAATTCCGGGGTGTTTGAAATGGTTGAAAACATCCCGGAGATATCAAAAAACAGATGGGGAGCAGAATATGATCCATATTGCCCGAATGTCCTCATGCACAGGACATTGTGCATAACGGGACTCCGTTGCGACATCCTCAGATGTGATCCCGAAGAAATTCGGATGCAGATAGAAGATGCCTGTGCATATGGATCCGTTGATATGTATATCACATATATAAAATCTAAGCTGGAAAGAGCTAAAACAGACGAATTTTTTGAGATGTATGATTTTGAACCGGAGGTGTTTTAAAATGCAGTTTGGATGTTTTTCAATTCCAGAAGAAATTCCGTATGAGCGGGATTATCGCTCCGAATACCAACAGCTTCGGAAAGACCCTGCTGCTGTTTTTGTGACTGGTGGATGCCTCTACAAAGGCATTCCGAATGTCTCTAAACAGTACACGACACCAATCAGGACGCACGACGGGAACGTTCTTTACTATGCAAAAAACATTTTTTGGATAACAGGTTATAGTATGGAACCTGTCCCCGAAGGCGGATTCCGTCGTTACCCTGTTGACTACACTATACGGAAATCTCTGACTGATGCCAGACACGCTATCGCAGGAACGAGGCCGAAAGTCGCACTGATTCTTAAAGATGTCATCAATGCACGGACAGGCGCCCGCCATTTCGAGATTTATGCCCGCGAAACGGACTGGTGGGAGGAATTAAAAACAGACGAAATGTCTTGGACGCCAGAAGCAGACATCTTTGATGTAATCGCAAAAGCGGCATGGAAAAGCCGCTGGATTGTTGAGACAGTCATGGACTGGAACGACAGGGAGTTACCTAACAGTTACCAGAAATTTTTGTCATCCCTGACAGAGACAATAAAAAAAGAGCATCCTGCAGGAATGTTTGATGTGAGAGCAGATGGGGAAAATCTCACAAGCACATGGCTGTTCAAAGCAAGAGACGGATCCTTAACGGATACACTTTATTTGCAAAAGGAGTGACGAAAATGGCATACCTTTTATCTCAAGTCCAGATTACTTGGTCATCAAAACCTCATGATTTCGTTGAAACACCGGAAGGTTTTCCTTTAGTTAACCGTATAGTACACCTTGCATATGTTCGGGAGCTGTTGAGGTATCGTGACCGGAAAGACTGGTGAATGATCCCGAGGAACGATTACAGTGAGACGGGATGTCCGACGTTTGAAGACTCTATTGAGCCTTTACATACCACATCAGCCGCCGCCAGATGCGATTCCGTTATGAAAAAGTGGGGTCGCCTTCCTGTGAGGTGTAAATTTTGAACAGCCATGTGCTGATCAAAGTTTCGCCGTCACTCTCAAATAAACATGGGATGATATCCCATGTTTATTGTTTTTTCTTTTTTGCTGTCGTTTCTTTTTTTGTTGATGATTTCTTCTTTGCGGTTTTTTTCTTCGGCGTCTCTTTTTTCAGCTTATCAGTCAACATCCAATACGACTGCACAGTATCCGGGACACAGTACCCGCGTCTTGTTTTTTCTTCGGATTTCAATAACCTCCCATTTTTATTTTTTATCGTCGGCATATCCCGGATTCCGTGTTGCCCCGCAGGTTTAGCCGGTGATCCTATTTTTTGTTTTGATTTTTTGTTTGGTGACGGCAATACTTTTGGTACACGCTTCGGCATGACTGCGGAAACAATGTTTCCGTGTAACACCCGAAATGACAATTTTTTACTGTCTGGCTGTTCGCGGGAACGCGGGGCAGTCGGCAGTTCCTCTTGAACCGCTTTTTTCATGAAGTCATATCCGAGGATTTTTGAGACCCTGTCTCTGGTTATGGTATGATTCATCAATTCGTCATAAACGACAGATTCCATTTCTTTGTAAGAATAAATTGCAGAATCTTTGTTTTTTTCGAGTATTGCGGCTGCTTTTTCCAAGTCAGATTTAATCGATTTGTTTTTCTGTGTCTTTGCATGGCGTCTAAGCTCTAACGCATAAAGCATATTTAGTATTCCGCCGACTGTTTTTGCTTTGAGTCCGTTAGTATAAACTAAAACCGTTTTGTCGTCTTTGTTATATGAACCGTACACAGATGAGAATCCGACACGTTCTAACACTTTGAACTCGCTGTATTTCATTTTGATTGCATTTCCGCTTTTTTGTGCAGATTTGACATTGCATTCCGGGCAATCTTGCCCTTCGAGCCATGCTTTTTTATGTTCTCTGTCCTTTACTGATCCGTACATTTTTATTTGTTTAGTATGCCCACAAGCATACTCAATTGTTTCCCATGCCATAATAACTACTCTCCTTTACTGTTTTTTCTTCTTTGTTGTTTTCTTTTTTGATGCTTTCTTTTGCGTTGCTTTTTTCGTTTTGTCCGTTAAGACCCAGTACGACTGCATCGTATCAGGAACACAGTATCCGCGTCTTGTTTTTTCAACTGCTTTCAACAATTTCCCTTTTTTCGTCTTCAGCGACGGCATATCGCGCCTTCCGCGAGGAGTTGTCGCTTTTTTCGGCGTCCCTTCGATTTTTTTAGCAACAGGCGTTTTCGGTTTTCTGATTCCCCTTGGAGAACTTCTCTCGAAAGCTCTTTCAGCGGATCTGCGCATGATAGGACTTTCACCGTATTTCACATCAAGCCGGGCTTCTTCAAACCGTTTGAGTTCATCCGCAACCGATTTTGTGTCTGCGATATATGCATAAGCACCCGCACCGCCTGTCCTGATATTGTTTCTGCCCCAGTTGTCACCATCCATGCCGTTATTAATAATCAGTGTTGTTTTCCCAGAATTGCTTTTGATCTTCCGTCCGCCGCCATAAATGTTGAACGTATCCGACAACGTTTTTCCCGGAATGTCATTTATGCTGACTTCTTTGCCGCGATAAATCTGCCCCTTCTTTTCGATTGCAGACACCAGCGAATTTTCCGCGGCTTTGTATCTGCGTTTTCTTGCAGATTCGCGTTCTTCTTTTTTGTGTTTATGAAGAATTCTTTGACCTTTTGCTGTGTTTGAAATATCTTTCGCTTTAACAGAATACCATTCTTCATTCATAGCACCGAATGAATAGCCGTCAGAATCGTGATACGTCGCAGACAAAACTTCATAAACTTTGCCTTTGATGACCTTTGTTTCACCCTTGATCGGTCTTCCTTCTTCCGCAGACTCTGCATAGGATATGATTCCCTGTGCGGCTTCTTCTTTCATTTTGCGGTCGTATTCGCGTCTACGCGCTGCCGCCCGTTTCTCTTCTTCCTCCATCTTTTGCTTTTTTATTTCTGCTCCGCGCTTTACGACCGAATCAAAAATTTCCTGAGTTCCGCCGGCCGCAAAAAACTCCTTAGCTGTGTTACCCTTCGGATCGACAGTCCAAAGTTCTGCCGTTGATTTTAATTTTGAATAGGCTTTTTCATATCTGACGTCATTGTCATATTTTTCGTTGATTTTTTGAAGACGTATCCGCAGATTTATCCATACTTGTGATTCATATCCCGGATTATATACTTTATAATTACGATTGGCTTTGTCTACTAATGCCTTGTTGTCTGCCGTTGCTAACGATTTTTTGGCATTTATGAGGTCTTCCAGTTTTTCGATTGCCTCTTCTACGAAATCCTCAGGACCTTTTCCTCTCGGTTTTGTTTCATTTTGTGTTGCCGGCGTACTCTGCTTAATTGTATTCGTTTTTGATGTGTTGCTGTTTGATGATGTCGGTTTGCCAGATGCAACATGAAATTCCCATTTTGTTCCGTACCGGTTTGCTTCTTTTGTGAGATAACCGGAAACCGTTGTTTTTGTGCCTGCCGGAAGTGACAATAATGGCTCTTTTTTAGACGTATTGACGTTGAATTTCGTTCCGTTGCTGTTGATTATGTTGATATTAGTCCAAACCCTGTTGTGTTTGACGATTTCAATGTTGTATGTTTTTGTCGGCAAAACTTCTTTGGACATCTCAATCACCCTTCATTCTTTTTTTTTTGATTTTTCGTTGTCATTCTTCACACTCTTTCTCATTTTTCCTGTTTCCTGCCGTCATTTTAGTCATATACATCCTCTTTGCATTTTTGATCGTCCGGTTGACGTCGTTCCCTGAATACCGATAAACGTCGCCGTCAACGGTAATCTTGATCTCGATGTAACAATTGTTCATTCCTCCGGATCCTCCTCGTCGTTTTTCGGTTTTTCGTGTTCTTTTTTGTAGAGGGCTTTGTAACGTTTTAATTTTTTATATTCATCGTCAGAGATCAGCCGATATCCTTCCGGGATCAATGCCTGTACGTTTGTCTGACCTGCCTGCGGCGGCATAACGACATAAACGGCAGACGGCTGCGGCATCGGAGGCGCTGTCGGCGTTGGTGCGACTTCGACCTTTTCAGGCGGCTGTTTTGCAGCAGGCTCTGACGGTGTTTCTGCGGGCTTCGGCCTCTGCGGCACGTTTTCCGGGTCAAATCCCATCATTTCCGGATTGTTTTCGACGGCGTTCCAATACATTTCTGACATCGCACTGTGGAGTTTTGAGAGACCTGATTTAAATGACATTTTATCACCTTAAAAAACAATAACAACTGTTGACGACATTAAACACGGGCCGGTCGGAAGCATCGGTATCCTTTCTATCAAATGCTTCAGATATACTTCTCTTGCAAACGTTTCAGAAGATTCCTGCCATTTCAGCGGATAATTGAGCTGATCATTCGGATAGCGCCTGAGAACAGTCAGACACCAACCGAGACACTCCATCACCGAATCTGTGTAAGAGTGCATATTATATGCACACAGCCATTCGTTCGTTTCATTGATCCTCATTGTCGTTATGTAGGAATTCGAATCGGGGTGTGTGATTTCGAGCTTGAAGAAACTCATTTTTGATCACTCTCAATCAAGATAGATCAGCCAGCTGTTGGACGGATCTTCGCCGTTTTCTGAATATGTTGTTCCGGGGACACCGGAAAACGATTTGTTATAATGCTCTCTGCTCTCTCTTTTTTCCTTTTTTGATGTAAGGTACCGGAGACCCTTTAAAATCGTTTTAAGGGTGTAATTTATGCGTTTTGTGAGGGGTTGTTTATTCCCTGTGTTTTTTGCCCCCGAAAATCCCCCTTTCGGGGGATTTGCGGAGGATCTGCCTGATGTTTTAGATGTTTTGCGTGTTTTCCCGAACATGGCAATTCCCTCCCGATATTTTCAGACTTTTCTTCTGGTGCATGTTGTTTTTTTCACGGCCTGTTTTTTGAACCTGTCATACCAACATCCGGTCTTTTTCGTTGTTTCTTTCTTCGGCTCTTCGACGACGATGCCTGCAACTTCCAGATGTTTGTTTTTCATTGCGGCGGCAGCCTTGAATTCATATCTGATCTGTTCGAGGACTTCGGCTGATGAGAATGTTGTCGGAGATCTCAGGAGATGTTCTTTCCCGTCGAGCCATTCGTCTGCGAGATCCGGATATTTCGCCGGATTTTTGATTGCCGTCGGAGATGCCTGAACGATTCCTGAGAGTTCCCAGCGGCCTTTTCTCATCTGTGTGTAAAGCTCGGTGAAACGTTTGTACTCAGGATTTCCAGGCTGTGTGATGCGGATCGTTTTGTACTTTTCAAGACTTTCTACCTTTCTCGGTGCTGCTTTCATGATCGTTGTTTGCATCATAGGTCCCTCTGTTTTTTCACATGCGGACATATTTGTATCCTTTCGGCGCTTTCGGTTTTGTTGTTTTTCTTTTCGGTGTTGTTTTGACGAGTCTGTATCCTTTCGGCGCTTTCGGCTTTGTCGTCTTTCTCTTCGTTGTTTTTCTTTTAGTCGTTGTTCTGACAAGACGGTACCCTGCCGGCGCTGATCTTTTCGTTGTTCTTCTCTTCGGAGCAGAAACGACGACATATTCATCATCGTCGTCTTCGACGTAACGATAAGTCGCAGTCTTTTTCGGCGCCGTTTTGACGAGACGGTATCCTGCCGGCGCTGATCTTTTCGTTGTTCTTCTCTTCGGAGCAGAATCGACGACATATTCATCATCGTCGTCTTCGACGTAACGATAAGTCGCAGTCTTTTTCGGCGCCGTTTTGACGAGACGGTATCCTGCCGGTGCTTTTGCGGTCTTCTTTGGCGGCGCTCTGCTGTAGAATGAAAACGGTTCCGGATAGTTTTCATTCAGGTTTTGTGCCGCCGTTCCGATCGCGTTGTAGATCTTACTGCCGAGAGACTGTTTTTTCTGTACCGGCACATAGACGACTTTTTCTTCCTGCACATACTCTGTTTTCCGAACACGTTTCGGTTTTTCTTCGACATAATATGTTTCACTTGGAGCGGCTCTTTTTGCAACCCTCTCTGAGGCATATCTTGCGTTCGTTGTTTTGTATTCGTTGTAAGCATTGCTTGCTGATGAGACTATTTTGTTTTTTGCTTTAGCTAACTTGCAGCCGAAGCCGCACTTTTCTTCTGCCATGTTTTCACCTTTTTTGTTTTTCCTCTTCGCAGTTCCTTGTTGCTGTTTTGTATCCCCCGTGACACAGATGATTTCTGCATCACGGGGATTTACAGACATTAAAAAATACTCTCCGGAACATAATCTCACATCCACTTCTCTTTAATCTCGTCGAATTTTGTTTTTGCATCATCGCCGGAGATTAGAATCCATCCGCATTCTCTCAGCTCATGAAGCGTGATTCTCGTCCATTCTTCGCTGAATGTGAATTCCGTCGGATGTTGGTATATCTTAAAGAAATACAGACACTTCCATTTCCCGTTGTTGTTTTTCTCGAAATAGGCGCCATCGTTTGATTCTCCCATGCCGTCTCCCGGTACAGCAATGTATGGACCGTGATCAGAGAAAGTCTTTGCAGTTACGACAGATTCCGGAACAGAGATTTTCAGTTCGTCTTTCATTTTTATCACTCGCTGTTTGAAATATTTGTATGCAGGAACGACGAATAGTCCTATCGATATCAACACCCTTCCCCAGACGGAGAGTTCCAACGGCATCACGTTTACAAGAATCGCACCGACTGCTGAGAAGGCCGCTGCCGGAATGAATGCGCCGCCGGTCGTGATGTAGAGTGCCGTGTATACGATTGCAAAAACGATTGTCCAGAAAATGAACGGAGTGACTGTTTCATAGTAATATGAACGCGGGATTTCGAGAACATCCCATCCGGAGAAATTCTCGTTCTGCGATGAGAAATATTCGTTGAATATGCCGTCATAAGACAGATTCTCAAATTCTGATAAACGATCGTAGACTGTGACAATGACTGTTGTGAAAAACATCACGTCTGCCGGAGACATCCGGATCTGCATGATGCCTGTCCTCGTTGCATTGATCGTGAAATTCTGAGATTCTGCGCGGGCGAATCCTGATTCTGCAATCGTTTCAAATCCGTCGTATGACGTCTGCCAAAGGAACAGAAATGAGCCGTTTGTTGCATTGGATGTAAAATTAACCGTATGCCGTCCGAGTGACAGGCTTGATCCGTTTTCAAGCTGAATTTGTGCGACCGGAACAGATCTGATGAATGTGCCTGTCACGGAAACATCTCCGGCAGGCATCGTGAACGTGTTGTTCCTGACGGTGATCTCACCGCCTGACCACGTCACGTTATAAGATTCCAGCATAAATCCGGCCGACGGACTGTCTGAAAGCGTGATCGTCTCTCCGGCATGAGCCGTTGTAGGTGACGCTGTGATGATGCCGTTTGCAGTTTGTGTAACCGACACAGAATAAGAAATCAGTGAGAAATGAGGTGTCACGGAAACGTTTGCGGCAGGCAGAATGAATGTGTTTCCGGTGACAGTGACCGGAATTCCGTTTTCTGTCTGGACCGTAAATCCTGTGAGTTCGTAGCCGTCATTCGGCGTTGCAGAAAGAGTGATTACCTGTCCTGCCGTTCCGCCTGCAGGGTCTGCCGACGCCGATCCTCCCTGTGCCTGCAGGACATTGACGACATAATCTACCGCGAGGAATTCTGCAGAAACAGTCACAGCCGTCTCCGGCATCACGAACTGAACGTTGTTGATGACCGGGATCTCATTGCCTCCGGAATCGATGACGGAGACAGACGAGAGGGCGTACCCCTCTGACGGCGTTGCAGCAATGGAAACTGTATCGCCTGCAAATGCCGTCGCGGAGGACACGGAAACTGTTCCGCCTGTTGTCTGCGTCACGGTGACCGGCTGAGGAGTGATAACAGTAACTGTTTTTGTCCCTGTGACATTAGTGCCGTCCGTCGCAGTTGCCGTGATCAAGACAGTACCGTTAGTGATCGGATGCAGCAGGCCGGTATTAGCATCGATTGTTGCAACAGATGTATCATTAACTGACCATGTCACCTGCTGTTTTGCAAGCGTCGGGAGGACGGTTGCATAGTAGTAGTAATCGCTCCCGGTGCGGACGGTGGAGTAGCCGTTGACGGCGATAGAGGTGACCGGAATGGATGAGTTAGTGGAGATTGTGTAGGTGACGGGGGTGCCGTTGTAGATGAGTGCGTAGTTTATGTACGAATTTGGATAAACGCCGTTGGAAGCCCAAATGGAAAATGTATTAACGGTGCGACTTGCATAATTGTAATTATTCTGAACGGACTGATTAATACGAGTGTCATAAACATTTCCACTCTGTGTATAAATCGTATTGATATATAATGCAGGATTGGCCACCAGAATTGACGAGACTGTGACGTTAATTGTTTTTGTAGTATTACCATTAGCGGGATTAAAAACCCCGAGTACTTCGCTCGGCCACATCCTCGTTTCGCCCAAACAGTATGGACTTCCATTAGTTTTCTTTGTGCCGTTGATAATTGTCGGGACAACGTATGTAAAATTCACGTTATTGGTTGCGGTACCACTCGGTCTCGTGTTATTAACTGCAACAAAACTGGTTGTGAATTCATACACCGTTGTCTTATTTAAGCGGATTATTGGTAGTGTTCTGCCGAAATTTTGTGATCCATACGGAGCCGGATCTCTGTCAATCGACCAGTTTGATTTGTTGTAAACATATGAGAGATCTGCTTCAACCGAATTGTACCTTGTAGAATACAATTCGAGCATTTTGTCACCGGTAACCTCGGAGTATCCAGTGACATAATTGAAGATAGCCGTCCCGTCGTTGACGCCCGGCTGTGATGTGTTGTTCCAAAAAATAAGAAACGTGTTGTTTCCGGGGACGATATTTGCTTTCAGATAAACAAAATTCGCCTCGGAGTTGTTGTCAAGATTGCCTCTATACGAATCGATCCAGAACGGCACATGCGTTCCGTTCGACCCGTATTGAATGTCCATGTTGCGTTTAGTCATGTATGTTCCGTTGACCTGCATCGCCGGAACGTTGACTTTAATGACAGTGCCTGAGGATGTGTAATTGGATACCACGTTGAGCATGACGTACGGCGTGTTGTTTGCCTCGAGCATCTGCGTTGCAGGACTTGTGTACACAGACGTGTTCGGAGCCGTTCCGCCGGGACCGATGCCGTAATCCGGACGCGGACCCGGTGTGACGAACTCTCCCGTATAGACCGGATGTCCGATATGAGCCTGATCAAATCCGTCCGGATAGACGACTGATAACGTCTCGTTCTGAGCGGCAGTCGGTGCGGCAGTCGGTGCGGCAACCGGTGCGGCAACCGCCGTCGTCAGCAAAATGAGGAGGATGGCCGCAATTGCGGCCGCAATCAATAATATTTTTGTGCTGTTTTTCATCGACGTCACCTCACCAGTAGGATTTAAGCGAAGCGTCTTTCAATAATTGTATGATTGATATGCCATATATAATTAACAGTGCAGCATTCAGGATCCTTCCGACGGCTGTTCCCATTGCAACTGTCGTCGTTGAAAAATTGAACAGAGATTCTACAAGCGGAACGATGTAGAACACACTCACGAGAATCTTGAGGAGAGATCTTGCAAGGATGTAGGTCTGATATAAATATCCCCAAGATGTGTCGATGATTCCGGAATCATCATCGGATTGTGCAGATCCCTTCAGGGATTCCCATTCGCCGGTCGTGTTGTAATCGTCCGGATTGATCGGCGATTCGACAAACCAGTTTTCGCTGTTCTGCGAGGAGACCGTATCGATGACACTCAGTCCTGATGTAAAGAGAGCGATCATCAATGCGATTTTAATTATCTTCATTTTTTTATGCCCCCATGTTTTATTCTCTGTCCATGCGTTCTACAAACAGAATCAGAGCCATGATCACGACTGCGACGAGCAGACAGATTGCAAGGCCGGAATAACGGAGCCAGCCGATGAGATAGAGACCTGCCGCTTCGAGCGGGATGATGATGCCGCCGATGTGTTTTGTCTGCTGCGAGAACAGGAATGATGTGACAAGAACGATAAACACGCAGAGTGCGTCGTAATGCCATTGTTTCGTGAATCCGGGAATTTCGTATTTCAGTTTCGTTTCGTTCAGATTCGTTTTGATCGTTGTCGTGACGGTTCTGCTGTTTCCGTTTTCGTCCGTATAAGTGACCTCTAACAGATACGTTTCATTCGCATTCGGAACGAGGAAATCGACTGTTTTGATCGTTCCGGCTTCGATCGTTCCTGTCGTGTAGTTGAGCGCCGTCGTGTTGTTTTTGAGTGTTGCCGTAAACGTGACGCTCTGATTCTCGTTCGCATTCCTCATTGACAGATTAACCTGTGATGTCGATGCGTTGATGGAGACCAGATCTGTTTTCCAGAAAATGTTAAGCTGTGCAGTTGCAATCGGCGGCTCTTCTGCCGCATCGGATCTGACGATGATCGCATATTCTGAGTACTGCGGCCAGAGCGTCAGGGTGTTGACGACTTTTCCCTGAGAATTCGTTGCTGTAATCGTGTAAACTTTCGTCTGATTCATCGTCAGGGACACGGATCCGTCTGCGCCTGTGACGCCTGTGAAGATCTCTGTCGTGTTCTCGACGACTCTGATTGTCAGTCCTGGCATCTTGTTTCCGTATATGTCCGTGTAGATCAGACGGACAAAATTAGGAGATGTGTATGTCGTCGTGTTCTGAAGCGTCAGCTGGAGGACGAATTCAGTATTCTGCTCGCTGACTTCGATTTCGCGGGTGACCTGATAATAGCCGGATGAGGAGATGATCACGCTGTAGACGCCGTCTTCGACGTTGTTGTATGTGACTGTTCCGTTATCCGTCGACTTCATGACTTCCTGCTCTCCGAGATATGTCGTAAATGCAGGGATGAATTGACCGCCGTTGGAATCGATTGCTTTGATCGTGATCGATCTTGTTTTAGCGAGATAGACCGTGTCGTTCGACGGAATCGGAACAACTTTCGTGTTCGTTGCATAACCGCTTGTGTTGACATCAAAATAGACCGCGGCGAAATCGTCTGTCTGATAGACAGCCTGTCCGCCGGCGTATGTCGTGATTGTTCCGAGATCGTTATAAGACGAGTCGTAGACATTCACGGGGATTCCCGGGACAGGCATTCCGCCGTCCGTGTAATAGAGAACAGTTCCGGCGTATCCGATCTCCTTTCTCGGCAGCGTGATGTTAAGTGTACTCGTTGCCGGAATCGTGACAGCATACGTCACATTTGCCCACGGGGAATCGAGACCTCCTTTATAGGAGAACGTCAGCGTTTCGCCGACGGATGCGTTAATAGTCGTGCTCCATGCTCTCATTCTCGTCGTGTTGCCGCCGGATGTCGTGACAGTCATCGTAGAGTTGTTGAGGACAGCATTGACGACCGCCGCCGAAGGCGTTGTGAGGCCGCCGACTGTTGTAAATCTCGCTCCTGTCGAAATAAGAGTGCCGTCAACACCGTCAACAATCCTGATGATGACCTCGGTTGACAGAGAGATCGTGATGCTCGTCCACTCCGTTCCGACGACAGGACGCATTCTGACTGTCAGATTTCCGGATGTCATGTTTGATGAGAAACTGATCGAGCCGTTTCCGCCAGTCACCGTTCCGTTGTTGGTGATCGTCGTAAAGTTGTCCGGCGACGCTTCCCAGATGAACTCCGGTGTATCGTTGGATCTTGCGTTTGATGTATAATTGAGAACGATGTTGGAAGGCGTGAATGAAATGCCGGGTGTTGTCGTGAACTGCGGCTGAATGATGCTGTAATTAACGCCTGCAAAAACGTTTGATGCCGGCATCGTAAATGCGCCGCCTTCGACGAAAATGTCGTCTCCGCCGTCGGATCTGACGACATACTGAGAGACGATGTATCCGGAATCCGGGTCCGCCGTGATCCATATGACGGTTCCCGGGTTTGCCGCAGACTGACTGACCGATGTGTTTCCGCCTGTTGTTTCCGTAACGGTGATCGTGTATGTCGCCGCGGAAAAAACGGCTGCGACAGAGACGTTTGCCGCCGGCATCACAAATGCGTTATTCGCAACTGTCACTGCCTGTCCGCCGTCCGTCGTCACGTTCCAGCGCTCGAAGTTGTAGCCGGTGATCGGTACTGCAGAAACAGAAACGAGGTCTCCGTAGGTCGCATTTGAGCGGTTAGTCGTGATCGTTCCTGCTGTGTTTGTTGTAATATTGACGTTGTAGACGATCTTTTCGTAAACGGCAGAGACGGTCACGTTTGCGGCAGGCATTGAAAATGTATTTTCGGTGACAGTGACCGGAACACCGTCAGCCGTGACGTTCCATGAGACAAAACGATAGCCGGTGCTCGGAACAGACGTCAATGAGACCTGATCTCCGTATGTTGCATTTGACCGATTTGCAAGAACGGAGCCGCCTTCCGGCTGTAATTCTGTGATGTTGTAGACTATCTTTTCGCCGAGCGCTTGTATCGTAACGTTGTCAGGAGGCATCGTAAACGAGTCTCCTGAGACGGATACAGACTGCCCTCCGGCTGTTGTGACGTTCCAGCCGAGGAAGCGATATCCTGTCGAGACTGTCTTGTTAAGCGTGACTGCGTTGAGGTAGTAAGCCGTTGCGGGCGCCGTGGCGGTAATTCCGGTCGTCGGAATGACTGTCAGAGTGTATTGAATATGTTCGACGTTCGCACGCACCGTGACGTTGTCGGCAGGGAGAGTAAATGTGTTGCCCGTGACTGTAACGGTCTGTCCGCCTGCGGTTGTCACGTTCCATCCGAGGAAACGATAACCAGTCTGCGGAGTCGATGTGAGGGTGACCGTGTCGCCGTAGAAACCTGATCCGGGAGATGCCGAAATCGTTGCACCTGTCGGTTGGATGACCCCGACGGAGTAAACAACATGCGTGATGTTTGCCTGAATATTGACGTCTGATGCCGGCATCGAGAATGAGTTGTTAGTGACAGACACTGTCTGACCGCCTGCGGTTGTCACGTTCCAGCTGTTGAAACGGTAGCCGGTCTGAATGTCTGATGTCAGGTTAATCGTGTCGCCGTAGTATGCTGTCTGAGACGATGCAGCAATCGTTCCGCCTGCAGACGGCTGTACAACCGTCAGGTTGTAAAGCGGATGATCGATGTTAGCACGGACTGTGACGTTTGAGAGAGGCATCAGGAATGAGTTTCCGGTAACGGTGACGGTTGTCCCGTTTTCGTCTGTGACGTTCCAACTGTTAAAAACATAGCCAGTCTGCACGTTTGACGAGAGATTGATTGTGCTGTTGTAGTAGGCGACAGAAGAGGAAGCGGAAATCGTTGCACCTGCGGCCGGCTGGACGACTGTTACTGTAAACTGAGGACGCTCCGAAATCGCGCGGACAGTGACGTTTGAGAGAGGCATGACAAAACTGTTGTTATTGACCGTAACGCTGGTGCCTCCCGCAGTAGTAACATTCCATCCGATGAGGATGTAGCCCTCGGCCGGCGTGAAATTTAATGTGACTGTTGAGTTCCAGTCTGCATGTGATGGGACATCAATCGTGCCGCCGGAGTCGTTGACTGCAGTAATGTTGAACGCAAGCGTCATTGTGCCGTCAGCGATGAACGTAGATGCTGTGACAAACGTGTCGATTGAGTTGTTTTGAACGTGGAAAAAAAGGGAGGGCGAAAATGCGGCGCCGTTTGGATTTTGGGGAGTGCGTATCATTTTGATGTTGTTGATGCCTTTTGCGATATTCCCCGGGTTTGACGACGCTGACATGTCAAACGATGAGATGTCTAAATATTCGAGCATGTATGCGTTTGTAATAAATCCACTCCAGGATGTCACGTTTGACGTATCAAAGGATGAGAGATTCAGAGTTGAGATATTGTTGCAGTTTTGAAACATGTTGTTAACTGATGTGACGTTGCTGGTGTCCATCCCAGACACATCGATTGAACGTAAATGCGTCATGTTGGCAAACATGTTGTTGAGCGAGATCACATTTGTTGTGTTAAACGGGATTGACAATTCAGTGATAGCAGGACAGTCCATGAACATATCGAAACAATATGTAAGATTAGGAGAGTCTGACTGCGGGAGATTGATTGCAGTGAGCTGGGTGTCGTTTCTGAACATTCCCGTCATGTATATAACGTTCGTAATGTCAAAGTGTGACAGATTCAGTGACGTAAAACTGCTGTTATGAAATGTGTTTGCCATGTAAGAAACATTGGAGGTATCGAATGATGAGAGATCTACTGTGGAGATGTTTTTCATGAACGCGAATGTGCTGTTCATTGTCGTGACATTTGATGTGTTAAATGATGAGACGTTGACCTCAGTCAGTCCGCTATTATTAAACATGTAATCCATATCAGTCACGTTAGACGTGTCGAATGATGTCAGGTCGATGGATTGCAGTTTTGAGCAGTTATTGATGAAACCCCGGAATGTTTGAACTTTGGTAGTGTTAAATCCCGAGATGTTGAGATATTGCAGGTTAGTGCAGTTCGCAAACATCTCCCTCATGATAGTTACGTTTCCCGTATCAAACGAGGACAGATCTAACGATGTCAGGTTGTAATCGTTATAAAATGTACGATTCATTGTGGTGACTTTTGACGTGTTGAATGATGACAGGTCTAACGATGTCAGATTTCTGCACCCAAAAAATGTACCGTTCATTTCAGTGACATTTGGTGCATTATCACCAGAGAAATTAATCGTTGTTAAATTGTAGCAGTTGTAAAAGGCGTAGTGCATTGTTGTGCAGGGTGACAGACTGACATTAGACAGATCAAGTGTCTGGATGTTAGCGGAGTCTTTGAACGCGTTGTTCAAACTGGTACAATTAAAAGAGGGAAAAATAACCTGTGACACGTTGGAATATGAAAATGCACTGTCGAGGGACGCATTTTTGGTTATGTTTGTTCTGGACAAATCAACAACGAGAGAGCTGTTTTTTGTGCCGTTGAATGCATACGATAGTGCCGTGATTTTCATCCCGTCCTAAAACTGAACGTCATAAAGTTTTGGACAATTATTAAAGCACGACCCGAGTGATGTGCCGTTGTCTGATGTCACAGCAATGAACCTGACAGATTCCAGATTAGAACAGTTTTGAAACGCGGTTTCATACGAAAGCCCGACGATGCAATCTGTGTCAGAGGGAGTACCGAACTGGACCGAAACAATCGTCGGCGAGTTGCGGAACAGAGCGGTGGTGCCGGAACGGTTAATGCACGTCGTGTAAGACACGCCGTCAATTACAGTGTGAACAGGTACAATCAGGTCTGTTGCGTTCCCCGTGTACTGATAAACGATGCATCTGTCGTTGTTGATGGTGTAAACAAGATTATCCTGTGTCCACGTTGCAGATGAGGGTGTTGCAGATCCTCTCAGCGGTGCGGGTTGTTCGGTATTGTTGTACAGTTCCGGATGTAACTCTTTTAACAAATCGTCAACAGTTGCTTCATCCATGTCAGTAACGTTGCTGGGATCTCTGACATAATCGGGCGATGCACCGACAATAGAGATCATAAGAGACATTAAGATCAACACGGAGACTGTTTTTAAAATGTTTTTCATTGCCGATGCACCCTTTAATTTTAATGTTTTTTTGGAGATTGTTTTGCGATTGTGATACAAATTTGACTAAAAAAAACAACATAGAGACAGATTGCGACGCTGGCTGAAAACACCATCCCGCCCGTTGCTGTCGAGACGTTTTCGAGGATGAATGCGGCATTCAGGCCGATGAGGATGAGCATCAGGCCTGCATAGCCGCTGAGAATGAACGGGTTAAGCGGACGCATAGGAATCAACTTTTCTCGATAAAGAACATACCCGAGGAATCGTCAGCAGGTGACCGTATCCGAATAAAGCCCATGATGTGACGAAAATCAGCAATCTTGTTTTCATGTCCGGCAGGATATCGGTAATGTGCCACCCAAAAAACAGGACAACCAGTTGGAACATAATGCCGGCGATATATGCTACATTTATCGCAAATTGATGTCCTTTCAGATAGTTAATTTCGACAGTCATGAAATGATGCCTCACGGCAAGAATTACTACTGACAGAATCGCCATAAAGTAACAGTCGGGTAAGAAATGGGGATCAAAGTCGGATTTGAGGAGTATTAGGATGACGAATATGAACCCTAAGCCGGAATATAACACAGGAATAAAACCTGTAATCAAAGACATATTCATTTTTTTAAACTGATCAGTCATTGCTTTTCACCCACACACATCGCCTCTTTTCTTTTTTGACCCAATAGATCTGTGTTGCCGCAGGAACTGTGTAGCCTCTGCGCTTTTTGGTGACCGCTTCAAGCTGTGACTTGATTTTTACGGTCTTGTTTTTCAGTTTTGTTTTGAGCGGCGTTTTGTTAATCGTGACTTTATAGCCGGATTTTTTGTAAAAATCGACATAATCTGACATTTTGCTGTCGGTCAGGCTGATCACGGAGACGTCGTCTGCGATCTTCCATGAGGACGGTCCTGACCTTCTGATCAGGATAATGTCCTTCCCTTTTGTCAGCACAATTTTTTCAGCATCGGAATAATCTGTTTTTTTCATTTTTATCGCCTCGGTATTCGGAGGTCCACGGCTGCAGGAATCCTTTCAGGAACTGTATCGAAAGGAACAGGAAAAAGACAATGCCGCTGTAGCTGATGAATTTGAAAATGTAAAGACAGGCTGTTACGACATCGTCCGGATAGAGAACTTCGTCCGTGAACAGAGAGACGGCGACCTCCGACAGCGTCTGAAACAGCGGCGAGAGAACGACATAAATGACTGCGCCGACGATCAGAGATGCAATGAACGCCATGAACTGAAATGCTGATCCCAATTCCATTTTTATCATCTCCAGTACTCGAATTCCTCTTCTTCTTCCAGCTCTTCTTTCCTGAATATTTGCAGACCCCATGTGATGACGGCGCCGATCACGATGAACAGGATGACGGTGATCCATCCCTTCGTCATTGCGAGATCGACGAGATATTTTGTTGCAGGCGTATAGAGGACAGAGAGTTCGGGTTCCAGCAACTGGATCGTCGAAAAGATCGGACTCAGCGAGAACAGGAGAACGACTGCGATGACGGAAAACAGAAGGGTTGTCAAAAACCCGAACACTAATCTCATTTTATTTCCTCGTAGGTGTTTTTGTTTGTTCATAACCCGGTGTCTGCATGAATTTTGCTGTAATCGCCGCGCTTTTCGATATGGTATCTCATTAATCCTGCTTTGCTTCCTGAAAGGACTTCCGTTCCGGCTTTGGACTTCCTGTTTTTAGTAAAAAGTTCAAATGCTTCTTTTGTGTGAAGACGTTTCGGACCGACTGCGATTTTTTTACCGGTTCCGGCTGAGCGGGTTGTTGTCTTTTTTGTGGTGGTTTTTGTAGCGGTTGTTGTCTTTTTTGTTCCTGTTTTTGGGGTCGTATTTTTCTTTTTTGTCGCTGTTTTGGATGAAGATCCCCAGAAGGCGTCTAATTTTTGACGATACATTTCTTTGGCTTTCTCGCCAGTCAATATTTTAAATTTGGGATTTCTCGTCATTTTAATGAGATATTGCGTTGCCTCGGTTTCTTCTGCAAACGGGAAATTTGAGTATTTGTTGAGAGATTCGATGTGTTCTCCCACATCCCAGAACGGATCATCGTTTTTGACGCACATAAATTGCCATGAATCCGGATCATATGCGAAAACCTAATCGCCTTTTTTCGGCAGATCTTTTAAGGTAATTTTAACCATGGCTTCACCACCATTCCTTCTTTGAGTACAGCATTTCAAAAACAGAATCGGATTTGGACTTCGGAACAGACGGCGACTTAGAATCCATTTTCGGCAGACCTCTCGGCGGTTTGGTGAGATTCTTCAGAGAGGCACTCCTGCGATTGTCTGATTTAAGCAGTTTCCTGAGATCGTCATCGGATGTGTTTCCGGTTTTGCGTTTTTTCCTTCCGCCGCAGCCGGAGGTTTTATTTCCGGTTTTCAGGAGTTTGCGGACATCGTTCTCTTTGTTTTTCGCCGTGGCTTTCTCCCAAATCTTCCGGACATCTTCTCCGCGCGTGATCCTAACCGTTTTGTCGGTCTCATAAAATTTGACGCCTTTGTTGCCGTTCTTTTTGAGAGTCCATCTGAATTCGTTCATCGAGACAGGACCGACATCCCATGTTCCGAGATTCTTCAGCCTGCCGTTGGAGATGCCGGCTCTCTTTTTAGTTTTTAAGAAATAGTCGTTGGATTTGTTGCTGACCGGTTTGTAGCTGGTCAGCTCGACGACAGAGTCGTATTTGTCGCCGTACATCAGGACAGCGTCTTTTTCGGGCATCTTTGAGACTTTCAGCATTTCCGGGATCTCTTCGGTGTAGCTGAAGTATTTACTCTTGTAGAGTGTTTTTTTGCCGGGATGCAGGAAATCGGCAATTTCAGAGTAATCCATTTTTTGTCACCTTCGTTTTGTATTTCAGAGACGTTTCCAGTACGTCTGTTTTGTTTCTGGGACGCAGTAGCCTTTTCTCTTTTTCTCGATAAGGGTGTAGCCTCCCTGTCCTTTGATCGTTTTGCGGGCAGTCGGTTTTTTTGTTGTTTTGCGTACCGATTTGCGGTTGTTGCCGGCTTCCGTGTGTTTAGAGACAGCCTCCGTTTTTAGGGAACGGATTCCCTTCGGCGTTGTTGCAACGCGGGGTTTGCCATAAACAAGTCTACGGGAGCCTTCGTATGTTTTTGTTGTTGCTCTGTTTATCCCCTGATGTATTTTGAGGAATTCCTTTTCTGCATCATTTCCGAAAAGCTGACGGGCTTCCTGCTTTCTGAACCGGATATATGTGTTATACATGCCTTTGTCGGTGGTTTTACCCATACGATCTCTCGGATTTGGTCCGATAAAGATCTCTTGGAAATACCATGTGTCCGGCCCCGACCTGCTGAAAAGAACCACCTGACCGATGACTGACACCATGACAGATTTTTGTTTCATCAGTTCTTCAAACGAAAGCGTACCTGCCTGGACGCCTTTTGCTGACTTCATTGATGCTTTTTTCGGTTTTGATTCGGGTTTTACTTTGTTTCTGATGGTGTTTAATTTGTTTTCAGCACCAATGATATGAGCCTGAAAAGCTTCTTTTGCATCGGCACCGGTTGTCATGATAGCCCACGATTTTTTTGTGAGAAGGTCATATGCGGTGTCTGCGTACAGTTTATATCTGATTTTTGTTGTGGAGGTAATAGAGTCCCCTTTGCCGGAAAGCATAAACCATTGCATAGGATCACTTGATGAAAGTCTGTATCTTTCAAGATAGATCCATTCAGTGTTTTTGCCGGACATGTTTGACGATCTTGCATATGCTGCAAGCGAGTCTCTGAATTTTTTAAAATCCATAAATCATCGTTCCGTGTTTTTGTGTTCGTTCAGATTCTTCTGCCTGTTCCTCTTCTGCTTCTTCTGACGGTTCCCCGGAAAGGACGCTCATGAACGTCTCCGTCATGCCTGGAAGGAGAACGATGTCTCTGTGATCCTCGACGTGATCATACCGGCGTTTCCGGAGGTTGCGGTTCTCGTTAAATCTGACGATCATATCATTCAGAGCATACCGACCTTTCCGCGTCAGCGTATAGATGAAATATCCCCGGAGCTTTGTGTCTTCGTCCGTTCTGGGTGTTTTTGTCAGAAGTTTATATTTGACAGAGTACCGCCGGATCAGATCGACGACACGTTTCCGGTGAATGTGCGTCATAAACTCGATCGAGTCGGTCGTTGCAGGCACACCGGACTTCGTCAGAACGTCAACGGCGAGAAGAATTTTGAGCTTCTTCAGCGAATCATAGTTTTGATTAATATTATAAGTGGTGTCGGAAGTTTCATCGGCGGCATCCGAAACTGTTGTCGGACTTCCGACACCCGTATCGCCTGAAATCATTTTTTGCGAGACCTCCCGTTCATAAGCGCCTTCATCATCGCATCGTCGATCGCATCCGCGGTCCTCGCAGCCTGCCTCCGCTCCGTTATTAGTGTCTGCTCCGCAGATTTCGCACGTTGCTCCTCTACCATTTTTTGCTTTAAGGCGTCTCTTTGTTTGGAATATTCTTCGAATACATCGTTAGGTGGGTGGAATAATAATACGCGCTTTATGATACATTTGGGGCCGTTCCGGGGATAAACAAGATAGTCATTTCCTCCATTTTGGTTGAAAAGGTCGGTTTTTCTGAATCTGATCAGACAGCGGATTGCAAGATAGTATCCGTCAAGTTTCCGGTTTCCGTTTTCATCTTTTACATAATGAGGTACTTTGACTTTTTCTTCAGAATGGACATAAACAGAGTAGGTTGACCGAACACGATTCGTGACACGCATCTCATCAAGAGTCGTTCCGATCATTGAAATCCCGTCTGTTCTGTTCAGTTGGACGATATCAGATAATTCCTGATTTTCCTGAGACATCCATTTGTGAGAAGACCCGAATTGCCGTGTTCCCATCTCATCACACATGACGATATCGCCGCGTTTGAGCGTTTTTGATTTGTCCAGCCATTCCTGAACGGAAAATGCAACGTGTTTTTTGACGTCAAAATTCGGATTGTATCTGTAGCAAATTGATAGGGCCATTGTTGATTTGCCCGATCCTTTCGGGCCTGTAGCCAAAAAATCGTATGATTCGTTGTATTGCGTCACACGATAGCGGATAAAAGAGATGACGTCAAGAACCGGATCAAACGAAAAATCCTTCCGACGGAGCGGCACCCAACGTGTCATTTATTGACGACACCTCCCGGAACAGATGCGGGCGTATAGTTCTCCGGAAGACGCGTATCCATAATATCCGGTTGCTGGAGGATGTTTGCACGATTCATCAAAGCAGAGAACTCAGATTCATGAAGTTGATAGATGACGTTATGAACACCTTTCCCGCCCGCATTGAGCATAGGTGCATAGTGTTTTTTGATCTTGATACAGTTCTGGACGAACGGGATATCAAATACCGGCGCAAACGTCGGAAGGATTCCGTAAAAAAACACACGGGCATCATCAAAGCGTCCGCAGCTCTTCAGGTTCATGGAATGCGTGACATAATTTGTATACATGTAAGCATACTCAGACCGCTGATTGTATCCCAATATGTCGTATCCTTGTTCAAGCGGATCAAAAAAGTCATCTTTAACGCTTTCAGGATCATATTCTTCCGAGATCTGCAGATACCGTTCAAAATCAAAATCTGTCGGCGCAACAGGATCTTTCAGACCTTTTTTGTACATGATCGTCTGAAGCGCCTCAGAGATCTGAAGACCGATCTTCAGGATTTTCATATCATGTTCGTCAAGATTTTTGCCGAGCGCCGGGATTGAAACGGATTCATCCCAGCGATTAAATTTCAGGATCAGATCTTCAGGGAGCATTTCGCGTGAATACTCAACAAGCCTCTCAATACTGAAAACGAAATCCTCATAGCATTTGATGACGACACCGTCCGGTGTTTTGAGGTTGTTTGAGATAGACCGCCTTTTCGAGACGGTCTTTATCGTTGCTGTTTTGTCGCAGAGGTCTGCAATTCCCTGCCTGATGATGGACGTGAATTTGATGGAATCCCCGCTGCTTCCGAAGATTTCAGACCCTGCGTCAGATCCTGCGTCCATCAGACGCCTCCTGCCTGATTGTTCAAAACGATAATGAACGCGGCCGCACCGATACACAGAATAAAGGCGACGATGGCATACAGAATGAGATTGTGTTCTTTCTTTTTCGCCTTCAGCAGAGCTTCCCTTCTGGCGTTGTCGACGAGCGCCTGAACATCTGTGGAGACGACGGAAGCACCGAGCGTAACGACATCAGAAACGTGTTGCCATGCAAAAACAGAACCGCCGAGGTGGTCATAGCCGACGAACGTGTGTTCGAGATCCTGCTTGATGTTTTCAAGCTGTTCGAATTCCGCTTCAGAAAGCTGGAACTGGAATGATTTGAGAACTGTCCGCGTCACCGGGATCTTTTCCATGACCGGCATCTGCTGTGTCTGCGGCACTCTCATGATGTGCTGGATGCCGTTGTCATCCCACATTTCCTGATCGATGTAGACCGGCTGTCCGTATTCGTCAAGAACCGGGACGTCATTAAAAAGAGGCATGCCGGATTCATCATATGCCTGTTCGTCGCGGAAAACAGGATTTCCGTATTCATCTATGTCCTGTTCTTCGATCTTTTCTTCGACATAGCCGCACATCTTTGTTTTGTCCAGCTTCGCGCGGAAGAGCGCATCAAGGATGTTCGTTGAAAGAGGCAGACCTGCTTCACGGAGTTTTTCACAACAGCCTTCAATCGCATAGGCCGTGACGGAATTGACAGGGTAAGGATGTCCCTGAATAGTGTGGACGATCCTGAAATTTGCAGACTGTTCGACATGACCTTCATCACGCGGAATGAATTTGATCCCTAACTGTTTGTCACCGTCAAGGGACATTTTCCCGATCTTTGCCGTATGGAATCTGACATAACCGTAACTTGTGTGATCCATCACGATGTAGAGATTCGGGTTCATGACCGCTTTTGAGAAGATCTTGATCTCAGGGTTTGACCAAAAACGATACAGGAGACTGCCGGTGACGATGCTGAACATCGTCGGAAGTCCGACACCAAGACCGAGCAGCCAAATAGGAACGCCGACGGCGGCGGAAAAGATAGACATTTGTTTTAATCCCTCTCGTAAAATTTTTTTGACGGTGACGGGGGGTTCAGATTAGTAACCGTCTCGGAATGTCTTGTCTCATTCTGGGTGTGACGTTCGAAGCCGTCTTTGGATCTGAGCAGACGGGCATCGATAGAAGAGAAAATGAGTTTTTCCATCAGAGAGAAGACCTGATTGTTTGAATCCACTTTGGGAATTGACATTTTGAGAGTGATCCATGCGTTTCTGAGCTGCAGGATCTGCACCTCGATCTGCGGACCGGAAAAATTAGTAAGGACGAAGTCGGGCGATGCGCAGGTTTCAATAAACATTTTGATCTTCTGCGTACCGTCGACAGTGAGTTGGTTTTTGTACTGGTCGAGCAGTTTTTTCAGTTCCGTTGCAAGCGGATACCGAGAAAGGTCTTTGCGATAAGTGTAGAGCTGATCAGTAAAACCGTATTCATCTTCCATAAAAATCACCTTTTAAAAAAAAAGGAAACGCCAGCGGAAGTGATGACCGGCGTTTCCTGATTGATTGTTTGCGGCATATTATGGCGTTATTACGCTCACTGGGTTCTCGGTGCCATGAAGAAACCGAAGGAACGGAGGAGAGTAATGATGATTGCACCTGCGATCATGACGATCAGCAGAACGGCACCCATGGAATAGGCGCTGGAAAGACCGGTGGTGATAGACTGAGCTGCACCGGAGAAGGAGGTGTTGTTGAGGTCAACTGCGTCGACGACGCCGCTGGAAATTGCGAGACCGATGTAGAACACGACACCGACGAGAATGAGACTCACGACGGCGGCGACCTGATCGCCCATTGCTTTTTCATCAGAAAGTGCGTCGTTAAGAGTTGCTTTTGCGTAAGAGTTAAAAACAGAAATCTTAGCTTTGGTGTTTTCAAACATTGTAAAACTCGTTAAAGCCGGTCCTACCCGGCACGCACAGAAATTCTGTAACGTATATTATTGAATATATTAGATGGAGTATAAATAACAGACGTTCAGCTTAGCGTGATTTTTTGATAATCACCATCTCTCAAAAAGCCCGATTGGGCGTGTGACAAGGCACACAGTATTGAAAAGAGATTATTTATTGTTATAAAACATATCCGTGTTGAGGGGAAAACAGAAATGATAAAAACATAGTTGTTGGATAAGAAATCAAAAAAAACAACTGAGGGAAAGAAAAAGAAATGATACCTTACGAAATTTTCGGCATGTTTTTTGTTGCAGACCTCGTCTTCCTGTGGGCCGCGTTCCTCCATGAAGATATTGGATTCTGGGAATCGTCGGTCTTTTCTGCTGTCGGAATGATCCTCTCGTTTATGCTCGCATTTTGGATATTCGGAGGCGTGTCTGTTGACGGCGCGTCTTGGTCTAACGCCTATGCTGCAATGTTCATGGGTGCAATCGCTTTGCTCTGTTTGAGTAATTTCGTCATCAGAACACTCGATGGATTCGGGAAAAACGTCGACGTGAGCAAAATGTTGGAGAGATGGTTATGATGAATTTCGACCACATCATAGACATTTTTACCGATTACGCCATGTTCTTCATCGTGTTCTGCTTAATAGTAATGGATGTAATGATGATCCACAGTGAGCAATATCTGGAACTTGCCGTTGCAGTGCCGACGACGCTTTTCGCAGCATTCGTAGCAATTGTGTTTCATAATACCGGCAGCGAAGAAACAGGGACATTCTGAACTGGTTATACAATAGTCTTTTCGTGTGTGTTATAATGATTTCAGAAGAAGAGTTGATTGATTGTGACTATGATGATTTATCTGACTCAGATATAATCGTATTACTGATTGTGGATGAAAAAAGACCTGTCTCAAAAACCCGTCTTCAAAAGACCGCGTTACTCAACTACGAACTGTACGAAAAAACAACAGGCGCTTGTGGTCATACAGTTTAGAAGTTTTGTTTTTTCTATTCAGACGATATCGATGAATCAGCAGTCAATCTTGCCGACAAAGGCATTCTTAAAGAAAACATGAATGGTTATTCACTGACAGAATACGGATATAAATTACGTCAGTTCATTTTGGACGAATATGAAAACGAGGAACAAATTTGTGGAATAGACAATATCAAATCTGCAACATCATCGATTCCGGATAGGAATCTTGTTGGATTGACATATCATTTTTATGGTGAAACTGCTATCTATTCAGGAATAAAGGAATCTGTTAGGAAGTTAAACGAAGCTTCGTTTTATGATGGCATCTCATTAATGGAGTATAGAAAAACGGATTTTGAATTAAAATTGCGCACAGGCGTTCCGATAAGAGTAGGGAGTTAAGAGTTGCGGAGCCTGTTTTTTTTTATAAACATTTTAAAAAACAATATGGAGAAAGAATATGAGTTCTTTTGGAAAGATCATACCGGCCGTCGGCCTTTTTGTATCTGTTGCAATCGTTTTGCTCTTCGGAGTTGCGATCATCGGCGGTGTCAGTGACGAGGTAAGAGAAACGGTCCCGGAAAATCAGACGGCTGCCTACGACGCAGTTCAGTCTGCTGTGTCTTCGACGTTGAGTCTGACAAACGTTCTGCCTTGGATCCTGATCCTGTCCGTCCTGTTTTTAGGCATTCTGTGGCTGGCGAAAATCAAATGATGAACATTCAGATTCTTGCGGAAGACGTAGTCGTTTTTTTGTTTTTGATCGTCTTTGCGATTGACGATCTGCTGGAAAGACGGATCAAAAACAAAAAAACAGGCCTTTTTTTCTTATGTGTTTCAGCGATGCTTCTTGTCCGTATGGGCATTCCGGATATTGAATACATAACAAATACAGGACTCTGTCTGCTTTTCCTGTTTCTGTTGTATTTCGGACTGAGAGCGATCGGCGGGGCAGACCTTAAGATAGTGTGTGTGCTGTCGTTCCTTTATGGACCGTCAGCCGTTTTTTATGCGCTGATCAGCATTGTTTTCGGTTTTGTGTGGAAAAAAGCGTTTGTGAAAAACGGGGAAGACCGCCTCTTAAAAATACCGTGGGACGGCATCCCCGTCATGTTTTTTTATTTGTATGTGTTCACGTTTTTCGAGATAGTGGTCGGTTCCATCCGTCTGGTGCAATGACCAGAATTTCGATCCCGTCTGCGGCAACCGTGTACACTGTTGCCGGGATATGGAGATTGCCATGAATGTCGTCATTGCGGTCATAGATCAGGTTTGATCCGGTAATGACTTCGGTGAGATCATCGATTTCTTCGATTTCGGTGTCATAATGGATGATGTCCGAAGAACAGTCGACAAGTACTCCCGCGAACAGACGAGGAATGCTCTCAAAACTCGCCCAATTGCAGATGATCAGGTCGCCGTCCGGGAACAGGAGCATCCCGGACTCCTGATGTGTTATTTCTTGGAGGGTCGGCATCAGAGATTTCCCTCCTGCCAGATCCTCATCAGATCGTCCCTTGTTGTGTTTTCGTCAGGAAGAACGTGGTAACTCCTGTAATAATACGGCTCAAAAAACCCATCCGGGTTGTCATCAACAATCTACAGAGTAATGAGAGGATCACGGACGTCAGAGTAGCTACACCCACATATGTGGAGCGACTCGATGTCATGGAGGGCCCATTCTTTTGACGAGAAATCGGACTCAGCACATCTTCTGAGGACGCTTTTGATTGCGTCAATGTTGTTGTTGATCATATTCTTGCGGATGTTGTCGTTAGGTCTTGTCTGTCCTATCTGCATGTTTGATCTCCTGCCGTATACCGGCAAACATAGTAATGTTTCCAAAGTATAAATAGTTTTTTGTAAGAGTTAAGAATCGTCAAAAATTTCCCAATGATGACCGATCTTGACACAAGGAATTTTATGATTTTTGCATTGCCAATAAACCGTCACGATGCTGAGATTGTGTTTTTTTGCATACTCTTCTGCCGTGATTGTTTTGCGTTCTCTGTTTTCGACGAAGACGACAACATGACTGCCGCAGACATCAAATTCGTAGGCAAGCCACGGCTGATTTTTGACATATCTGAAATTCTGCTCCGGCGTGTAGTCAATGAACGAAACAACGCCTGAAAAAGATTCGAGGAGATCGTTGACGACTGTCGGATCGACTGCCGGAATGTCTGTATCAAGTCCCGTGACTTTGTGAGACCGGATCACCGGAAAGCCGTTGATGCCCGACCAGTCAGCCGCATAGGCGTAGGAATCGGTCGGAAAATAAATGACACCTTTTGTGTCGTGTGTGAGATCCATTAAATTTTTGAGAGGTATCATTTGCTCACCTCAGGGGTTAGAATGTTGCAAAGATATTTAATGATGATTGGAGATATTGTAAAACGGGAGATGACAAACATGAAAACACTTGATCAGATAATCAACGATTTCAGACGGCATTGCGTTGCGCGCGGTCTTGTCACGAAGACGGCGCTGATGTATGCGAGTCACATCAGGAAGTATTGCGAGTTGAACGAGATCATGACGCCAGAGGATCTGTTCCGTGGCTCTCAGCGGGAGTATCACGACCCGCTTGAGACGCTTAACGTCTGGCTCCGCTCTCAGAACAACAGATCGGAGAACACTGTCAATGAGTACTTCTGTGCGCTTGACCGCTTTTACTCATGGCAGATCTATCTCGGAAACACGGAGATCAATCCTGTGCCGTTTTTCCGGAAGAACTGCATCTATTACTACAAACGCCGCATGCCGGCGCAGGCATATGTGCCGACTCTTGAGGAGATGAGCAGATTCCTCGAATTCATCGATGACGATATGATCAGATCGATGCTGATCATCTGCTGCAAGACGATGATGAGAAAAGATGAGCTTCTGTCCGTCAGGATCGGAGACATCAGCAGGAAACATCGCATTCTCATGATCAAAGATCATCCGAAACGGCAGAACAGGATCGTGTTTCTGGACGATGAGGCCATGCAGGCTGTCGATGATGCTCTTTCTGCGAGAGGTCCGGATAAAAATCCGTATCTGTTCATGAAGTCGCCGGGGCATCCGTACAACCGGAACAATGCGCGGGAAGATCTCACAAGATATGCAAAAGCGTTCGGGATGTACACTCAGGACGGTCCTCACGAGCTGAATTTCACATGGAATTCCTGCCGCCGCTTCGGCGTGACAAGACTGAAAGAAGCAGGAATGGACACGGATTACATCAAATGGCTTCGCGGGGACAACATGATCAGAGTCGATGATATGACGATCCGTTATCGCGCCTTTGATCAGGAGCGGATCCAAAAAGAGTTTGAAGAAAAGGTGTTCAAGTTCCGGAGGAACTCGGTCGGGAGAAAGACAGGGCAAATGCCTCTCTGTATCGGATCGGAAACGGCCGGATGAACCAAAAAAAAAGAAGGATGCCGAAAGGCGTCCTTCCTTTTTTTTCGTCATGTCCCAGACAATCCTTTTTTTGAATTGCAATGAAAAAAAAGAGGTCATTGTTTAAATAACAAACATACGAGGTGTCGGGCGGCACAGATGACAGTGCCGCCCAATCCTATGGCATCTGTGGAGATTTTGGATTTTGGAAGCATACAAAAAAAGGATTCTGTAGATAAATAACAATTCGTTCAGAAGAAGGAAAGCGGCGCATCGCGCCGCCTTCTTATGCCTTTGCCTATCTCATACAGGACGTGTGATAGATGTGCAGACGGTGTGTTTTTTTTTTTAGTTTAGGAGAGCAAACATGATGCACTGCCGGAGGAAAATATGAGATAAAAAACACCGGCATCGCATTCAGAAGACACGCGTCTGCATAGGAAAGAAAGGCCTCGGCATATATATAACAAACGTAAAAAGGTGTGCTTGTGCAGAAGAGAGGTGAAAGCTGCACAAAACACATAGCTCAATTGCTCCAACACAGCGAAATGTGTTATTGCACAGAAAAAAAAGGCGACCTGTAATAAATAACAGAAAGTTTCATTCAGTCGTGTGTCTGCGTGACAGAAAGGTGTTCAGAAAAGACGGCAACGCAGACACACGGAAGACAAGGGTTGATCTTATCTGCTGAAAAAGTTTTTTGAAACAAAACACAAAATGTCTGTCGGTATAAAAACTTATCTAAAAAAAGAGAGGGTTCCGGTGCGTCGGCAGCGCGACGCACCATGACCGAGGATGTTTTCATGACACATTGACAGCGACAGGAGAGAATTAACAACATTGACAGACTCTTCAGGAGTACCGACTATGTCGGCACTCCTGAGATCCGTATCTGACCATCTTCCTCTTCTTATACGAGGTTTGTTGTTATATTTCCCTGCGCAGGGAATCCCGATGCGGGCACTCACTCCACACCGGATGTCCTAAGTCCGGCATTGTTGTCGGCAGATTACTCGGATCGACGCCAATGACAGACGAACAGCACAGACAGATCCGAGTGTAAAGATCCGTCTGACCTGCACAGACATACAGAAAAAGGCAGATTTTTATAAATAACAACCAGTTCAGAAGGCTTTCAAAAAAAAAGATCTGCCCGTTTCGGTGCAGATCTTACAATGGAGCATCTCCATTTTGTGGTGATTTCGTTTTTAATAAAGAAACGCAGGAACGTGTTTTTTTGTTTCTGCGCATTCCAACCTATGCTCCGGTCGGGACTGGAGCATCCTTCCCGGAGCATGTAACGGTTGGAATGAGCTGAAACGTTCGACGCCGGAATCACTTAAAACGTCTGAAGTTTCAGGCTTTTACGGTTACCGGCCGCATTCCTGATGTAAACAACCGCATATCGGATATTTAAATCTTCTTGTAAACGCTGTTGACGTAAACACGGAAGCTTATTTATCTAAAAACGCGGTATTGTGGGATTGTAGAAAATTCGGCAAATCCGAAGAAACGGCATCGGCAAAATGAACCCGATCGGAAGGGGAATTTTTGCTGAGACATCTTGGCAGTCTGATACTCCGCCGGCTGTCGCAAGAACTGTTCCTATGAGTATAGGAATATATAGTCTTGCTATTCTATAATATATTATTTACTTGATATTGCGTAGCTTAATATTGCGTGTTTGGGAGTTCTTCTGGTAAGTAAATAAGCTTACAGTTTCTTTACTTGTTAACCAATACCCGCAGTTATTTTTATTTTTTCCGAAATGATTTTTCTATGTTTTTTGTGGGTATATAAACAAAACAAAGGTTTTTATATATGTAGGATGTTGTTATGCCTGTCGGCCACCAACCGACAGAGGAATCACAATGAAAACCATCGAAAACGATAGCAGTAGCTATCAAAGAATTTCAACACTGATCTCTGATCTCGAAGCGAGAATTGAGAGTCAGGATTTAGAGATCGCTTTTTTAAAAAGAAAAACAACGGCAATCGCGTTTGCCGCCGGCCTTATGTCTGAAGACTCGGCCAATTTCTATTCTCCGGAAGATCTGAAAAATCTTATCAGCGAGTTCGATCTGACTCCTCAGTGTGTCCTGATGACTGCTGACTCAGAAACAACAGTCTTCCAACTCTACGAAGAAACAATTAAACGCGGATTTTTGACCACATCAGATGTCATGAAAATGCTTTCTTACTCCCGTCCGGGTGCAATCCGGATCATGAGGCAGACAGCAAATCTGCATTCTGACCTTGTTTTCGCAAAACGCAAGATCCGCAACAACAGCGCACGCCGTGTGTGGATTTTAGAACACGTTGAGCATATGGCGACTGTTGCCGTTAACGGCTTAGGCTTTGCATGATCTCGGTAGGTGATCCTATGGAAACATGCAACTGGCGTGTCTATCGCACGCGCGGAGGTCTCTCCAACACCTACACGTCATGCGGTTCTATCCTCGTTGACGGAAATGCAGAAGATTTCGCTTTTTGTCCTCGTTGCGGTCGCGCGGTCAACATCCGCAAAGCACAGACAAGAGAGGCGCAGAAATCATATGTGATCCCGAAAGGGCAGCTTGCACAGAATTTCGGCAATTTTCTGCGCAACATCCGCGAACAAAAACAGATGTCAAAATCACAGCTCGGAACAACTCTCGGCGTCTCAGTGACATCGATCATGAATTATGAACGCGGCAGATCTCTGCCGTCTGTCCCCGAACTGTTCCAGATCTCCGACACGCTCGGTGTATCTGTTTATGATATGTTCATGATCACTCCTCCGGCAGGTGATGTCAATGCGGATGAATGAACTGCTGGAGAATAAACCGACAATGGAAGACATATGTGTCTGGAATTTATCATTCGAAGACGACCAGGTCGTTGACGTAAATTCATCATGCGGGAAGAACTTTATTTTCGAAAAAACATCGTTCTGGACGGAATGCAATGTTCCGTTCTCATTCTGTCCGGCCTGTCGCAGAAATATTAAAACAATCTCCGACAGACATCAATATATTCCGGTTTCGGAACACCTGCTCACACACAAACGTTTTTCGTTGGCAATCTCAAACTTTTTGTATGCAGAGCAAAGTCGCAGCCCTTTATCGTGGAAGGATTTAGCAAAAACAACGGGGATTTCATACCAATCACTCGTTAACTTCAGACGCGCACAGGCGATTCCTTCTGCTCTCTATCTTTTCAAACTTGCGGAAGCACTCCACGTCTCCGTTTATGACATATTCCTCTATGCGCCGACAGAGGACGGTGATCAGGATGAATGAGTTCTCGTTTGTCCCGCTGAACGTCCCGAAATACCCCGTCTTCCCGCTCGATTACGACCGGAAGCAGGACGGCTCTTACACGCAGGGTGTGAATAAGTCGTATTTCTCCGGCATCGAACTTCTCATCAGCGAGTATGCTGATCCGGAGCTTTATGCCGCACTTGTCCTCAACATCAACAACAGAGGCGCATACGTTGGGATCTGCAGAAAATCAGATCCGCACGTCAACGGCTTCTGTCGTTTCCCGATCAGTCGTTTCGTCACGAGTGATCTTCTTGTCAAAACGATTAACGACAAAACGTTCCTCGCAAACATGGAAAAATTCATCTCCAACCCGGAGAACAAAGACGAGTAGGAACGTTTCCGCTGTTGTGTTGCAGATTATCTCACAGAATTTGAGCTATATGTTATCAACAAACCGGAAATGATCGACACGGAGTTCGATGATGTCGTTTCGTCCTGTTGTGACGATGTAGGATTTTTCAACATCGACGAAGTCGCGTCAAAAATAATGACGCTTCACGGCTCCGCATACCTCGACGGATGGATGTATATATTATTTACAAAAAACGACGCGGTCGAATATCTCAAAAAAGAGTATGAAGATCTGTTTGCAGAGGAAGATGATTGAAATGGTCGTCAGAAATGTAACCTCTCCGCGGCAGATTGACGGACTGATCGACGAGTGTGTCCATCAGGTCTGCAACGATTACGGGATTTTTTTCATCACAGACGCGATCAGGAGAGTCCTTCTTCTCGAAGGGAAATTCCTTTTCGGAGAGCGTCTGCGTTTTGTTTTTACAAAAAAGGATCTGGAATCGTTCCTCAGATCCGAATATGAAATGACAGAATGTATTGAAACGGGAAGCGGCGAAATTGCGCCGAATTGGGAGGCTGAGAATTGTGACTGAAGGCATGAACATCATTGAAGCAGAAGACAAGTCTATCGTGAAAGTCGGAAATGATCTTTTTGAACTGTCCGTCTGCTCCGGAAAACCGAAACTCTGCAAACTCCCTATCTGGAAAAAATACTCTCTTGCAGAGCCGTTTTTCGTCAAAGACATCGACGAAAATATCGTCGTTGTTTCTGCACGCGGTCGTGACGACGTGTTCATTGACAAAAAAACATTTGATTCTTCCGTTGCCGTTCTTTTTGACACGCCGGAAGAGTTCGTCGGCTTTTTCCCGGAACCGATCAACGACAAACCGTATGACGGCGGCGTCGAGGTGAACGCGGAAACAAAAAACGCACCAACATGTCCGGAGTGTTTTGTCACAATGGATCCACAAAAAAGCGTCGTCTGTGAGGTCTGCGGAAAACGTCTCTGCAGTCACTGTATCATACGGTCCCGTTACAACCGGTTTGAACAGAATCTCTGTCCCGACTGCTATTATCAAAAAAGGAGTGCGGCGGTGATTCTGAATGACTGACAGACCGGTTGTCATGCTCAACGGCGAGGATCTCAGAAGATCGGCGCTTAAAAAAGCCGTGAATTACACGAACGCGATCAGAACGAGATGTCATGATAAGGAAGTTTACACAGAAACAGTCAACGACATCGTGTCGTCATTCATCGCTTATGATGCTGTATGCTGTTTCGTCGTTTCCGGCGGCAACGTAGACTCGTGGCAGGGTATCTCCGCCGAGCTTCTCGCAGAACCCGAACAGATCCTTCGCGCACTGAATTACCTCGTCGGTCTCGGAGGCGATCCCGTATGACCGGCTACTCTCCCGTCTACATCAGACCGTCTAAAAAAACGCCGGCACGCATCCGTGATACGAAGAGGCACTATCTCCTGATCAAAAACCCGGATACGTCTGCCGTCTCTCTCGTCGACACGACGACACGTCGCGGATGCAAGGAATTTGACCGGCTTTATATGGATCTTGGCGGCGATCTGATCGGCTCGATCGATTCCAAACTATCGATAAAAGAACTTCTCAACGTTCTCGGAGGACTGAAAAATGAGGTCTGAAGAAGAGATTAAAACACGGCTCGAAGAGATTGATGCCGAAATCGAGAATCTCAACCGGAAAAAGAACGTATCGACGCTTGATGCGATCATCATACACGAAATGAAAATGAGACGCAAGACACTGCTGTGGTGTTTAGAATGATCATCATTTCTTTCGGAGACGCCGCCGAGACGGAATACAAATCCATGAAAGCCGCAGCCGGTGCCCTCGGCATCTCTCTCTCATCAATGTCGACAAAGCTGAAGAACGGCGGCGGCCGGTTTGAAACATTCATCAACGGCGTCCCCTGCCGCGTCGTTCATGCCGTCCGTCAGACGGAAACACCGACAGATCAGATGATCTCGCGCATCCTTGAGATGTACGAAACGGATCAGTTCTTCTATTCGCAGATTGCCTCAGAGTTCGGGATCTCAAAATACACTGTGAGGCACATTGTCAGAGACAAAAAAAGAAACAAAGGAGATCAAACATGAAAAAAACATTCGATGTCTGTAACATCTCTCTCATTAACCGCGTCGAGCCGGATCTTGCATGGAAACTGCTGTCTGAGGCTGACCAACTTGGATTTCTCGAGTATCACGACCCGTTTCACAGAACGGCGATGAAAAAAACCCACCCGGACGACTTTATAGAGGATTATCGGAATATCCGTTTTGAACAATACGTTGTTGCATTTTCCGGAGATTTGCCGTAGGTCCTTTCCGTCTATGGTCACAGCGGGGGAAAACCGAAGATCTACCTCTACTGCAACGACGGATCAGAGTTTGACGAAACAACGGCCAACACGTTCGAGATCTACGGGTTTATCAAACTCACAGAACTGGCTAAGTCCCTGATAGACGACGTTTCCGTGACTGTCCAGTATCACAAAGGCATTCTGAATGTCAACAAACACGACGACCCGAGTCAGGGACATCTTGCAGACGAAGAACATGTGCTCAATGTGCTTGAGAGGTGTGTCCGATGTCAGGTGGCTCAAGGAGGGTATTTGAAACCGTCCTCAAAAACGCCGACAACGGCGAGATCCGTACGTTTGCATCGATCACGGCTGCCGGAATCTTTACAAACGTCAGCAGAGATCCCGTCGTCAGGGCTTACGAAAAAGGCTCGATCATCCGGGCACGGAACGGAACAAATTGGTATGTCGTTGAGATCAAAGAATGGAGGAGACCTTACCGATGGAACAAAACACTGTCAGGTGTGTCGCCGTCACCGCGGACGACACATCATATGCTGCCGTTTATTCAAAATGGATGTGCGAAGTATCCGTGCTAAAAACAACAGCGTCTGGATGATATTAAAGATCGGGGTGTAATTCATGGAAAATAAACAAAGACTGAGGTATCTCAAACAGGTTGAGTACAACACCACCAAGGGGTAGTACGCACCAATGTTTGCGAATTGGATCCGCAAACAGATTAAGTTCCATAGTGAAAAATTGTCACCATACAGCGATGTTATCGGCGTAACGTTCCCGTTTGTGGATTCCCACAACGATCTCATCCAGATTTTCGTCTTCCCGCACGGAAATATGACACACTTGGTCACCGACAATGCATACTTTTACACGGATCTGTTCGATTCGGGAATCGATCTGTAGTCTGAAAATTACAAAAATACGTTCTGCAGAATCCTGAACAGATTCTGTCTCGGATTCTCCGAAAACCTTGAAATTTTCGATTGGGCAGACAACGAAAACGAATTGGCAGAAACAATGAGCAGGATCCTTCAGGTAGGAATCATGCTGAGTGCATTCATCGACATATCACAGGAGGAATCATCTGATGTTCTTCCGTCTTGGCGAATTGTTCTGCGGAGCAGGCGGAATGGCACTCGGTGCGATTTCCGCACGCATCGATGATCCGGATTTCCGGATAGTCCATTCATGGGCGAACGACATCGATCCCGATGCCTGCAGTACATATGTCCGCAACATATGTCCGGACAATCCGGAAAGCGTCATCTGTATGGATGTCAAAGACCTCGATATCGATTCTCTCGGTGACATCGACGGCTTTGCATTCGGTTTCCCGTGCAATGACTTTTCTTTGCTCGGTGAGAAAAACGGAATTTCCGGCAAATACGGAGGTCTTTATTCTTACGGGATAAAGGTACTAAAAACACACCAACCGATGTGGTTTGTCGCAGAAAACGTCAACGGTCTGAAGTCCGCAGACGGTGGGCTGACATTTGAGATTATTAAAAAAGATATGATCAATGCAGGATATCGCATCTATCCGCATTTATATAAAGCAGAGCAGTACGGCATCCCGCAGACACGTCACAGGATCATCGTCGTCGGAATACGGAATGATCTCCGGTACAAATTCATGCCTCCGAAAACGGAACCGTATGCCGAATGTGATATTTCGTCAGGATCTGCTCTTGAAAATCCGCCGATACCGGCAGATGCACCGAACAACGATTATACGAAACAATCGAAAAAAACAACGGAACGCCTGCAACACATCAGACCCGGTGAAAACATCTTTACCGCTGATCTTCCGGATCATCTGAAAATGAATGTTAAAAATGCACGGATAAGTCAGTTATACAAAAAACTTGACCCGACAAAGCCGGCATATACCGTTATCGGATCGGGAGGCGGAGACGGACGTTCATTTTCGCCTACCGGAACACGACGAAATTCTCTGAACGGATGACCGGGAAAACGCCCGAAGCAATCCTCAGGTCAGATGGGTTTTTTGCAGGCAATTTCCCTGTCTCCGAAATCGACACATCCGCAATCGGTCACACAAGACTTGACACAGATCTCGTCAGCATTTCAGAATCCTTTTCATTCGGATTCCAAAACAGCGGCATTATGATCAACGGGAACATTTTCACGGTCGGCGTGTCGTCTGCATGCAAAACACGCAACGTCCTTAAAGACGTCCTCGAAACCGGCGATGTTGCCGAGGATCTTTTCATCGACAAAAACAGACTCTATTGGACTAATCCTGCAGTCACATCATCCGATGAGACAGAAGCGCCTCTCTCAAAAGACGCACGGAGGACATGGCAATACATAAAAGGCAGCAAAAGATGCCTGCGTGAATCCTCAAACGGACACAGATACGTCTACACGGAGGGAGCAATCCCGATGATCGACAAGTGGTATGATCCTGCACGGACGATACTGACTTCTGAGGGCAGATTCAGCAGGAGTACGCATCTTGTCAGAGACCTGCAGACGGAACGCATCAGATTGCTCTCACCGGTCGAAACGGAACGTCTAAACGAATTTCCTGACAACTGGACAGAGGAATTCATCATCAACGGAGAGATCTGCAAAACACCTAAAAATGTGAGGTATTTCGAGATGGGAAACGCCCTTATTGTCGGGCTGATCTCATAGATGGAGTACAAATTATCACAGATATTCGAAACGGAATGATCTGTATGGGAAATGCAAAAACAACACCTGAACAACGCTGTGAGATCTACCTTCTGCACAAAAAAGGAGATCTCCTGAATCACGACATTGCTCAAAAATATGGAATCAAAGCAAACTCAATCAGAAGAATCGTCAAAAGTGAACGCAACCGGTAGGGTGTGTAAATTAACATGGTGAAACCTAAAACAACCCCGGAACAGCGCTGTGAAATTTATCTCTTACACGAGTCCGGGAATTTCCTGAATCACGACATTGCGCAAAAATACGGCCTCAAATCATGTTCGATCAAGGACATCATAAAACGGGAACGCGAAAGGTAGGCTGTATAAATGTACAAAAAACACACACGGGGGTGATTAAACAAATGGACTCTGAAACACCGAATTATCTATGGCTGCACATCCAATCATATAAAGACTCAACCTATGTCGCAACACTCTGGAAAGGATACGACATAAAAAAATGGGTCGCTTGTTATGCCGGAGACACATAGGCAGAAGCGTCAATGAAATGTCTGAAAATGTGCCTGAGCGTTCTTGATACACAACCGGGATTAAGGCTGTTATATCCGCACTCATGGACAAAAGACGCCGAAACGTTCGCAGAATCGTTATGGGTCAACTGCGTTGCTCCTTACATGGTTTTTGGGAATCTTTCAGAGACTCGGAAATTCGGACTCGGCGGCACATTTGAGACACAATAGTGGGATGAATATGGCAAAACAGATCTTGAATGAACAAAAGAAAAAAGAACTCTTTGAACTGTACGAAAGCGGGCAATATCTCAACTCTGAGATCGCATCTATGTTCGGGATCAAGAGGAACACTGTGCATCTGATCTGTCGTCAGATGAGATTACAAAAAGAAACAAAAGGATAAGAAGTTGGTATAGTCAAAAAAGACAGACGGGAGGACAAAATGTCTCCAAGACCCGGAACAAAAACAAGGATCAAAAACCTTACAACAGGAAATGAATTTGAAGTCAGCTCTCTCTCAGGAGCAGCAACAAAAATGAACACCGATAAAGAATCGGTCAAAAAAGCGTATCTAAACAATCAAACGATCAGATCACGGGACAACTGTGTTTGGATCGTTACGCAGATCGGGTGATGTGTTATATGATTCATTTCAACAAATCGGAAAAAATATCACCCGTGAAATGACAACAAAAAAAGGTGAATGAATGATTCCGCATATGAGCGTTGTCTGGAGTGACTGCGGCTCTCAGATCAATCCTGTCACTGTGATCGAATCCGGTCACGACCATTAGTGTTTTTACAGCGATTTCAACAGATACAAAAACACAGACACATGGCTGTTTTCAAGAGGTCGGTGTTACCATGCACTTTATTGGACGACATAGTTGCAGATCTGTTCATACAAAAGGAAAAAGGCCGGCTACATGCTGTAATGGTGAACGGAAATGTATAATTCAAAAAACTATGACGCTTTGACAGTCGCAGAACATATCGTCAATTACTGCAACGGCAAAAAATACGACATCACACACAGACGGCTTCAGAACATTCTTTTCGCACTCAACGGTGAATATCTCAAAAAACACGGGTGTTTCCTGACAGATGATGATTTTTACGCACGTCTGACAGGTCCGCGGATCCGCGCGGTCTACCGGAAATACGCCATCAACGGCGGTCTTTCTATCAACAAAACCGGCAATCCATCGGGTGTTTGCGAAAAAGACAGAAATGAGCTGAATGCGCTGATTGAAAAATATGCAAAAATGACCGAATGGGATCTGCAGGAATTTGTGAATGGTGCCGAACCGTATCTGAAAACAATAGAACGGTTCGGCAAAAACAGCAGAATATCAAAGTATGCGATGTGGAATTATTTTGAGCGGATTCTCGGCACATCTGAATGTCCAGCATCCGGCCGGCCGTCCACAGCAGATCGAGATAGGCATCCTCCGTTTTTCCTGATGGATCAAATCCTGCTCTCCTGATGATCTCGAAAAACTCCGGAGCGGTCCAGCTGCTCCGGTGTTGACAACGTCTCTCAAGGCCCGCAAGGGTCAGTTTCTCAAGGGATGTCTCTTTTTTCGGGTAGAGGTAATAGACCTCTTCGATATAGAATCCTTCGTCATCGATGTCTTTGTACTGAATCTTCACTTCGCAGATCTTCGCTTCGTTGTCTGTGTAGAATCCGCAGTTCCGGATCCTCATCAGGCGGGTCGAAAGCGCGTATTTCAGACGGGCGGCGTTGGAATCCCATTCACAGGCACTAATAAAATCTCTGATTTTTTCGATTTTGTCGTAAAGTGTTGTCATTGTTTGTCTCCTGCCGTTTACCGGCAAATGTTATAATGTTGTCATCGTATTTATATGTTTTTGTAGTTGTGTGTGCTGAACTTCCGACACTACTTATTAATAAAAACGAATCCAATTTTTCCAAAAAGACTCTCCGAATGGTGAAACCATGGTCGACATTCGCTCTCAAAAAAACTCGCCTATCCGTCCGAACAAACCGGGACGTGAGGATCTCGCCGTCAAAGCCGCACAGTCTGCCGGCCTTAACTTGTCATCTCAGCACATCAAACAGATGCAGGTCATTGACCGTCAACAGAAACAGCGCGCGGCTCTTGCTGCCGAAGAACAACGCAGAAAGCAGGAAGCAGAACGCAGAAAGCAGGAAGAAGAAAAGGCAAAACGTGAATATGAAGCACGTCTCCGCATTCAGCAGGAAGAGGAAAGAGAGTTCAACAACTATGTCGGATTCCGCTCGATCAGCGGATATGAAGACGGCGTTTACACGATCAAACTCTCTGACGGCTCAGAAAAGAAAATGAGTTCAGACGAGCTTCAGAAAAAACTCGTTGCCGACCGCAATTTTTATATGAAATACTCGTCTGATCCTGTCTCTGTCCGCGATGAATTTAACGGACTCCTGCGTGACGTCCGTCAGAACGATGAGAAAAACGAAAAAATCAACAACAGGGTCCGCTATGAAGGAGTCTCGGACTTTGCAGACGGTCGGTTTACTGTCAATCTTTCCGACGGGACGACGCAGGAAATGCGTCAACAGGAACTGAATGAGTTCCTCGATGAAGAAGCAGCCTTTTTTGAAAGCCTTCCGGGCAACGACAAAATCGATGTCAAGGGGACTTATGACAAATACAAAAACGATACTCAGATCTACAAAGCATGGGCTAAAAGAGAAGAGGCGAGGAAAAATCTCTCATCTGTGCTTGATGACGAGTTCGATTCTGCGATCCGTCAGACACACATGCAGAATATGGCGACTCTGTTTGAAAACACATATGCAGAACAGGGCGAATCCCCAATCGGCGGTGCCTTATCCGACGAAGAAGTCGAGCAGTTCATCACAGACCAGATTAAAGGATCGGCCGACCTTTTTGAAAACAAATATAACCAACAGGGAGAATCCCCGATCGGCGGTGCAGTGACGCAGGAAGAATTTGAGCAGAATGCAGGAAATCTTCTTAACGAACTGCCGGAAAAATATTCAGCAGGCAACAACGGAACGACAATCGGGTTTGAGACACAGGAAGAGTTCGATCAGTATGTCAGAGATCAGACAAAAGTGTATGCCGATCAGCTCAGCAATGCACAGGATGCAAGCATTTTCGATCGCCCGGAAAAGGATTTGGGAGACGAAGAGCAGATTACAAGGAGTCCGGAACCCGTTCGGGATTCGGGAATGCCGAAAACGGGCGATGACGCCGATGAACTGTATCAACAAATCATTGACAGTGGCAAAAACAGCGGGATTATCGAAGAATTAGGAGAAGAAGCACCTGCGAAAACACACGAGAATTATTCATATTCCGGATATGAATTTGATCCTGAAACAGGAGATCTTGTTGTTTCATTTAAGGACTTTTCTGCTCCTGTTTCCGGCGAAGGTGAAGATGCGGAATATGAAACAAAAACGATTCGGTTTAATTCTAAGACTGATGTCGGACAGTATGATGCTTTTTCGAAACTGTTCAAGCAGTTTGCAGAAGCAGACGAGAGCTATGCGGCTGCAAAATCATTCTACGGAGACGAAGATTTCAATCAAGCAACGACTTCCATAAACGCATGGGATCAAAACATCTCCGGCATGTCCTCTTATTTCGGTGCCGGCACCTTAAAAGTCAACACTGACACTGCCCGTGCCAATGTCACCGGAAGTGCAGACCTCTATCTGAACGGCTACAGCGTCGACTCTCTCGGCAATGTCCTCGTTGACATGACTGACAGATCCGAGGAAAACACGATCTATCGGCTCAATGAAGACGGCGGATTCGCCCTCGACGAAAACAATAACAAGATCATTGACGGCTATGTGACAACATCGCAGAAAACGTTCAGATCTGACGAAAAAGACGCATTTGACGCATTCCTCGGCAACATTTCCGCTCTCGGAACAACCCAGGGCATTTATGAAGCGGCTCTCTATGATTCCGACGGTGTAAGAACTGACGCGGAGAATGCTGCACTTCAGCAGACGAGTGATTATTATTCCGGTTATGTTTCCGGTCTGACTTCCATCTGGAACTACGGTCAGAAAATCGCCGACAGGAACACCAAACTTATTGCGGCAACCGGCGGCGAGAACCTCTATTTCGGCGGCTATTCTTACGACACGGCAACCGGCGATCTCGTTGTCGGTTTCGTTGACACGACAAAACCGATCTATAAAACCGACGAAAACGGAGAATTTGTTTTAGATGAGAACAAAAACAAGATTCTGATCGGTTACGAAAACGCCGCCGACAGCACGACAAAACGGTTCAACATCAACACCGAAGCAGGAGAACAGGCCTTCAACACTTTCATTGCCGGCATCAACGCTTTCGGCCTTGCCGACAGCGCCGTCGACATCGCCGGAAACAATCTCCGCGGCGGCAACGACACCCGCACGGCGACGGTCAGCGATCCGCTGAGTGATATGATTTCAGGCATGTCTTCTTATTTCGGTGCCGGCACCTTAAAAGTCAACACTGACACTGCCCGTGCCAATGTCACCGGAAGTGCAGACCTCTATCTGAACGGCTACAGCGTCGACTCTCTCGGCAATGTCCTCGTTGACATGA